>Ga0335072_10000319_pt1 | contig 102309 bp, 88 predicted proteins | sample Lox_Sample_21_FD_206725 | JGI IMG/M metagenome (GOLD analysis project Ga0335072, IMG submission 206725) | Soil microbial communities from Loxahatchee National Wildlife Refuge, Florida, United States - Lox_Sample_2.1 | ecosystem: Environmental > Terrestrial > Soil > Wetlands | place: USA...
CCGCCATCACCTTCGTCAGCGCCGCAGTCAAGGTCGTCTTGCCGTGATCCACGTGCCCGATCGTCCCAACGTTCACGTGCGGCTTGGTGCGTTCAAATTTCTCTTTGCTCATGGCTGCTTCTCATGGGCTCGCGCCCAGCTTTCCTCGGGGTCGGCCTTGCCGACCCCACACATTCAAACCGATGTCGGTGGAGCCCACGACCGGAATCGAACCGGTGACCTCGTCCTTACCAAGGACGTGCTCTACCGACTGAGCTACGTGGGCGGCTGCGCTGGAGCGGGTGATGGGAATCGAACCCACGTCATCAGCTTGGAAGGCTGAGGTTCTACCATTGAACTACACCCGCCGCTGATGGCGTCCAGTTGAGACCCTTCGCCCATCTCAATCTGCTGGGGCACCAACCACAAAGCTCGAGCGGCGCGGGCACCCCGGCGTGGCAGCGCCGCTCGAGTCTCGGGGGCTCTCTTCCTGCCCGCCTCCGCTGGTGGAGGGGGTAGGATTCGAACCTACGAAGGCGTAAGCCGGCAGATTTACAGTCTGCTCCCGTTGACCGCTTGGGTACCCCTCCCGCGAAATCGAGCCGCGTATTCTGATTTCGCAGGGGAGGGGTGTCAATGCGGTTGGCGCGATTATTGCTCGCCCCGCCGATCCGTCCCGACCCCCGCTTGCCCCGGGGGCTCTTGGCCGTCCTACCCCGGCCGCTCCCAGGCCACCCGCCCGCCGCAGACTACCTTTCGGCAGCGGCCGTACCCAACCCAGTAGCCGAGCTCCTCGGGCGATGCGATATCCCAGACCGAAAGGTCGGCTCTCCGGCCGACCTCCAGAGCCCCGATCTCGTCCTGCAACCCGAGCGCGCGGGCGGCGTGCCGGGTGGCACCCGCCAGGGCCTCCTCCGAGGTGAGTCCGAACAGCCGAATGGCCATGTTGAGCGCCAGCTGCAGGGAGGTCCCGGGCGCCGATCCGGGGTTGCAGTCCGTTGCGACCGCCACGCGGGTGCCCGCAGCCCGGAACTCGGCGAGCGGCGGTTTGCGGGCGCCGCCGAGGACATAGAAGGCGACCGGCAGGAGCACCGCGACCGTGCCGGCCCGAGCGAGCGCCTGGGCGACTGCGGCATCGGCGTATTCGAGGTGGTCGCACGAGAGTGCGCCGAAGCGCGCGGCCAGGAGGCTGCCGCCGATGTTCGCGAGCTGCTCGGCATGCATCTTCACCGGCAATCCAAGCTCCTGCGCCGCGCTGAACAGCCGCTCCGCCTGCCGGGTGTCAAAGGCGATGCGCTCGCAGAAGATGTCCACCGCATCGACCAGTCCCTGCGAGTGCAGCTGCGGCAGCCACTCCTTCGCGATCACATCGATGTACTGGTCCAGGCGCCCGGCAAACTCGGGCGGCACGGCATGCGCCGCCAGGAGCGTCGTGATCACGCGAACCGGAAACATCTGGCCCAGGCGGCGCGCCACGCGCAGCAGCTTCGCCTCATCGGCGAGCGTCAGTCCGTAACCGGATTTCACCTCGAGGGTGGTGATGCCATCTGCGAGCAGTGCCCGGAGCCTCGATGCGCTCTGCTCGAAGAGCTGCTCCTCGCTGGCGCCCCGCGTGGTGCGCACCGTCGTGAGGATCCCTCCCCCGCGACGAGCGATCTCCTCGTACGAGACACCGCGCGCGCGCTCGGCAAATTCCCCGGCGCGTGTGCCGGCAAAGACCAGATGCGTGTGACAGTCGATGAGCCCGGGGGTAACCCAGGCTCCCCCCAGATCGTGACGCTCGGAGATCTCGGCGCGCAAGCTCTCGGGCACCGCACTCTCGGGCCCGATCCACTCGATCAGGCCCTCCCTCGCAACCAGCGCGCCGCCATGTATGCGGCGCATGGTCTCATCGCACGTCGCAAAGTGCGCGCGGGTCCAAAGAGTCGCTGGGCCTGGCATGGGACGATCCTAGCACTGTGCATGCAGTGTGCAGTCGACCGAGCCGCCAAACGCGACCGCATGGCGCTGCGTCCCTCGCGCAGCGCGCAGCCGCTGAAGCTGCGCCCCAGGGTGCTTATGATTTCTTCTTGCTCCGCCGCTCGAGCTGCTCGAGCTCGTCCACGCTTGCGACCTGGCGCGGAGTGGGGCTCGGACCCGCAGTCGCCTTCCGCCGTCCGAGCTCGTGCCCCAGAACGTGCTGCAGCTTGCGGATGCTGCCATCGATCGCGATGCGGAGCACCTCAGCCTCGTCGTGCACGGCGATGGGTTTGAGACCTCCGAGGTGAGCCTCCATGACGCAGCGCTTGCCGGTCTTGCCGCGCTTGTGATTGCTCACATCGCTCAAGTGCACCTCCACGCGGGTGATGCGATCCGACCACCACGCAAGCCCGTCCGTCACGGCGGCGCTGACCCGGCTGGTGAGGCCTTCACTCGATGTCACTGTGTGGTCCGAGCTCACGAGCACTTGCATCGGAGGCTGCACCTTGCGTTTGGAGTGGATTGAGGTCGAGGCCGCAAGGACTGTTCCGACGAGCGCAGCGGTCTCGAGTGCGCTTGCCCTGCGCCAGCTCCCCGCTCGCAAGTCATCCGGCAGCTGGAGCGGCCCGTAGCGCACACGCGCAAGCCGGCTGACCTCACAGCCCACCGCGCCCCATAGCCGCCGAACCTCGCGATTGCGCCCCTCCTTGATCACCACGCGGTACCAGCTGTGGCTTGCCGCGGCATCCGCTTCGCTCGGCCGCTCCGGAACGATGCGCTCGAAGCGCGCGAGCCCATCCTCGAGCTCGACGCCGAGCTCGAGCGCGGCGAGGGCCTCGCGGCGGGGCGCACCGCGAACGCGCACGCGGTACTCGCGCTCGACCTCGGCCGAAGGGTGCATCAGCCGGTGCGCCAGCTCGCCGTCGGTCGTGAAGAGCAGCAATCCCGAGGTGTTCACGTCGAGCCTGCCGACCGAGATCCAGCGGCCCTGCCGGGGAGGGGGGAGCTGGTCGAAGACCGTGGGTCGGCCCTCGGGGTCGCTGCGCGTGGTGAGCTCTCCCAGGGGCTTGTTATAAAGGAGTAGCTCCCGGGTGGCCGCGGGGGTCTCGGGCGCAAGCTCGACCTTCTTTCCGTCCAGGCGTATGTCATCGCCCGGGCGGGCCCGGTCACCCAGCTGCGCGAGACGGCCGCCGATCGTTACACGGCCTTCCCGGATCCATTGCTCGACGGCGCGCCGCGAGCCCAGGCCGGCGGCGGCGAGCAGCTTTTGGAGCCTCACCATGGGAGGCCGCGGTCACCTGACAACACCCGCGCATGATAACGGCCGGATCTCACCTCATACTCCCCCGTTCCTTGCAGCCGTCCTGCGGATTGGCTTAAACACTGTGGACATGAGCGTCGCGCCTGAGGACCCTGGGGTCGTGGACACCTCGATCGTGAATCCCAATCTGCCCGACCGCACCTCGGCAGACGCTGAAAGGCCGCAGAAGGCGAGCGGAGATGCACGGCACTTTGCGACCATGCCCGACCCCTTCCGGATGTGGCGCGGCGGCAGCCTGCGCGGCGCCCGGGTGGCCTACGAGACCTGGGGGGAGCTTTCCCCGCAGCGTGACAACGCCATTCTGCTCTTCACCGGGCTGTCCCCTTCCGCGCACGCGGCCTCCTCGCTCACCGATCCGAGCGATGGCTGGTGGGAGGGCATGGTCGGCCCCGGCTGCGCGATCGACACGCGCCGCTACCACGTCATCTGTGTCAACTCCCTGGGCAGCTGCTTCGGGTCCACGGGGCCCGCCTCGGTCGATCCGGCCACCGGCGCGCCGTACCGTGTGAGCTTTCCGGATCTGTCGGTGGAGGACATCGCCCGAGGGGGCTTCGAGACCCTGCAGTCGCTCGGGATCGACTGCGCCCACACCATCATCGGCCCCTCCCTGGGCGGCATGGTGGTGCTCGCCTACCTGGCTCAATTTCCAGGCGCCGCTCGCAACGCCATCAGCATCTCCGGCACCGCCGCGGCCTCTCCCTTTGCCATCGCGCTGCGCTCCATCCAGCGCGAGGCAATCCTGCGCGATCCGAACTGGCGCAACGGCCACTACACCGCGGAGCGACCGCCCGCGACCGGGATGCGCATCGCGCGCAAGCTCGGGATGATGACGTACCGCTCCGCGGCGGAATGGAACGTGCGCTTCGGGCGCCAGCCGGCCGCGACCGAGCACCGCCAGAGCCACCCCTTCGGCGCGGAATTCGCGATCCAGAGCTACCTCGAGCTGCACGCGCAGCGCTTCGTGCGCGCGTTCGACCCGAATTGCTACCTCTATCTCTCGCGCGCGATGGATCGGTTCGACCTGACGGCCCACGGCGGCTCGGTCGAGCACGTGCTTGCAGCCTCGCGCCTGGAGCGGGCGCTCATCATCGGGGTTCAGTCGGACCTGCTGTTCCCGATCGAGCAGCAGCGTGCGCTCGCGGAGGCCTCGAGGAAGGCCGGCGCGGACACGAGCTTTGCTCCGCTCGACTGCCTGGAGGGCCACGATTCGTTCCTCATCGACCTTGCGAGCTTCGGCCGCGAGATCGCAACCTTCCTCGGCGCACCCTCACAGCCGGACTGAGCCCTCGCCACCCCGTGAACCGGCGGCGGGGTTTGGAAATGTTAAGTTCAGTCGGTTGCGCAGCCCGCATTCTCTGTAGGCATAATTGCCCCTGGTCACCCTCCGTTCATCATGAGTAGAAGAAATAACGAGGCTGCCGCCTTGGAACGTCGCCTGCACACCCGGCATCGGGCCCGTACGACCGTGTACATCACCACGCCCGATGGGAAGAGAAAGCTGTGCAGGGCGGTGAATCTCAGCGCGACGGGTGTGTTCATCGAGACGACCAACCTCGGGCTGCGCAAGGGCCAGCACGTCGAGCTCGCCTTCGCGATCAACCTGGGGGCGGTCACCAAGCTCCACCGGCGCACCGCGGTCGTTGCGCATGTCTCGCGGGGTGGCACGGGGCTCATGATGGAAGCGTATAGCGCCGCGGCGCGTTAGCGCCCCCGGAGGAACCAATGCGCGCTCTGCCACGCCGCTCGGTGACGGCCCTTGCGCTCACCGGTCTGCTCGCGCTTGCGAGCGCTCTACCCTCGGCTGCCGCGGCCCCCGGCGTTGCGCCCACGCGCGCGCCCACCGACGCGGCGCACTGTGTCGATGCGTCCACCCTCGATCTCGGACGAATCCTCCCGCCGCCTCCCGCGGCCGGCTCGCCCCAGGAGCGTGCGGAGCTCGACGAGCTGCTGCGCATCCAGGCCACCCGCACCCCCGCGCAGGTCGAGCTGGCGCAGAAGGACGCCGAGATCAGCATCTTTCGCTTTGCGGATGCGCTGGGAGATCCGCGCGGATTCACGGCTGCGAACCTGCCTCTCACCCTCAAGCTGTTTCACGATGCGAGAATCGATCAGACCGCGGTGTCGAGCGCGGCCAAGCGCGAATTCGCCCGACCGCGGCCGTTCTCGGTGGACAGCCGCCTGGACCCGGTCGTCGCGCGCCCGTCCTCGGCCTCCTACCCGAGCGGCCATTCCACCTGGGCGTACACCACGGCGCTCGTGCTTGCGGACATGGTGCCCGAGAGGCGCGCGCAGATCATGGCGCGCGCCGATCAGTTCGCGCACAACCGGATGATCGCAGGAGTGCATTACGGCAGTGACGTGGAGGGTGGTCATCTCGCCGGCACGACGATCGCCGCGATGCTCTTTGCGTGCCGGCCGTTCGAGGAAGAGGAAGCGGGTGCTCGATCGGAGCTGCGCGCCGCGCTTCATCTGCCCCGCTGAGGGCGCGTGGGCGCGGTTCGCGTGCGGCCGAGGCTCGGCGTCAGGCTTGACCTTTGGAGGGAACGCGAGCGGCCGGTCGTCGTTTAGGAGTGGGGACCACGCAAAGGAGCACTGCAATGGATCAAGATCGCATCAAGGGCGCCGCAAAGGAGAAGATCGGCGAGGCGAAGAAGAACCTCGGCAAGATGACGGGCGACGAGAAGATGAAGCGCGAAGGTCAGGTCGAGGAGATCGGCGGCAAGGTGCAAAACACGATTGGCGGCGTGAAGGATTCGCTGCGCGAACAAAAACACGAAGACAAGCACGAGAATCACTGAGTATCGCGTATCGTGCCTCGGCTCTTGCCGGAGCCATCGAGCTCCGGCAAGAGCGGAACTGCCGGGAGGACATGGCTAAAGTCCCTGGTGCGGCTCGAGGCCGCACTGCCACGCGAGCCTTCGCAGGTGCCGCCGCACGCCCGCGGGCTTGCTCTCGGCCTCGATCACATCGGCAACGACGACGCCCTTGCGGGTGAGGTCGCGAATGAAGTTCACCACGGAGTTCCAGCGACCGATCGCCTCGTCTTCGGTTTTCATGCGCGGACCGCAAGCGCCGCAGCTGCAGCGGACCTGAAGGCGCCACCGCCCCGCGAGCGTCGGACACATGGCGCACATCGGGCAGATCTCCATGGCGATCGAGCTCATGCTTCCCCCTTTTCATTCGAGCGAATTTGAATCGAGGCGCGACGTAATTAAGTTATGCCTCGCGTCGAACGAAAACTGTGAGGCAGTGCGCGCATCGCTCATGCGAGCGCGGCGGATTGCTTCAAATTTTTTCGTGCGTGCGCGCTCGAGCTCTTCCTATTGCCGAGCTCACGTGCGCCGCGGGAGCGAGCTCAGTCGCCGTCTTCCTTCTTGATCTGCGACTGGGCGTAGTTCTCCTGGCCGATGCGCTTGATCAGATCGAGCTGAGTCTCGAGGAAGTCGATGTGCTCTTCCTCGGATTGCATGATCGACTCGAACAGCTCGCGCGAGACGTAGTCTCCCGCGGACTCGCTCGCGCCGATCGCAGCCTTGAGCTCGGCCCGAGCCGCCATCTCGAGCTTCAGATCGCAGCTCAGGCACTCCTCGAGGTTCTCCCCGATGAGGAGCTTGCCCAGATCCTGGAGGTTCGGCAGGCCATCCAGGAACAGGATGCGCTTGATCAGCCGGTCGGCATGTTTCATCTCATCGCACGACTCGTGCTTCTCGAGCTCCTCCAGGCGCTGCAGCCCCCAGTTGCCGAACATCCGCGCGTGCAGGAAGTACTGATTGATCGCGGTGAGCTCGTTCTTGAGCACGGCGTTCAGGTGCTGGAGGATTTTTGGATCGCCCTTCATGACGCCGCTCCTGTTGGTGTTCTTCACGCCATCATCGGCCAGCGAGGAGGCCGGCGCAACGGACGGGAACGAGCGATGCTCAGGCGGAGCGGAGCGTGCAGCCGCGCAGATGCTCGTCGACGACCTGCCTTGCGGTCTCCTCACAGCGGCCGCAGCAGCTGCCAACCGGCAGCGAGCACTGCACGTCACACAGCGAGCGGGCGCCCCGGTCGAGCGCTTCGCGGATCTGGCGGTCGGTGACGGTATGGCAGATGCAGACGTACATGGTCGAGCGAGCGAGCGTGAGTCTGAGGTCGGGACGGTCTTATCCTAGGTGCAAATAAGAATGATTGTCAATTGCATTCTGTTTGACGTAAGCCGGGCGGCCGGCGCCGACCGCTACCGGGTCGTATGCCGCATCGCAGCATCACTCCCACGCGTGTAGGATCCCCTTCAAGCGCATGTCACTCAAAGATTGGATTCAGAAGGGACGCGAGGTCGGCGCGAGCGACCTTCACCTGGAGGCGGGAACACCGCTCGTCGCGCGCATCCGCGGCGAGCTGTCACCGATCGGCGAGCCGCTGGGCGGTGCGCGCCTGATCGAGGTGGGTCAGGAGCTCCTGGGCACCGAGGGCTGGCCGAGCTTCATCGAGCGCGGCTCGGCCGATGTGTCGCTGGTGGCGAGCGGAACGCGCTGCCGCGTGAGCCTCTACCGCACCATCCGCGGCGTGGCGATGGCGATCCGACTCCTCTCCCCGTCCGTGAACGATCTGCGCTCGTGCAACCTGCATCCTGACCTGCGCAAGCTCATCGAGGCGACGAGCGGCCTTGCGCTCATCTCGGGTCCCACCGGCAGCGGCAAGTCCACCACGCTCGCCGCTCTCATCGAGGAGCTCAATCTCGCGCGCGCGCGCCACATCATCACGCTCGAGAGCCCGCTCGAGTACGTCTTTGCCAACCGCAAGTCCTTCATCCGTCAGCGCGAGATCCCAACCCACTCGGGGAGCTTCGAGCAGGCGATCATCGATGCGCTGCGCGAGAACCCCGACGTGCTCGTCGTGACCGAGATGCGCACGCCGGAGGTGATGCGCCTGACGCTGAGCGCGGCCGAGACCGGACACCTGGTGCTGGCGACGATGCACTCGGCCACCTGCGCCGAGGCGCTCAATCGCATCTGCATGTCGTTCGCGGCCGAGATCCAGGGCAGCATCCGCGCGCAGCTCGCCGATGCGATGGTCGGCATCGTGTGCCAGCGCCTGGAGTTTCTCCCCGCGCTGCAGCTGCGCGTGCCCAGGTGCGAGGTGCTGTTCGGCAGCTCCGCGGCGAAGGCCACCATCCGCTCGGGCCAGTTCAGTCAGATCGCCAACGTCATCCTCTCGGGCGGCGAGGAGGGCATGTGGACGTTCGACCGTTATCAGCGCTGGACCGAGCAGAAGTCGGACTGGGTTCGCCCGGCCGCGCGACCCGCTACGATCCCGCCGGCGGAGGCGGTCAAGGTGGTCAACGTGCCCAAGGCTGCAGCACCGCCACGGGCGGCGACTCCCTCGCGGCCTGCGGCCGGCTCGACGGCGGCACCTGGGGAGATCACGATCGATGAGGACATCGATCTGAACGAGATCGCAGAGCTCGCGCGCAAGATCGAGGAGCGCACCCGCTGAGCCACTCCCTGAGCCACTCCCGCGAGCCATGAGTTTCCCATCGAAGCCCAATGCCCCCGCATGCGAGCGCAATCGCGAGCCGATCCTCGGCGTGCTGCGCCGCTGGTTCGCCGATCGCAGGAGCGTGCTCGAGATCGGAAGCGGCACCGGCCAGCACGCGGTCGCCTTCGCGACCGAGCTGCCGCACCTCGAGTGGCAGACCTCCGACGTCTCGGAGAATCTCGCCGGCATTCGCATGTGGCTGGATGAGGCGCATCTGCCGAACACCCCGCCGCCGATCGAGCTCGATGTGAGCGGCCGCTGGCCCAAGGCCGCCTACGATGCGGCGTTCAGCGCCAACACGCTGCACATCATGAGCTGGGACGAGGTGCGCAAGCTCTTCGCAGGTCTTTCCCGGGCGCTCACGCCCGATGCGACGCTTGCGATCTACGGCCCCTTCAACTACTCGGGGCACTTCACGAGCGACAGCAACGCGGGCTTCGATCGCAGCCTCAAGGAGCGCTCCGCGAGCATGGGCATCCGGGACTTCGAGGCGGTCGACACCCTGGCGCGCTCGGCCCGATTTCAGCTCGCCGAGGATTGCGCGATGCCTGCGAACAATCGCACGCTCGTGTGGAGACGCGAGCCGTGAGCCCCTGCCCGCAGCTCAAGCGCGCTGCTCCCGCGCGCGCAGCTACTCGCCCAAGTGCTCGAGCAGCGGCGCCTCCTCGCCCGGGTCTTCCGTCTGCGAGCTCGGCAGGAACTTGAACTTGAGCGTCCGGGGATAGGCCTCCGCGACGTGCGTCTGGAGCGCACGGATCATCTGCGCGTGATACGCCGCGCCCTCGTCCACCGTCCTGTTGCCCGTCACGATGTCGTCCGCGATGTTGAGCGCGATGGTGTTCTGCGGCTCGCTGTCGCAGTGGCACGAGAGCTCACCGCGTGTGGAGTCGATGACGAGGCTGCCGTTGTACTTGATCAGATCGGACGCCTTCTCGGGCGGAACGCGATAGTTGACGGTCTGCTCGAGCACATCCTCGTGCGGGAAGGGAAAGTTGTGTTTGACACCCGCGCGGTGCAGCACCATTCGCTTCCAGGGCACCTTCTCGCCCCAGATGAGCTCGCGCGCAGTGGCCTCCTGAGGTGGGCCGTACTTCGCGACGAGCGTCGCGGCCAGCTTTCGTCGAGCCTCGGGCCAGCCGGAGAGGTGCTGGTGAACCCAGGACGCGGCGGTCGACGCATCGGTGCTCATGCGGGCACTATGGGCCAGCTCCTCGAGTCAGATCAAGGAGCGCCCCGCGCACGGGCGCAAGGCTTGCGAGACCGGATGCCCCCATGAGGCGCATCAATCGATCGTCACCGACCGAGTTTCAGATCCGCGCACGGCGTGTGGGGAACGTGCGGCCGCTCGTGCGCTTCGAGCCCACCCCGCCCCATATCGTGACGGCGATGCTGGAGCTTGCCGAGGTCAAAGCGCGCGACGTGGTGTACGACCTGGGCTCAGGCGATGGCCGCATCGCAGTAGCTGCGGCCAAGCGCTACGGTGCGAAGGGGGTCGGCGTCGAGATCCATGCCGGCCGCGTGGCCGAGGCCACCCACAATGCCCACCTGGCCGGCGTCTCCCAGCGCGTACAATTCCTGCAGCAGGATCTGTTCGATGTGGACCTGCGCCCGGCCAGCGTCGTCACGCTCTTCCTGCTCCCCGAGGCGAACGTGATGCTGCGGCCGAAGATGCTGCGTGAGCTCGCGCCGGGCTCGCGCGTCGTCTCGTACATTCACGAGATGGGCCGCTGGAAGCCGGAGAAGGCGCAGTACTCGATCGATCGCACCGGACGGTATCACCGGATCTACCTGTGGACGGTGCCGGCGCGGGGCGCCGCGGGTATGATTGCGCCGCGGACACCACAAAGCGACGAATAGCCCCAAGGTCAGCCCGCAACACAGCGGCCGCATGCCCTTTCGGTCGGGAGGTCCCGTCTCATGTCGTACTCGCGACGTATCGCAGCGCTCCTCGTCGCTGCTCTCATTCCCTTGCTTGCCTACGCTGAGTCGAACCCCTTGAGGCTGGACGATGTGGGCAAGATCGTGCGCGTCTCCGACCCGCAGCTCTCCCCCGACGGCAAGTCGATCGTCGTGATCGTATCGCGCCCGAATCTGGCGCAGGACCGCTACGACTCCTCGCTCGTGCTGATCGATGTGGCCTCCGGCGCGCAGCGCACCCTCACCTACGAGCGCAAGAGTGTGTTCTCTCCGCGCTGGTCGCCCTCGGGTGACCGCCTCGCCTTCCTCGCACTGGCGCCGGCTCCGTCCTCCGATGACCTCATGAGCGGGGAACCGGAGCCTGCTGCATCTGCGGGTATCAGCCCCGAGCCGCCCGCGACCAAGCCGACCGTCCAGATCTACGTGCTGCCGATGAAGGGCGGGGAGGCGCACCGGCTGACACGCTCCGCACACGATGTGGAGCAGCTCGCGTGGAGTCCGGACGGCAAGCAGATCGCCTTCGCGATGGCCGACGACAATCCATCGCAGAAGGATATCGATAGTCACAAGGACGCATTCGAGGTGGGCGATGACAGCTACCTCTCGACCGAGGCCGACGTGCCCGCGCACCTGTGGATCGTCTCCGCGGAGGGCGGCCGCGCGAAGCGGCTGACCGCCGGCAGCTGGACGTTGCCGCGGGCAGCCCCGCCGAGTGCGCCCTCGTCCCCGATCTCGTGGTCGCCCGACGGCAGCTCGATCGCGATCGTGCAGCAGCAGAAACTCGCGTACGGCGACAACGACCAGACGGTCGTCTCGATCGTGGAAGTCGCGAGCGGCACAGTCCGAAAGCTGACCTCGCACCGCCTCACCGAGGGCTTCCCGGTGTTCTCGCCCGATGGATCGCAGATCGCCTATGAGTACAACCGCGACGGCGACCCGAACAACGAGCTCGATGTGCTCGTGGCACCCACCGCGGGAGGCGATGGGTTCGATGTCACGCGGACGCTCGATCGAGACATCGTGCGCGCTGTGTGGATGCCCGACGGCCAGTCGCTGCTCCTCGGCGCACATGATGGAACGCGCGTGGCGCTCTGGGTGCAGCCGCTCGAGGGGCCCGCGCGCAAGCTCAACCTCGCCGACCTCGACCCGGCCTGGAGCTTCTGGATCGATCTGTCGCTCGGCAAGGACGGCGCGCTCACCTTCACCGGCAGCACGCCCACTCATCCCAACGAGCTGTATTACCTCTCGAGCCTCGATGCCCCGCCGCGACGGCTGACGGATTTCAACGATTTCATCGCCGCGCGCCAGCTCGGACGCGTGCAGAGCATCACCTGGTCCGGGCCCGATGGATTTACCGAGGACGGCGTTGTCTTCTATCCGCACGACTTCGAGGTCGGGCACAAGTACCCGCTCGTGCTCTATATCCATGGCGGCCCGCAGGCCGCCTCCACCGAGGGGTTCAGCGCCCTGCCGCAGCTTCTAGCCGCGCACGGCTACGTCGTGTTCTCGCCGAATTATCGCGGCAGTGACCATCGTGGCAACGCCTACCAGCGCGCCATCTTCAACGATGCGGGCGACGGCCCGGGCCGCGATGTGATGGCGGGCCTGGCAGCGCTCGAGCGGCGCGGATTCATCGACACTTCGCGCATCGCGGTGTCCGGCTGGTCCTATGGGGGTTACATGACCTCCTGGATGATCGGGCATTACCAGATCTGGCGGGCCGCCGTCTCCGGGGCAGCGGTGAACGACCTCGTGCACGCCTATGCACTCTCGGACTTCAATGTCACCGAGCGCTGGAGCTTCGGTGGCTCGCCCTGGAGCGGCAAGCTGATGGCGGCGTACGTCGAGCAGTCCCCGATCACCTACGCCAGCCGTGTGAAGGCGCCGACGCTCATTCTTTCGGATACCGCCGATGCGCGCGTACCCATCACGCAGTCGTACCTCATGTATCACGCGCTCAAGGACAACGGCGTCACCGTCAAGTTCTTTGCCTATCCGGTCCCAGGGCACTTCCCCGGGGATCCCATCCGGACGATGGACGTCTATCGGCGCTGGATCGACTGGATCGATCAGTACATGAGGTAGCGCAACGGCGTCAGTGCGCGGCGCCCGAGCCCTGATGGCTCAGCGCCCACACGTACGCGGACACTGCCGACAGCTGCGCGGCCGAGAGCTGCGATCCGCCCATGGGCGGCATGGGAGCGCGATACGCCTTGGGCTTCGCCACGCCCTCGCGAACGATCCTCTGGATGCTTGCGTCGCTGCCATCGCCCCACAGGTATTTGCTGGATGTGAGATCCGGACCGAGCGGTGTTCCGCGGCCATCGGGACCGTGGCACCCCGTGCAGGTCGCAGCGGCGACCTGGCCGTGATACACGCGATCGCCCAGCTCCAGCATCTCTCGCGTTGCGCCCGGCGGCGGGGTGAGATTCGCAACCGCACCGGCGTTGGGATGAAGACCTTCGGGAGGCAAGGCGTTCGCGCTGAGGCCTTCGGGTCCGAGCGCAGTCATGCTCGGACAGGGCGTCACATCCGAGCCGCCCTGCTGCGAATCCGAGCCGCCCCGGTACGTGATGCGCCAGATCCGTCCCCCGATATCGTCGGACACGTAGATCGCACCATCCGGTGCGGCGGCCAGCCCGGACGGACGATGCGGGGCGGCCGGACTCTTGTCCGCTCCCGAGAACCCATCGGCGAAGATCTCGCAGGCCGCCCCGAACTTCGAGAGCGGCTGGAACACCACGTTGTAGCCCTGCTGCGGGAAGGGCGCTCGGTTCCAAGAGCCGTGGAAGGCGATGAACGCACCCCCGCGATAGTGAGCGGGAAACCTCGCGCCGTAATACAGGAGCAGATCGTTCGGGGCCCAGTGCGCGGGGAAAGCCGCAAGCGGACCGCGCATGTCTGCGCATCGACCCATCGTCTTGCCGTTGCCGCCATATTCTGGCGCAAGCTCGAGCGACTGCTTGACGCCATCGTAATAGCAGTAGGGCCAGCCGTAATTGCCGTTCTGCACGACTCGCAGCAGCTCCTCCGCGGGCAAGTAGGCGCCCTGCTCGGGTGTGAAGAGCTTCGGCCAGTTCTGCCCGAGCTGGTCGCGCCCGTGCTGGGTCGAGTACAGGCCGTAGCCCGTCGAGTCGATCGCCATCCCGTCCGCATTGCGAATGCCGGTCGCATAGCGCTCGGCGGAGGAGAACCTCTGGTTCAGCTGGTTGGCGTTGTAGCGCCAGATGCCGCCGCGCGTCTCGAGCTCGGTGCAAGGATCGATCCCCGGCGACTCGAGCATGCGATTCTGGCGCTGACACGCATTGGTGGCGGAGGCGACATCGACGTACAGCCAACCATTCGCATCGATCACGAACGGATGCATCGGGTGGTCACCCGACAGCGGCAGGCCCGAGAGGACGATCTCCTCCTTTCCAGTGGGCACGATCGAGCCGTGCGACATCTTGTAGCGGGCAATGTGATCATCGAGCTCGGCGTAGATGTAGCCCTGGTAGAGTGCGATTCCGGTACCCCCATGGCTGCCACCTTTGGCCGTCTCACCGAAGCGGCGAATGACGTTCGCTCTGCCCCGGTGCCTCGTGTCCTGCAGCGCCACGAGAAACGCCCCGTGCGGAGGCGGCGAGCCGACGTAGTAGCGACCGCTCCAGGTGTTGACATACAGCACCCCATTGGAGCCGACCACCATGTGACGCGCGTGCCCGATGTTGTCCGCGAAGATCGAGGCGCAGAAGCCTGAAGGAAGCACCAGTCCCGCTTTGCCACAGGCACCAGGGTCCGCAGGTGCGGATGCAGCATGGCTTTGAATGCGGGCTCGCCCGTGGGCGCCTGCGCCGGTCGAGGCCGCGGTCGCGTGGCTTGCGGGCCACGCAACGAGCAGGAATGCGACCGGGATGATGCGGGGGCGTAGCAGCCAGCGGGGGAAGGAGGTGTTTTTCATCTTCTTGACCTCGGCAACCGGGACGAGCGCGAACGATGCATCAACAATGGTAGCGCGCTGGAACAGCGCGGAGCTACCGTGGCAGGATGATGCAGCGCCGTCTGCGTTCCCATCGGAGGTGAGTCACATGAGCAAGGCACCCGGCTATCAGAAGCATCCCGAGCACCAGATCCGCGAGAACCGCGTGACTCAAAGGGTCACCGTGGAGATCAACGGCAGGGTCGTCGCGGATTCGACCGATGTGATTCGCGTGGATGAGGACCGCGCTCCACCTCGCTACTACTTCCCGCGCGCCGATGTGCGCATGGATCTCCTCGAGCGCACGGCCACGACGACCGTGTGCCCGTTCAAAGGAACGGCGAACTACTTCAAGCTACACGCGGATGGGCGGGGTGGAATGCAGCTTGATGATGCGGTGTGGACCTATGAGCAGCCCTACGATGAGCATCGCGGTTTGAAGGATCGGCTGGCGTTCTACGATGACAAGTACCGGGATATTCACGTGCGGGCGCAGGGGTAGACACCGCAAGCAGCCGCGCCGGTTCGGCCGGTCACTCGCCCGCTGCCGCGGCGCTGGCGGCCGTCTCGCGATACCAGTGGTTGAAGCGGACGACCAGCTCTTCAGCCCCCTCCGCATAGGGTCCGGGTCGATAGCCGATGCCGCCGATGCCGCGCTGGTTGTTCTCGGCGAGCTCCCGATCCTGAAGATTGGTCGCCGCCCACACCTCGGTCAGCTCCGGGATGCGAAAATCGACGCCTTCGCGGGCCTCCTTCGGGACCAGCCACTTGCAGACGACGCGAGTCTCCCCGGGGCCCGCGGGAAGAGCCGTGAACATGAAGGCGTAATCCGCGAACGCGTGGCAGAACGAGTTCGGCTCCGTGGCCCAGCGAAGCCCACCGATTTCGCTGCTATTGGTCCGCAGGAGCCGCTGCGCCACGAGCGGCCGGCCGTCCGCGGATACGGTCTCGACCCCGGGATTGAGCGGATAACGTCCGACATGCCACCAGAGTCCGGTCGCGGGCCCCACTGGAAAGCCGAGCTCCTGCATCTTGGCCACGTAGGCTGCATTGCGCGATCCGTCCGTGACCCTGAACCCCGCGTTGAATGCGATCGGAAATGAGACCTTGAGCTCCGGGTGCCAGGCAGCGCAGTGATAGCACTCGCGCGCATTCTCCATGACGAGCTTCCAGTTGGCCTTCTCCAGCAGCACGCTCTGGTATGCGAGCTTCGCCGATCCAAGCCTGTAGGGATTCAGGAAGGGCGCGGCCGCATCTCGAAACGGACTGAACTCCGGAGCTCCATCCGTCAGCGCGCCGTAGATGCACCCCTCGAGTCGCTCGATGCGAATCGGCACCAGGGAATGCTCCTCGAAGTGAAGCCCTTCAGGGGCGCGCGCCGCCCCCACGAGCTGCCCATCGAGCTCGTAAGTCCACTTGTGGTACGGGCAAACGATGCGCGAGAGCTTGCCGCTGCCCTCCGCGCAGATCTGCGCACCGCGGTGACGACAGATGTTATGAAATCCCCGGATGGCACCGTCGCGACCCCGCACCACGAGGATGGGGTTGCCTCCGATGGTCAAGGAGAAGTAGGAACCGGGCTCGGCCAGCTCCGCTTCGAACCCCAGCATCAGCCAGCTTCGGCCGAACACGGCTGAGACATCGAACTCGTAGATGTCCGGATCACGGTAGAACGGTTGCGGCAACGTGTGACCGGGCTGCGCCTGTGCCAGCAGGTCAAGGATGCGCTTCTTGTCGTACATCATGCGATCTCATCCGGCATGGCGCTCTTGCGTCGCTCGATGAACTCGCGCAACGCCTCGTCGCGCGACGGGTCCAGCGGTGGTGGCTCATAGGCGCTCAACAGTGCCTGCACCCGCGCGGAGGCCCGCTGTCTTTGATCAAGGCTACCTTCGGCGCGCCATTGCTCGTACGGATTGTTGTCGGCGAGCTCAAACTCGTAGAAGGCCGTTTGATAGTTCGAAAGAGTATGCCTGGATCCGAGGTAGTGCTTGCCCGGACCCACTTCGCGGAAGGCATCGAGCGCAAACCCATTCTCGTCCAGCGCGATCCCCCGCGCCAGGGCGTGGAAGGCGCCGCATTGATCGACATCCATCACGAATTTCTCATAGGACATCACCAGTCCGGCCTCGAGCCACCCCGCGCAGTGGAGCACGAAGTTTGCCCCCGCCAGAAATGCCGGCCAGAGGGAGTTGGCGCTCTCGGACGCGGCCTGCGCGTCGGGCGCCTTGGAGGCGCAGAGATTCCCGCCGCAGCGCAGCGGCACTCCCAGGCGCCGTGCGAGCTGCCCGATCGCGAGGTAGGCCAGTGCCGGCTCCGGAGTGCCGAACGTGGGCGCCCCGCTGCGCAATGACATGGAGGACAGGAAATTTCCGAGAATGGCGGGTGAGCCTGGCCGCTCGAGCTGTGCGAGGGCGACGCAGAAGACAGCCTCCGCGAAGCATTGGGCGAGTCCACCGGCGGTGGTCACCGGTCCCATCGCGCCGCCCAGGATGAAGGGTACGCACACCGGGGCCTGGTTGGCCGCCGCATAGATTCGGATGACGCGGCTCGCCTCGCCATCGAGGACCAGCGGCGAGTTGACGTTGACATTGCCGAGGATCACGCAGTTCGCATCGAGGTAGTCTGCGCCGAAGAGGATGCGGCACATCTCCACCGAATCGGCCGCGCGCGCCGCCGTCGTGACTGAGCCCATGAACGGCTTGTCCGAATACCGCATGTGGGCGTACAGCATGTCGAGGTGGCGCTTGTTGACCGGCAGGTCCACGGGCTCACAAACCGTACCACCGGAGTGATGCAACCAGGGCGCAACGTAAGCGAGCTTCACGAAGTTGATGAAGTCCTCGAGCTTTCCATAGCGCCGACCACGCTCGAGGTCGCAGACGAATGGCGGCCCGTAGGCCGGTGCGAAGACCGTGTGTGCGCCACCGATGCGTACGCTACGGCTCGGGTTGCGCGCGTGCTGAGTGAACTCCCGGGGCACTGAGCGGCGCACGATCTCGCGCGCAAGACCGGCGGGGACATGCACACGCCACTCATCCCGGATGCTGGCGCCGGCGGCTCGCCACAGGCGGACCGCCTCGGCGTCACCTCGCACCTCCATTCCTATCTCATCGAGCAACCGATCGGCATGTGCCTCGATCGCCGCCAGTCCCTCCTCGGACAGAAGCTCGTAAGGGGGAATGGCCCGGGTGATGTAGGCGGGGCCCGCGGGACGCTCCGCACGCTGCATCTTGCGCGCGTCGCGGGCGCTCGGGCGTGCACGGCGAGCGGTGTGCACCGATTCTTCGGTCATGCGCTGGGTCCCCGTCGTATGCTGATCACCCTCAGGCTGGCTCGTGTTCCCTCTCGAGCGTCGCTGCATCACCGGGCAGAGGGACTGCGCGCTCGGTCAAACAGTAGAGCACTGCGGGCACCAGAGTGCCGGGTAGCCAGGCGATGTCTGCGCCGATCAGGCGTGCAAGTGGTCCAGCGTAGAAGGAAAGGTGCACGAAGGGGATCTGTACGAGAATGCTGAAGAGATAGATCGCAATGGTGCGCCAGCGGTAGCGACCGTATATGCCATCCAGACGAAAGATATGCTCGATGCTGTAGAGCCCGCGACATACCACGTAATAGTCCGCGAGATTGATGGCGCTCCACGGAATCAGCGTGTATACGAGGATTGCCAGGAGATCGGAAAAATACGCGTCGAAATTGTTCCGCGTCGCAAGCGCTATGATCGTCGCAACCGTCATCAGAAAACTCATGACGATGAACTTGTACGTCAACCGGACGCGCTTCATCCCGCGCAGGCCCGTGATGATCGTGGTGCTCGACATGTAGGAGCTGTAGAGAACCATCAGATTCACTTCGATCAGGTTCACGATGATCAGAAACGCGGCCACATAGCGTCCGCGTCCGAACAGCTGTGCGATCCCCAGACCCGCATGTGAGGCGATGTAGGGAAACGAGGCCGCGAGCCACGCTCCCAGAATCATCATCAGCGTCGAGCTGGCAAAGTTGCCCATGCCCGTATACCAGAATGTCGTGGATGCGCTGACCTTGGCGGGCAGGTAGCGCGAATAGTCGGCCACGGTCGGCGCAGAGCTCAAGGACCAGGCGGTCGCCTGCGTGACGACCAGAATGAAGGTCGCGATGCTGAAATGGCGGGCGGGCGGCTCGGCGCCATCTGCGTGCGTGCCGTGGACGATGAGCAGTACGGTCACGCCGGCAAATAGAATTCCGGAGAGAACGGTGAGTGCGGCGGCGAGCCGATGGATCAGCTCATAGCCTATGAACGCGAGGAGCACCGTGATCGCCCCGAAGAGCACGATGGCCGCGGTTGGCGTCACGGGAACGATCATGCGGATGGTGTCTTGAATGAGGATCGCGTTCGCCGAACAGTAGAGCGTGGTCGAGGCAAGGACGGCAACCAGAGGCAGTCCGGCTCCAAGCACCCCGAACTGGGCGCGGCTCTGGATCATCTGTGGAATGCCGAGCTGGGGACCCTGCGCGGAATGGGCTGCCATGAAGAACGTGCCGGTCATGTTGCCCAGCAGCAGCGCCAGGCACGTCCACGCGAAGGGAAGCCCCGCGTAGATCCCGAGCGTGCCAACCGTCAAGCAGAGGATCGAGAGGTTGACCCCGAACCAGACGGTGAAGAGCCGCCTGGGAGTCCCGTAGCGCTGCGCATTGGGGATGAACTCGATGCCGCGCTGCTCTACTCCGAAACGGAAAGATTCCTCCGCGGCATCCAGGTCCGTGCGTGGTTGAGGGCGTGCCACTGCCGCTGCGCGCTGCTAGCTTGGCAAGATGCCATGCGAGCTCAGGATCTCGCGGATCTTGTTGTTGACCACCTCGGGCTTGTGCACCTCGCAGGAGACATGCCCGAGGCCCTGCAGCATGTGGAACCGAGCGTTCGGTGCGAGCTGCGCAACCCGGCGACCTTGCGGCGCGGGACATTGGCAGTCCTCGCTGAACCCGATGACCTCGATCGGCACCTGGCAGTGCGGCAGTTCGCCCACCACGTCGAAGTCGATGCAGGCCTGCCATTGGGCAATCAGCATTTCACCGTCACGATGACCGTAATTGCCGCCCACTCTCGATCTTATCTTCTTCCACAGCTCATCGTCGCCGAGCACCTCCGACGGGTAAGAAAAGGCGGCGTAGTGCGTCACGGCAAAGTCGGAGGGCAGCTGGCCGCCAGCGCGCCGGAAATTCACCTCCGCAACCATCCAGTCGCGCGAAAAGCCGGTCGCCTTGGCCGAGGTGCCCATCGGAATTGCAAGTCGCACCAGCTCGGGGTAGTTGATGGCGAACTGCAGGGTGATGAGCGAGCCCATCGACAGCCCGATCATGATGACCGGAGGATTGCATCTGGCTCTGACGAGCTCGGCGCAGTCGGCGGCCATGTCGGCGATGGTCCAGGGTGGGCGCTGACGGCAGAGCGTCCGACCGGCGCCGCGCGGATCGAACGAGGTGTTGCGGAACGACCCGCGAAAGGTGGCGAACTGATTGTCCCAGGCATCGGCCACCTCGTCCCCGCCGGGGATCCACACGATATCGGGGCCCTGTCCATCCTGGATGTAGCGCAGGTCAACATCTTTGAACGACAACGTCGGCATGGGTCTCCCGCACGGCGCGAACACATTTCCTTTGGCTCGGAACGAGTATAACCGCGCCTACGAGGTTCGCGACCCGTGCCCCCAAAGCGCCTAAACTCCGCGACGGATCGCCTAAAACTGCGCTACGGTAGTTGTGGTAAAACCCTTGGACTTCACCGACTTCGGAGGCCGTATGAACGACGCGAAGCACGTCCACGGCAAAGCGCACACGATCCACCGGCAGCACCAGCACTTGAGCTGGGACAATTCGAGGCCTCCGGCGATGCACGTTGCGCCGGGGGATACCGTCGACTTCCGTGACATCGATGCCATGTGTGGGCAGATCACGCCCGAATCCACGGTCGATGTGGTGGGCAAGATCGACTTCAGTCGCGTGAATCCGATTGCGGGCCCCGTCTACGTCGATGGTGCCGAGCCAGGCGACACTCTCAAGGTGACGCTGCTGGGATTCGAGCCGTCGGGCTGGGCGTGGACCGGAGTCATACCCGGATTCGGACTGCTCGCGGAGGATTTTCCCCAACCCTCGCTGCACATCTGGTCGTACGATCGAACGTTCTCGACCCCGGCAGCCTTTGGCAAGTTCGCGCGCGTTCCGCTCAAGCCCTTCTGCGGCACGACCGGCGTCGCTCAGAAGGCGCCCGGTAGCCATAGCACCATCCCGCCGTACGCGACGGGTGGCAACATGGATATTCGCGATCTCAGCGAGGGCGTGGAGCTCTACCTGCCCGTGCAGGTGAAGGGTGCCCTCTACTCCATCGGCGACCCGCATGCGGCCCAGGGGGATGGGGAGGTGTGCGGCACGGCCATCGAGTCGCCCATGAGCGTGCGAGCGAAGATCGAACTGGTCAAGGGCGGCAACCTGTCGTTCCCTCGATTCGTCTGCCCGCGGCCGGTGAGTCGCCATCTTGATGCGCAGGGGTACGATGTAACGACCGGCATCGGCCCAGACCTCATGGAAGCGGCGAAGAACGCGGTGCGCGGAATGATCGATCTGCTCGGCAAGACTCGCGGACTCAGCGCGGACAATGCCTACATGTTGTGCAGCGTTTGCGCGGACCTGCGCATCAGCGAGATCGTCGATCGGCCCAACTGGGTCGTCTCTTGCTACTTGCCGCGGATCGTATTCGATTGAAGCCGTGTCGAGCGACGCGCGACAGCGCGCCCGTTCGCGCCCCTGTCGCATCCGTCTGCGCCGGCCGTAGGGACACGATGCCTATTTTGTCGCTGCAGGACGTGAGCCTGCGCTACGTTCAAGACGGCTCCGGACCCGATATCGTCTGGTGCCCCGGCGGAGACGAGGTGGCCGAAGCCTGGGACGGTCAGTTCGCGGAATTTCGCGGCAGCTTCCGGAATACCTCGTTCGATCCCCGCGGCGCGGGCCAGACTGTCTCGCGTAAGCCCCCGCCCTGGAGCATTGCCGATCTCGCCGCCGACTGCGCGGGTCTCATTCGCGCAAGATGCAATGCCCCGGTGATCATCATCGGCCTGTCGATGGGCTCGAAGATCGCGTTACAGGTTGCCATCGACTATCCCGAGCTCGTGCGGGTCGCGATTGCCATGGGCACCTCCGCGAAGGCCACCGGATTCTCCCGGGACTGGATGCAGGCGGAGGTGAATTTCCGGCGCGCCGGCGGCCAGCTGCCGCCGGACTTCTCCGTTGCACACTACGCCGCATTCTCGTATCCCTCCGAGGTGCTCGGCAACGACCAGATGTGGGAGAAGATCAAAGCGAGGGTCGGGGGCAATTACGCACAGCGGGACGGTGAGCTTCTGGCAGCTCAATGGCAGGCATGCCTCGACTTCGATATCGTCGATCGACTGCCCCAGTGTCCGGTCCCCATTCACGCAATCGGCTTCGATCAGGATCTGCAAACGCCGCCGCCGCTGGTGCGACGAATCGCAAGCCTGGCCAGGCATGGCCGGTTTCACCTTCTCGAGGGGCTTGGACACCTCTCGTGCGAGATGCACCGTCCCGATCTGGTCAACGCGAAAATTCGGGAAATCATCTCCACCCACGTGTGATCGAAGCGCCGGCGAACCCATTCGCCTAACGTTTATTTCGAATTTCCAAAGGGCGCAACTTCCCGGCTCACGGGGAGTGCTGTATCAGTAGCTCGTGCAGAGAGCCCCTCATCGGCAGCGCCGGAGGGCAGCTCACCTCAGCGCTTGAGAGATATCAGGGGGTCAGGTGAAAAAAATTGAGCCACCCGCTTCTTCGGCGCGGCACTCGGTTCGGGACTGCGTCCGCAGAATTCTGCGCCGGTGCGCCTATGTCTCAAGTTGCGTCTCCGCCGCGATGGTTCTCAGCGATGCGCACGCCCAGACCGCCCCGGAGAGCGCTTCGACGACTCCTCCCTCGACCTCGGCGCCGCAGTCCTCAGGTTTGCAAGAAGTCGTGGTCACGGCGCAGCGCAGGGCACAGTCGGTGCAAGACGTGCCCTACAACATCAGCGCCATCAGCTCCGCATCGATGCAGGAGGCCGGCGCCACGAGCATCAACGATCTCACCAGTGTCGTCCCGGGACTGACGACGGTCGATGAGGGGCCGGGTGCGCGCGGTCAGATCGATAACCTCACCCTGCGCGGTCTACGCGTCGACAGCCCGGGCGGGGGGCAGGCGACCACCGAGACGCCCTCACAAACGGTCGACTCGGTCTCGACATACTGGGGCGAGACGCCGATCTTCTTCCCCATGCCCCTCTACGATGTGGAGCGCGTGGAGGTGTTGCGTGGACCCCAGGGCACGCTGTATGGATCGGGCGCCGAAGCCGGCACGATCCGCCTGATTCCCACACCCCCTCAGTTCGACAACTTCGGGGGCGAGGTCCAGGCCGAGGGCAGCGCGATCCAGGGTGCCGCCCAGCCCGACAACTGGAACCGAGCGCTGCGGGGCATTCTCAACATCCCGCTCGCAGACAAGCTGGCCGTCCGCATCGTCGCGTCGGGCGAGCACGATGGTGGCTTCATCGACAATGATGACCTGCTCCTTCGCAAGGGGCAGGGACTGGACGGCGTACCCGTTCCGAGCATTCCAGGAGATCTGACCAGCGGCCCGGTCATCGGACCGGAGGAGAAGGACACGAACACCGCCAATCAGTGGTTTGCTCGCATGGCCGCGCGCTGGAAGCCAACCGATCGCTTCGAGTTTCAGCTCGAATACCTGCACCAGTACGTCAATTCAGCCAACACGCAGTATTCAAATCCCGGCTATCCCGGCGGCCTCTTCGACCTGACGACGCCGGATGCAGCGGAGCCGCCCGGGCCGAACAATCCAGCAGCGTGGCCGCACTCCAGCTTCAACATGAACCCGGGTGGCACGTATACCTCGACGGCGTTCGTCGAATCGCCCTACTCGGATGTGACCAATCTCGTGGATGCCGTTGCAACCGTCGATTTCGGCTTTGCCACGATCACCTCGGCCAGCTCCTACTACAGCGACACGGAAATTGGCGTCAGCGACTGGACCGGCCTGTTCAACAACCCGACCACGTACAACTACGACCTGTTCTTCCCATACAACCACTACCCGCGCGAGATCGCCGACGCCTACGTTCCTGCCGCCGATCACGCTTTCGTGCAGGAATTGCGCCTGGTTTCCAAGCCCGGGCATTTCTTCGACTACGTGCTGGGCGGTTACTACAATCGCCAGCCGAGCAGCCAGGGATGGCTGCAACTGGTGCCGGGCATCGACGCGTACGAGACCTACATCGGGGAGCCCAACCCCTCACCGTACGGAGATCTGATCTGGAATTACCAGCGCGAGTCGACCTTCATCGATCGCGCGGTGTTCGGAGAGTTGACCGCGCACATCACCTCGGCCTGGCAGATCACCGGCGGAGTACGCTACTTCGGTCAGACCTTCTGGACCGACTATGCGTCGGAGCTCGTGTTTTGCGGTGCCGTTTGCGCAAGCGACGGGACGAATCCGGACGGATTGAGCGCGGGAGCAAACGTCTCGAGCGCACACCGGCACATCTGGAAGGGGAACACCTCTTACGATTTCACGCCCAATCTGAAGGCGTACGCGACCTATTCGGAAGGCTTCCGGCGCGGCGGCGCCAACGCCCTCTCGACGGGGGGCATTTACGCTTCGCTTCCGCAGTACGAGACATTCGCCCCCGACTTCGCCAAGAATTACGAGGTCGGCATCAAGGGCTACGCATTGGATCACCGATTGAGCTATACGGCGGACATCTATGTCGTCGATTGGGACAACTTCCAGTTCGACGCGGTCAATCTGAGCGGACTGCCGGCGACTTACAACGGCAGCACGGCGCGCTCCAAGGGCGCCGAGGTCGAGCTGCAGGCGTCGGTCACTCCCCGGACCCAAGTGACGCTCGGCTACTCGTATACCGATGCGACGGTGACCCAGACCTTTGCGCTCTTCGACTACCCCTCCTACGCGCTCATTCCTTCACTGGGCGGGAACGGCCAGACTGCGCCGCTGTTCGGGGGACCGATCGAGGCGGGTACCAGACTGCCGGGCGTTCCTCTCAACACCGTCACGTTCGGCGTCGACCACACCTTTCCAGTGCCACTCGGCTCGAACGCCACCCTCACGCTGCACGCCGACGGCTCCTACCGCAGCTCGGAGTCGGCCAATATCGTCGCGACCGGCCCTTACAACTGGGAGATTCCCTCGGCCTTCATGGGCAATGCCCGCGCGATACTCGAGCCGGGAGGGCCCCTGAGCTATAGCCTCTTCATCCAGAACATCACGGACTGCAGCTGCTATTCCGGCGGCACAAACGTGGAGGCCTACCCGAACTATGCCCGCTTCCGTTTCGTCTCCCGTCCGCGTACGTTTGGCGTGAATCTGCGCTACAAGTTCTGACGCATCGGCAGTCGGCCCCGGTGGTGCAGCAAGCGGACCGTTGCAGCACGATCAGTCCCTCATCCGCCGCCCATCGGGATCGAAGATGGGGCGGGGCAGAACGCGACAGCGGCGCACCTCCCCAGCGATCCGCACGGTGAGGCCGGTCTCATCAGCGGGAATTTCCGAGCTCAGGTAGCCCATCGCAAGGCTCGTGTCCGTGCAATGTCCATAGCCTCCCGAGGTCGTGAATCCGACCAGTCGATCCGCGAGCTCGATCGGCTCGTACCCCCAGGCGTCAGCGTCCAGCGTTTCGATCGAGAGCGTGACGAGCCGCCGCTCCGGGCGGCGATCGCGATCGCGAAGAGCCGCCGATCGGCCGGTGAAATCGGCTCTCTCATAGTCGATGAACCGCGTGAGCCCCGCCATGTGCGGAGTGTAGTCACGCGAGTATTCCCGTGACCAGATTCCAAAGCTCTTCTCCAGCCGCAACGAGTTCAATGCATAGAGCCCCACATGGCGCGGCGCTGCATCCGAGGTGGCGGTCTCGAGAATGGTCTCCAGCAGCGCAGGCAGATAGAGCGCCGGTACATAGATCTCGTAGCCCAGCTCGCCGGTCACCGATAGCCGCGCCACGATTGCCGGCGCAAACGCAAGGTCCATGAAGTGGACACACATGAAGGGGAACGCGGCATCGGACACATCGGTGCGAGCGATGCGCCGCAGCAGCTCACGCGAGCGTGGACCGAAGAGCGCGATGCCGCCGTAGTCCTCGGTCACGTTCCGGACGTCGCAACCCGGGCCGCTGAGATGCTCGGCGAACCAGCGCATATGCCACGCCTGCAGATAACCCGAACCGAAGATGAGGAAGCGATCCTCGGCCAGGCGAAACGTCGTGAGGTCACCCATCAATCGTCCGGAATTCGCCAGCATGGGAGTGAGCCGCACGCGACCGATCTGTGGCAAGCGCCCGGCGAGCACACGACTGAGTCCTGCGTGAGCTTTCGGACCTCGCACTTCGTATTTGGCGAAGGACGAGCTATCAAGCAGCCCCACGCCGCTTCGAGCCGACTGACATTCGGCGCGCACGCGCTCGTGCGCGTTGGACCGCTTGATCGTCGGCGCCTCTGCGACGGGATCCCCGGGACGAGCGAAGTAGAGTGGGACCTCGAGTCCATAACTCACACCGAACACTGCACGCGCGGCGCGCAGCAGCAGGTGCGCGGGGGATGTCTTCGTCGGTCGTCCCGCCGGCCAGTACTCATTGGGATAGGCGATCTGAAAGCGCCGCGAGTAGAACTCGCGCGCCTTGGTCACCGTGTAATTGCGCGAGGCGTACGCCCCAAACCTCGCGACGTCCATCGCGAGGATATCCCCATCGGGCTCTCCCTGCGTGATCCACTGAGCCAGTGCAAGGCCGACACCGCCCCCTTGTGCGAACCCTGCCATGACCCCGCAGGCGGCCCAGTAGTTGGCGAGTCCCGGGACGGGCCCTACGAGGGGATTACCGTCGGGAGTGAACGTGAATGGTCCGTTCACGATTCGACGGATGCCCGCCGCATCCAGCGCAGGGAAATGCCGGAAGCCTCTCTCGAGCGCATCCGTCAGGCGGTCCAGGTTTGGCGGCAGCAGCTCGCTCTCGCCATACTCCCAAGGAGTGCCGTCGAGCGACCACGGCGTTGCCTCTTTCTCGTAGACACCCAGCAGCACCCCCTTGCGCTCCTGGCGCAGATAAATCTCCGCGTCCAGATCGAGGATCATCGGAATTTCGCGGTTCAGGGACTTGAGCCCTGGCAAGTCCTCGGTGAGGAGGTAGTGGTGCTCCATCGGAACGAGCGGCAGGTGCGCCCCCACCATCTGGCCCACCTCGCGCGCCCACAGGCCGGCGGCGTTAACGACGTGCTCCGCCTCGATCGTTCCCGCGCTCGTGACCACACGCCAGGTGCCACGACCGCTCGGCACGATCTCGAGCACGCGGGTGTGGCGATAGATCTCCGCGCCCTTGAGGGTGGCCGCCTTGGCGTAGGCGCGAGTGGTGCCGGCCGGGTCGAGGTGTCCTTCCTGCGGGTCGTAGATGGCTCCGAGGATTTCGCGCGTGTCCATGATGGGACACATCTCTCGAACCTGCGCCGGCGAGACAAGCTCGGTCCTGATGCCGAGCACCCGGTGCCGGGCCCAGTCGGAGCGCAGCAGCTCCCAGCGCTCGGGTGTGGCCGCGACGTTCAGTCCGCCGGTCAGGTGCAGTCCGATATCCTGTCCGGAGAGGCTCTCGATTTCGCGATATAGGCTTATGGTGTAGGCTTGAAGCCGGGATACAGTCGGGTCACTGTTGAGCGCATGGAAGCCACCCGCAGCATGCCAGCTGGAACCCGCCGTTAGCTCCTTGCGCTCGCAGAGCACGACGTCGGTCCATCCGAGCTTCGTCAGGTGGTACAGCACGCTGCAGCCCACCACCCCGCCGCCGATCACCACCACCCGCGCGTGTGCTTTCATCGGTTCCCCTCGATGCGCGAACCGATGATAAGGTCCACTGGTGACTGCGGCGCGTGCGTGGCTTGCCGCGCCGGCAGATTTGATAGGAATTCGGACAAAACCTTCGAGTAGGACCATGATCCCGGCCGATCGCAGACAGAGCGCACAGGAATCACGCCCGCAGGCGACGGGCGGACTCGTCCGGACGGCGCTTGCTGGGGCGGGCCACTCCTTGGCCGAGGCGTTCGCAAACCTCGACCGAGCACCGGAAATACAACAGATCACGCGGCATCCGCAGCGCAAGCTGATCGGCGCCCGCTTGGCGGTGAAACCGGAGGACGGTCAGGGATACTGGGATCTGACCCAGATCGGCGAGGACGTCTATGTCGTGGTCTTGAATTTCGCCTACAAGGATCCTCGAGTCGAGATGCTTCCGGGGGATGGGCTCATCCAGTTTTACTTCAAGCTCTGCGGGGATCTGACGATGGAGGTGAGCCGTACGGAGCCGCTGCGACTCAACCATCCGAGCTTACTCGTGTACTCGCAGCCCGCGGGGCTCGACCTTCAGGAATGGACCGCTCCCAGCGTCCGCGAGCGCTCGGTCGCAATCAGCCTGCGGCCCGAGTTTCTGCTCGAGAACTTCTTGACCGCGGTCGTGGATGCCCCTCCCCAGCTTCAGGCGCTCATCTCCGTCTCGCCCGGCCAGCTACGCTACTGCCAGCTGCCTCTGACGACTGCGATGTTCGACATCGCAACGCGCCTCGTCGACAATCCGTACACGGGCATTCTCTCGCTGCTACACGCCGAAGCGCTCACGATGGAGTTGCTCTGCACGGCGGTAGCTGGATTCAGTACGCTCGGTCACAGTCCGAGCAAGGAATACAGTGAGATCGACCTGCGTTGTCTGCATGCGGCACGCAGTTTCTTGATGAAGCAGCTCTCACCCGCTCCGACGATCCGGCAGGTCGCTCGCGCAGTCGGCATGAACGAGACTTACCTCAAACGGGGGTTCCGCGCGGTATTTGGAGAAACCCTGTTTGCCTTCTCGGTCCGGTGCCGCATGCAGCAAGCCCTGACGCTGCTCGTACGAGAACCCCGTTTGCCGGTGGCACGCGTGGCAGAGGCCGTGGGTTACAGCCATCAGACATCCTTTGCCACGGCCTTCAGACGTCACTTCGGCGTGTGTCCGAAGGATGCGCGCCTGCCTCGTTCGCGCATGGCCCACAGCTTCGACGCCGGCCCAAGCACGCCGCGGTAGTACGCGCCAGTGGAGAAGCCGGCGCCATGGCTGCGGAGAACGGCGTAAGATCCTCGCGCCTGGCGCTGCCCTGCATAGGTAAGAGGCCATGAATCACCGTTCGACATTTCTTTCGTGTCTATTGACGTGGACGGTCTGTGGAATTTCATCCGCCGCCCCACCCTCCCCCGCGTACGACTTGGTCATCCGCGGCGGCAGCATCTACGACGGCTCCGGCGGTACCCCCTTCCGGGGCGACGTGGCGATTCGCGGCGACCGCATCGTCTACGTGGGACCGCACGCCCCCAGGGCAGGGCGCGCCGAGTTGGACGCTCACGGCAAGGCGGTCAGCCCCGGCTTCCTGAACATGCTGGCCCATCCGGAGGAATCTCTCTTTGCGGACGGACGCGCCCTGAGCGACTTGTCCCAGGGCGTCACGCTCGAGGTGCTGGGCGAGGACTCGATGGGGCCGCTCAACCCCACCATGAAGCGCCTGATGGTGGAGCGGCAGTCGGACATCCACTACGCAGTGACCTGGACGACGCTCGGTGAATACCTCGAGACCCTGCAGAAACGGGGCATCTCGCCCAACGTCGCCTCCTTCGTAGGTGCCGCGACGGTGCGAACGTACGTGCTCGGTGAGCGCGACGTGCAGCCAACGCCGGAGCAGCTCGACCGCATGCGTGGTCTTGTGCATCAGGCGATGCAGGAAGGGGCGCTCGGCCTCACCACCGCGCTGATCTATGCCCCCGACGAGTACGCGAAGACCCCCGAGCTCATTGCGCTTGCGAAGGAGTCGGCGCGCTGCGGTGGCATCTACACCGTGCACATGAGGAGCGAGGGCGATCACATCGAGCAGGGCCTCCAGGAGACCATCGATATCGCCCGCGCAAGCGGCGCACCGGCGGAGATCTATCACCTGAAGGTCGCCGGCCGGGACAACTGGGGCAAGCTCGACTGGGTGATCAACACCGTGAATCATGCCCGCGCCTCGGGCGTTCGCATCACGGCAAACATGTACACCTACACGGCCGGTGCGACCGGGCTCGATGCGGCCATGCCCCCGTGGGTACAAGACGGCGGGCTCGAGGCGTGGATCGCGCGCCTGAAGGATCCCAAGGTCCGTGCCCGGGTGATCACCGAGATGCGCACCGCGCATCCGGCCAACTGGGAGAACCTCTACGCGGCAGCGGGACCGCAGGGCACGTTGCTGCTCGCCTTCAAGAACCCGAAACTGAAGCCGCTCACCGGTAAAACGCTCGCGGAGGTCGCGCGCGAGCGCCACGAGTCTGCCGAGGATGCGGCCATCGACCTGGTGATCGAGGACGGCACGCGCGTGGGTGTCGCCTACTTCCTGATGAGCGAGGCGAATGTGCGGCGCGAGGTCGCGCTCCCCTGGGTGAGCTTCGGCTCGGATGAGGCCGGCGATGCGCCGGAGGGCGTCTTCCTGCTCTCCGCAGCGCACCCCCGGGCCTACGGCAATTTCGCGCGTGTGCTGGCCGAGTACGTTCGCGACGAGCATCTGCTCACGCTTCAGGCGGCGATTCACAAGCTCACCACGCTGCCCGCCGACAATCTATCGCTGTTCGATCGCGGCCGGCTGCGCCCGGGTGCCTATGCCGATGTGGTCGTGTTCGATCCTGCGACCATTCAGGACCATGCGACGTACGAGAAGCCGCATCAGCTCAGCACCGGCGTGAGCGCTGTCATCGTGAACGGCCGGTTCGCCATCAAGGATGGCGTGCCGACGGCTGCGCCGACGGGCCGCTTCGTGCGCGGGCGAGCCTGGACCGGAGCCCCGGGTGGGGGCTGCCGCAAGTCCGCGTCGGATTGGACCTGGAAGTGGGACTAGCGCAGCGGCGCGATCAGCATTACATCTCCTTCACGTATCGCCCATCGCCCGTAGAGTGGCGCCGATCGGAACGACCTTTGCTTGGGTTTCAATTGGCAACAACTGGCCAAGCAAGGAGAGCTTAGATGGCGCGAAAACAGGCATCATCTTCCAGGTCGCTGGTCGCGGTGTTCGTCACTGCGGCGCTCAGCATGTCGGCGGGGGCCGCGCTCGCAGGGGCTGTGCCCCAAGCGGCGCAGGATCAAACCAGCGCCAGCAGCAGCTCGACCATGACCCACAGGACCTCGCCGCTCGCGCGCGCAAAGGGGGACATGGCTGCGAAGAGGTCGCTGGGACAGATCGACAAGCAGCTCAAGTCGCAGGATAAGCAGATGAAGGCGGCGAATACCGAGCTGAACCAGTCGCGCGAGCGACTCGCCCGCACGACGCAGAAGCTGAAGCAGGCACAGGCCAACGAGACGCACGTCGCACGGGCCGAGCGTCGTACGACGAAGAAGGAGCGGCAGGAGGATCGGAACTTGCCGCAGCGGAGCGGCGAGCAGAGCAGCGCGTCGAGCTCAACCGTACCGCGATAGCGAAGGGCGCGCCCCGTCGGCCCGAGCGCCGCGGTGGCCTCTGATTCACTCGAACAGAGGCTTCAGCGGCGGCTCGCGCCCGATTCCTCCGTAGAGGTCGAACCCTCGATCGATCCAGCCGCGCAGCACCTCATCGTCGGCGGCGAGCGGCGGCATCGTCGCAACGCTCCCAACCCACTGAAAGATGCCAAGCGCGATGTAGTCCGCGTAGTTGGGTGTGTCCCCGCCCAGGAAGCGGTGCTTAGCCAGGTGCAGCCGCAACGGGGTGAGCGCCTCGCGGAAGGTCGGCAGGTGTGATTCGCGATGGGCCGAGTAGGCCTCGAGCGTGGCCTTGAAGCGCGCCTCGCGGCTTTCGCGAAAGTAGGGCCGATCCTCCTCCCGCGCTGCGTGGTACACATCGAGGACGTAAAGCGGAAAGATCGGTCGAAGAACGGCGAAGACCCACGAGGTGTCGAAGAGTCGCACCATCGAGCGCTCGGCCGGACCGGAGAAAAGCTTCGGCCGATCGGGAAATGCCCGCTCGAGGTAATCCGCGATGTCCCAGCTTTCCGCCATCATCGTGTCGCCGTGCTCGATGATCGGCACCGTCTTGAAGCGTCCACCGCCAACCTTCGGAATCTCGGTGAAGCCGAGCGGCACGGATTCGTAGGGAATGCCCTTGTGAGCCAGCGCGTAGCGGATGCGCCAGACGAAGGGACTCGCGGAGCGGCCGTTCCCGAGCACGAGCTCGTACAGGCGCACCGCAGGTGAGTGCTGTTCGGTGGTCACTGCTTGCGGCCCCTGGTGTGCCCGGAGTCAGCTGCCTCACCAGGGCTTGTCTTTCCACCACGGCGTCGTCGTGTAGTACGGCGAGCCGATGAAGTCGGCCTCCACCGGTCCCACCTCGCCGTTGATCACCTTGAAGGTCTCGATGAAGCTCCACGTATGGGGTTCGGCGAACGGCGACTTGCGCGTGGTGCCATCGGTGAGCTTGTAATCGATCATCGTGCCCTTGTGATCGATGAAGCCCCGGAACATGACGAGGCCGCGCGCCTCGTCCACCAGGATCGGCTCGCGCCGCACGCGCTCGTTGAAGTGATAGACACCCAGGCGAAAGGCTACGTCGCACCCGTTCTTGGCGGTCTCCATCCCGTTCTCGATCCGGTGGCACTTGGGAGAGAACACCGTGTGCAGCGTTCCATCGTTACGCGCGAGCGTCGCGTAGTACCCGTCCGCAATGCGAATGAGCTCTGCGCGTGGTCGCCGCTCGGCCGGGGTCAGCGGCTGGCTCAGCAGCGGATCGTGCACCAGGTGCGTCACGTCCCCGAATGGAGTCGGTGGGCCGCTCACGGCGCGCTTGGTGGACAGGAGATGCTCGATCTCGGTGATCTTGCCGTTCTGCACCTTCAGGCGGATCGCGAGAAACGCCGGCACCTCACGCATCATGATCGCGGTGTAGATGCCGACGCCGCCGGTCGCCGGATCGCTGAACGTCAGCGCCGGACCGACTTCCTGGGTCACCACGTCCCAGCTGCCATCGGGAAAATGCAGGCTCACGTTGTTCTCCGTGAACCGCACGTGGGCTGCAAACGGCGCAAGGCTGCGGTCATGCTTCACGTACGCCGCGCGATAGGCATCGCCGATGTCCTCGAGACACTTCTGATCGCAGCGGGCGTGCTCCGCGCCCGTGGCGCGGGGCGTGTGCGTGAAGACGAACGCGCCGAGTCCGATCAAAGTCATGGCGCGGACGAGCGTCTTGGTCATCGATCTTGCCCCTCGAGTCGATCTGGTTGCAGCGCGGGCCTGAGCCCGCACGCTGAAGGATAGCGCTTGCGTCCTCAGCGGCATAGCGCGCGGGGTCGGCGCTCGTCAGGCCCTGATCTCGGGCTCCACGAGCTTCGCGAGATTGCGCAGCGACTCCTGCCAGCCGAGGTAGCACGCCTCGACAGGAATCGCATCCGGTAGTCCCTCCTGAACGATGCCGACCTCGGTCCCGACGGACACTTTCTTGAGAGTGACGGTCACCTGCATCTCCCCGGGAAGATGCGCATTGTCGAACCGATCGGTGTATCGCACGCGCTCCCCCGGTGAGAGCTCGAGGTACACGCCCCCGAACGAGTGCGACTCACCGGTCGTGAAGTTGCGGAAGGACATCCGGTGCTTGCCGCCGACTTTCGGATCCATCTCGTGGACCGTCGCGGTGAAGCCGTTCGGCGGCAGCCACTTGGCCATCGCATCGGGCTCGATGAAGGCCCGGTACACCTTCTGCGGGCTGGCAGTGAGTACACGGTGTAAACGCACGGTCGAGGGCATGATCGGTTCTCCTCAAGCATCGCGGCGCGGGCTCGACTTGCTGCCCAGAAAAACGGCGAGGTAAAGATCGTTCGTGCTCATCGGGACTCCTGTCGTGAAGGCTCTCCTCTACGACGAGCAATCATCTCCGGGATCGACAGCTCGGACAACACCCGGGACGCACGACGCGCTAGGCTTTCCCGACAGGCCCATGTCCGGAGGTGACCCATGATGCTCGTCTGCATGATCCGCTACCAGATCGACCCGTTTCAGCGCGATGCGTTCAAGAAGTACGCGGAGAGCTGGGGCTCGATCATTCCGCGCTGCGGTGGGAAGCTCTTCGGCTACTTCCTGCCTCATGAGGGCACCAACGACATCGCCTGGGCCCTCATCGGCTTCGAGAGCCTCGCCGCCTACGAGACCTACCGGGCGCGATTGCGCGAGGATGCCGCCGCACGCGAGAACTTCTCCTACGCCGTGAAGCAGCGCTTTATCCTGCGCGAGGAGCGCTCCTTCCTCGAGGGTGTACCCGGAACACTGGCTGTGGGCTAGGCCCGCTCGGGGCGTCCTTTGCCCGAGGCGTCGCGCTTCGGCCGTCGCACCACTCGCAACTTGCCGGTGCCTCCGCCCCCGCAAAAGAACTGCTCGCCGCCGTCGGACTCCAGGCCGGACACGTTCGCCCCGGAGGGCATCTCGAGACTCTCGAGGACCGCACCGGTCTGCGGATCGATTCGCCGGAGCTCACTCTGCTCGCCTTCCCAGGTGGCGTGCCAGAGCTCGCCCTCGACCCAGCTCACTCCGGTGACGAACCGGTTCGACTCGATCGTCCGCAGGATCGCTCCTGTTTGCGGATCGATCTGATAGATCTTGCGCTCGCGATGATGGCCGACCCAGAGCGTCCCTTCGGCCCATGCGAGTCCCGAGTCCCCGCCCTCGGCGGGCGCGGGGATCGTCGCGAGCACGCGTTTTGTCCCGGGATCGATCTTCTGGATGACCTTCTCGGCGATCTGGTAGAGATACCGTCCGTCGAAGGCTGTTCCGGCGTGCGCAGCCACCTCGATCGAGCCCACCATCTGCCCGCTCGCTGGATCCAGCGCGTTCAGCTTGTCTCCGGAGGCGAGCCATACCTGCCGCCCGTCATAGGTCACACCATTCACCCGGGTGACGCCCGCGAAGGGGCCGTACTCTCGCACGACTTCGGCTGCCGATCGTTTCATGATGCTCGACTCCGGGAGGGTGCCATGGCGTGCATGCTAGTCGCCCGGCAGGGCCGCGGGGAGTAACAAAATCGTCGCGAATCCGGGCATGGGTGGGGTCATCCAGCGGCGCGCTCGTCCTTGTCCGAAGGACTGGATCTTGCCCGCGGCCGCCAGCGATTCGAGTGACCGCTGAACCGTGCGCTGGCTTGCGCTCAGGGCAAGCGCCAGCGCGGAGCTCGACCAGGACTCCCCGTCGGCAAGCAGCGCGAGTGCCGCCGCATGCGCCTCCTCGAGCGGTCGCGCCAGCACCACCACCTCGCGTGCGCGGCGCGGCCGGAGCACGAACCCTTCCGCGGTTGCACTCACATCCGCGAGCCTGTGCACCGCCTTGCGAAGGCGGCCCATCTCCACGCGCAACCGCGCGCGGTAGGACTCATCGGCGCGCTTGGCGCGAAACGCAATCGCGACGAGCCGGTCGCGCGATACATCGGCAGGCCACGCCTCAGCGAGAGCACGCGCCAATACGAAGAGCACCGGGCGCCGCGCGAGCGAGACGACTGTGCTCGCCTCTCGGGCAGCAAAGCGGCACGCATCGATGATGAGCGCCGGGGACGACTGCAGTGCCTCGACCTCCTCGAGGACGAGCGCTCGCTCCGCACCGCGTGCGATCAGACGTGCCGCAGGCTCATGCAGCGCACGCGATGAGCTTTCCACCTCCGCGATCAGCGCCGGAATGCGCGCCTGACGGGCGGCACGCTCGGCACGCGCAAGCGCTGCTCGGGCGTTTGCCGTCTGCAGGCGTCGCATTGCAACACCCGCGACCATCAGCTCGTGCGCAGCGCTCAACGCAGGCGACAGCGATGCTGCGTCGAGCTTGTCGAGCGCACGCTCCGCCTCCTTCAGATACCCGATGAGAAGTAGACGGCGCACCTGCAGGTAATGCGCATGCGCGGCGTTCGTGCGGTCGCCGTGCTGTTCCAGCGTGGTGCGTGCGGCCTCCAGCGCCCGGGCGGGCCAGGCCAGATCGCGCGATGCGAGGGCGACCTCGGCCTCGGCGAGGACGCAGCGGGCGCGTGCCAGCGCCTCTCGTGGGCCGAAGCCCTTCCCCGCCCGGCGCAGCAGCGCCTTCGCACGGTCGAAATCCCCGAGCTGAGCCATCGCAATGCCGCGCAGCGCGAGAGCCGGCGGATCCTCGCGCAGCGCCACCCGCTTGAGGGCGCCGAGGGGATCACCGGCCGCAAGCGCGCGTGCTGCCGCCGTGATCAGGGAGTCCATGGGATTCGCGCCACACTTGTCACTCCCACCGCCCGATGGGCCTGGACTAATTTAGCGCCCGACCAGTCACGAGCACATCGCTTAAGGAGCGCAAGCATGAACCATCCCACGGGCACGCATCAGGAGTGGCTCGCCGCACGGCTCGAGCTGCTCGAGGCGGAGAAGGATCTTACTCGGCGCAGCGACCAGCTGGCACGCCGGCGGCGGGAGCTGCCGTGGGTGCGCATCGAGAAGGAGTACCGATTCGACACCGGGCAAGGCAATGCGTCGCTGGCGGACCTCTTCCGCGGGCGCTCGCAGCTTCTCGTTTACCACTTCATGTTCGGACAGGACTACACGGCAGGCTGTCCCTCCTGCTCCTCGATCGCGGACGGCTTCAACGGCTTTGCGGTTCATCTCGCCCACCACGACGTGATGCTGTGGGCGGTGTCGCGAGCACCGATCGCGAAGCTGCAGGCATACCAGCGTCGCATGGGATGGACATTTCCTTGGGCGTCCGCGCTCGGCAGCGACTTCAATCGCGACTTCAACGTCTCGTTCACCGAGGAGCAGCGCCGCCTGGGGACGGTCGAGTACAACTTCCGCCCCTCCAAACCGCGTGCGCCGCAGCCGCAGCCCGAGACCGCGCCGCAGTCCGGGGCCGCTGCCCCCACTGAGCGTCCGGTCGGCGGGGCGCAGGCGAGCGTGCCCGAGTCCAATGCGGCCATGAGCGGTGTGGACGTCCGCACCTACGCTCGCGAGGCCCCCGGGATGAGCGCGTTCGCGCTGCAGGACGGGGTCCTGTTCCACACCTACTCCACCTACGCCCGCGGACTCGATGTCCTCTGGGGCATGTACCAGTGGCTCGACCGCGCGCCCAAGGGACGCAACGAAGGTGGTGTCTGGCTGCTGCATCACGATCGGTATCCAGAGGGTTGAGCCATGCCGCTGTTCGCCCCGACCTCCATGCCGGACATGCAGCCGATGCCGGGCGGCTCGAGCGTGTCGATGACCTGGATGCTCATGCCCGGACAGACCTGGATCGGCGCATCCGCATCGTTCATCGGGATGTGGGCCGTGATGATGGTGGCGATGATGCTGCCCTCGCTCGTCCCCATGCTCTGGCGTTACCGTCAGGCCGTGGGTGACTCGGGCGAGCGCCGCCTCGGTCGGCTCACCGTGCTTGCGGGCGCCGGCTACTTTCTCGTCTGGGTGATGCCGGGAATCGCGATCTTCCCTCTGGGCGTTGCGCTCGTGGCATCGGAGATGGACCGGCCGGCGCTGGCACGCGCCGCTCCGATTGCGGTCGGCCTGGTCGTGCTGATCGCCGGTGCACTGCAATTCACATCATGGAAGGCACGTTCCCTCGCGTGCTGTCAGCACTCCCCCGCCCGCATTGGCAGGCATCCCGCGGATGCCCGATCGGCTCTGCGACACGGCATGCGCCTCGGGCTTCAGTGCGCGCGGTGCTGCGCCCATTTGATGGCGATACAGCTCGTCATCGGAGTGATGGACCTCGGGGCGATGGTATTGGTTGCGGCCGCGATCACTCTCGAGCGTCTCGTGCCCTGCGGCGAGCGGGTCGCGCGGGCGACGGGCATCGTGATCGTGAGCGCCGGCGTGCTTCTGATCGCCCGCGCGGCCGTTGCGGGCTGAGGCGCTCGGAGCCCAACGCAATGCCGACAGCGAGGTCCGATTCCGGCGAGTATTGCGCAAGCCCTCGCCCTAAGCTGGCACCTCCGATTCAGAAGGAGCCAGACCATGGACTTTCGCATCACGGGACTCCCGCCCGAGCCCTTCCGGGCGTTGTTCGGTGCATCCGACGCGGAGCTCGCGCGGCACGGCGCGGTGCGTCAGATCGCCGATCACAAACCGGGCTACCCCGATCGCATCGAGCTTCGCGACGCCGAGCCCGGCGAGTCGGTGCTGCTCGTGAACTACACCCACCTGCCCGTCAGAACGCCTTACCGCTCCTCCTACGCGATTTATGTCCGTGAAGGGGCAACGTCCCGATACGATCGCATCAATGAAGTCCCCGAGCAGTTCCGCTCGCGAGTGCTGTCGGTGCGCGCATTCGACCAGCGCGACATGCTCCGCGATGCCGACATCGTGGAAGGCACGACGGTCGAGAGTCTCATCGAGCGGATGTTGTCGAGCCCGGCGACGGCCTACCTGCACGCCCATTTCGCGAAGTTCGGCTGCTTCGCAGCGCGCATCGATCGCGCATAGGTACCCTTAGGCAGCCACGTGGCAAACGGCCTCGATGTTGTTGCCGTCCGGGTCGAGCACGAATGCCCCGTAATAGTTGGGGTGGTAGTACTCCCGGATGCCGGGTGGCCCATTGTCTTTGCCGCCTGCAGCGAGCGCCGCCTTGTAGAACGCATCGACCTGGGCGCGCGAAGCTGCGGTGAAGGCCACGTGGGTGGAACCGCCCCGCTTGGCCCCGGTACCGATCCAGAAGAACGCTTTCCCATTCGCGCCATAGCCCACGTGGGCCTCATTGCCCGTCTGCTCCGCCGTCACCTCCATGAGGGCGGTGATCGACAAGGGCGCGAGCGCGGCACCGTAGAACTTCTTTGACTTGCCGATGTCGGCGACGGGATATCCGATGTGATCCAGCATGGTGATCTCCTGGGTGTGCTCTACGCCTACTGGCTCGAGAGAGCATAGGGTACGTTGAAACCGTTCACGTGATTCCCGGGTACAAAACCGGATCATTCGTACCCCGAGGGAGTCGAGATGGCTACCTGGATCTGCAAAGCTCTGGTGATCCTGGCTTGCATGCTCGCGGCGACTGGGTCGCAGGCGGCTGAGAAGGCATTCGATCAGCGCTTCACCGCAGCTCCGGGCGGCCGGCTCACCGTCGATGCAGACAGCGGGTCGGTCGCGGTGATCGGACACGATTCCCGCGATCTCATCGTTCACGCCGAGATCACGGGTACCAGTGATTATCTCAGCCGGGTGCAGGTGAGCGCCGTGCAGAGCGCGACCGGCGTGATCGTAACCGAGCGCGTCACTCATCGGTTCTTCGACTGGTTCGACTTGAGCCTCCATCCCCGCCGGGTGCGCTTCACCATCGAGGTGCCGCGCGACTATCCGGTGGACATACGCACATCGGGCGGCGGTCTCGATGTGAGTCACCTCAAGGCCTCCCTGCGTGGCCGCACCTTCGGAGGCAGCGTCATCCTGCAGGACGTGCTCGGCTCCGTCGACACGCACACCTTCGGCGGCAGCATCGTTGCCAGGGACCTCGATGGCCCGACCGAGCTGCGCACGTTCGGAGGCGGGATCAGCGTGAGTCACTGCGTGGGCGATCTCGATGTTCGTACCGCGGGCGGAGGCATCCGCCTGGACGACATTGACGGTAGAGTCTCCGCCCGCACCTCAGGCGGCAGTGTGAGCGCCAGGATGCGTGCGAATCGGGGCATCTCCTTGAAAACCTCGGGCGGCGGCATCTCCCTGGTGTTGCCTGCCAATGTGCGTGCGTCGATCGACGCACGCACCACAGGCGGCAACGCGTCATCGAGCATTCCCCTCAGCAGCGTCCGGATCGCCGCTCGCAACGAGCTGCGCGGGGACATCAACGGCGGCGGTGAATCGATCGTCCTGCGTACGTTCGGCGGCGGAATCCATATTTCCCCGCGCGGCTAAAGTCGCGCTGCCCGGCCGAAGCGGCGCTGGGCTCAGACCACCCCGGGGATGAACGCGCGAACGCGCTGGGCGTAGGCGTCGTAGGCGGCGCCGAACTGCTCGCGCATGAGGCGCTCCTCGACGCGCATTCGATGGACAATGGCGAGCAGCGCCAGCACCACGGAGAGCACTCCACGCCACTGCCCGATCGCAAGCGCAGAGCCGACGAATGCGAGCGCCAGGCCCGAATAGATGGGATGACGAACAAGCGCGTACGGACCACCGGTGATCAGCTCGTGATCGGCCTTGATCGTAGCCGCCATGCCACTCCAGTTTCGCCCCAGGTAGATCCGCGCCCAGACCGTGAACAGGAGTCCGATCAACGTGAGGGCCGCGCCGAAAGTCGCCCAGAACGGCCACTGCGAGGCGGGGAGGAAGCGATCATAGAGCACTGGCAGCGGCAGCCTCGGGAACCAGAACAGCGCGGCGGCCACGAACAGCAGAGCGGCATTCACCCGGCGCGGCAGCGCGGCCTGCTGGCGGACCGTCGCCTTCACATTGCGCGCGAACACCCACCACGTGATGGCCCAGGCCAGCCAGACCGTGCCAAAGAAATCTCGAGAGAACTCGCCGTAGGACATCTGAGACTCCGTGTCGCTTCGGCAGGTCCCGAAGCGGCGGCGCTGACCCTGTTCGCTTGCAGTGCGATCAGCTTACCGGCACGCCGGGCCGGGTGTGCAGCACGGGGCTTGGTTGCCTCGGTTTCTTCTCGACCTTACGGGTCGTCGACGACTGGGCAGACTCGCGTCGCGTTGCCGGCGTGGCCTCTTGTCTCGGTTGTGAAGTGCGACGCTCGGGCGCTCCGGAGAAGGTCCGCGCAGCTGCTGCGGCCGAATGTCTCTGCATCGTGTCGGGCGCTGTGCGGGCAACCGGCGCCGGATCCGACTCGGGCGCTGAGACATGCTCCTTCGGAAGGTGCATCAGCGTCGTATTGCCTGGCATCGCGCGGAAGCTCTCCCTGGATGTTGCGACGTCCATCCTCGGCGGCTCGCGATAGCTGTCGTGGATGACCCGCGTATTCACATGGCTCACGGCGGCGTTGTAGAGGAATCGCTTGCCCTCCCAGCGACCACCGCTGTAACCCGAGCCGTAATAGCCATACCCGTAGTTGATGCCGCCGTAGTAGCCAACGCGCGGTCCCCAGTACCCTGGATGAAAGACGTACACGGTTCCGACGAGTACCCAATACCCCGGCGTCCACAGCAAGCCCACCCGGGGTGGACGCATCCAGGCACCCCTGACCCAGTAGAAGCTATTCGCGGTCCAGCCCCAGTAGCCTGGAACCCAGAGGGTGCCGTCCACTGCGTTCTCGGGCTGCCCCTCTTCCGGCAAGGGCGGCGGTGCCTCACCTGCCGTGAGCAGCTGCGGCTCGGCGCCCTCGGCGCTGGCGGGCTCCCCGTCAGCCTGCAAGGATCCTTGCGAGGCAAGCCAGTCGCGCTCGGCGTTGCTGCCGGGAAGAGTGTTGAGCGCATTGCCCCAGGCCATCGCGATCTCGCGCACCGGGCGGCCGTCCACGGTCACATCGGTCATACGCTCGTTCGCGACGCGTCCGGCATACGTCACCTCCGGACGAAAGCCGTTCCAGGCGGCAGGCGCATCGCGCCGATGCAGCACGAAGGAAGTCGGAGTGAAGCGCTCGATCGTCCAGCTCTCGTCGGTACCATCCGTCCGGGTGTAGACGCCTTTGTCTCCCTTGAGGGTAAAGCAATTCGTCCAGCAGAAGTGCAGCACTCGCGGCGGATCCTGCGCATCGACCACGGCCACCCCGGACTGATCGGGCTGCGGCGGAGGCCGGTCGGAGTAGGTCACGTGACCTTGAGAGTCGACGGATTTGTAGACTTCCTGCGCGCGCAGCGCCAAAGGCCCCGCGGACATTGCAAGCGCGAGCAGGAAGCTTGCCGCAGTGCACGATACGGAGCGGTTGGGTGATGGCAGCGGACCGGCATTCATCGTTCATATTCAATTACAAAGGCTCCTCGCTCGCGCGGATGGCGGTCACACCCGTGTCCGCCTCGGGATGTGTCCGATCGAATAGGTCTCAATCTGCGAACCCGCGAGGTGGGACAAAGGCGCGGTACTGCTCCTCGAGCAGTTGCGCGAATTTGAGGCACGTCACATCGGCGAACTCGGCGCCTATGATCTGCACCCCGACCGGAAGTCCCTCGGGGGTGAGCCCGATCGGAGCCACGCTCGCGGGCAAATAGCAAAGTCCTGCAAATCCAGCCCAGAACAGCTGATTCTCAAAGGGCTCTTCCCGGCCATTCACGATCAGCTTGCGCTCCTGGGGCGGCACGCTCGAGTGAGGAAAGGCCGGCGTTGAGAGCACCGGGCACAGCAACAGATCGAAGCGCTCGAAGAACCCCCGCCACGCCTCTCGATAACGATTGCGCTGTTCGTCCAGCCGTAGCCAATCGCGGTGCGAGATCGTCGCGCCGTACGCATTCAGGCGCGCCATCTGGCGCGTTGCCACGCTTGCGCCGCGTGCGAGCTCGAGCTCCCGTGAGAACTCCTCATCCGGGATTGCACCCGCCGTGGCAGCGCGCAGGAGCACCATGAAGAGTCGATAGTATTCCTCGCTATCGAAGACCGGCCGCGCGTCTTGCGCGGCGGTCGCACCCTGCTTCGCAAGAAAATTGCCAAGCCGTGCGAGCTGCTCCTGGACGCTCGCGTCCACCTTCGCGAAGGGATCATCGAGCACCACCGCAACGCGAAAATCGCGCAACGATTTGCGCGGACATGGCGGCAGCGCGAGCGTCCAGGAGCGCGCCTGCGTGCCCGACGGGCCCGCGATCACCGACAGCTCGAGCTCCAGATCCTGGGCGCTGCGCGCCAGCGGCCCGACTACCGCGATATCGGTCGCCTGGAACATCTCGGCGAGCGCGTGCCCCCGTTGCGGGCAAATGCCAAAGGTGGGCTTGTGCCCGAACACGCCGCAGTAGTGAGCAGGGTTTCGGATCGAGGAGGCGATGTCACTCCCGAGCTCCAATGCAGTGAGCCCGGCGGCGAGCGCCGCCGCGGAGCCGCCCGAGGAGCCGCCCGGTGTGCGTGCAGCGTCCCAGGGATTCGCGGTGCGGCCGTAGACGTCGTTCCAGCTCTGCCCGTCCATGAGCCCCGGAGGGACATTCGTCTTCCCGAAGATCACCGCGCCCGCACGCAGCAGCCTCTGCACCACCACGGCATCGCTCGTGGCGAGGTTGTCGCGAAACTCGGGGAACCCGAACGTCGTGGGCAGACCGGTGAGTTGAAACGACTCCTTGATCGTCATGGGGAGCCCGTGCAGGGGTCCGAGCGTGTCTCCGCGCATGATGGCCTCATCAGCCTGGTCCGCTCGCGCGCGAGCGCGCTCGAGATCGCGCACGACCACCGCATTGATGCGCGAGTCGTAGCGCTCGATGCGTCCGATGAAGTACTCGAGGAGCTCGCGCGAGCCCACCTTGCGCGTACGCAGCCGCTCGAGGAGAGCGGTGGCGGAGTGGAAAGCGGGTATCGGCGCACCGGGGGGTACGTTGCTCATGAGGCCTCCCACAGTTCGATCCGGCGGCTATGATAGTCGAGAGCGGCGCTAGCTCAAGGTCACGCTCACGCTGTATGCTGCCCTCTCCTCCGCTGCGGTTGATGCACTAAAATCCAAGCGGCGGCGGCTCAGTTGGCGTAAAACTCCATGTGCACACTAGAGCTTGGAACCCATCCTCCAAGAAGGATCAACGTATGAGCACTCCCGAGATCGATGGCGATCGTGCGACGCAAGGGCTGGCGCAGGACGCTCAGCAGACACCGGCCGAGAACGCTGTGGTGAACACGAGCCCGAAGCGGCCGACCGTGCACGAGGCCGACATCCTTCCGACGCCGAGCGGACCGCGTTTATTCGGTACGGGAAGCTACGGGATGGGCGGCACGCATGCCGAGGGGAGCGATGCGGTCGGCGACCTCAACCCGCTGGGCGGTTACGGCTCTTTCAACGACGCCGGAGGTCCCGGATCCACGACGCTGTACGGAGAACAGGCGCCCGCGGAGAGTGGAGCGCCGCCGGAAGCTGATGCAACGGATTCGCCGCAGGCGCCGCCGGCCGAGTCTACGCCGTAAGGTCGATAAAGCCCGGACCTCCTTCCGCGTCCAGATCGGAGAAGATGAGGCCGAGCGCTGCTTGCGTCTGAGGCTCGTTCCGGCTACATCTGTTTGAAGCGCCCGGCGAAGGTGCGGCTCACCGCCAGCAGGTCGGCGTGGTCCTTCAGATGCACCCGCACGCGCCCCAGCACGTCGCGCTCCACCTTGTCGATGGCCGCCACGTTGACGATCGTGGCGCGGTGTATCTGCGCGAAATCCCGTGGGTCGAGGCTCGCGAGCAAGTCCTTCAGAGGCGTGCGCACCAGGTGACGCTCGGTCGCGGTCACCACCTCGGTGTACTTCTCCGTGGATTGAAAGTACAGCACTGCCTTGGTGGCGACCATGCGCGTGGTGTTGGCAAGACCCACCGTGAGCCACGCAAGATACTCGCGCTGTGGGCGCGCCAGGTGTGTCATCAGCCGCTCGAGCTCGATGGGGGGCGCGCTCTCGCGCTGCAGACGCGCAACGCACTGCGCCAGGCGCGCATCGCTCACCGGCTTGAGGAGGTAGTCGGCGGCGGCCGCATCGAATGCGGCCAGCGCGTATTCGTCGTAGGCCGTCACGAACACCACGCGCGTGTCGCGCGCGGCCTTGGCCGCTTCGAGCCCGGTGAGTCCCGGCATGCGGATGTCGAGAAACGCGAACTGCGGCTTCAGTCGATTGAGCGCGGCAACCGCCTCGATGCCATTCGGCACCACCGCCACGATCTCGAGCTCGCTCCAGAGCTGCTTCAGGCGCCGCTCGAGATCGCGTGCCAGGTTCGGCTCGTCGTCCGCGATGAGCGCCGTGGGTCTCACGCGCCCTCCAGGGGCAAGGTCAGCTCCGCGACTACACCGTGCGGCTCGCGACCATAGAGCGCCAGGCGTCCCCGCTCGCCGTACAGACTTTGCAGTCGCCCGCGTACGTTACCGAGCCCGATGCCCTCGGGAGAGCCGGCATTGAGCCCGATGCCCGTGTCGGTCACTCGCAAGCAGAGCGAGTCACCCTCACGGCGAGCCACGATGCGGATCTCCCCACCGCTGACCGCCGGCTCGATGCCGTGCTTCAAGGCATTCTCCACCAGCGGTTGCACGAGCAAGGGTGGAAGCCGCACCGCCTGCAGCTGCATCGGTACGTCCACCGAGTAGCGCAGCCGGGCTCCAAGACGCAGCTGCGCAATGGCCAGCAGCTGGCTCACCAGGCTCACCTCGTCCGCGAGGGTCGATGTCGACCGCCGCGTGCGCCCGAGGCTCACGCGCAGGTATTGATTCAGGTGCTCGAGGATCGATTTGGCGGTCTGCGGGTCCGAATCGATGACACTCTGCGCGTTGGCGAGCGTGTTGAAGAGGAAATGCGGCTCGATCTGCGCTTGCAGCAGCGCGAGCCTCGCTTGGGTCTCCGACTGCAGCGCCTCGGCCGCGCGGCGGCGCTCGCTTTGCAGGTCGGCCCGATAGCTCTCCGCGCGCCAGTAGAAGATGAAGAAGCCGGTCGCGAACATCGCCACCATGAGACCGCCCGCGAAGCTGCGCAGCTCGTGCGCCGGGTCGTGCACGGCGAGGGAGACGATGTCGACCGTACCGAGCAGCGCTGCGATCTTGCTCCCCGCGATGAAACCGGCCGGCACGGCAATCAGCGCCAGTACCGGCATCGGTACCCGTTCCCCGACGGCGAAGCGCGCAAGCTCGAAGGCGCCCCAGATGCAAAAGCCGATGGCGTTGCAGAGCTTCAGGGTGTCGAGAAAGCCCCTCGAGTCACCCAGCAGGATGAGCAACACCGCGATGAGGAAATTGAACACGATCATCGCCGCGAGTTCGTACAGGAAGTACGAGCGGCGGCTCAGGGTGCCGTGCGGGGAAAGCGGGTCCGGCGCGGAAGTGGCAACGGGCATATCAGAAATAGTAATCGATGAGCGCGAGCCAGGACTGCCGCACCGGCCAGGGAGCCTCATCGCTCGTGGCGTCCCCGGCGTTGCGCTGCCACTGGAGGGCGAGCCCCAGGTGCCGCTCCCAGTGATAGCGCGCCTCCGCCCAGCTCACGCGGCTATGGTCGTAGGGGTCGTAGCGTACGAATGCCGTGAGGCCCAGGCGGTTGATGATCACATCATCCCAGTGTGCGTAGGCAAAGACATTCTGACGCGTCGCGAGCTCACCCTGCGTGCCGGCATACTCCCGATACTGCACGTACAGGGGTATGGGTCCGCCGCGCAACACGTTCCACTCGGCGTTGTCGGGTGCGGCGTTGTCATACTCGTACTCGAGAGTCACCGACAGCTTGTACGTGGTGGTGTAGGTCAAACCCGTGCTCAGCCGCGAGCGAAAGGCTGTCGCCCCCGACACGGTCGGCCCCGACCCCGCGGGCTGCGATAGCCCGGCAGCGCCCGGCGCCGGCGCTTCGGGCACAGCCGACTCCAGTACGAGGGGCTCCGATACGGCCGGCTCGTAGGTGCTCAGCGCGAGATTGCTCGGCGCGCGGCCACCGGAGTACTCGAGGTAGGCGACCGTCGCGTTATCGAGCAGATGGGTCAGATCGAGCCCGATCTGCGGGGAGCCGTGCTCCGCCTGCGTCAGGAGCAGCTGCGGCTGGAAGGCCTGCGCTACTCGCTGGCTCAGGATGATGAGCCAGCGACTCCGACCGTTCGTTGCGCCGAAATCCGGATTGAAGGCCGAGTCGTTGGGCTCGGCGCTCACCTGCGGCGCGAGGATCGCAGTGAGCGACCCGCTCGACCACAGCGTCTGCGAGCGCGCCATGAGTGTTCCCAGCCGCTCATCGCGCAGCGTGTCCGGATCGATCGAGATCAAGGCACGGGTGGCATCCGCACGAAAGTAGTCGGTGGGGTTGTAGGCGAACCCGACCCCTTGACGAACATTGATTCTCCCGACATCGACGAGCTCGCTGTTGCTGCGAAAGCTCAGGTAGGCCTCCTTCAGCGTGTCGATAGGCTCATTGGGCGCGCCCTGGGCGAAGAAGTCATCGAACCGGTCCGACACCACGACACGCCATTGCGGGGCCAGTGCGTCATCGCAGCGGATGGCGAACGAGCCGCGGCCGCCCCCGCTCGGGCCCGCACCGTCGCTATAGGTCGCGTCGGTGGCGGCGAGCTCGGAGTACTCGATGCACGTGCGCGGTGCGGCAGCCTCGACCTGGGTGCGATCGGCCAGGGCGAGCGCGGCCTCGTCGTTGTCCTGCGCGAGCGCCGCAGTGCTCAACGCAGGACCCAGTGCCACGGCGAGCACCAGCCACGCGGTACGCATCGCTCACTGCGGACGGAAGCGCGGTAGATAATCGCGCTGCAGCCAGCTGTCTTGGATCTCGCGCCACGCATAATTGGAATACCGCATGACCGTGACCCAGGTGGGTGTCAGCCCATCGATGATCACGATCTCCGTCGGCCGCTCCCGGCCGAGCTCGCTCTGGAAGCGCCGGTAGTAGGCAGTCTTCAGCAGGTGGTCGCTATCGGAGTAGAACTTGCCCTTCACCGGGCGGTTGGTCGACTGCTCGACCCAGAGCTCAACCCGATGGTACGTCGCATCGGGTACGGCGGCGGCAATGGACAGCTTGTAGCAATGACGCAGCACGCGATCCCCGTCCGTGATGTCCTCCGCCGTCGCGCCCTGTGCGCGGTAGTCGTGAGCAAAATTGACCGTGACGACATCGCCGGTCGATGCCTGGCCCAGCAAGCGCTGCTGGGGAGAGATGCGGATGCTCGCCTCGCTCGAGGGGTCGTAGAACCACATCTCCGTGCCGTTCTCGAGGACCAGCTTGCCGGCATCCCGCGGCGGGGCCACGTAACTGACGAGCGTGCGGTAGCGACCGGTCGCACCCTCGAGCTTCGAGTAGATGGCGAGCGTGTTGGAGTCGACCTCCTTCGCATTGCGGTACTCGACCAGCACGATGGAAAGCCCGAAGGGCTTGTCAGGATTGCGCACGGCATCGCTCGCGGCAAGGATCTTCTGGGCATCGAGGGTCTGCGGCGCAGCGAGCAGCACCCTCGGCACGGTGAGCAGCAGGGCGAGTGTGATGAGGCCGAGCGTCGCTCTCATTCGCTCACGCATGACGCAGGGCCGTGACGATGTTGATGCGCGCGCCCCGCCGTGAAGGAATCCACGAGGAGACGACGGTCACGAGAGTGAGCGCGATCATCACGCCCACCATGGGAACGGGCTCACCCCACACTCTCACTGTGAGAGGCACTGCATCGGTGCGGCCCGGCGGCGTCCAGGTGAGGCCGCCGTGATTGATGAGGAAGGCGAGCGCGAGTGCCGCAACGATCCCGAGGATCGAGCCCGCAAGCCCAAGCAGCATGCCCTCGACCATGAACATGGTGCGAATCCCGGAGCGCCGCAGGCCGATGGCCCTGAGCGTCCCGATCTCGGGCGTGCGCTCGACCACCGCCATGCTCATGGTGTTGCCCACGGTGAAGAGCACGATGACGCCGATCAGAATCGAGATGAAGCCGAAGATCGCGGCAAAGAACCCGATCGTCTGCCCGTAGTACGGATTCAAGGTCTCGAAGTCGTGCACCTCGAGCGGCTGGCTCTTGAGCGTGGTGGCGAGCAGCTGCTCGATGCGCGCGCGAGCGGCAGGAATCTGCGCGGTGTGGTGCAACTGCACGATGATCGCCGTGACCTGCGGCGGATCGGCGCCATAGATCAGGCGCTGCGCCTGTGCGAGATGCAGCGCGACATAAACATCGTCGAGCTCCTTCACGGCCTGGTTCTCTGCCTTCACCACCGAGAGGGTCGCGACATTCGGCGCACCGCGAGCCGTTGCGGCCAGCAGCTCGATGCGGGTGTCGGGACGAGGCGGCCTCCCCGAGGACTCCTGCGCAGAGAGTGCGGCGAGATCGGCCGGCATCCGGCTATCCGCCTCGGCGCTTTGCGTTGGCATCGTTGCGGGGCCGTCCGGCGTCGCGCAACGGTGCACCCCGAGCGCGCCGCACAGCTGCAGCACCCGTGCGACGCCCTCGCCCACCACCGCGGCATTCGGCGCGGTACCGGTCAGAGCGACGGGTTGCGGGGTCCCCGGAAACCCAAAGTCGTTCCAGCGGTGCAACTGATTCTGCCCGTCCACATCGGTGCCGGTTGCCAGCACCGTACGGGACACGCCTGCATCGAAATTCCCCGCGATCCCCCCGAGCTGCAGGGTGGGTGTCACCACGGTCACCATCGGCGCGAGCACCGGGTCGTGGCGCACGACATCCATCACGCGCTCGTAGTCGGCGATGCCGTAGGCGGCAGGGTTGCCCGTCCCATAAAGAAAGTAGCCCTTGTGCTGGATCTGCAGATGGCCGCTCGTTCTGACGAATCCCTCCTGCAGTCCGTAACGGATGTTGCGCGTGTAGCCGCCGAACAGCAGGATCGCGACCGCCCCCACGACGATGGCCGCGAGAGTGGTCAGGGAGCGTCGCCGGTTGCGCGCGAGATTCCGGAGGGCCAGCGCGAGAGTCATCATGGGCGGGCTCCCGCGAGCTGCAGATCCGGTTGAGGACCGGGCGCGCTGGTCACCGGGGAGTCTTTCGAGCGGTTCACCGACTCGATGCGACCGTCTCGGATCAGGACCGTGTCGTCGGCGGCCGCGATCACCTGGGGGTCATGCGAGCAGATCACGATCGACACCTCGTGCTCGCGCTGCATGCGCCGCATCAGCTCGATGATTCCGGCGCCGGTGTGGCTGTCCAGATTCGCGGTCGGCTCATCCGCGAGCACCAGTCGGGGTGCGCCGGCGAGTGCCCGCGCGATCGCCACCCGCTGCTGCTGTCCGCCGGAAAGCTCACCCGGTCGATGCCGCGCATGCGCGCTCAATCCCACCGCCTCGAGCATGGCGAGCACGCGCTCGCGGCGCTGAGCGGCGGGCATGCCGGTCAGGCGCAGCGGATACTCGATGTTCTCGTAAGCGGTCAGCACGGCGATCAGGTTGAAGCTCTGGAATACGAATCCCAGGTGCGAGGCCCGGAAATCGCTCAGCGCGTCATCCGAGAGCTTGCCGACAGCCACCCCGGCGACCACCAGATCGCCGCTGTCGGGACGGTCGATGCAGCCGATCAGATTCAACAGCGTGGTCTTGCCGCTCCCCGATGGACCCGCGATGGCTGTCAGGCAGTTGCCGCGGATCTCCAGGTCGATGGCGCGAAGCGCCTGCAACTGGACCGATCCGATCCGGTACGTCTTCGCGATACGAGTGAGGGTGGCAGCCTGCATGAGAGTTCTCGTCCTGGGTTCGAGCATGACTGTATGCCAGCGGGCATGCGGGCTTCCGACCTCTGCGACAAGCCGACGCGGGCCCGGACGAGCGTCCGAACGGCGCGACGAAGCGCAGGACTGACCGCAGGCCCGGAACTCATGATGACGCGGCCGCAAGCGAGCATCTGCAGGTATTTTTGCCTACCGGGCTCGGTGCATGGCAGCATTCCTGTCATGCAGAGATTCTTGCGCGTGCTGCGCGGCGCCGCGGCGATCTCTGGGCTGCTGGCCTGGCTTGGGCTCTCGTGCGTTGCGCACGCACAAGCCTCGGGACCTGCGCCCGGCAAGATCGGCATGACCTTTCGCAGCTTCGTGCCAAAGGGTCCTTACAATTGGCGCGGCGCGCGCACCCGCGCCTTGAGCGTGGTGGTGTGGTATCCCGCGGCCGCCGATGTGCGGCAGCGGCCGGTGGTGATTCCGGGCCTGGACACGTTCGAGCTCGGACGCGCCGCATCGGATGCGCCGCTGGCGCACGGGCCGGCGAGGATGCCCCTGCTGGTGATCTCCCACGGCACGGGCGGCAGCGGTTTGAGCATGGCCTGGCTGGGTGAGGCCCTTGCGGCTCACGGTTATATCGTGGCCGCCGTGAATCATCCGGGCAACAACGCCTCGGAGCCCTACACGGTGCAAGGCTTCGCGCTCTGGTGGGAGCGCGCCCGCGATCTCAGCGAGACGATCGACGGCATGTTGGCCGATCGCAGGCTTGGGGATCGTATCGATCCGGAGCGCATCGGCGCCGCCGGCTTCTCACTGGGGGGGTATACGATGATCGCGATCGCCGGCGGGGTCATCGACGTCGACGCGTTCGTGCGCTTCTGCGACGCGACCAACTCTCCGGGCAACTGCACCAGTCCTCCGGAGTTTCCTTCGCTGGTACAGGACTTCCACAAGCTGATGCGCGAGCATCCGGAGGTCATCGCAGCCTCGCGAGAGTCGTATCGCGACCCGCGCGTCCGCGCCGTCTTCGCGATAGCACCACCTCTGGGTCCTGCGTTCCCGTCCTCGAGCCTGCAAAGGATCTCCATTCCGGTGCAGATCGTCGCGGGCGCATCCGATCCAATCGTTCCCATCGCATCCAATGCGAAGTACTTCGCGGCGAGTATTCCCGGAGCGAAGCTGCGCATCTTCCCCGGAAACGTAGGGCACTACACGTTCCTGGATTCCTGCACCGCCGCCGGCCGCAAGAGCGTGCCGCAGCTGTGCACCGACGGGCCGGGCGTGAAGCGCAACGCGATCCACGCAGAAACGGTGCAGCTGGCCGTGCGGTTCTTCCGTGCCACGCTGGCGCCGAACCCACCCTAGGTGTGCGAGCTCAGCCGAGAGCGAGCTGTCCGCTCTTCGTGTCTGCCAGGAACCTGTCGAGAAACCGCGCCAGATCTGCCCAATCGGTCAGCTCGTGGTCGCGAGTCGTGTCGGTGGGACCACCCTTACGATAGGCGATGTACTTCATTGCCCATCGCTTCATGAAGTCGTACGCCGTGTACCGGAATGCGCCTGCGACATGATGAATGCGCTGGGGCGTCCATCCGGTCTGCTGAATGAAGCGAGTGACGCACTGCTTCAACCCGCGCACGTCATCCTCGTCGTCGGTCGCGGCGGCGAGTGACACCGACAGGAAGGCGTTGGCCCGCGCGTTGATCGCGGTGAGATGCTTGCTCACGAAGTGGGCGATCGAGGACTGGTAGCGTCCCGCGTGGACGGAGCCCGCTATGATCACCGCATCGAACTGGTGCGGGTCGACCACCGCTGTTTCGTCGATGCCATCGACCAGTTGCGCCTGGTGTCCTTGCTGGGTTAACTCATCGGCCACGAAGCTCGCGACCTTTTGCGTGTGACCCTCGGTCGTGCCATACACCAGCAGCAGTTTCATCATCGCAAGTCCTGACGGTGAGCCCCCAAACCGCGCATCGTGCGTCGCACCTGCGCGCGCTGCCTATACGCACATGTGCTGATTGGCTCGTCCCGCCACCTCCGGGCTGGTGGCAACACGGCCCGGCGCGGGCGCTCCCGTTACGGCCCGGCCCCGGGTTCGAACATCGGCCGCACTTCCGATTCGCCCTCGAATTCCGGCCAGTGCCTGCGGTGCAGCTCCATGAACTCCTGCGCGATGCGAAGCGCCTCGGCCTTGGAGTCCGCCTTGAGAATGGCCCAGCCGCCGATGACTTCCTTGCTCTCTGCAAAGGGTCCGTCGGTCACGCTGATCGCGCCCTTGGCAAGCCGCACGCGGAAGCCGTCCTTGCTCGGGAGCAAGCCCCCGGTATCAACCAGCGAGCCGTCCTGGAGCGATTTCTGCACGAACCGGCCCATTGCATCCATGAGCGCGGGTGGAGGACCGGCCTGCCGGTGCGATTCTGAATGGCGAATGAAGGCGAGGTATTTCATGACGCTCTCCTCGGGCGGCAACACTGTCCATATGACGTCTCAGCCCGGCGGATATCGACACGACCGCGGCCTTCCTGCGCGGTCACCCCGCGCCGAGCGGCTTGCCCTTCACGGCTTCAGCAGCGGAAACTCCTCGAGCACATCCTCGATCGGGATGGCGAAGCCGATGCCCTCCGCGCCTCGCAGAACGAGCGTATTCACGCCGATGACGGCTCCGGACTCATCGAGCAGCGGTCCGCCGCTGTTGCCCGGATTGATCGGGGCATCGGTCTGCAGCAGCCGCTGCGCCCCCTGTCGTCGCTCGCCGGAGAAGATCCCCGATGTCACGGTATAAGCAAGCCCTGCGGGATTGCCCACGGTATACAGCCGCGCGCCCACCTGAAGACCGGTGGAGCGGCCGATTGCCACATGCGCGCAGCGGGCTGCGGGCAGCTGGAAGAGAGCCAGATCACGATCATCGGATGCCTGCGCATGCAACCCCGAATATTGCGTCCCATCCACGAGGATCGCCGTGAAGCCCGTTTGAGCTGCATCGTCCACCGCGCTCGTGATCTTCTGGCTGACGTAGCCGGGCAGATCTGCGAGCTCCTGTTGCATGGTGTCGATTTGCGACTGCAGGCGCAGCCTTTCGGTATTCATGCCGGGTTCGCCCGCCAGCGCCGTGAGCAGACGTTGATCCCGATAGATGGCCGCCTGCAGTTGCTGTTGCGCGCTGGCCATCTTGGATCGCATGTCCGGATCGTCGACGATGCGGGTGGCAACCCGCGAGCCGTCAGTCTCGACGACGTGACGATTGGTGACGACGTGGCACTCGTCGTCGACGATGAAGCCGGCTCCGAGTCCCCACCCTGTCTTGATGAATACCGTTGCCCGCCGGGCGGCTTCGATGGGATTGATGCCGGTGGAGGCGCCCGGCTGCGTCGTCGAGGCAGCCTGCGGTGTGGACTCACTCGATGATGGCGCGCCACCGTAGGCCGAGCGGTCCGTACCAGGGCTCGGTGGCGCGACCGGCCCGGGCGAGCCTGCGTGCCATCGAGTCAGCGCGTAGACGCTCACGCCGGCCAGCATCGCCGTCAGGATGAGCGTGCCCGGTCCAAAGCGCCGTTCATCGGGCTGCGGAACGACTTCAGGGCGCTGGCGAGCTTCCGCGAGCTTTTGCTGCTGCTCGAGCTTGGCGAAATAGACCCCACACGATGCGCAACGTACCGCGTCGTCCTGCTCGTGACCGCACTTGGGACATTGCACGGGCGCTCACCGTCACGAGGCGCAGGCGGCTTCCATCGCCGTGCGAGCCTGGGTTCGCGCCGCATCGGCGTCCGCATCCGGCATGTACACGCGATTGCCCTGCGCATCGAGCTGATAGATCCGTCCCGCCTGTTGCAGGCGGTTGTAGTTGTCACGCGCGCTGTCGCAGCGGGCCTGCTTCTCCCTCTCCGCCTTGGCTTGCTGCAGGTGAGCCACGTTGCTCGCAGCGGTCTGCTGCAGGCGCTGGCTCTCGGCGGACTGAGCGGCCTTCTGCTGCTGCGCCAGGTTCGCGAGGTCTGCAGCGCTGGGCTCGTGAAAGCGCACCGTGCTCTTCGAGGCATTCGCGCTGCTTGCCCGGTCGGCGTAGACCACGTTGCCGTGCTCATCCACGGTCTTGTAGACCTGGGTATCCCCGGCACGCGCCACGGCGCAGCCGAGCACCACGGCGATCGCGCACGGTGCCAGTAGAACCAGACCGAATCTGTCAGAAGCAGGCGGAGCCATGTCACGCTGCGGTGCGTTCCGTGTGACTCCCCGAGCGTAATGGTGGCGTCCGGATGTGTCCACGGCCGGGCCGTGCATGAGTCACAGTTTCTGGCGCGGACTCTCTCCAGCCACCGCTCTTGTGAGGAGCAGCTCGGAATCGGTAATGCGGCGGCGCCTTCCGCGACGTGACATATAGGCAAAAACCGAGATTCGCAGCGCACTCCCCGCGGCGTATCGTCTGGCCTACTTTGTGACACAAAGAACGGGAGGCCTGCGGTGCGCATGCAATCTCATGGGGTCGGTACACGCCGCGGCCTGCTCGGGCTTGCCGTGATCGGCATCAGTGCGCTGGCCACGCCAGCCTGGGGCGTGCCGAGCTTCGCGCGTCAGACCGGGATGACCTGTTCGGCTTGCCACACGGTCTTCCCCGAGCTCACCCCGTTCGGTCGCGAGTTCAAGCTCAACGGATATGTCATCGACAATATGCGCCAGATCAAGGGCGAGACGATGCAGCGCCGCGAGACACTCTCGCTGAACGCCATTCCGCCGCTCTCCGTCATGGCGCAGATCTCCTACAGCCACACGGGCGCGCCCCTGCCCGATAGTGCCGTGAGCGGTGCGCTTGCCAAGGACGGCGATGTCCTCTTCCCCGACCAGGTCAGTTTCTTTTACGCGGGCAAGATCGCCAATGACATCGGTGCATTCGTGCAGGCGACGTACGATGGCGCCGCGGACCACTTCGGGCTCGACAATACCGACATCCGATACGCGCGCTATCTGATGGCCGCAGAGCCGGACTCGGGCTCCGGGCAGCCGCGCACGTTCGCCCAGCGCCACGACCTGCTCTTCGGCCTGACACTCAATAACAACCCGACCGTTCAGGACGTGTGGAACACGACGCAGGCGTGGGGCTTCCCCTTCGCCTCGAGCAGCGTCGTGCCGACACCGGAGGCTTCGACCCGGCTCGATAGCGGCGCGGGCAGCCTCGCGCAGCAGGTAGCCGGGCTCGGCGCTTATCTCTGGTTCGATCATGCGCTCTATGCCGAGGTCAGCGCTTACACCGAGGCGGAGCCCGGCGGGGCTCATCCCGTGGACAGCACCCAGTCGGAAGTACTGAACGGGCTGTCACCCTACTGGCGCGTGGGGTACGAGTACCACTGGGACCGCAACTCCCTCTTCGTCGGCACCTATGGTCTGCAGGCGAGCATCTATCCCGGCAACGGTCAACCGCTGCGGGGCCCGACGGACAAGTACACCGATGTCGCCGCCGATGCGCAGTACCAGTTCATCGGAGACGATCATCTCTTCACGGTCATGACGACCTACATCCACGAGGATCAGCAGCTGGATGCGAGCTACCCTGCAGACTTGGCGGCGAACCTGCGTGACAGCCTGAATACCACCAAAGGAAGCCTCGAGTATTACTTTCGGCGCACGATCGGCGGCACGGTGGCGTTCTTCTCGACCAACGGCAGCCACGACCTCGTGCTGTATCCGAACGACGGCAGCGTCAACGGCAGCTTTACCAGCGTGCCCAACAGCCGCGGCTACATCCTGGAGCTGGATTATCTCCCGGTCCTCAACACCAAGCTCTCCCTGCAGTACACCGATTACGCCCGCTTCGACGGAGGCAGCAGCAATTACAACGGCTCGGGTCGCAGCGCCTCGGACAACAACACGCTCTACGTGCTCCTGTGGGTCAGCTTCTGAGGTTGCAGCATGAAACCGATGCAAGCATGGTTCACGATGTTCGTCCTGCTCGCTGCGGCCGGTGCGCGCGCACAGGATGTGACCCCCGAGGCCCGACGCGTCGCGGATCGCCTTGCCGCGACCACGTGCAGTACCTGCCACGGCACCGCCGGCCGCAGTGTCTCGCCGATCTTTCCGAACCTCGCGGCACAGACCGCTCCTTACATCGAGGAGCAATTGAAGGCGTTCCGCGACCAGTCGCGGGCCGACCCGGATGCCGAGGCGTACATGTGGGGAATGGCCTCGCAGCTGAACGATGCGACCATCAGCGCGCTCGCGGCGCACTACGCAGCGCAATCGCCCGCGACGGGACACGTGGGCGATTCGAAGAGCATCGCGCGGGGCAAGGCGACGTTTCAGCAAGGAGTACCCACGAAAGGGATACCCGCCTGCGCCACATGTCACGGTGAGCATGCGCAGGGTAACGGACCGTTCCCGCGTCTGGCGGGTCAGCACGCCGACTACCTGCTCAAGCAATTGCTCGTCATTCAGAGCGTGCTGCGGCTGGCGCCTGTCATGCACGGGGTGATCCAGAATCTCTCGCGCGACCAGATGCGCGATGTGGCCGTGTACCTCGAGTCGATCGGGCCGACGACCAAGTGAGCTGCTCGCATGCCATCAAACAACCACGAGACGGCCGGATCAACCGCTGCTGCAGCACCGGACTGCCAGCTTCCCGAGCTCGATGCGGATCTGCTCAGGCGCTACGACACCTCCGGTCCGCGTTATACGTCGTATCCGACGGCCCGGGAGTTCACCCCGACCTTCGGGGAGGCACGATTGCGCCACAACGCCGGACTTGCGCTGGCGCGATGGCAGTTGCCCCTCTCCCTTTACATCCACATTCCGTTCTGCGAGAGCCCGTGCTTCTATTGTGGGTGCAACCGCATCATCACACGCGACCACGCCGCGGCGGATCGCTACATCGGGTATGTGGCGCGGGAAGCGGCGCTCATCGCACCGCTCCTGCGCCTGCACGGTGCGCCAGGTTCCCGGCGGGCGGTGCGTCAGCTGCATCTGGGCGGCGGCACGCCGAACTTTCTGCGGCCCGAGCAGCTCTCACGCTTGATCGAGGCGCTGAGCCGCGAGTTCGACCTCACTGCGAGCGCTGATAGGGACTACTCGGTCGAGCTCGATCCGCGATTCCTGGACCCGGGCTTCATTCCGCGCCTCGCGCAGCTCGGGTTCAACCGCGCGAGTCTCGGGGTCCAGGACTTCGATCCCGACGTACAGCGCGCGGTCAATCGAATCCAGAGCGTGGAGCAGACGCTCGAGGCGATCGCCGCCTGTCGAGACAATGGGTTCCGCTCCATCAATGTGGATTTGCTCTACGGGCTTCCGCGACAAACCCGCGATGAGTTTCGCCGCACCCTCGAGGCCGTGATTGCCGTGCGGCCCGAGCGGCTGGCCATCTACGGCTACGCCCATCTGCCGCTGCTCTTCAAGGCGCAGCGTCACATCCAGGCCACGGAGCTTCCCGACCCGGGCACGCGCTTGGCGCTGCTACGACTCGCCATCGAGACGCTCTGCGGCGCAGGTTACCGCTACATCGGGCTCGATCACTTCGCGCTGCCATCGGATGACCTGGCCCTCGCGCAGGCGCAAGGCGGCTTGCATCGCAATTTCATGGGCTATACGACCCATGCCGGATGTGATCTGGTCGGCCTCGGTGTGAGCTCCATCAGCCACATCGGCGAGAGCTTCAGCCAGAATCATCGCGACCTGAAGCACTGGGAGGCGGCGCTCGATGCAGGGTGGTTGCCCGTGTGGCGCGGCCTGGAGCTCAGTCTCGACGACCGGGTGCGCGCGGACGTGATCCAGCAGATCATGTGCAGGGGAGCGATCGATATCCGGGAGATCGAGGAGAAGTACGGTATCGATTTCGTCACGTACTTCGCCGCGGCACTCGGAACCCTTGCCGTGCTCCAGGAAGACCGTCTGTTGATCAGGAGCGGCGAGCACATTCGCGCCACCGCGCGCGGGCGGCTCCTGCTACGGTCGATCGCCATGAGCTTCGATCGGTATCTCGGCTCTCAGCGCCCGGCCGTTCCGGTGGCAGTACCGTTCTCGCGCGTGATCTAAGCGGCTCGGGACCGGGCGCGGCCCGGCTCCATGACGAGCACTCCGCTCGCCGTGTTGGAGATCGGAATGTGATAGTTGCGATACACCTGCGCGACGCTGCTCGAGAGCGTCGCACGCGCCGCGATCCACATCAGAATCTCGATACCCTGAGTCCCCGCGAGCTCCACCAGCTCGAGGTTCGAATAACCCGTGAGTGCTTCGGGCTCGTCGACGAGCTTCTCCAGGCACAGCAGATCGAACTCCTTGTTGATGAAGCCCGCTCGCTCGCCATCGAGCTGATGGGATAGCCCACCGGTTCCAAGCACGAGCACGTTGACGTCCTCGTCATAGGCCCGAATCGCTCGCCCGAGAGCCTGTCCGAGCCCGTAGCAGCGGTGCGCGGAAGGTAGCGGGTGCTGCACGGTGTTGATGCAGACGGGCACGGTCCTCACGGGCCATGGCGGGCCGGAGGGCCACAGAAGCTGCATCGGCACCACGAACGCGTGGTCCACCAGCATCTCCTGGCAGGTCGTCACATCGAACTCCTGCGCGACGAGCGATTCGATCAGATGCCAGGACAGCCGCGGATCGCCCGGGAACGGTGCCATCGTCGGCAAGCCCCAGCCTTCATCGGCGTTGCGGTACTCCGAGGCCGCCCCGATGGCGAAAGTCGGCAGCTTGTCCAGAAAGAAGTTGAGGCCGTGGTCGTTGTAGATCAGTACGACCACATCGGGCCTGACCTTCTCGAGCCAGCCGCGCACCGCATGATAGCCGTCGAAGAACGGCTTCCAGTACGGCTCCTGCTGCAATCCCCGGGCGATGGCTTTCCCGATCGCCGGTACGTGCGAGGTGCACACCACTCCAACCTGTCGTGCCATGGCTCAACCTCCCGCCTCGACGAGCTTTGCCTTGAAGGCATCGAGCGTCATCCCCGTTTGCTGCGCACCGATATCCTGCACGTCGAGCCCGAAGATTCCCGCCAGCTTCGCCAGGTAGTACACGTTGCCGCCCGCCCCGATCAGCGCCAGCACATCGCGCCGCCTCACGGCCTCCCGCTGCTGCGGCGTCAGCCGGAACTCCGCGCAGTACGCCTCCTCGTCGGCGAGAAACCGGGCGCGATTCTCGGCACGATTGAACGAGTAGCACATCTTGTTCAGCGCGTAGCCTTTCTGGGCCTCGACACCGTCGAAGACGACCGTGCCCGAGATCGGCTGTCTCTCCCTGGGCGCTTGGGAAGCGGGATTCGTTTTCACGGATCGTGAGCCTCGATGCATGGCCGTGACTGACCTGCCCGAAAGCTTGCGCCGCCCGCGGCGCCCGCGGCATACGGGCTCTTACGGATCCCTGCCCATGCGAGGGTCGCCGCCGCGGCGCCTGGATCTCTGAATCTACGTAGTTCCCGCAACCCTGCTCGGACGCCGTGCTACCGTAGCGGGGTCTCATCCACCTTGCGCCAGCGGCAGCTGTCGATCGACCGCCATGAATGAGCGTCTGGCCTTACTGTTTCGACGCACCATCTACAACATGCGCGGCGGCTTTCTGGTGCGGCCGCTGCTCATTGCGCTGGCGCTCGGCTGCGCAGGAGCCGTGCTGTCCTGGGCGGAGGAGGAGACCCCCGCGATCAGCGCCTGGGTGCCGTCGATACTGTTCCCCTCGCGCGCGGATCCGCAGGTCGCGCAGGTCATCCTCGCAGGCATCGCGGGATCCATCATGACGGTGGTGTCGATCGTGTTCGCCATCCTGCTCATGACCCTGACGCTCGCCTCGATGCAGTTCTCGCCGCGCATCATTCTGAGCTTCACGCGGGACCGCGTGACCCAGTGGACGCTCGGGATCTTCCTGGGCACATTCCTCTACTGCGTGGCCGCGCTGCCGGCTGCGCGCTCGTTGCCGACCCCATTCTCTCCCGTCGCAACCGTGCTCGGGGCGGTGGTGCTTGCGCTCGCCTGTGTTTGCTGGCTGTTGTATTTCATCCACCATATCTCCAGGGCCATCAGCGTCAATCAGATCGTGGACAAGATCGCCTCCGAGACCGAGACGGTCATCGACGAGCTGATGCCCTCGCCACGCCGCACCTCGTCGATGCCCAAACACGGGCCGCCGCCGGAGCTCATCTTCGAGACCACGATACCGAGCGCTCAGTCCGGCTACATCCGCTTCATCGACCTCGCGCGGCTGCTCGAGATCGCGAAGACCTATCGCGTGAATGTCCATGTGCTGCGTCGCGTCGGACACTTCGTGCCGGCCGGCGTCCCCGTGATGAGCGTATCGAAGGCGGAGCGCCTGCCAGCGGGAGCCGGTAACGCGCTGCTCGGGGCGTTCGACTTCGGGCCCTCGCGTACGTTGCAGCAGGACGTGGAGTTCGGCGTTCTGCAGATCGTCGATATCGCGTTGCGGGCGCTCTCGCCCGCGGTGAACGATCCGAGCACGGCGATCAGCTGCGTGGACCAGCTCAGCCGCATTCTCATCCGGTTTGTCGCGCGCGAGCCGCCCGAGTCGCTGTTGTTCGACCTGCCCGGCGTGCCGCGAGTGTTGATCACCTGGATCGACTTCGACCGGCTGGCGGATGCCGCCTTCGAGCAGATCCGGCTCTACTCGCAAGGCGACGTGGCGGTGAGCCTGCGCATGCTGCGCGCGCTCGGAGACATCGCCGTGACCACAGGCGACTCGGCCCTGCGCGGGAGACTCTTGCAGCGCGCGCGGCGGATCGTTGCGGGATGCGCCACGCGGCTCGGCGAGGCGGAGCTCGTGGAAATCCGAGCACGCCTGCAAACGCTCGAGGCCGTGGCATCGCCCGAGGCCGCGCGCCTGACCGAGGCCTAGCGCTCGAGGAGTTCCGCGATCGGGCCCATCGCGAGCGCCGGCAGGAAGCTCACCGCGGCGAGGAGCAGGATCGTACCGATCAGCAGCAACGCGAACGTCGGCGTATCGATGGGCAGCGTGCCGCTCGAGGCAACCACCCGTCGCTGTCGGGCGAAGAGGCCTGCAGCCACCAATGCCAGGAACGCAAGCCCATAGCGACCGGCGAGCATCGCGACGATCGTCGTTGCGTTGTAGAACCCATTGTTTGCATCGAGCCCCCCGAGTGCGAGCCCGTTGTTCGCCATGCACGAGGCGTACGCGAAGAGGATCTCCGTGAAGCGCCGCGGCCCGCCGTTCAGGGTGACGGCCGCGCGACCGGCAGGTGTCAGCACGGCAAGGGCGGTCAGGACCAGCACCACCATCGGCGTGGCCAGCACGTACAGGGCGATCCAGCGTGTCTCGGCGGCGGTCATCTTCTTGCCCAGGTACTCCGGCGTGCGTCCGATCATCAACGCACCGAGGAATGCGGCCGCGAGCGCCATCATAGCGATGCTGTAAACACCGGTTCCGAGCCCCCCGAAGACCACCTCTCCGAGGAGCAGGAAGGTGAGCGGCACCAGCACGCCGAGGGGCTGATACGAGTCGTGCTGGGCGTTGTACGAGCCGGTGGATGTGTTCGACGCGACGACCGTGGTGAGAACCGACTGGCCGATGCCGAAGCGCACTTCCTTGCCTTCCATGTTGCCGCCGACCAGGTGCAGGTCCCCGAGCTGCGGGGGGAGGACGCGCTCGGCCCGATCGCACAGCGCCAGGCCGCCGAGGAGCAGCACCACCATCACGCACAGCAAGGTCCAGCCAGCGCGCACTCGCTGCGTCATCTGACCGAGGGTGATCATCAGGGCGGCCGGCAACGCGCAGATTCCGAGCATGTCGATGAGGTTGGTCAACGGCGTGGGATTGGCATAGGGATGCGCGCCGTTGGCGTTGAAGAATCCACCGCCGTTGGTTCCCAGGTTCTTGATGAATTCGAGTGCCGCGACCGGGCCCTGCGCGATCACTTGTGTGCGGCCCTCGAGCGTATGCGCGAGCGTGTAGGGCGACAGGTTCAACGGAACGCCTTGCCATACCAGGGCCAAACTTCCGATGAGCCCAAGCGGCAGAAGCACCCAGAGCAGCGAGCGCACGAGGTCCACCCAGAAGTTTCCGATCGTCTCGGCACTCTGCCGCGCAAATCCGCGGATGAATCCGAATCCCACGGCAAGCCCGGCCGCTCCCGCCAGGAAATTCTCGGCGACCAGCCCCAGCACCTGCGACAGATAGCGCAAGGTGCTCTCGCCTGCGTAGGCCTGCCAGGTCGTCGTGGTCGTGAAGCTCACGGCAGTGTTCGCCGCGAGGTCCGCCGTCATCGGGGTCGTCAGGTAGCCCTCCGATGGACCGCCCGGCAGCCAGTGCTGCAGCATCAGGATGAGGAACAGCAGCACCGCGCAGCCCGCTCCGAATGTCGCAAAGCAGACGGCGTATGTGACCGCCGACATCTCCTGATCCTCGCGCACCCCCAGCACCCGGTATAGCGCCCACTCGATGGGCAGCAGGAGCGGGTCGAGGAAGGTGCGACGACGCTCGCACACGCGCGTGAGGTACGAGCCGAGCGGGTGCGCGAGTGCGAGCACCAGGGCTATGAAGACCGCGTACGCAAGCCAGCTCACGGCGCATGCGGTCCCATGTGTGGAGCCGACGCAAGTTGCGCCAGCGCCAGATTGAGCGCTAGGACCGGCACACGCGGCTCGCCGAGGAATCCGAGCTGCGGCTGCACCATCTGCGCCGCCACCAGCCGCCGAAGCGCCTCATCGCTCAGCCCGCGCGCTCTGGCCACGCGCGGCACCTGCAGGAGCGCGTTGGCCGGGCTGATGTCCGGGTCGAGCCCGCTGCCCGAGCGCGTCACGGCATCGATCGGAACGGGCGCATCGGATGGCAGGCCATTGCGCTTGCGATACAGCGCGGCGAGCTCCCGGATGCCGCTGAAGCCCGGCGCACCCTCCTTGAGCTTTGGATTGCTGGGTGCCAGATCGGTGGCACCCGATGCCGTGGCATCGTAACCGCGACCCGCAGCGGAGGGCCGGGGCTGGAACCACTCGGCGCCGCTGAACTCCTGAGCGATCAGGGAGGAGCCGACCACGGTGCCGCGCAGCACGACCAGACTGCCGCTCGCCTGATGCGGGAACACCCAGGTCGCGATCGCGAACAGCATCAGGGGGAACACGACGCCCGTGAGGAACGTCAGCACGAGAACGCTGAGAATCGCAGGGCGCAGCTCCCGTTTCACCGTGCGAGGCTACTGCAGGCCGCACCGGCACCGTATATGTATTTGTTCTCATGTGTTGCCCCCGGGCGTACTATCAGCGCCCGCGCCCGCAGGCAGGGCGCCCGAAACCTAATAACACAGTGCCGGTAAGGAGCATCGCGATGACCCCCTCTGCACCCACTCTGGGTGGGCCGATCCCGTACCGCAGTGCGGTCATGATCGGCCTGCTTGTGTCGCTCCTGCCCGTCGCTGCTGCAAATGCGTGGCAAGCCGCCGCGAGCGCCACCTCGACAGTCGACGGCAAGCTCTTCGATGCGCTCGCGTGGCGCGGCATCGGACCTTATCGGGGCGGACGCGCGCTGGCGGTCGCCGGCATTCCGGGGGATGCGACGACCTTCTATTTCGGGGCCGTGGCCGGCGGGGTGTGGCGCACCACCGATGCGGGCGCGACCTGGGTTCCCCTGACCGATCACACGCCCATCTCATCGGTGGGTGCGCTCGCGATTGCGCCCTCGAATCCCAGCATCATCTACGTCGGAACCGGAGAGGCCGCCCCACGCGGGGACATGACCTACGGCGACGGGGTCTACAAGTCCATCGACGGGGGCAAGACCTGGCGCAACATCGGCCTCAGGGACACGCGCCAGATCGGCGCCGTCATCATCGATCCGCGCGATCCAAACATCGTGCTGGTCGCAGCACTCGGGCATGCGTTCGGCCCGAATACCGAGCGCGGCGTGTTCCGGACGACCGATGGTGGGGAGAGCTGGAGCAAGGTGCTCTATCGCGACAGCGACACCGGCGCCATCGATGTGACCTTCGATCCGCACGATTCCAGCATCGTGTATGCCGCGCTGTGGCAGGCGCGCCGCCTGCCGTGGAACTTCTCGAGCGGCGGCCCCGGCAGCGGGCTGTATCGCTCAACCGATGGCGGCCTTCATTGGACGCGACTGAGCGGCAATGGTCTGCCGCAAGGCATTCTCGGGCGCATTCACGTCTCGGTGTCCGGTGCCGATTCGCGCCGCATCTACGCAATGATCGAGGCGGCCGAGGGCGGTCTGTACCGCTCCGACGATGCGGGCGAGCACTGGCAGCGCGTCAACACCGATGGACGACTGAGTCAACGCGCGTGGTATTTCTCGACGATCCTGGCCGACCCGAAGGATCGGGATGCGGTCTACGCCGAGAATACCGGCCTTTTCCGCTCCACCGACGGGGGCAAGAGCTTCAACCTATTGCCCGCGCGCCACGGTGACCATCATGGTATCTGGATCGATCCGACCGATCCGGACCGCATCATCGAGTCGAGTGACGGCGGCGCCTCGATCTCGTTCGATCACGGCAAGACCTGGAGCACGCAGCTCAACCAGCCCACGGCGCAGTTCTATCACGTCGCCGTCGATCAGCGGTTCCCGTACTACCTCTACGGCGCTCAGCAGGACAGCACGAGCGTCGCCAACGCCAGCATGGACGATGAGGGCGCGATCGTCGAGCGCGATTGGTACGACGTGTTCGAGGGGGAATGCGGCTTCGTGATCCCCGATCCGCGCGATGCCGACATCGTCTACGGGACCAGCGAGAACTTCATCGGCCGCTTCAACAAGCACACGATGCAGCTGCAGACCATCTCGGTCTGGCCGATCGATGCGTCCGGACACGCTGCCAAGGACCTCGAGCATCGCTTCAACTGGACCTCCCCTCTCATGATGTCGCCGTTCGATCCCGACACGCTGTATTACGGGATGGAACGGCTCTACCGGACCACCAACGACGGGGCGAGCTGGGAGGCCATCAGCCCGGACCTCACGCGCAACGACAAGAAGAAGCAGCAGGCCTCCGGGGGCCCCATCACCAAGGACATCACGAGCGTCGAGTATTACGACACGATCTTCGCCATCGCGGGCTCCTCCTTGCGGCGCGGGATGATCTGGGTCGGCACCGATGATGGCCTCGTGCAGCTCACCACCGACGATGGCGGCAGCTGGGAGAACGTGACGCCCGCTGCGATGCCCGCCTGGGGCACGGTGAGCATGATCGAGCCTTCCCGCTACGATGCGAACACTGCCTACGTCGCGGTCGATCGTCACAAGCTCGATGACCTGAAGCCGTACATCTTCAGAACCACCGATGCTGGGCACACCTGGACACGGATCGAGACCGGCATTCCCGAGGGCTCCTTCGTCCACGCCGTGCGTGAGGACTCGGTGCGGCCCGAGCTGCTGTACGCGGCGACCGAGACCGGTGTATTCGTCTCCTTCGATACCGGCGCGCACTGGCAGAGTCTGCAGCTGAATCTGCCGCGCTCGCCGGTGCACGACCTGGTCGTGAAGGGCGACGACCTCGCCATCGCCACGCACGGCCGCTCGTTCTGGATTCTCGACGATGTGACGCCGCTGCGTCAGGTCGCGCAGGCGTCCACCGCAACCATGGCGTATCTGTACGCCCCGGAGCCCGCCTACCATCTCTACTATCCCGACTCCGTCGACGCGCGTCCGCCCGCGGGGCAGAATCCACCTGCGGGTGCCCTGATCGATTACTACCTGCCGGGCACTGCGCTCGGCGCCGTGACCATCGATATTCTCGACGAGCACGGCGAGAGGGTGCGGCACCTGACCAGCTCAGGACCGAAGGAAGAGGAGCAACCGCCCGAGTGGCCGGATCAGGTGCAGCCCGAGGACCGGCTGTCCACGCGGCAGGGCATGAACCGCTTCGTGTGGAACCTGCGCTACGACGATCCGGTACAGATTCCGGGAGCGTTCTACTCCGGCGAGGCGCCGCGAGGCCCGATCGCGTTGCCCGGCAAGTACACGCTGCGGCTGAGCTACGCAGGGTATACGCAGAGCGTGCCGCTCGAGCTTCGCGTTGATCCCCGCGTGAAGGGACCGCTCGATGGGCTGAAGCAGAAGTTCGCACTCGCGATGGAGGTCTATCACGATCAGGATGCGCTGCATCGGGCCGTGAATGACATCCGCGCGTTCAAGGCCTCGGCCGCCGCAGCGGCTTCGCGAGCGGCCGGCCACCGTGAGTCCCGGGCGCTCGCCACCGAAGGCGATCGGCTGGTCGCGGAGGCCTCCCGCATCGAGGGCAGGCTGATGCAAGTGAACGCCAAGGGCTCGGAGGCGAATCTCAACTTTCCCGGCATGCTGAATGAGCAGATCTACTCCTTCGCCGGGCTGCTCGACGATGCCGACACGGCTCCCAACGCGCAGGAGACGGAGACCTACGCGGAACTGCATTCGCAGCTTGCCACCCAGCTCGGCGCCTGGAGCACGTTGCGAAGCACGAAGATCGCCGCGTTCTGCAAGCGCGCCGGCGCTGCGCCGTGCACGCCGATGTCGCAGAGCCCCGGTGCGGCCGCGGATCGGGACTGAGGCTGCACCGATGCGCATGCCGAGATCGTCGATCATGGTGTTGCTGGGCCTTGCCTGCTCGATCGTGGCGGCTCGCAGCGCCTTCGCACAGCACTACCCGCCGAGCGTCTTCAATGATTTCAAATGGCGCTTGGTTGGACCCTTCCGCGGCGGCCGCACGCGGGCGGTCGCCGGGGTTCCCTCCCAGCCGAATGTCTTCTATGTGGGCGCAGTGGATGGTGGGGTGTGGAAGACGGACGATGCGGGTCGCACCTGGCAGCCGATCTTCGATGGTGAGCCCACCCAGTCGATCGGCGCCATCGCCGTTGCTACCTCCGACCCGAATCTCATCTACGTCGCAAGCGGCGAGGGTCTGCTGCGGCCGGATCTGTCGGTCGGCGACGGCATCTATCGCTCGGCCGACGGCGGTCGGAGCTGGACCCACCTGGCGCTCGCCGATGCACAGCAGATCCCGGCGCTGGCCGTCGACCCGCGGGACTCCAACCGCCTGTTCGCTGCCGTGCTGGGCCACCCCTATGGACCCAGCACCGAGCGCGGGATCTATCGCTCGCTCGATGGCGGAGCACACTGGGAGCGGGTCCTTTACAAGGACCCCGATACGGGCGGCTCCGCAGTGGCGATCGATCCCACCCGGCCGAGCATCGTCTATGCAGCACTCTGGCAGGCGCGACTGGGACCCTGGGAGGACGAGAACGAGTTCCGCGGCACCGGCGGCGGGCTCTTCAAGTCGACCGACGGGGGCACCACCTGGAAGCAGCTCGTGGCCGGCCTTCCGAAGGATGCGACGCAGATCAATATCGGCATCGCCCCGAGCTCGCCCGACCGGCTGTACGCGATCGTGGGCACCACCGAGCCCGGCGACTACAGCTCCGCGAAAGGTCTGGGAGTCTTCCGCTCGGATGACGGTGGGGAGAGCTGGGCGCGCATCACGAACGACCCGCGCCCGGCGCTGCGCATTGGCGGCGGTGATCTCGGCATCGTGCGCGTCGACCCGAAGAATCCCGACGTCGTGTACACCGTTGGCATCGTCACGATGAAGTCGATCGACGGCGGCAAGACCTGGCAGTCTCTCAAGGGAGCCCCGGGCGGTGATGATTACCAGAACATTTGGATCAATCCCAACGATCCGCGCATCATCGCGCTGGTGAGCGATCAGGGCGCAGTCGTGAGCCTCAACGGCGGAGAGACCTGGAGCTCGTGGTTCAACCAGCCGACGGCTCAGCTCTATCACGTGAGCGTCACGCCGACGTTCCCGTACCGGGTGTGTTCCGGTCAGCAGGAGAGCGGCTCCGTATGCATCGAAAGCCGCGGGAACGACGGTGAGATCACCGATCGCGACTGGCATCCGGTCGGGGCCATCGAGTACGGCTCCGTCGCCCCCGATCCAATCGATCCGGACGTGATCTACGGCGCTGGCCGCAACGAGGTCTCGAAATTCCACTGGTCGACCGGTCAGGTGCAAAACGTCACCCCGATTCCCATCCAGGGTGATGACGTGCGCGTCGATCGGACCGAGCCGCTGGAGTTCTCGCCGCTCGACCCGCATACGCTGTACTACGCGGCCAACAGGCTCTACAGGACGAGCGACGGGGGTGTGACCTGGCAGGCCGTCAGTCCCGATCTCACGCGAACCAATCCAGGCATTCCCCCGAGCGTCGGAGCCCTGCACCTCAAAGCGGTCGAGCACAAGCGCGGCACGCTCTACGCGCTCGGGCTGTCCCCGCTCGATGCAAAGGTCCTATGGGTGGGCACCGACGACGGTCTGGTGTGGCACACCGCGGATGGCGGAGCCCACTGGTCCAACGTCACGCCGCCCTCCCTCACCCCCTGGAGCAAGGTGACCCAGATCGAGCCCTCGCATTTCGATGCGGGCACGGCGTATGTCTCGGTCAGCCGCATGCGCATCGATGACCTGCACCCGTACCTCTTCCGAACGCGCGACGCTGGGGCGAGCTGGCAACCGATCAGCGATGGGCTGCCGCTCGACCAGCCGGTGAATGCCGTTCGCGAGGACCCGCAGCGCCGGGGACTGCTGTTCGCAGCGACGGAGAAAGCTGTCTGGGTGTCGCCGGACGAGGGGGCGCACTGGGACTCCCTGCAGCTGAACCTCCCGCACACCTCGATGCGAGACCTGTGCGTGCATGGCGATGACCTCATCGTGGCGACCCACGGCCGCTCCTTCTGGATCCTCGATGACATCTCGCGGCTGCGGCAGTTGACAGCTGCGCGCCTGGAGAAGGTCGTGCTGCTGAGCCCCGCTGCCGCGTACCGGGTGATGCGCAGCACGTGGACCGACACACCGATACCCCCCGATGAGCCTCTGGGTCAGAATCCCCCGCCCGGCGCGATCATCGAGTACTCCTTGCCGCGCAATGCGAAGGGAGTGGTCACGCTCGAGGTGCTCGACGAGAGCGGCGGACTCGTGCGGCGCTTCCGCAGCGACGATCCGCCCGATCCGAGCCCCGAGCAGCTCGCGCGCGAGCTCATTCCACAGTACTGGATCGCCCTCCCGCATGAGCTGCCCACGCAGCGCGGGATGCATCGCTGGATCTGGGACCTGCGCTACGCGCCACCTTTGACAACCACTCACGGCTACCCGATCTCGGCAGTACCGCATGCGACGCCGCAGGATCCGCAGGGACCGCTTGCATTGCCGGGACGCTACCGCGTGCGTCTTATCGCGGACGGCCGCACCCTCGAGGCGCCCCTCGAGGTGCTGCCCGATCCGCGTGAGCGGCTCCCGGCCGGCGCGCTCGAGGATCAGCTGCATCTGGCAAGAAAGCTGGCTGATCTCTTGAGCGCGAGCTCGCGTGCGCTTCTCATGGCGCAGTCCGAGCAGGCGCAGCTGAAGGCGCTCACCGAGCAGGCATCGAAGCAATCGGCTGCTCGGAGCAATGCCGGCGCCACCACCACGGCCATCAAGGGCTACGCCGGACGGCTCTCCGCGCTCCTCGATACGGCCAAGCCGACCCTCACCGACGTGCAGGCTCACCTGAGCACACTCTATGACGATGTGACTCGGGCCGATGCGGCGCCCACGGCCGTCGAGGCGAGCGCCGCTCAAACAGCCGATGCCGAGAGCGCCCAGGTCTTGCGCACCTGGCAACAGCTGCAGGCCGTCCTACCGGCGCTCAATGCTCAGCTACGGGCCGACAAGCTCCCCGCAGTGCACCCCGAACTCCCACCGCCGCGAGACATCAACGCGGCGGATGAGGACTGAGCGGCTTCGCTAGAGGTCGTAGGCGACACCGGCGTACGCGGCCAGCGCGTCCGCCGGCTCGAGCTGGCCCCCGAAGAGAAAGACTCGGGAGTAGTAGCGCCGGTCGGTCAGGTTTGAGACCCCGGCGAGCAGGCGCCAGTGGTCCGCCAGCTGGTAGTCGCCCGCGAGATCCACAACGGCGTAGGTTGGAATGAGAGCCGGCGTCGTGCCCGCCGGCTCGTCGCTATCCTGGAAGTACTCGGCCCCCACCCAATCGACGACCAGACTCACCTTCAATCGGTTGTCCTCTCGCCACGTGATGCCGCTCTTCAGCACGTAGTGCGGCGCATATGCGGGGATCTTCCCCACTTGCCCGGAGATGATGCTGCTCGTGAAGTGAGCATCGAGAAGGCTGCCGTTGGCGAAGACACTGAGGTGCTCGCTCGTTGCGCTCGAATCCCACAGGCGCATGAGGTCGTAGGAGAGCTCGAGCTCCGCGCCGCGGTTGCGCGTGCTACCGGTGTTCACATCGATGGTCTCGAGGAATGAGACCTGCTCCGACTCGATCCTGTTCTTCACCTCGATGTCGAACAGGCTCACGTCGTAGTAGAAGCCGAGGATCGGCCACCCGTGCACCCCCCCTTCGTACGTCACGTACTTCGTCGTCTCTGGATTGTTGGTCGGGGAGAAATTGCTGAACGGGCTTGCCACATCGAGATAGCGCACCGGTCGGAAGGCCTGCGACACGTTGATGTAGGTCTCGTTCCCGCGCCCGAAGTCGTTGCCGATGCCAAGGCCCAGGAGCGGTGTGTTCTTGGTGTAGGTTGCGTTCACGAGCTCGGGGTGAGGGGCGATCGTTTCGTGCGAGGAGAGCTCCTCCCGCTCGAAACGGGCGGAGGTCACGATGTGGAAGCGATGCGGCAGACGGAACACGTTCTCGGCGAAGACGGCACCGTACTTCGTGCTGCGGCCATCGGCATAGAAGAGCTTGCCCGACTCGTCGTCCATGCCGACGAGCGGGTTGGCGCTGATCCACTCGTTGTAAGGGCTGCGCGAGGTGTAGCCCGTGTAGCCGACGGTCAATGCACTGCCCCGCCCCCAGCGATGCAGCCAGCGCCCGTCGAGGCCGCTGTAGTGGAAGCGCTGGCCCGCGAGCGTCGAGCCCGTCGCAATCGGACCGTCGGGGTATGTGTCCGAGCGCGTGACCAGATCGGTGTAGCCCGTCCAGAGCTTTTGAACGAGCTCATCGCGAGCGCTGAACTGGGCGTCATACGTGAGAATGGCGGTGTCTCGATCGGTCCAGAGGTGATCATCGGGCGTCGTGGTCTGATCGGGATCCGCATGAAACTGAGCGCCCGACATGAGTCCGGCGAGCCCGCTGTCCAGATCGTACACATGTGCATCGAAGCTCAGCTTCTGCTGGGCATCGAAGTGATAGCCGAGATGCACGTCCCCGGCATCGAGCGTGTAATTCCCGTTCTCTCGCTGTCCGTTCGACTGGCGCCGCGAGTAGTCGGCGAGATAGTCCCAGTCTCCGGAGGTGCCCGAGATCCGGTTGAAGCTCGAGAACAGTCCGAACATCCCGCCCACCTGCTCCAGAGTGCCGGACGCGACGCGGTTCGGATCCGGCGCCTGCGAGATGAAATTGATCACCGGCTCGGGCTCGGGTCCGTAGAGCAGCCCGGATCCAGCGCGGATCATCTGCACCGAGGCCAGCGTCTGGGGAACGGGCAGATAGTAGAGCGTGGGATAGCCGATCCAGTCGAGCTCGAGCGGGATGCCATCCTGCATGAGCAGGATGTACTCGCTCTCCTGAGGATTTCCGAGCCCTCGGTAGGAGAGGTTGAGCTCCGTGGGGTTCTGCTGCTCGGCGATGACGATGCCGGGCAGCTCATCGAAAACCTCGCGCTGGTTGTTGTCGATGATGGTCGGGATATCGTTCAGCTCGACGACGCTGGTCTTCTTCGTGACCGTGATCGTCGGGCCGTTCACCTCGGGGAGGGAGTGTGCGTAGCGCGTTGCGGAGTTGTACCGGCTCGCCTGGATGACCACGCGCGGGCAATTGGCGCCCTTGCAGGGAGCCTGCGGCGCCGCGCTCGGCGGCGGCTTGGCACTGCCGCTCTCGGTGGTGTCCTGAGCGCTCCAGGCGGTACCGGAACACGTCATCAGCAAAATCGAGAGCACGCAGCGGAAGTGCGCCCCCCGGAGGTTATCGGTATTCACTGCGAGACGATTCTAAGGCACGAGCGGTGGCTCGTGCGCGGCCTTGAGCTCGGCATTGAGCCTCGCCAGATCTCGATCCTTCAGGCGTTGCCACTCTGCAAGCGTCGAGTCCAGCATGCCCGCAAGCGTTGCGTAGGAGGCCCGGGCATCCGGGCTCGGATCCGCGTCCGCACCGTCGACAGCCCCTTCGAGCTTGTCGAGAGCGGCCGATAGAGCCTGCAGGCTGTCCGTCCGCTGTGTCACGGGAAGCGCCACGTTCTCGGGAAATGCATCCAGCTGCACGCCCGAAAGATCGCGCGCGTGGGCCGCAAAGGAGGCAAGCCGCGCGTGCAAAGCCCCGGGCCGTGCGAGCCGGGATCTCAGAGCTTCGAGAAGATGGGTCGCCTGCGTTCGTGCAGCTGATGCCCGCATCGAGGCCTGCGCGACCTGCCGAGCGAGCACGAACTGCCGCTCGAGTGCAGCCTCCGAAACGTGTGTGCGAGGATCGGGCTCCACACGCAACGGCTGGCGATACGTGCGCCCACCGGCGCCGAGCTCGACGCTGTACGTCCCCGGGGCTGCCCAGACACCGCCCCGTGCCTCACCCCCGGACGCGGTGTCGGGTCCGGCATAGCGCAGGTTCCAGACGAGGCGGTGCATCCCGGGCAGCTTGGATACGCTCACCGCAGGTGCAACCCACTCGGGCGCAAACTCCAGTTTCGACGGATCGGGAGGCTTGACTGGATCGGCGCTGCTGAAGCGGCGAACCACCTGATCCTGCGAATCGAGGATCGTCACCGTCACGGCACCGTCGAGGTTGGCCGGCAGCAAGTAGTCGATGATCGCACCGTCGGGAGGGTTCGCGGCCAACGGCTCGTCCTTGGGCATCGGAGTGCCCCTGAACCCGCCCGCGCGCACGCGGATTGCCGTGGCGGGTTTGAACAGCCTGACCTCGCCGCTCTGCACGGAGGTCATCTGCCGCAGTGACGAGATGTCATCCATGATCCAGAAGCCGCGCCCGTGCGTGGCAATCACGAGGTCGTCGCCGTGGACGTCAATGTCGCGCACCGAGGTCATCGGCAAGTTCTGCTGCAGCGGTTGCCAGTGCGCCCCGTCATCGAACGACACGAACATGCCGCGCTCGGTGCCAGCATAGAGCAGCCCCCGGGTGACCGGATCCTCCCGCACGACATTCACGAAGCTGTCGCGTGGGATGCCCGAGTCGATCCGGGCCCAGTCCTTCCCGCCGTCCTGGGTGCGATACAGATACGGAGCATCATCCTCCAGTCGATGCCGATCGATCGCGAGATACGCCACGTCGCGGTCGAAGTGCGACGGCTCGATGCCGCCTACCTTCGACCACGCCGTGAGCGGCGGGGGGGTGATGTTGCGCCAGTGCGCGCCCTGATCGTCGGTGCGCCACACGAGCCCATCGTCGGTCCCGACCCACAGCTCCCCCGCGGCGAGCGGCGAGGGCGCGATCGTGTAGATCACACCGCGGCGTTGGGTGAGGTGATCGTCGTCGGCCGCGGTCGCGGCATCGAGGTTCGCCGGGATCCCGGGATCGGGGCGCGTGAGGTCTGGACTGATCGGCGTCCAGTGCTCACCGCCGTCGCTCGTGCTGAACAGCTGCTGATTGGCGAAGTACAGCACTCTGGGGCCGCTGCGGGAGAATGCGAGCGGCAGGGTCCACGCGCTGCGGTAGTGAGCCGCCGGATACGCCAGCGTCGGATCCACGTTGCGCGTCTGGCCGCTGCGCAGGTCGAGCTTGTCCACCGTACCGCCGTACACGATGCCGGGGTCGTCCGGATCGGGCGCGATCATCCCGTTCTCGCCGCCCGCGGTGACCTCGTGGAACTGCTGCATCGTGATGCCGTCCACGCTGTCGGTGCGGCTGGGAAGCGCCACGGCGCCCGAGTCCTGCTGCGCCCCGTAGACCCAGTAGGGAAATCGATTGTCGGTGCTGACGTGATAGATCTGGGCGGTCGGCTGGTTGAACCAGCTGCTCCAGCTCTTGCCGCCATCGAGAGTGATCAGCGTCCCCTGATCCACGCCGAGGATCTGGCGGTCCGAGTTCGTCGGGTCGATCCACATCGCGTGAAAGTCATCGCCCGTGGGATCGCCCTTCAGCGCGATGAAGTGCTCTCCGCCATCGTCGGAGCGAAGCACGATCGTGTCCATGACGTACACGCGATCGGCGTTCTTGGGATCCACCGTCAGGCTGCAGAAGTACCAGCACCGCTTCCAGATCCGGGCGTCATCGGAGACATGACTCCAGTGCGCGCCACCGTCATCGGAACGATAAAGCCCCGCGTCCTGGCGCGGACCATCGGTGAGCGCATACAGCCGCTCCGGCCGGCTCGATGCCGTGGCGAGCCCGATGTGACCCGGATGGCGAGGAAACCCGTTGCCCTCGACCCGGGCCCAGCTGTCGCCTCCGTCGTGCGAAATGTAGAGTCCACTGCCCGGTCCATTGGAGGGCGGATACACGCTCCAGGGCGGACGCCGCGTCTGCCACAGCGAGGCATAGATGGTTTCGGGCGCACCAGGCTCGAAGGCGAGGTCGATCGCACCGGTGTTGTCGTCCTTGAACAGGACCTTTTGCCAGTGCTGCCCACCGTCGCGCGATCGGAAGACGCCGCGCTCGGCGTTCGGCCCGTAAGCGTGACCCAGCGCGGCGACGAACACGACCGCCGGATTGCGTGGATCCACCAGGATGCGCCCGATCTGCCGCGTGTCCGCAAGGCCCACATATGTCCAGTGGCCACCGGCGTCGGAGGACTTGTACACGCCCTTGCCGTGCGCGATGTCCGAGCGCATGTCCGCCTCGCCCGTGCCGACGTAGATTGTCCGCGGGTCCGATGGGGCAATAGCCAGCGCGCCGATCGACCCCTCAGGCTCACCGTCGAAGATCGGCCGCCATGTGCGCCCGGCATCCTCGGTGGTCCACACTCCTCCGTCCACCGCTCCGAAATAGAAGTGACGGCTATCCCCGGGGACCCCCGTCACCGCCAGCACCCGCCCCCCGCGGAAGGGGCCGATCAGCCGCCACTGAAGCGACTGGTAAAGGGAGGGATCGACCGGAGCCTCGACCGCCCGGGCGCTCAGCGCGCCGACCGCAGCCGAAAGGAGTGCCACGAATCCAGAAAGGAGCACCGCAGGGCCACGCCTTAGCACAGATCATCCCTATTTCAGGCGTTGGACGCCGTCGAGCTCCGCGACACCGGAGCCTATGGGCTCTTGAAGAATCGCAGATAGAAAGCCCCGAACACCAAGACGATCCCGATGTTCACGATGAGCCGTTCCCAAAATCTATTCCTGAAGAACATGACATCCACCGCAACCACGACGACGACCAAGGCCGCAACGTAGAGCACGATGGACGCGTTCCTTGCAATCACGCTCCGCTTCTCGCGATGCCGGGAGCCGTATGATGCCACCCTGGCCACTCCCTCGAAAGTGCACCCCGGCGCGATCGCACGGGTCATCACCTTCGAGCCAGAAAGCCGCGGATCTGGCGCACGGCGTACTCGACCTTCAGCTCGAAGAGTCGCTGCCCGAGCCGCGGATCCGAGCGGCGCGCATCGCCGATGATGCCGTTCAACGGTCCCCGCGGGCCCAGTTGCGGGTGACCGCTCACGATGGGGGAGCCCACGGCGCCTTCGATGAGGTCCCGGCGCACCCAGGTATGGTCCTTGTCCAGATACAGCATGAGCGAGGTGTCGGGAATGCCGCCGTGCATGCTGGGCGGAAAGCCGCGGGCAGCGAGATATCGGTCGAAGGCCTCATTGGCCTTGTAGACCTCGTCGCAGTAGTAGACGTGGATGTTACGAGCGGCGTACTTGGCATCCAACGCCTTTGCCACGCTCTCGTATATCCGAGGCTGGCCGCCCCCGTGGTCTCCCATGAGGATGATGTTCCTGAAGCCGTTCACGATCGACTGTTCAGCGAGGCGCGTGAGCAGCGCTTCGAGAAGATCATCGGTGATGCCGATGGTCCCGGGAAATCGGGGATCCGCCTCGTTGGGAGTGAACGGCAGCACCGGCATGAAGATCGCATTGCCCAGCCGCCTGGCGATGGCCTCCACGGTCGCGTGCGCCATCAGGTTGTGACCGCCATTGACGTCCTGCGGCCCCCGTTCCTCGACTCCGCCGGTGTAGATGAGAGCAGTGGTCCTGCCGGCCGCCAGTGCCGCGGCGACCTCGACCCACGTCATCTTCTCGAATTCGACGAGCTCGGAGGAGTCCGCAGCGGCGCTCCACGCGACGAAGGGCATCAAGGCCAGGCTCGCGATCATCGCCGGGCCGACGAAGCGCAGCACTACACTGCGCGAGTTGACTGTCATGGGACGATCCTCCGCCGCTTCGGAACCTTGCCGATACGAGGGTCTCGCGCACGGACCAGCTTGCACACCCGCAGCGCCGCCTCCTCGAAATCCGGCGCATCGGCCGGAACAACCTGCCAGTGGGTAACCTTTCGCCTCAACAGGCCTATGGACCGCATCTGCGGAAACTCGCGACGCAGGCTGTCGTGATGCTCAGCGGACGTAGCGACCCATATTCCATTGTCCTCGGGCCGGTCCGGACGGTCCCGCAGGAAGAGAACGATCTTGTCGTCAACGTAAACCGCCAAGCATCCGAACATCGGTTTCGCAACGGGACTCATCGACGCGAGCGCTTCGAGCACGAATTCGTGTGGGCGAGCTCGACGCTGCTTGCCGGAGAGCAAGCCGGCGTCGAAACCTCCAGCGCGTGACCGGCGCACCATGGCTAACTCGCCCGCATCTCGGCCTCCAGTCGCTCGCAGCACTCGAGCCAATCGGCCTCGGCACTCTCGGTTTGCCCGGCAAGCCGCGCCTGCCGCTCGAGCAGCTCGCGCAGCCGCTGCTTGCCATCGGGGGAGTACAGCTCCGGTGCCGTCAGGGCCGCCTGGAGCTCCGCAAGCTCGCGGTGCAGCCGATCCAGCTCGCGTTCCGCGGCGCCGACCGCCGCACGCAGGGGGCTCAGGCGATTGCGCTGCTCGGCTTCGAGTCGTTTGCGCTGCCGGCGGGACTCCGCGCTCTCCGGCTCGCCGATGCCCGGCGCGGACCGACTCGGTCCGGAGGGCGCGGAGGCGGAGCTCCCCTCGCCCGCAAGCCACCGCGCATAGTCATCGAGATCGCCGTCGAAGCGTCCGACACGGCCGCCATGCACGACGAACAGCTCATCGACGACCGTTCGCAGCAAGTGGCGGTCGTGCGAGACGAGCACGACCGCCCCGTCGTAGTCCTGAAGCGCGACGGCCAGGGCTTGCCGCATGTCGAGATCGAGATGATTCGTCGGCTCATCGAGCAGCAGCAGATTTGGCCGGCGATACGCCGTGAGCGCGAGCACGAGCCGCGACTTCTCCCCGCCCGAGAGCGGGGCAATGGGCTCGAACACACGTTCGCCGCGGAATCCGAAGCTTGCGAGATAGTCGCGCAGCTCCTGCTCGCTTGCGCGGGCGGCGCGCTCCGCGCCCACTCGGCGCAGTGCCTGCAGCGGCGATTCCTCGGGGAGCAGCTGCTCGAGCTGATGCTGCGCGAAGTAGCCGATCGCCAGCTCCCGCGCCTCTGTCCGCGTGCCCCGGAGCGCCGGCAGCTCGCCCGCGAGCAGCTTCATGCACGTGGACTTTCCGGCGCCGTTGCGCCCGAGCAGCGCCACCCGGTCCCCCGGGGAGAGCGTGAGGCTCACATCATCGAGCACCGGGCGCCCGTCGTAGCCGGCCGACTGGTGCTCGAGCGCAAGCAGCGGACGCGGTAGCTTCTCCGGCTGCAGGAAGGAGATCTCGAGCGGGGTATCCACGTGCGCCGGCGCGATCCGCTGCATGCGCGCGAGAGCCTTCAGGCGGCTCTGCGCCTGGCGTGCCTTGCTCGCCTTCGCACGGAAGCGGTCGATGAACGACTGCATGTGCGCGATCTCGCGCTGCTGACTTGCGAAGAGCGCAGCCTGCTGCGCGAGCGCCGCGGCCCGCTGCTCCTCGAATGCGGTGTAATTGCCGCGGTAGGCGCGCACGCCGCCTTGCTCGATGTGGACGATGCGATCGGCCACCCGATCGAGGAACTCGCGGTCGTGAGCGATCAGCAACAGCGTGCCGCGATATCCCCGCAACCACTCCTCGAGCCAGAGAATCGCATCCAGATCGAGGTGATTGGTTGGCTCATCGAGCAGCAGCAGGTCCGAACGACACATGAGCGCCTGGGCAAGATTGAGGCGCACGCGCCAGCCTCCAGAGAACGCCCGCACCGGCCGTGTCTCATCCTCGTTCGCAAAGCCGAGTCCATGCATCAAGCGCGCTGCGCGGCTGCGTGCGTCATAACCGCCGGCCACCTCGTAGCGAGCGTGCAGCTCGCCGAGTCGCGCGCCGTCGTGCCGACGCTCCGCATCCTGCATGGCGCGCTCGATGGCGCGCAGCGCCGCATCGCCGTCGAGCACGAGCTCGATGGCCTCACGGTCGCTCGCCTCGAGGTCTTGGGACACGTGGGCAATCGCAAGCCCCGGAGGCATCTCGAACGTGCCCGCCTCCGGCTGCAGCTCGCCGCGCACGAGGGCAAGCAGGCTCGACTTGCCGCTGCCGTTCGCGCCAGTGATGCCGACCTTCTCGCCACGAAAGATCGTGAACGTTGCGCCGGCGATGAGTAGCCGCGTCCCGCGGCGGAGCGATAGTTCGTCAAACCGAAGCATGTGGCTCCGACACTCAATCAGAACGGCTACGCGTGGGACCTCGAGCCTCCTCATCTGGTCCAGGAATCGGCATCGCAAGCTCGGGCATCTCACCCTCGAGCGGACTCCAGGGCTCAGCGTTGTCGTTTTGCGAGGCCACGACCAGCCAGCCGGCACTTCTCTTCTCTGCAACTGTCGTCATCATGCCGTAGCGTCGCTTGCGCGCCGTACCATCCGGATTCTTGTCACCGCTCGCCGTCCAGCTCCAGTGAACTATGGCGATATCGGGCCGCAGAAAGCGCACCCTAACGTGGAGCACTTTGAACTTGATGTGATGAAAGCGTCCGTTGAGCAAGCGCGTGTGATATTTCTCAAATTCCTGCCTTCCGTGCAGCCACATCGCACCGACCGTCACGAAATCGACATCATCGGCCATGATCTGTGCCAACTGGTGTCCGTCATGCTTGTCAAAGGCGGCCGCGAAGGCGCGCGGCAGGTTCTGAACCGCCTCGCCGTCGGCCTTTGTTTGCGCTTTGACAGCCGAGATCGCCGCCAACGACAATACGATTGCTGCGGTCGCAAGCCGTGTCATGTGCATATCCTTTGGAATCGCTATCCGGGCCCGGGTGAGCATATCGCGGCAGCCCAACCCACGGGTCCTGTTCGCCTGGGAGCGCTGCCCTCCCCGCGCCCCCCAGGCTGGCCGTGAGCCCCGCGGGCATGGACTTGAGGGGCGATCTCAGGCGTAATGGTCATCGTAGAAGAACAACTCACCAGCATATGCGCAAGCGCCCGGATGCGTGCCGCGTTGGGAGGTCGCAATGGCGGCGGTGATTGCAGCGCACAAGCCTATGGTTCCGAAAGCGAGCCACGCCCCTTGGGTCCGGCTCGCTCACTGGACCATCGCCGCGAGCGTCCTCACCCTTGTCTTCTCCGGCTTCGAGATTCTCATGGTGCATCCGCGCCTGTATTGGGGCAAGGCGGGCAACGATCTCACGCCCGCGCTCCTCGAGCTGCCGATCAGCCGCAACTACAAGCACGGCGGATGGGCACCGCCGCTCACGTTTTTCCCGGGACCCAAGCCGGTTATCAGTGCCGCGCGTACCTACGACATCTTCAACCACAACGGCTGGGGGCGAAGCCTGCACTTTCTTGCGGCCTGGTTCCTCGTCGTGACCGGGTTGATGTATCTGGTCGCGGGAGCCGCCGGTGGGCACCTTTGGCGGCACATTGTGCCCGGTCTTCGAGAGCTTTCTCCTCGGCTGCTATGGCGAGACATCGTTGCGCACGCACGAGTTCCAATGCCGCGGGCGCGTGGTGGACCACCGTACGGGCTGCTGCAGAAGTTGAGCTATGCCGGCGTGGTGTTCCTCGCGCTCCCGCTCATGGTTCTGACGGGCTTGACGATGTCTCCGGCAGTCACGGCGGCGTATCCACCACTGCTGGATCTGTTCGGCGGATCCCAATCTGCGCGCACGATCCATTTCTTCGTGTTCGTCGTGCTGATGCTCTTTCTCATCGTGCACGTTGCCATGGTTGCGCTCACTGGCTTCAAACGGCAGATGGGCGCCATGACGATCGGGGAGTGACATGAAGAAAGACAATCTCCTTGTGACAAATCGTCGCCAGCTCATCACGGGCATTGCCTCCGTCGGTGGACTCGCTCTGGCCGGCTGCTCGTCCAAGGAGCTGCCCCCCACGTATGGCAATGTGCTCAGGATGGGCGATCTACTCACGTACCGTGCTTTTCGAATGCTCCTGCCTCGGCAGTCGCTCGCGCGTGAGTACAGCCGCGCGGATATCACGTCGACCCCTGCGGTCGGTACCGCAAATCCTGCCGATCCGCACGAGGAGCTCTACAGTGCCGAGCGCGGCCCGCTATACGACCGGCTGCGGGCGGAAGCCTTCGCGGACTGGCGACTCAGAGTCGAGGGGCGGGTCGCAAGACCGAGAAGCTTCTCCGTCTTGGAGCTCAAGGCCCTGCGGGCGCGGACCCAGATCACGAAGCACACCTGCGAGGAAGGCTGGTCCGCGATTGCCGAGTGGACAGGAGTGCCACTGCGCGCAGTGCTCGAGTCGGTTGGAATTCTGCCCTCAGCGCGATTCGTGAACTTCTTTGCGTACGACAACTTTGCCGAGAGCATTGACATGCTCGATGCGCTACATCCGCAGACCGTCCTTGCGTACGGGATGAATGGGCGCGATCTGCCCGTCGCGCACGGCGCGCCACTGCGCCTACGGGTTGAGACGCAGCTCGGTTACAAGAGTCTGAAGTATCTTGAACGCATCGTGGTCAAGGACGAGTTTGATGATCTCGGCAAGCTCGGAGACCTGCAGAACGGATGGGCGTGGTACGTGGGCATCTGAAGCGGGAATTCGCGTAGCTGATCGCGCCGGGCCGGTGGGCCCGAAATCTCAGAAATCTTGCATCAGCATCAGTTTGATGACCGTGGCGTCCGTGCCCCGAGTGAAGCCGTGTCCCACGCCGAACTCGATGCCGTGGGAGCTCTCGCCGATATCCACCACCGCGAATAGAGTCTGTGACTGCTCGGGCGGGGCCAGGAACGCGGGTAGCCGACCGAAGTCGGCATAGTACTCGGCGGCCAGCGCAAACGTCTTCGAGAAGTTGTACGCGACACGCGCCTCGGGCTGGAACGTCAAGTTGCGGGGACCGTTGAACTCGGTGTCCAGCACCGGATTGATGATGAAATCCCAGGAACCCTGGTGCGTGCCGATGATCGGCCGTATCTCACCGCTGAATCGATGAGTGTCCCAGGTCGGCATGTTGTAGCTGTATTCGATGTTCACCCCATAGAAGAACTCGCGATCCGCCGCATCCGGCACGACGAACAGCGTGCGCAGCTTCACCCCCTCGAACAGCAGCTGCCCGGTATTGGTGTAACTGTAGATCGGCACATAGGCACCGGCCTCGAACCAATCGGTCACCCCGTAGGCCCATTCGGGCACTCCGTTTTCGGTATGGTTGGGCACCACTCCACCGGGGAAGTCCGCAAGGGCGCGCCCATCCGGCGTGAAGTTGTTGTGCCAGGTGAGATTAAACTGTCCCACCGGAGTGATCTGCGCATCGTACACCTGAATCTCATCGGTCTGTGCCCAAGCGTGTTCCGGCGCGGCGAAGAACGTCAGCACGAGGACGCATGCCCAGGGAAGCCGCCGCCTCGGCTCGATCAATGGTCGCGCTATGTGTCCTGCAGTCAGTGTCCCCGCCCGGCGCGCGTCTGCACCGAGAGCCGCACGCATCCTCATTCACACACCTCGGCTCCACCACCGTCGCGTAGCGATGGAGCGACCCGATCGATCCACTTTGCGCAGCAAACCTACCGCGGCTGGATGGCACGTGCAACCACTGCGCCGGGATGTGGATTACCTTGCCGTACAGGTGCAAAGTGCGTCTCCCTTTCCGCTACGAAGGCACCGGCCGGCACGGCTCCAGAGCGTACGCCATGCGCATCCTGATCGTGGAAGACGAGAAGAAGACCGCGGCATTCCTGTGCCAGGGACTGTCCGAGTCGGGCTTCCTCGCCGAGGTCGCTCACGATGGCGAGGAGGGACTGCAGAGAGCCCTGAGCCGGCCCTACGAGCTCCTCATCGTCGATGCGATGCTGCCACGTCGCGACGGCTGGAGTCTCGTGACCGAGCTGCGCCGCCAAGGCAAGGCCCTGCCCGTCCTGTTCCTCACCGCTCGCAGCGCCATCACCGATCGCGTCAAAGGTCTCGAGCTCGGCGCCGATGACTACCTGGTGAAGCCCTACGCTTTCGTAGAGCTCCTTGCGCGCGTGCGCGCTCTGCTTCGCCGGCGCGGTGAGCCTATCACCGAGACCATCCGGATCGCCGATCTTCACATCGAGTTGCTGCGCCAGCGGGCTGAGCGCGCCGGAAACCGGATCGAGCTTGCGCCGAAGGAATTCGCGTTGCTCTCCCTGCTTGCAAGCCGCAGCGGCCAGGTACTCTCGCGTCGCGTGATTGCGGAGGAGATCTGGGATATTCGCTTCGATTGTGACAGCAATGTGGTGGACGTGGCCGTAAGACGGCTGCGGCGCAAGATTGACGATCCGTTTGCCGTCAAGCTTGTCCACACGGTGCGAGGCATGGGCTATGTCCTCGAGCCTCGCTGAGGGGCAGCCAGGCCGGCGCGCGTTACCCGCCGCGGCTGCGGTCGGCGCGCAGGGTCGCCCGCCTCGGGCTCCGCGACGTTGGGCGATGACAACGCAGCTCACGCTGCTCTACACGCTCTGCACCGGCGTGCTCCTCGGGTTCGCCTCGGTGCTCCTGTACTTCGCGCTCGAGCGCGGCCTCATGGGTGAGGATCGGGCGTTTCTTGCGCACAAGATGCAGGTTCTCGCTCTCATCCTGCGACGGCAGCCCGTCGACATGGCGGGAGTTGAACAGGAGGTGCGCGACGAGGCGCAGCTCTCCGCGCGCTCGCAGTCGCCCTTCTTCCTTCGCGTGCTCAGCTCAAACGGCCGCCTCCTCGCCGAGACGCCCGGGATGGGAGCTCTCGTGTCCCTCGGGGTGTTCCCCCGGTCATCCGGAACCGGCGATCGCCAGCTCATCTGCAGGATGGGCGGCAAGACATTGCTGCGCGGCGCCATGACCGTCCCGGCCTACGGCGGCGGCTGGACGTTGCACGCAGCGCTCGATATCGACTCCGACATCGCCCACCTTCACCGTTACCGCTGGGACGTGATCGCCCTCGTCGTCGCCGGACTGCTGCTCGCCGCGGCGCTCGGCGCGTGGATCGCCCATCGAGGCCTCCGGCCGATCGCGGCCATCACGCGCACCACCCAGCGCATTGGCGCGCGACACCTCGAGGAACGTCTGTGTGCGGAAGCATGGCCCAAGGAGCTGGCCGCCCTCGCCTGCGAGTTCGATCGCATGCTCGATCGATTGCAGGAGGCATTCCTCCGGCTGAGCCAGTTCTCGGCGGACCTCGCGCATGAGCTACGCACCCCAATCAATAATCTCATGGGCGAGACGCAGGTGATCCTTTCGCGTGAGCGGACACCCGCGACGTACGCCCGCGTGTTGCAGTCGGCGCTCGAGGAGCACTCGCGACTCGCGCGCATGATCGACAGCATGCTGTTCCTCGCTCAGGCGGACCAGGCACGCCTACCGCTCGAGCGTACTCGAGTCGAGGCGCGCGGGGAGCTGCAGGCGGTCGCGGAGTTCTACCAGGCGCTCGCCGAGGAGCAGCGTGTCGCGCTGCGCTGCGAGGGCGAGTGCGCCGTCGAGGCCGATGCGCTCCTGGTGCGCCGCGCCTTGAGCAATCTCGTCTCGAACGCGCTCAAATACACCCCGTGCGGCGGCTGCGTGACGCTGCGGGCCGCCCGAGCGCAGGGCGCGGCGGTGCTGAGCGTCAGCGATAGCGGGATCGGAATTCCGCCCGAGCACCTTGCAAAGATCGGGCAGCGCTTCTATCGAGTGGATCCCGCGCGGGCGGACGGAGCACGCGGCGCAAGCTTGGGCCTCGCCATCGTGCGATCGATCATGGCACTGCACGGCGGTGATCTGGCGATCGAGAGCCGTCCGGGAGCGGGGACGACCGCATCTTTGATCTTTCCGTCGCCTGAAGGTGACAGTACGGTCATCTTGCGCGCTCCCGCCCGCCAACCTACCTGATAGGCTTGCGTAAGCTCGAGTTTCGTGCGCTCGCCGCGGGAGACGCGCATGGAGATCACCGTTCGTGATGCCGTCACGGTCGTGCACGGCATGTTCTTCGGAGCCGCGCTCTTGCTCGCCTTCACCGGGGCCGCGGTTGCATTGTGTGCAACCTCCTCATCCCGCAACCCCTGGCTCGCCACACCGCCCCAGCGCCGGGCACTCAACGTCTATCTCGGCGTGATGGCAGCCCTCGCCTGGACGGCGGTGCTGCTCGGCGCCTACGCGGTTTATCCTTGGTACCGCGCCGTCCCTCCCGCCGGGACCGTCGACCTCGGCGCCTTTCCGCAGCGCCTGCTGATGTCGAATCCGCTCACCACGGGCTGGCACGACATCGGCATGGAATGGAAAGAGCACATCGCCTGGTTCGCGCCTATCGGGCTCACTGCGGTCGCCTTCATCCATGCACGCTACGGAGCGCGCCTGCACGCGATGAGATCGCTTCGCAACGCGGTCCTCGGGCTGATTGTGCTGGCTTTCGCGTCGGCGTCCGTCGCCGGCTTCTTCGGCGCGATGTTGAACAAGCACGCCCCGGTGCGCGGCGGAGCGACGCTCGTGCTCATGCGCGGGGAGTCCCATGGCTGAGGAGCAGACGAATCCGCCGAACGGCCCGGCCGCCGCGGCCGTGCTTTCGGCCGCCATCGGAGGCTGCGCCCTCGGCGTCTTTGCACTCGGCGGGGACGCTTTCGCGACGCTCGCGCGGGCTTTCAATATCTGGCGGCCCACCGGCCCCCTCTCCGGTGTCACCGACGCTGCGATCATCGTGTGGCTCGTCGCATGGATCGGGCTCTCGAGGCGCTGGGCGCTCCAAGACATCGATCTGCGGCGGATCAACCGGATCGCGGCGGCACTATTCGTTGCCGGGCTGCTGCTCACCTTTCCGCCGTTCATGGACCTGATCCAAGGCAAGTGACGAGCGCGATGTCGCTCTCAGGCGCCCATGGCGCGGCTCTTGGTGTGCGAGACAAGCCGCCGCTTGGCATCGTGGTTGCCGCGGTCACGGCACTCGGCTTCTTCGTACACTCGATCGGCGCACTCGCCGGACCGCCCTTCCAGACCGACGACCCAGAGCCGGTCGACCTCGGCCACTACGAGTTCTACGTCTTCTCCGGAAGCGACGGCACACCGATCGAGACCGATCCGATCGGCCCCGCCTTCGAGTTCAACTGGGGCGCACTGCCCAATACGCAGCTGCACGCCATCCTGAGCTTCGGAGCGATCCTCCCGTCGAACAATCCCGCCTACGCGCCCGCGGGCGAGGGGCCGAGCGCCTTCGGACTCCTCGATACGGAGCTCGGCGTGAAGTATCGATTCATCCAGCAGAGGACCTACATCCCGGAGGTGGGAACGTTCCCCATGGTGGAGCTGCCGACCGGGAGTTATTCGCGCGGCCTCGGCGTCGGCAAGACCTGGTACAAGCTGCCGATCTGGATTCAAAAGGACTCCGGACCCTGGACCACCTACGGCGGAGCCGGCTACCAGGTCGTGCATGAGGTTGACTACAAGAGCTTCGCTTACGCCGGGTGGTTGCTGCAGCGGGATATTGGCGAGAAGTGGACGCTCGGCGGAGAGCTCTGGTACCACGGCGCGGAGGGCCTCGCGACGCCGCAGACCCAGTCAGCCACGATGCTCGACGTCGGTGGGTACTATTATTTCCGCAAGCCCGCCTTCCAGCTGCTCTTCTGTGTGGGTCACAGCATCGCGGGGCAGTCCGAAACTTACGCCTACCTCGGCCTGTACTGGACCTGGGGAGGAAACAAGGAGGGGCAGTCGCCGGAGCATGCCGTCGGCTGGTCCTCGACCGCTCGCGGGCCGGCAATGCTGAGCACCACCTCTGCTCCCGGGGCTGTCGCATCGCTCCCTGATCTGTAGTTGAGGGTGGCCACCCGGCGTGACTGAGGCACGCGGCCCCAGTTCGCCGGGCACTGCCGCGTATCACGCGCGCCTACTCGACCACGTCCACCTTGCAGTCGTTCGACGCAGGGCTGAACGGACTTTTGCAGTTGACGACGACTCCATTGATCGCCTGGCTCCCGAAATGAGTGCTGGCATGCGACCCGGCCTCGAACGTCAACGTGAAGTTCGAGAACCGCACGAATGCCTGGGTGCCCGCGATGGTCGGGCTCTGCATCCCGCCGAGGATACAGATCGTCACCGACGAGGGGTTCCCAAACGGCGGGTTGCCGCCGTTCCCCGTGACGTAGGCCGTACCGGTGACTACGAATCCGCCCGCGACCGGGGGCTTGAATGTCGGGCAAGCTGTCGTCCAGTTGATCGGGTCGGTCGGGTCGTCATGGATCACCCCGTCTCTGACGCTGATATGGTGCGTATGAGGACCGAGCTTCGTGGGATCACTCGGGTCCGAATTCGCGAAGTCGGCCGTCTCCATTGTCATCTCGGCCGAGAAAGTCGTAGCGCCTGGCTGCTCGCTCAGGTTCAACGACCACTTGCCATGCATCTCGTACGGGGTGCCGGCAACGGTTGCGGAGGAGGGGGTGTAGTCGTTGAGCAGGCCGCTGAAGTGCATCGGCAGGCGGAGCTCACCGGCGGCGAGTGACCGAGTGACTCCGGCGACACCCATCGCCAGCACCACCGGCGCCATCAACGCGAGCACCGCCTTGGTGCGCACTGTCCCTCTCAACCCATTGCTTTTCATGGAAAATCTCCAGGTTCGTTCGTTTGGACTCACCACCGTTGGGAAATCGGTTCCACCCGTATGGGGTGGTGCTTCGCGGTGTGCGCCTCGGACGACGTCCAACCTCGCATACCGCGCAGCGGTACGGTACGCGACCACCGCCCCGTGCCGTCAAAGGGCAAAAGACGCAATGCCGCGCTGTGCGGCCGAATGCTGCGCTTTGCCGTGCCTGAAGCCCGCCGGCTTACAATGACGCGACTGCAGACGAAGCCTTAGGGAACGCGCTGAGGATGCACTCGCATGAATGAGACTCGCGCTGATGGGTCGCACCGGCAGCTGCAGGACGGCGACCGACTGGACTCCTGGAAGAAGGTCGCTGCGCACTTCAAGCGTGACGTGACGACCGTGCAGCGCTGGGAGCGTCGTGAGGGCATGCCGGTTCATCGGCACCTCCATGACAAGCAGGGCTCGGTGTACGCGTTCCGCTCGGAGCTCGATGCGTGGCGGCAGAGTCGGGGTGGCAAGCTCCCAGACTCAGGCGATAGCACACCCGGGCCATCTGCGAGCACCCCGCCGGCGCCCGCGACGGCAGCCGATCCCGCGGTGCGGGCGACCCGCCTCATGAGCACGGCCAAGCGACGACTGGGTTTCGCCGCCGGCATTGCCGCCGCCCTGCTGCTCACCTATGCAGTGCTCAGGTTTGGCTCCTCTGCGCCACCGACATGGCGAAATCCGCTCGCAAATGCGACTTTCACGCCTCTCACAGATTGGCCGGGCATCGAGCAAGCGGCGGAGATATCGCGGGACGGCCAATGGGTATCGTTCCTCGCAGACCACGACGGGCGCATGGACGCGTGGCTCACCCGGGTCGGCAGCGGAAGCTACCGCAACTTGACCCGCGGCGGCCTGAGCCAGCTGGTCAATCCCTCGGTCCGCACGCTCGGCTTCTCGGCCGACGGCTCACTGGCCACCGTTTGGACCCGCAGCGCCGATGGTTCACGCCCCGAAGACGTGAAGCTGATGGCTGCCCCGGTCGCAGGGGGTGAGCTGCGCGACTTCCTGCCAGGCGTCGCTGAGGTAGCCTGGTCGCACGACGGGAGACAGATCGTCTATCACACGACCGCGCCTGGCGATCCGCTTTTCGTGCGGGATTCGCGCGAGGTCACTCGCAGGATCTATACGGCGCCTGCGGGGGTGCATTGTCACTTTCCGATATGGTCCGCGGATGACGCCTACATCTACTTTGCACGGGGCATACCGCCCAACAACTGGGATGTCTGGCGGATTCGCCCGTCGGGAGCGGGGCTAGAGCGCATCACCTTCCACAACTCGCGGGTGAGTCACCTGGTGCTGCTCGATCGGCGTACGCTCGTCTATCTCGCCAGCGACGCTCAAGGGTTGGGCCCCTGGCTGTACGCTCTGGATGTCGAGCAGCGCATTCCCCATCGCATCAGCTTTGGGCTCGAGCGCTACACCTCGCTTGCGGCCAGCGCCAACGGTGCGCGCCTGGTCGCAACCGTGGACGAATCGAGCTCGAGTATCTGGAGCGCGCCGCTCGGCCCGGGCCCCGGCACAGGCAGCCCTCGGAGCGTGGTTCAGCCCCTGTCGCTCGTCTCGGCGACGGGGCTGTCACCTCGCATGGGGCCCAATTACCTTCTTTACATCTCGGCGCGCGAGGGGCGCCAGGGCATCTGGAAGGCGGCCGAGGGCAAGAGCCGCGAGCTGTGGAGCGGCGCCCATTCAATCATCGCGGGTACACCCGCGGTCTCACCGGACGGCAGGCACATCGTCTTCACGGTCGAGGATGGCGAGGAGACGATTCTGTACCTGATGGACAGCGACGGCAAAGAGGTGCGAGCTCTGACGCGCTCTCTGGCACTGCGCGGCAATCCGGCCTGGGCACCCGACGGCCGCTCGATCGTCTGCGCCGTGCTGCGCGATGGCGAGCCGCGCGTGACGAACATCTTCCTGGATGGTAGTCCACCGATGCCGCTCGTGTCCGAGTACTCGATTGATCCGGTGTGGGCGCCCGACGGCCGATTTCTGATTTACTCGGGTGCCGATGTCGGGACGACGTTTCCCCTTCGGGCCGTCGCGGCCGACGGCAGACCCTACCCGATCCCTGCGTTGATTCTGACCCGGGGAGCCCGCCGTGTGGCGTTTCGTGCCGACGGTCGCTCGATCGTGGTGCTCCGCGGCGGAGTGGGTCACAAGAATTTCTGGCTCGTGGACCTTGGTACGGGGGCGGAGCGGCAGATCACCGAGCTCGCGCCAGATGTCGTGGTCCGCGACTTCGACCTGTCGCGCGATGGCAGCGTAATCCTGTTCGATCGCGTTCAGGACAGTTCGCGGATTGCGCTGATTGAACGGGGCGGTTAGGCACCGACGCGCTCCACGCCACAGCACCGAGACAAGGCGTCGCGCAATTCGGTCAATTTTGGCGGCTTGCCCAACATGCAGTCCACGTGCGCCGGCGCATCCCCGTCGGCGGCGAGGCCTCGGCCCCACCCAGTGAGCAGAATGACCGGTGTGTCCGCCGAGGCGGCTTTGACCGCGCCGGCAACTTTGCGTCCATCGACGCGAGGCATGCCCAGATCGGTGATCACCACCGCGAATGGTTTGCCTGCATCGCTCCCGGTGCTGAACATATCGATGCCTTCCTGGCCCCCGGTTGCGACGGTGACCGCGTGACCGTCGCCTTCCAAAGTCGTTCGCAGCGATTCGAGCAACAATGGATCATCGTCTACGACGAGGATTCGCAAGCGCGATAGGAGCGGCCGTGCGGTACGGGGCGAGGTTGAGCAGGCAACCTGGGTGGCGGGAACGGGAAATCCCAGACGTATCGTCGTGCCCTTGGCCAATTCGCTTTCGATGTCGATCGCGCCACCATGCCGCTGGACCATCCCATACACCATTGCCAGCCCGAGGCCCGTGCCGCGCTCGCCTTTGGTCGTGAAAAAGGGTTCCAGACATTTGGCGCGTGTCGCGTCGTCCATGCCGATACCTGTATCGGACACCTCCACGTCAACGCGCTGTTGTGCCGAGGAGCGCGATGAATCGGCAGCGCCCAGGGCGAACTTTGTCCTCAAGGTCAACGTTCCCCCACTCGGCATGGCATCCACAGCATTGAAGATGAGGTTGGTCAGGGCATCGCGAATTTCGCTTTCGAGCCCCAGGACGGCCGGTGGGTCGGTGGCCAGCTCGGTCCGCAACCGAATGTCGATGCCGTGCTGCCGCGGCATATCGTTCCATCTCGCGCGTGTGAGATCCACGGCTTGTTGCACGAGCTTGTTCAAGTGCACCGCCGCCAACGCGGTCTCCGGTTCGCGCTTGCGATAGAATTCCCGCATTCTCCCGACCGTCTCTGCCACATCGCTGATGGCCTGCTGAATCGTTTGCAGGTACTGGCGGGCGCGCTCACTCAATCCGGCCTCCTTCTCCAGCAGCGACTCGGTATACAGCGCGATGGGCGATATGGCATTGTTGATATCGTGGGCGATGCCACTCGCCATCTGTCCGAGTGAACGCAGGCGTTCCTGCTGCATGACAACTTGCTGGGTCTGGCGCAGGTCCTGATACGCAGCCTGCAATGCGCCGTAGAGTTGGGCCTGATGTGCTGCGAGCGCGGTGTGCTCGCTCAATTGGCGCAGGAATTCGCAGTCGGCGGTGCTGAAGCCGCGGGGCTCGCGGCGCGCGACCAGTAACACGGCAAAGACTTCGGTTTCGATCAGCAGCGGGGCGATGACGAGCGAGCGTAGCCCGCCGCGCGCCAAGCGTTGCGCAAATGGGAAGTGCACTTGCTCCAGGTCCGGCTCGTAGACGAGCTGCCCGCGTATGCACCGCGACAGGCCATTCTCATCGGCGTCGATTCGCACCTGCTCGCTCAAGGCCGGCTCCAGGGAGAGTGACCGGCTACGCAGGCCGATGCTCACGAGCGTCAGCACCTTGGCGACGGAGTCGTACCGGCACACGCAGCCGAGATCGACCGGGAGCTGATCCTCCAGGGTCCTGACCACTACTTGGAAGATGCTGGGCAGGTCCTGGCGCTCGCCGATGGCATGCGTGATCTGCTGCAGCAACCCGAGCCGTTCGAACTGCGATTGCACTCGGCGCTGCGCAATCCGGCGGTCGATATCGGTCCGATGCAAGGATTCGGCATTGGCCCATATCAGCGCTCCGAACACGATGATATTGGACAGCGCGAAGATCGACACACCGGCTTCGGTGTCAAGCCATCCGGCACGTTGTCCCTCGAGCCCCAGCCAGCCAAGCACGATGGGCGCGACGACCGCGGCCGGCACAAGTCGCCGCGCGATCACACCACCTGCGCTATCGCTCAACAACAACGCGACCAGCCCGCCGTCGGCCCTGGTGCACAGAACGCCCGCGCTGAGAAGGAGGAAGAGCATCGCGGTATGCAGGGCCATCTTCGTATACGGCAGCAACGGCTCGCCGCCATAGATGTAGTGGCTCAGCCCGAGCCAGGCAGTCATTGCTACAAGCAGGCAGAATGTCTGGAACGTGCGAAAGAACCGAGGCGTGGAGGCCAACAGCAGAGCGGACCCGAGCAGCAGAAAGCCGAATCCGGTCGCTGGCGCCATGAGGCTGAGAGCGCTGCCGCTCGCCGAAGGCGACGGGTCGCCCAGTCCGAGCTGATCGATGGCCAGATTCCAGCCGAGGCCGTAATCACACAGCCGGTACACGCCGATCAGCGCAATGATCACGCCGCCGACGCTGAACCATCCGCGACCGGCGCCGCGCTCGGGCTTCAGTGCGCTTCCCGAATCAGCCGACCCGGCCCCGATCCAGAGTGTGGCTCCCGCGAGTGCAAACGTGAGTGCCGTGAGGGGCGACATCCTCGTCAGCCCGGGCAGCACACTGGTGAGCGCCACGACGCCCAGTTTCCAACCCAGCAGCACCGCCGCTCCAGCGACGGCGGCGAGGAGGCCTGTTATCCGGGTGAATGCTGCGGGGTGTCGCCCGGGTGATGCCGCGGTCCCAGTCGATTCTCGTTCACTCAGCGATCGGAGCACGGGGAATCCTTGCAGATAGCCGATTGAATCGCGAGGCGAATAGCTGACCCTGGATTCCGATGATGCGCCAGTATCCCGCGCTCAAGGCGATCTCGGTCCATTTCTGTGAAGCCGCGCATATGCGAACGAAACGTGGTCGCGATCGGCGGCGGCGGCGGCGGAGCGTGGGGGCATCGAGTGTCACTGCCCACCCGGTGCGTGCGATACAGGCATGCGCCTGGTCACCGTGCGGCGCTGTAGTGGCCGGCCCAAACATCGACGCTGTGGAGCAGCCACCCGCCTCAGAGTGTGACATGGGTCCGCGTATCGGGGGTCGCCCTATCGTCCAGGCCGACGCCGCCGATCAGCCGTCGAGCGACAATCATCGCCCAGCCCTTCAGATCCAGCTCAGGGCCGCCGCGATGATCTCGCTCGCTTCGCTCTTCGCGCACTCGCCATGGGCAATCAGGAGGCGTTCTGGCTTCCACGCGAGCACGGTTCGTCGCGCAGCGCGTGCAGCCTTCCGTGAAAGGAAGCTCATGCGCCAATCGTATGGCGTGCTCCCGTGCTCCCCCACCAAGCCACTGAGGCGCATGATCAACCCTTTCCATCCCTCGACCATCGCTTCGGGAAACCGCTGGATCAGGTCACCAAAGATCGCGGTGCGCGACGGGCGGTGAAAGAAAACGACTTCTTCCATGAACAGCGACCCGCGAAACACCGCTTGGTCGATGTCGCCCATCCAACGGCCGTCGGGATGATCGCCAAGGTCGGCATCGAAGTGGAGCTGCTTCTTCCTCCGAGCAAGGCCCGGAGGTGCGTAGAGCAGTGCATTGGGCCACTGATTCCTCCATTCAGGCAGAAACAGATGATGAAGTTTGTTCGGCGACACGATGTAGCCGACCGGCCCGATGGCCTCCACTGCCTCGATCAACTCATTCGTCAACGCAACAGGGGACCACACCCAGGCTTTGCCGGTCGAGAGTCGTGCGACTGCCATGCGGGTGGGGTACGGAAAACCGAAGAAGGACACCATCGGTCCGTCCGCCAAGTAGAGATCCTGACCGAACGGGTCGAGCATCCGCTTAGGATATCTTCGGCCGGCCCACAGCAGAAGGAATTCTCGGGAGATCGGCCCAGTGGCGTGGTAGCGACTTGAACGACGGCTAGGAGTTCCTCTCGGCGCATGACTACATGATAGTCCCGGCGGATTGGGCCGCTTGATGTTTCTTGCGGATGTCACGTCAGGTGTCGAGCAGACGACGCGGCTCACAATGGAAGGAGAGCCCGTGCGGCCGTGACCCTCTCACTGCGGTGGCGAGTCAGCAAGCCGAGCATTCGCGCCCAACTCTCGCTGGCGGCGTTTAAGGCTCGCGCTCATTCGAAGCGGGAGCCCGCGTATCGGGCATAATTGCGTACCCTTCGCTGGAGGATTCATGCGCACGTCCCACCTCTATCTGCTCGCGGTGCTCGCCATGATTCCGCGAGCTCACGCGCAGTCGCCAGATCCTCAACCTCTGCCTTTGCCCTCCCCCGTGCCTGCACCGCAGGACAGCCCATGGCCGGGCACCATTGTCCTGAGCGTGGATGCCTCCGACACCACGCGCGGCGTGCTCTTCATGCACGAGGTGATTCCCGTTGCCGGGGCTGGAGATCTCATCCTGCTGTATCCGGAGTGGATCCCCGGCCATCACTCACCTACCGGGCGCGAGCGATTGGACCGTGTGGCGGGCCTCAGTGTCACGGGCGCCGCGGGCCGCCTGTCCTGGTCGCGTGATCCGGTGAACATGTTCGCGTTTCACGTCCACGTGCCAGCCGGCATCGCGTCGGTGAATGTGGACTACCAGTACCTGTCACCGTCGGTCGGAGGATCGGACACACCAGAGCTGACTCCGGAGCTGTTGACACTGGACTGGGACACCGTGGTGCTGTACCCGGCCGGACATTTCGCGCGACGCATCGCAGTGCAGCCACGCATCACTTTGCCGGAGGGCTGGCGCATGGCCACCGCGCTGAACTCGCCGACGCGCGCGGGCGACGTGGTGACCTTTGCGCCCGTCACGCTCGATGTACTGGTGGACTCACCGCTGTACGCAGGACGGAATTCCGCGACCCTGGACTTGACGGAGAACGGACCGCCGGTGCGCCTGAACCTGTTCGCCGACCGCCCGGAACAGCTGCAGGTGGGCGCGGCGCAGTTAGCCGCCCACCGCGCGCTGGTGCAGCAGGCGTACCGCTTGTTCGGTTCGCGACACTACGATCATTACGATTTCCTGGTCAGCCTTGGCGCGGCGTTCCCCGTGAATGGCACCGAGCATCATCGTTCCAGCTTCGACGGTCTGTACCCGGATTTCTTCAGCGACTGGAGCCGCAGCGTGCCGGCGCGCTTCGTGCTGCCACACGAGTATGTTCACTCCTGGAACGGCAAGTACCGCCGCCCCGCCGATCTCTGGACCGCGAACTACAACGTACCCATGCGCGACAGCCTGTTATGGGTCTACGAAGGTATGACTCAATACTGGGGTGACGTGCTCACCGCCCGCGCCGGCCTGTGGAGCCGGGAGCAGGCGCTCGACGTCCTGGCGGTATTGATCGCGCGTTACCAGGCCGAGCCCGGGCGCGAGTGGCGGACCCTGCAGGACACCACCAACGAGCCCATCATCAACGACCACTCGCCGCAAGCTTGGAGCACCTGGCAGCGTGGGTTCGATTATTACCGCGTGGGCCAGCTCATCTGGCTGGATGCCGACACGCTCATCCGCGAACGCTCCGGCGGACGGCGCTCGCTCGATGACTTCGCGCGGGACTTCTTCGGGACCAACGATGACGGAGGCGCCGAGCGCACCTACACCTTTGAGGACGTGGTGGCATCGCTCGATCGAGTGCTGCCCTACGATTGGACCGGGTTCCTGCGTGCGCGCTTGGATGCCCTGGGTGGTGACCTGCCGCTCGACGGCGTGACGCGCGGTGGTTATCGGCTGATGTACACCGACACGCCCAGCGAGGTGTATCGACTAAGCGAGGAGCGCGACAAGATGACGAACCTCGCCTACTCCGTCGGCGTCTCTGTCGACCTTGACGGCAAGGTGCGTGCAGTGGTGTGGAACAGCCCGGCGTGGAGGGCTCGACTGGCACCCGGCGCGCAGATGCTGGCCGTGAACGGATATGCCTTCGACACTGATCGCCTAACGTCCGCCATCCGCACGGCTGCCCACGCCATCGAGCCGATCGAGATCATCGTGCGCCAGGGCGACCGCGTCCAAACCGTGCGCATCGATTATCACGGTGGCCTGCGCTACCCCCACTTGGTCCGTGATGCTGCGCACCCGGCGTTGCTCGACCGCATCTACGCGCCGCGGCCGTGAGCACATCTCTACCTCACCGCGTCTGCACTGTCCAGCAGCCTTCAGCCGTAAGTTTCTACCGGGAACCGGCCCGAGAAGCTCTCGAAGAGCTGGTGATCCAAGCTGAGCCGTTCTCCAACCTCGGTCCCCAGTACCTCCACAGATATTGCCGCAGACCACTCGATAACCTTGTGGCGCTTGATGATTGCCACTTTCAGCTCACGAAATGCCGGCTGGAAATGCCTCGTCTGTCGGCAAGTCGCGTGGCGGCATCCGCCCTCCGCACAACCGTCACTTGGTACGACGGACGGCGATTCCCATCACTTCGTATCGTGCGCCGTACAGGAGGCTCGATGCGCCGATGAACGCTCGTGCGGGATAGTTCCCATGGAAATAGGTCTCGTAGACTCTATTGAACGCGTCGTAGTCTGCCAGGTTGGTACAGAACACCTGCACCCACACGAGGTCGCCCATGGTCATGCCCGCCTGCTGCACGGTCCGCTGGATGCCGCTCATGACCCGGCGGCTTTCCTCCTCGGCGGTGATCGGCGTCTTGGCGCCCGGATCGCTCCCGAGGGTGCCGGCGATATAGAGGGTGTTCCCCACAACCACCCCGCTGCTGAATGGGAGATGCCGTTGCTGGGCGGTCGGTGAATTCAAATACGAGCGCGTGGGGTGCTGCGCCCATGCCAGCAAGGGAATGAGCCCCAAGGCAAACAAATAGCTACTCTTCACGGCGACTTCTCCTGTCGTTGATGGTGACGCGGTCCGACTGCGGCGCTCCGATGCTTTAGACCACGAGCGCCTCGAGCAGTCGGTCGATATCGTCCATGCCGTTGTAGACGGAGGGCGAAATCCGGATGCGGTGCGGATACAGAGACACGCGGATCCCCGCCGCGCCGAGCCGCACGGACCAGCGCTTCTGCGCATCTTGGTAGGCGAAGGCGACAATCGGCGATCGGGAGTCTGCTGGCGTCAGCGGGATGAGCCCCCGGCGTGGCAGCTCTTCCTGGAGCCGATCGATCAACGGCTGCCGGTATCGCGCGATGGCTTCGACCCCCTGGGCGTGGAGGTAATCGAGGCTCCCCGCCACGGTCGCGAGCGCTCCCCAGCTGGGCGTGCCCACTTCGAACAGCCCGGACGCGTCGCTGCGCAACGTGAAGTCCTCGCCAATAGGGCCCGGCGAGTCGAAAGGGAATCGATGACTCTCATCATGGCGGACTTGCCGCCACCCCACCTCCACACGCCGTAGTCGCTCGAGGCGATCCGGACGGACGTAGAGAAAGGCCGTGCCGAAATCGCCCATCAACCACTTGTAAGTGCCGCAGCAACAGAAATCGACGCCGCTCGCCCGCACGTCGATGGGCACCGCGCCCGCGGCCTGAATCACATCGGCATAGACGAGCGCTCCGCGCGCGTGTGCCACGTCGCAGAGCTCGGCCAGGTTGTGCTCGAAGCCCGTATCGCTCGAGACCAGGGAAACGGCAACCAGGCGCATCGCAGGAGTGATCCGCGCTCGAAGCTCCTCGAGCGCGATGCGATTGCCCGAGATGGGAGCGACGGCGACAGGAACTCCCTGGCGGCGCAGCTCCGCATAGAGTATGAGCGAGGCATCGTAGTGGAGCGCGTCCGTCACCACACCGGCATCGCGTCCGATGCCGAGGCTCTTCACGATGAGGTTTTCGCCGACGAGCGTGCTCGGTACGACCGCGATATCTTTGGGCCTTGCATTGATCAGCCGCGCGAATCGCTCGACCGCCGCATTCCGCGCATTGTGCCCCGGGCCAACGCTCGCTGGCTCGTGCAGCCGGTCGGCGGCGTATGCCGAAGCGGAAGCGTAGGGCCACAGGCCGAACGGGTGGACAAACGCAGCATCCAGGTAGACACCCCGGAACGGGAAATTGCGCCTGTCCGGCAGTGTAGGAGTCGATGGCTCGCCCGCCAGCGCCGTTGCGCCGCCGGCCGCAAGCGCGCCGAGCCTTGCGATCAGCCGGCGCCGCGAGACGTCCATGAATGCCTCACGGCACTCGGGTTTGCTGCGCTCGCGCGTAGTATCCCCCGGGGCAGAACCAGATGATTGCAAATCGTCGACACTTTATCCTTTTGGCGGGCGCGGGCGTACTGGCATCGCGGCCCGACCTCGCCCGCACGGGAGGACATTCCTTGCAGGATCTCTTGATCGTCAACGCGCTCGGGGGTCTTGATGATCCCAACCATCCCGATCCGGGTCCCGCGGACATCACGCCCCGGATATTGGCCGATGCTCACGCCTCCGGAGAAGCAGCCGTGAACGTCACGCTCGGCTACGTATCGGGTTCCGACCAGGACCCCTTCGAGTTCACTGTGGCCGATGTGGCCCACTGGGACCGGCTGATCCGAGAGCATCCCGGCGATCTGCTGAAGGTGTTGACCGCGGATGACATTGCGAGAGCAAAGACCGAACGCAAGATCGGTGTGATCTTCGGGTTCCAGAACGGCCTCATGATGGGACACGATGCCAAGCGCGTCGACCTGTTCGCGGACCTCGGGGTGAGAGTCGTTCAGCTGACCTACAATCCCGCGAACCCCCTCGGCGGCGGGAGCATGGCCCCCGAGACGCTGGGTCTCACCCCTCTCGGACGGCAAGTGGTCGAGCGGCTGAACGCGCGGCGCGTGATGGTCGACCTGTCCCATTCGGGCCGCCAGACTTGCCTCGATGCGGTGCGTCTCTCCCGGCAGCCGGTCTCGATCAACCACACAGGTTGCCGAGCCCTCGTGAATCTGCCCCGCAACAAGACCGATGAGGAGCTGCGGCTTGTCGCCGACCGCGGCGGATTCGTCGGCATCTACTTCATGCCGTTCCTCAACCCGACGGGTCATGCCACAGCGGCGGATGTGGTCGCGCACATCGAGCATGCACTCAAGGTCTGTGGCGAGGATCACGTCGGGATCGGAACCGATGGCGGGACCACACCCATTGACGATCTCCAGGCGTATGTCGAGGTGCTACGCAAGGAGCACGAGGACCGCGTGGCCAAGGGCGTTGCGGCACCAGGCGAGGGCGCGGACACCCATCCTTTCGTCGACGATCTGCGCGGCCCCGACCAGTTCCGCAAGCTCGCGCGCCTGCTCGCCGAGCGCGGCCACAGCGATGCACGCATCGCCAAGATCCTGGGTGGCAACTTCATGCGCTACGCGCGCGAGATCTGGGGCCCCTGAAGCGCGGAGCGCCGGGGCGGGCGCGATACCGAGGCACGGGAAGGACCCACGCACGCTTCAACTGAAGCGCATTCTGGAGCGCTCTCATCTCGCGACTTCCTGTTCAGCGAGTGCCGCCCGAGCGAGCGCACGCATGTCGGCGGCGAACTGTGCCCGCGCCTGCGCATCCCGAACGATGACGTGTCCGGAAAGATAGCAGCGGAAGGTGATGTCCTCGCGGAAGGGCGACAGGAGATGCCGACTCAGCTCGGCGTCCATCGAGCATCCGCCGAGGGGATCGTAAGCCCCGTGCGCCACGAGGATTTTGAGCCGCGGATTGAGCTTGATCGCATCGGCCGCGCCGGGAAGGTCGGGGCCGAACTTGCCCATGCCGATGAGCCCTTTCTTTTCCCACTGTGCTTCGGCTTCAGCAACCTGCTTGCGAGTGGCCCCGTATACCGTGGAATGCAGCCAAAGTTCGTTCACCGTGCGCGGATAGGTCCCGCTCGGCGCGAAACCGTCCTGCAGAGACTCGACACCCAAGTAGGGGAGATCCGTCGGGTATCCGAGCTCGTGGCGGACATAGCGGATGGCGGCTCCGAGAGGCGGAGCTTTGAAGGGCATGCGAATTCGATAATCGGAGTAGTACGGCAGATATCCATGGGCAATGTGCCCGAGGAAGTAGCCCTCGGTGATGCTCAAGGTCTTTGGATTGATGTCGGCGGGAGAGAGCCCGATGTGCCGGGCCAGCTCGCCGATCACCTTGGCCTTCTCGTCGGCGGTGAGCTTCTCCAAACGGCGCAGCGCAGGAATGTAGACCTCGCGCGCCCACTTCTCCGCCGACGCCCGCGCCGCCGCGGGTGTCGTCCCCAGCTCGGGGGGCAAGCGTTTGAAATATTGGGCGGCCACCGCGTAGTCTCCGACGTGCATGGCCGGGGCAATGGTCTCCTCTCCCGGATAGCGCGGTAGGCCCGTCGTGTTGGAGATGAGCGCTAGAGCGCGTACGTTCATGCCGCGCTTGAGCAGTCGATAGGCTACGGAGCCCGCGCGCCCGGCGCCATAGCTTTCCCCCGCAATGACGAGTGGTGCGTCCTCATCGCCGTGAAGTAGCACCCAGGAGCGCACGAACTCGGTCACCGAGGCCACATCGCCGATGTTGCTGGTGAAGTCGCTCTGTGCGGCCTCGCTCACAGCTCGGGAAAAACCCACGCCGACGGGATCCACGAAGACCAGGTCCGAGTCGGTGAGCCAAGTATCCGCGTTGTCCACCATCTGGCCGTTCTGGAGCCGCTTCGGTCCCGCCCCTTCGAAGTTGAGCACGGCCGACGGCGTGCCCGGTCCGCCGTTCCAGATAAAACTCAGCGCGCGCCTTTTCCCCGAGACCTGCGGCACGCGGTAGGCGAGATAGAACATGTATCCGACGGGCTCGCCGCTCGCCACATCGCGGATGGGCACACGGCCTGCCTCGGCCGTGTAGGCAAGCGTCGTCCCCAAGATCGTCATTCGATGAGGGGTCACGACCGGCACCGGCTCGCCGCCAGCTCGAGCGCCGAGCGAGCACAGGCACGCGAGGGCCGATAGAACTGCCGACCAGCGCCTCCAAATTGCCACTCGCATCTCGCCCACGCCGCCCGATGCCCCCATGTGCAAGGTTAATACGCAGGCCCCGCTACGATCCCCATCGCGATCGGGTGCCACCGGGGTTGGCATCGGTGGAGCGTAATACTCCTCCAGCCAGGCGATCGACCCCTCGCTTTCCGCGAAGCGGGTGAGGGTCGTCACGGTCAACATGCGGGAGGTCATGGAAATCATGGCACGCACGAGGGCGTTGAAGAGGACCGCGATCCCGGCCAGCCTCGTGGCATGGGTCGCTGTTGCCGCGGCGAGCGCCCCCCCGGGCACCAGCGCACCGGCGCCCCTCATGAAGGTGCTGATCACACCGAGCGCGCTGAATAAGGCGACGGGCGAGGAGGTGGTCGACGTCGCGATGCAGATCCCGACGATGGCCGTGCCGGCGGGTGTGCCGGTCGTATCGCTCAATGTGATGGTACCCGGCCAGCCAGGCCCTCAACCCGTGACGGACGTGAGCGTGACCGACGCCCAGGGTGTCGTTCCCTTGACCCGCCGGAGTCGCGGCAGTGAGCAGTGGAGCGCCGGTCGCGCCGTGCAAGGGAACGTAGTCGTTCGCTACCGTCTACCGATCCGGAACGTCACACCGGTCGCGGGCGGTCCGCCGATCAATCTGCGCATCGACGGCGATGGATTCTCCGGCATCGGCAGCGGGCTCATCATGCAGCCTCGTGTGTCGGGCTCTTATCGGATCGCACTCGATTGGAATCTTTCGGCGATGGGACCGGGGGCGGAGGGCGTATCGAGTTTCGGCGATGGAAGCGTGCGGCTCGCGGCCGGTCCGGTGAAGCGCCTGGAGAACATCGTCTTGATGGCGGGCCATCTACAGCGCGAGCCACCCAAGCCAATGGGTGCCTTTTCCGCCGTTTGGCTGGGCGATCCGGGGTTCGATGCCCATCCGATCATGCACTGGACGGGCGAGCTGCACGCGTGGATGAGCGGGTTCTTTCGGGACAAGACCGAGCCGCCCTACCGCGTCTTTCTGCGCTTCAACCCGATGAACGCCGGCGGCGGAGCGGCGCTCTACCATTCGTTCATCGCGACGTACGGGACCGGCGTCACGCCCAAGAGCCTCAAATCGATCCTGGGTCACGAGATGACGCACACCTGGACGTCGAACGCCCTCGGGAACTGGTACAACGAGGGCACTGCGGTGCACTACCAGGCCCTCTTCGCCTGGCGAGCGCATCTGATCTCCACGGCTGACTTTCTGTATGACCTGAATCTGACCGCGAGCCGCTACTACACGGACGCGCTGCGGAACACGCCCGAAGATCAGGTTCAGCCGCATTTTTGGGAGGACACTCGGATCCGCGTCCTGCCCTATGATCGAGGTGCGATGTACTTCGCCGTCCTCGATGGGAAGATCCGCAAGAAATCCGGCGGCAAGCGCTCGGTGGATGATCTGGTCCGAGCGATGGTCGACCGCGCGCGGGCGGGCGAACCGGTGACCGAGGCGGTGTGGGTCGGTCTACTGCGTCAGGCCCTCGGCCCCGAAGGCCCGGAGATTCACCGATCGATGATGGCCGGTGGATTGATGCTCCCGGCCTCGGACGACTTCGGGCCCTGCTTCCGCCGTAAGCAGATACCGATCCGTCGCTTCGAATTGGGTTTCGACGTCAAGTCCTCTGATAAGGGACGAATCGTCCGAAGCGTTACGCTCGGCTCCGAAGCGGCCAAGGCCGGCGTGCGACCCGGTGACATCGTGAGCTACTCCTTCACGACCGAGGGGGTGATGCGCGACCCCACACGAACACTCACGATTGAGGTTACCCGCGACGGCCGGACCTTTCCGATCACTTACCTGCCGCGAGGCAAGGTGGTGGAGGCTTATCAGTGGGAACAGATCCCGGGTGTACCCGACAGCACCTGCTTGTATTGAGATGTCAGGCGCCATCTTCCCGTTGCTGCGTTGCCTTCCGAGCCCCGGTCGCCTGCGTCTTCTCACGCTCGGCTTGGGCGGCGCAGTGCTACTGGGTGCAGCGAGCCTCGCCGCGGCGCAGTGGCCAGAGGGCCCCTCCGATGATCCGCAGCAGCTCCTGCGCGAGCCCCCGAAGGCTGCAAGCATCCGCGGCCACTTCCGGCTGATCGCGATCGGGGATCTACTCTACTCCCATCCCCTCGCCGACAGCCCCGACCCCCAGCTACAGAAGGTGTTCCAGCTCATCCGCAGCGGCGACCTCACCATCGGCAACCGCGAGGGGGTGATCTTCGACCTCAAGACCTTTGCAGGTCACCCTTACGGGGACGGCCTGCTGTGGGGTGAGGCGGCGCTCGCGCGGGACATGAAGGCGATCGGGGTGGGGATGGTGTCGCTTGCGAACAATCACGGTACGGACTGGGGTGGAGAGGGTCTGCTCGAATGCGAGCGCCTACTTGATGCGGCCGGCATTGCCTACGCGGGCGGTGGTC
>Ga0335072_10000320_pt1 | contig 102273 bp, 81 predicted proteins | sample Lox_Sample_21_FD_206725 | JGI IMG/M metagenome (GOLD analysis project Ga0335072, IMG submission 206725) | Soil microbial communities from Loxahatchee National Wildlife Refuge, Florida, United States - Lox_Sample_2.1 | ecosystem: Environmental > Terrestrial > Soil > Wetlands | place: USA...
CTCGCCACTCGCGCCCTGAGCATGCGGCCCAAATAGCAACTCCGAGCAACAGAACGCGCCAAAAGGTGACGACGATGTCCATCGAGGCTGCGCGTCCGCGCGAGATGGAATTTCCGCGCATGAGGGCGTAGCCGCGCAGGACTGCAGGCAAAGCGGCGCAGATCAGGACAGCAAGGGGATGGTGCTCGATCACGACGATTGTCTGTGACCAGAAGATTCCCGTATGCCGCCAGGCGACCGCCAGCGGCGACATGGTACGGGAGCTGGTCATCATCAGCATCGCTCGACAGAGTAGCATTGCTGACGGGCTGCGGCGGGCCTTTGTTGGCGATGCCATAGTTTTCTGCGATCGGAGTGGGCGTTGATGAATTCGCTGCTGCAGTCGGTCTCCGACGCGTACGCTGAGGCGCTGGCCGCCAGGTCCGCTGCGTGGTGCCAGTTGCATCCGAGGCAGGATGGGACTGCGTGGAGTGCGCAGGAGTTGATTGAGCATCTCGTCCTGACGATGAACGGCACACGCCAGCTGCTGGAGACGCGGCTGGAGCGCGGGAGGCCGACCCGCCGCCGCGCCACGCCGATCCAGCATCTTTGCCGGGTTGCTGTGCTTTCGCTGCGGCGGATGTCGCGCGGAGTAACGGCGCCGCCGTTTACAGTGCCGGGCCAGACGCGCCGGGCGGCCCTGAGGGGCGCCGAATTAGCTGAGCTGCTGCGTCATGAATACGAGCGGATGGACCAGCTTCTCGACGTGTGTACGCAACGGTTCGGGAAGCAGCGGGTGGCGGCGCATTTTCTGCTGGGGCCGCTCAGCGCCGAGGAGTGGCGACGCTTTCACAGCATTCATGGGCGGCATCATCTGAAGCAGCTCAGCCGGATCGAGCGGGCAAATCCTGATCCGGCCATTGACTCTGAGTCCGGCTCGCCGGTGCAGGTTCGGCGAACCGGATAGGGGCCGGATCAATACTTCGACTTGATGGCGTAGGTGAGTCCCATGGTGAACTGGAACGAGTTCCGCTTGGTGGGAGGAGCAGTCACGGGCGGATCGTTCAGGTAGCTGTCGATGGTTCCCACAGAGAGGCCGAAGTTCTTATAGGTCGGGAAGGCCAGCGTGTCGGTCTCCTGCGCCGAATAGGCGCGCTCATTGTTGTAAGCGGGAACAAAGGCCAGAGCCTGGGTATAGGTGACGAGCCTGAGCTTCAGGAGATAGCTCGCCGAGAAGGTCGATCCGATCAGGTTCTGGTTGGTCTGGCCCATTCCTGCGATGAAACTTTGTTTCTCGTACTGCATGGTCGCCTTCAGGTCGGCTTCCTGTTGCGGAGTTTTGAGGGCTGTCCAGCCGAGACCTCCGCCATAGATCTGCTGCAGGTCCAGGTCCTGACTGTAGTTATGATCAAAAGCTGTTTGCGCCAGGGCAAAGAACCGCGGCGAGAAGTACTGATCGCGCTCTGCGTCGTAGTGCAGGATCGAACTCTTGGTACTGGTAGCGGGCGTGTATACGCCCCCGCTGGTATAGGCGGGCTGCGTGATCTTGCCGAATGAACCGGTGAAATCGGTTGACGTGCGGTTGCGCGGATCGAGCCAACTGACTGTGGGCACCACGCGCACCAGACCGACGCTGCCGGAAACCGTGTATTGGTTCTGAGTGGCGCTCACCAGCGTTGCCCCAGCGGTTGCGGAGCCGTTCCATCCAGCGAAGAAACCAGGTTCATGATAGAGCTGCTTGTCGAGCGTGGCTCGATCGACGATGAATTGTGCATCTTTGACGGGAACAGGCTGGGGCACCGGTTGCTGGTTGGCCGGGTGCACCGCGACCGAATTGTTCGTCACGTCGAGATTGCCTTCCGGGATCTGCGCTGCCGCCTTCCTGCCTCGCACCTTTTGCTGGGTGCTGAGGACGGCAAAACTTTCGGCCGTATGCAGCTCTTTGATCTTGTCCCAGGCCACATCCAGGTCGCCCAGCGATTCGGTGTGGAAGGTGACCGTGCCGCCGATCTCTTTGACGAACTTGCCGTGCAGCGTGTCGCCATCACTGAGGACCAGGACATCGGGCGCAGGATCGGCCGCGGGCTTGCTCTGCGCCACGCATCGTGTGAGCGGAGCGGCAAGCATCACAATGGAAACCGTCAAAGCAAGATTGCGGATATGCATAAGAAGTGGGCTCATCAAAAAGTCCTCTCCGGGTGGAGATCGTTAAGATTCAGGTTGCGTTCGGCTCTGGAATGCGATGCGCTCCCTGCGCGACGGCGTTGCTGCACCCTCTGGACGCGCCGCCGCTTTTTGCTGAGAATAGAACTATGACGCTGACCCGAGAAATGGCCCTGGAGTATTTCCGTTCCGACGATCTCATCGGGCTTGGTATGGAGGCCGATGCCGTGCGCAAGCGGCTGCACCCGGAAGGCGTCGTCACGTACATCATTGACCGCAATATTAACTATACGAATTTCTGCACAGAATACTGCACGTTCTGTGCTTTTTATCGTCCTCTTAAAGGTAAATTAGCCAGCGAAGGTTACATTCTCGATTTCGAAACGATTTACGCCAAGATCGCCGAGACCCTGGAGATGGGCGGCACGGGTGTGCTGATGCAGGGAGGCCTGCATCCCGATCTGAAGATTGAATGGTTCGAGCGGCTGCTGCGCGGGATCAAGCAGCGCTTTCCGCAGATATGGCTGCACTGCTTTTCGGCATCCGAAATTCTTGCCATCGCAGAGTACAGCGAGCTTTCTGTGCGCGACACGATCGCGCGGCTGCGCGATGCAGGGCTCGACTCCATTCCAGGCGGCGGTGCGGAGATTCTCGACGACGAAGTTCGCCATCGCATCGCGCGGCTGAAGTGCCGCACTGAAGACTGGGTGCTGGTTCACCGTACCGCTCACCAGCTCGGCATGCGCACCACGGCGACCATGATGTTCGGGGTGGGAGAAACGCTGGAGCAGCGAGTGAATCACTTCGATGTGATCCATCGTTTGCAGGAAGAGACGGGCGGATTTACGGCGTTTATCCCGTGGAGTTTTCAGCCGAAGCATACGGCGCTGGGCGGACGCGGCTGGGATGAAGCGACAGCGGTTGAATATCTGAAGGTGCTGGCTATCTCGCGGCTGTATCTGGATAACATCGAGAACGTGCAGTCGAGCTGGGTGACGCAGGGCCTGAAAGTTTTGCAGATGGGGCTGCGCTTCGGCGGGAACGATGTTGGCTCAGTGATGCTGGAAGAAAACGTGGTGAAGGCCGCGGGGACTTCCAACTGCACGACGGAAGAGGAACTGCGCCGCCTGATCCGGGACGCCGGCTTCAAACCGGCACAGCGGGATACGCTGTATCGCACGATGTTCCTGAACTGAGAACCAGCACGAGGTCTTTGCGCTGACAAAAGCAATGAGGCGCGAGGGCGCAGAGGCCAATCTATTGCAGATCGATTTGGCCGGTGATCAGGTGAGCGCGGATTCGATAGTCGCCATCCGGAATTTCCCTGGTAAAGCTCCTGAAGAAACCGCCCTTGTCTATGCCGTATGCCGCGGCCCGCACATCTCCGATGATGACCGACGCGTCGATGGAGCGGTAATTCCAGGCCTCGGTTGAGGAAATCGTAATCTGCCCGGCGTAGAGATCGATGTCCTTATTGCCGACCACGTGTTCCACCGTCACTTGACCGGCGGGCGTGTGGATTCTGAGATTGGTTTTGCGGGGAACTTCGACGCGGACCTGGAGACTACCGTGCTCGAAGGGTGCGGTGACGGTTAGCTTGCCGGATTCGTCTCCTCCGCTGAAACGGAGTTTGACGTCCTGCGCTCGCTCGGAATCGCCGACGGTGCAGGAAACCCGAACTGTTTCTGTGTCGCTGCCAACAATCTCGATGCCGGCTGGGCGCGCGTCGATCGAAAGCTCAGCCCGTGCGCGGAGCGGAGCCTGGAGGGGGTGCCCACAGTCCCCGAAATCATCGGAAAAACCAGCCGTGCTGCACGCGACCAAAGCGACAGCGGCCCCGGTGCATAGCCATCTCATATGGCTGATTACGAAGGCAGCAGCGTAGCGGTTCCCGCTGGCACGGCGAAATTCATGTCGCGGGGGCGTCAGCGCGGCCTTGCGCGGGCAGGCTTCTCCGTCCGGGGGCCAGAGCAGACAACACTTAGCCCTGGATTTAGCTCTTATTCACATTGCCGGAAGTTGCCAGCGACCGCTCACAGAGCGGGGCTGAAGGCCACTCGAACGGAGAAAGTCAGCAACGTCGATGAAATCTCTCGCCGATCCAGTTCAGCTGCAACCCATCGACAAGAAAGACGGACTGCTGCAGGTCATTGTGGAAACGCCTGCTCACAGCCGTAACAAGTTCGCCTACGACCCGAAGCAGGGAATTTTCACTCTGAAGAAGGTGCTGCCTGCCGGCATGGTCTTTCCATGGGATTTTGGCTTCCTGCCACGCACCCTTGGCGGCGACGGGGATCCGATCGACGTGCTGCTGCTGATGGACGAGCCGGCGTTTCCGGGCATCGCCGTTCGCGCGCGGCTCATCGGCGTCATCGAAGGCGAGCAGATTGAGGGGAAGAAGAAGATCCGCAACGATCGCCTGGTTGCTGTGGCCGAGGCGAGCCATCTCTACGCGAAGGTCCGCAAGCTGAAAGACCTTCCTGGCAAGTGGGTGAAGGAACTCCAGGATTTCTTTGTGAACTATCACAGCCTGGAGGGCAAACAGTACCGGCTGCTCGAATGCAGAGGGGCGAACGCGGCGATGAGTCTGATCCGGAAGGCCCGCAAGGCGGCTCAATAAAGCATGCGCGAGTTTCTAAGAGCGATGCGGTTATGAATGCTTTGGCGGCTTCTGACTGCGCGGCTCGGTCATCTTTTCAGGGTCGAGGATCTCCCGGATCTGCTCATCGGTGAGCAATTGCTTTTTGCGCGCCAGCTCCACGATCGACTCTCCGCTCGCCACCGACTCTTTCACCAGCTCAGCGGCCTTCGCGTAGCCGATGTATGGATTCAGTGCCGTCGCCAGCGCGATGGTGCTTTCGGCGTAGTAGCGGCAGCGCTCCTCGTTGGCGGTAATGCCAGCCACGCAGCGGTCGGTGAACTGACGCAGCATGTTGGTCATGATGGTGATGCTCTGGAGCACGCTGTACGCCATGGTCGGCATCATCACGTTGAGCTCCAGCTGCCCGGCCTGGACGGCGAGAGCGACTGCTGTATCGTTGCCGATCACCTGAAAGCTGACCATCGCTGCCAGCTCCGCCATGACCGGGTTGATTTTGCCGGGCATGATGGAGGAGCCGGGCTGCAGGCTGGGCAGATGGATTTCATTGAAGCCGGTGTTAGGGCCGGACGAGAGCAGGCGCAGGTCGTTGGAGATGCGAATCATCTCGAGGGCCAGATTGCGCAGCGCGCCGCTGACCTGAGCCATGGGGGCATTCGACTGCATTGCCCAGCGCAGGTCTTCTGCCGGCACCAGCGTCTCGCCGGAGATGCGCGACAGGTTGGCGACGGCTTTGGCGCGGTACTCGGGATGCGTGTTCAGCCCGGTGCCGACGGCGCTGCCGCCGAGGCCGAGCTCGCGCAGAGCATGTCCGGCTTCACGCAGAGATTCTCCGGCTTTGCGGATGGCTGTGCCGTAGGCGGCGAACTCCTGGCCGAGGCGAATGGGCACGGCGTCCTGCATGTGGGTGCGGCCTGCCTTCATCACGGGGTCGAACTCGGCGGCTTTCTTTGCAAAGGCCTCGGCCAGGGCATCGATCTGCGGATCGAGCGCGTCGAGGGCGAGCAGAGTGGCGACCCGCATGGCCGTGGGGAAGACGTCGTTGGTCGACTGGCCGTAATTGACGTGGTCGTTGGGATGGACGGATGCATATTCGCCGAGCGCGCCGCCGAGGATTTCATTGGCGCGATTGGCGATGACCTCGTTGGTATTCATGTGGAAGCTGACACCGGCTCCGGCCTGGAAGACATCGACGACAAACTCGTCGGTCCAGCGGCCGTCGATGACCTCCTGCGCTGCCTGGATGATGGCGTCGGCCCGCTTCGCATCCAGCAGACCCAGCTCGCGATTCGCCTCGGCCGCCGCCTGCTTCACCATGGCGATGGCGCGAATGAGCGTGGGATGGGCGCGCATGCCGGAGATGGGGTAGTTCTCGACGGCACGCGCGGTTTGGGCGCCGTAGTACGCCCGCGCCGGAACCTCGACGAATCCCAGCGAGTCTTTCTCTTTACGCATAGCAGCCATGGCGCCTCCTTTACTCAACGGATGCGGGAAAGCTATTCGGCGGCAGATGGTCTGTCGCGTCCCTTATCGTAATGCGCAATGCGCACAGGTACGCGGGCTTAATCCGGCACCACAGGGGACACGGAGACGGCACGGAAGCGTGCGCGGGAGGCGGCGACGGCGATGTAGAGGCCGGCGGCGATGATGAGCGTCCCGCCGATCAGCATCGAAGGGGTCGGCTTGTTGCGCCAGATCAGGTACGAGACCAGCGTGCCGGTGAGAAGCTGCGTGTAGTGATACTGCGAGACGTTGGCGGCGGAGGTGTGCTTGACGGCGATGAAGAAGCAGAGGCTGCCCAGCGCGCAGAAAACGCCCATGGCGCAGAGGCCTCCGGTGAGCTGCGGGGTGAGCGGGGCGGCATGCCAGAGCATGAGGCCGAATCCGGCGACGACCATGACCACGCCGGTGAAGAAGGTCAGGCTTTCGGGGTGTTCTGTTCGGGTGAGGACGCGGGACCAGACCATGTTGACGGAGAAGCAGGCTACGCAGATCATGCAGGCGGTGACGCCGATCCAGTCCCCCTGGCGCGAGGAACCAAACGGATCGACGGCTACAACAACGCCGGCGAAGCCGGTGAGGATGGCGACCGCCTTGCGCCACGGTAGCCCTTCGCGAAGAAAGACAGCGGAGAGGATGGCGATGACCATCGGCGACATAAAGACGAGGATGTAGAACAGCGTCAGGCTGAGATGGCGCAGGGCGACGACGACGCACAGATTGTTGACCAGGTCGAGGCAGGAGCGGACGGACTGGCGTCCCAGGTCCTTCGGCCAGAGCGCGGCGAGCTGATGGCGCCAGGCTGTATACCCGATGAGGAAGACGACAATGAAGAGGCCGAGGAAGGCAACGATCTCATAGGCGGGCAGGGCGGAGCGTCCGACCAGCTTGATGCTGGTGTCGGCCAGCACCCAGAAGGTGAATCCGGCGACAGCGACGCCGATGGCCTCGATATCGGAAACCGAAGACTTCATGCCTTATTCACGGTATGCGGGGGCGATCGGAGCCCGGACCAACGTTCGTGCTGACCGAGGAGGCGGAGATCCGGCACAGCCTGCGTGTGCCGGAAACCGAAACAGTGGCGGATCGCTTATGCAAGGATCGGGACGCCGGCGAACTCCGACTGGATGCGCGCTTTCCACTCCCTGGGGCCGGTCTCGTGCACCGAGGTGCCTTGGGCGTCGACGGCGACGGTCACGGGCATGTCTTCGACCTCGAACTCGTAGATGGCCTCCATGCCGAGGTCTTCAAAGGCCAGGACCCGCGCGGCACGGATGGCCTTTGAGACCAGATAGGCTGCACCGCCGACCGCCATCAAATACACGGCGTGGTTATCGCGAATCGCCTCGATCGCGGTGGGGCCGCGCTCCGCTTTGCCGACCATGCCCAGCAGACCGGTCTGCTCCAGCATCTGGCGGGTGAATTTGTCCATGCGGGTTGCGGTGGTCGGTCCTGCTGGCCCCATCACCTCATCGCGCACCGGGTCGACCGGGCCGACGTAGTAGATGAAGCGGTTGGTGAAGTCGACCGGCAGCTTCTCGCCGCGGCTGAGCATGTCGGTCATGCGCTTGTGGGCGGCATCGCGGCCGGTGAGCAGCTTGCCGCGCAGCAGCAGCACTTCGCCGGGCTTCCAGGTGGCGGCTTCCTCGCGGGTGACGGTGTCGAGGTTGACGCGGCGTGCGCTGGATACGTCGTGTGTCAACGTGGGCCAGTCTTCGAGCGACGGCGGTTCCAGTACCGCTGGTCCTGACCCGTCGAGGACGAAATGCGCGTGGCGGGTCGCGGCGCAGTTGGGAATCATGGCTACGGGCAGATTGGCCGCGTGGGTGGGATAGTCGCGGATCTTTACGTCGAGGACTGTCGTGAGGCCGCCCAGACCCTGCGCGCCGATGCCAAGCTGGTTCACCTTTTCGTAAAGCTCGATGCGGAGCTCTTCGAGGCGGTTCTGTGGCCCGCGGGCGATGAGGTCGCGCATGTCGATAGGGTCCATGAGCGATTCTTTCGCCAGCAGCATGGCCTTTTCGGCGGTTCCGCCGATGCCGATGCCCAACATGCCGGGCGGGCACCAGCCTGCGCCCATGGTCGGCACGGTCTTCAGAACCCAGTCGACGACGGAGTCCGAGGGGTTGAGCATCATGAATTTCGATTTCGCCTCCGACCCTCCGCCCTTGGCCGCGACCGTGACTTCGACCTCGCCGCCGCGAACCATCTCGACGCTGACGACAGAGGGGGTATTATCGCGGGTGTTCTTCCGCGCACCGGCGGGGTCGGCCAGGATCGAGGCTCGCAGGGTGTTATCGGAGTTCAGGTAGGCGCGGCGGACGCCCTCGTCGGCCATTTCCTGCACGGTCATGGCGGCGTCCCAGCGCACATCCATGCCGACCTTCAGGAACACGGTGACGATGCCGGTATCCTGGCAGATGGGGCGATGACCTTCGGCGCACATGCGGGAGTTGATCAGAATTTGCGCGATGGCATCTTTCGCAGCCGGCGATTCTTCGCGCTCATACGCGCGCGCCAGGCTGGTGATGTAGTCCACCGGATGGTAATAGCTGATGTACTGGAGAGCATCCGCAACGCTCTGGATGAAGTCGTCCTGCCGAATCGTCGCCATGAAATTTTTCCTGTATTCAGGTTAACCGAACGGGGACACGCGTACTCCGTTGGGCGAATTCCATCGTCTAAGCTATGAGCATGGGAACTCCCGCCCCGGCAGGGGACCAATTTGATGTGCTGGTCTTTGACGTGCTGGTCATTGGAGCCGGGCCCACCGGCATGTCGTGCGCTATCGAGGCGCAGCGCGCAGGCTTTCGCACGGTGCTGGTCGATAAGGGCTGCCTGTGCAACTCGCTGTTTCACTACCCGTCGCATATGACGTTTTTCACCACGTCGGAATTGCTGGAGATCGGCGATATTCCATTTCCCAGCCCGAACGCAAAGCCTTCGCGCGACGAGGCGCTCGAGTATTACCGGAAAGTAGCCCAGCATTACCGGCTCGATATAAGGGCGTATCAGAAGGTTGAATCCGTCACCGGTGATGATATTAATTTTGAAGTGAGGACACTCGATACGTTTGATCGTCCGCACGTTTACAGGGCCCGCAAACTGATCGTGGCCACGGGATATTACGATCTGCCCAACATGATGAATATCCCCGGAGAAAGTCTTCCCAAAGTCGCTCACTACTACGACGATCCGCATCCTTATTACGGGATGGATGTGCTGGTGGTGGGGGGGAAGAATTCGGCCGCCATTGCGGCTCTGGAACTTTGGCGACATGGTGCACGGGTAACGCTGGTTCATCGCGGCCCTTCGATGCACCGCCATGTGAAGTACTGGATTCTGCCGGACATCGAGAACCGCATCAAAAATGGCGAAATATCGGCGCTTTTCGGAACTGCGGTGACCCGTATCGACCCCGATACCGTTACGCTCGACACACCGGAAGGCCCGCGCGTTTTGCCCAACCAGTTCGTCTTTGCCCTGACCGGCTACCGGCCCGACTTCGAGTTTCTGGAGTCGCTGGGGGTGCGGATTGAGGGGGAATTCCGCTGCCCCGCCTGCGACCCGCACAGCCTCGAAAGCAATATTCCAGGCATTTATCTTGCGGGGGTTATTATTGCGGGTGACCGCACCAACGAGATCTTTATAGAGAACGGCCGGTTTCACGGCCGCCAGATTGCTGAGGATCTCAAACAAAGGCTTGCGGCCTACGCCCCCATTTAGAATTCAGGTCCCCATGGCCTGATCGCCGGAGTTGAGGAGAATTGTTCCGGTGCAGCTGTGGCTGCACGGGGTGAGTATTGCGATGATGCGCCTGTCGAGACCACGCACGATCCGCGGCCAGCTGCTGGCTGCGCTGGTCCTGTTCGAAATCATCGTCTTTGGCATTTTTGGACTGGTGTTGCGCCACCAGCAGCAACGCGAACTGGCGCAGCGTCTGAGCCGCAGGCTGGAAAGCCAGGCACTGCTGGTATCGGCAGAGGGGAGCCTGGTGGTTGAAAGCGGCCATCCGGAAGCTTTCGATCGCGTCGTCGCCGACGTGGGGCAGGCAGCGAGCGTGAGTGCCGTGCAGATTACGGACATGCAGGGGCACATGGTGGCCAGTACAGACCCCACGGTACAAAAGAACAAATTGGTCCTGTCTGCTCCGGAAATGTCGATGCTGCGGCAGCTCCGCAAGCCGGTTGTCTTCTCTGCCAAACCCGGCACCATAGAAGCGGTCGCACCCATCACAGATCACGGCACGGTTACGAATCTGGTCTGGATCTATCCCAATGACGCTCTGGATCGCCACGATCTGAGGAGCCTGATGAGCGTTGCCGGGCTGTGGGCGCTCATCGTACTCGCTGGATGTACGGTCATTGCGGTGATCCTGGCGCGTTCGATCACCCGCCAGCTCGATTCGCTGACGCGGGCCACGCGCCGGCTCATCCACGATCCCGAAGATTCCGGCGCCTTCCCGCTCCCGGTAAACGCCGAAAATGAAGCCGGAGAGCTGACCCTGGCCTTCAATCGCATGGTGGCGGCGATGCAGGACCAGCGCGCCGGCCTGACCGAGACGCTGGCTTTGCTCGACTCCATGCTGGCGAATGCGCCGATCGGCTTTGCGTTCTTCGATCGCAAATACCGGTTTGTGCGGGTCAATCAGTTTTTGGCGGAGATGAATGGCTATTCATTCGCCCTGCATCTGGGCCGGGATGTGCGGGGAATCCTGCCGCCAGGAGCGGCGGAGGAACTGGAGCAGGCCATCGAAGGCGTCTTCCAGACCGGCGAACCGATGCGCGACCTGGAACTTGCCTGGGAGACAGAGCCGAGGACCACGCGGAGCTGGCTGGCGCATCTCTATCCGGTGCACACCGATCCGGAGACCACGCGCTGGGTGGGTGCGATCCTGGTCGATACCACGGAGCAGAAACGTGCCGAAGAGGCGCTGCGGCGCACGGAAAAGCTGGCCGCTGCCGGCCGCCTGGCTGCCTCCATCGCGCACGAGATCAACAATCCGCTGGAAGCTGTGATGAACCTGCTCTTCCTCGTCCGGCAGGATCAGCTGAGCCCTGCGACGGCCCGCTTTGCGGAGATGGCCAGCCAGGAAGTGTCGCGGGTCTCGGAGATCACGCAGCAGACGCTGCGCTTCTACCGGCAGACCACGTTACCGACGCACAGCAATGTGCGGGAAATCCTCGAGGGGGTCATCAGCCTCCACATGGGGCGCATCCAGGTCCTGCAGGTGGAGTTGGAGCGTGACCTGCCGGAGGAACTGCCGCTGTTCTGCTTTGCCGGCGAGTTGCGCCAGGTTTTCGCGAATCTCATTGGCAATGCGCTGGACGCCATGACTCCCGGCGGCGGGCGGCTCATCGTGCGCGCCCGCAGTGTGAACGCGCCAGGGGCGGGCGGGGTCAGGGTCTCGGTGCTGGACACGGGTAGCGGCATCGCTCCGGAGGCCAAGCGTCACATCTTCGAGCCTTTCTTCACCACCAAAGAAGCCACCGGGACGGGTCTTGGGCTTTGGGTCAGCGAGCAGATCATTCAGAAGCATCGGGGGACGGTTCGCTTCCGCAGCCGAGCGTCGGGGGACCACACCGGTACGGTGTTCAGCGTGTTCTTTCCCAGCGATGGGCTGCACGCATCGGTGCAGGCAGAGACCATCAGCGAACAAGAGCAGAACGCGCTGCAGTAGCCTGGCTTGCTCCAGCTCTGCCGTGTGGCGCGGCGGGACAGCCAGTGCTATGCTTCCGGTTTCCCGCATTCCTGTGGAGGAACCCGACACTTGCACGCACGCTGCCGCCCTTTGCCTGTCCTGATTCTGGTCGCCACCCTGCCACTCTTCGCTGCCGACAAGCATAAGAAGCCGGAACCCGCACCGCCGGTGGCCGCCGCTGCTGCCAATCCGGATCAGGGGCCGTGGGATGATGCGCAGCCGGCGGTCGAGAAGCTCGACCTCACCATGTACGCGCGGATTCGCGAGGAAGGGCTTCTGCACTCGCATGTGATGGAGTACGCCTCGGCGCTCACGGACGACATCGGGCCGCGACTCACCGGCTCACCGAACATGGCCAAGGCCAATGCGTGGACGCGCGATCAGTTCACGGCGATGGGCTGCGTAAACGCCCACCTCGACGACTGGGGCGAGTTCGGCATGGGCTGGCAGCAGCTCAACACGTGGGTGCGGATGACCGCGCCGGACACGGCGGTGCTCATCGCCCAGGCGACTCCGTGGTCGCCCGCAACCAGCGGTCCGGTCACGGGCCAGGTCGCCTACGTCAATATTCAGGACGACAAGGACTTCGATCAGTATCGCGGCAAGCTGGAAGGCAAGATCGTTCTTCTGGGCGAGATGCGGCCGGTGCCTCCGGTGGAGAAACCCCTCTTCACCCGCTACACCGACAAGGACCTCGAGGAGCTTGCCCAATTTCCGGTGAATGCGGCCAACGGTGAGTCTCCTGCGATGCAGCAGCGGCTCGCGGCTTATCGACAGCGTATGCGGATGGCGGACAAGATTGCGCAGTTTCTGGCTGAGGAGAAGGTGGCAGGAGTGATTCGGCCGAGCCGCGGCGCCTCTGATGGCGGAGGTTCAGGCGGCACCTTCTTCGACGACAATGGCGCAGCGCTGGGGCGCACGCCGTATATTCGCGGGCGTGAAGTAAAGGTGCCGGTCGTGGTCATGGCCATCGAGAACTACGGGCGCGTGTACCGGCTGCTGGAGCAGCATGTTCCGGTGAGCATCGAGATGGACGTCGAGGCCAAATTCACCGGCGACCATGAGCATGGTTACGACACGGTTGCGGAGATTCCGGGCACCGATCCACAGCTGAAGGACCAGGTGGTGATGGTGGGCGGGCATCTCGACAGCTGGATTGCCGGTACCGGCGCGACCGATAACGGCGCGGGCTCGGTGGTGGCGATGGAGGTGATGCGCATCCTGACTGCGCTGCATGTTCAGCCGCGGCGGACCATCCGGGTGGCGTTGTGGAGCGGCGAAGAGGAGGGACTGTTTGGCTCGCGCGGATACGTGAAGGAGCACTTTGGCTCTTTCCCGCTGTCGACCGCGCCCGACCAGGCGGCGCTGCCGGAGTTCCTGCGCCGTGCCGCGGGGCCGCTGGAGCTGAAGCCGGAGCAGCGCCAGATCTCCGGGTATTTCAATCTCGATAACGGATCGGGAAAGGTTCGGGGCGTTTATTTGCAGGAGAATGCCGCGGTGGCGCCGATCTTCGCGCAGTGGATCGCGCCCCTGAAGGACCTGGGTGTAACTACTCTGACCATGCAGAATACGGGAGGGACGGATCACCTGTCGTTCGACGCGGTAGGGATTCCGGGGTTCCAGTTTATTCAGGACCCGCTGGATTATGAGACGCGCACCCACCACTCCAACATGGATGTGTACGAGGAGCTGCAGGCGGCGGATTTGAAGCAGGCAGCGGTGGTGGAGGCGATCTTCGTCTACAACGCGGCGATGCGCGACCAGATGCTGCCGCGCAAACCGCTGCCGCATCCGGAACTGCGCGAGCAGCAGAATGCTCCTCTGAAGAATCTGTTCCCGGGAGCGGTGGAGGAGCATCCGGCTCCGCAGGCTTAGGCGTGACTTCGGCTTGATCCGGTAGATTTCCGGGCCTGAAGGCCAATGTCATATAGCCCATTTTCCCCGGCCTGAAAGGCGCCTTCGACTGCGCTCAGCCCAGGCTAAGGCTTCTACCGCCGTCCCGCTCACGCGGGACCATGGTAAGCAGCGGTCTCGACCATCCGTTGAGGGTACGGGACGGGAAGTGAACTCAAGCGACGCTCTAAACCACGCGAATGTCCAGTTGCTTGCCGAGAGCTTCAATGGCCGTAGCGATGGCATCGATCCGCGTGCGATGACGGAGATCCGTCAGGCGATTAACCTGTTGTGGCGTGGTGCTCAGGCGGCGGGCCAGTTCGGCGGGGCGAATGTTTTGCCGGATCATTTCATTGAGCAACAGCACCTTGGCCGAGAGGCTGGCTGGTAACTCAATCACTGGTTGGCCGCGCTTTGGCGGCGAGGGTGGCGGCACCGGGCGACGCTCCTCGAAATAGAAATCCATCGCGGTCGCCAGGGCGTCTTTGGCGGCGGAGAGAGCCTCTTCGCGGGTCTCTCCCTGAGTAATGGCTTCGGGGATATCGGGGAAGGTGGCCAGAAAGAATCGCCCGTCCCGCTTCAGTTGCACCGGATAACCGCGATTGGAATGCCCAGTGTTCATTTCAGCCCCAATTGCTTTTTGATCGCGGAGACCAGCCCAGTGCCGAGCTCTTTGTTATGCATGGGTAACACCGAACTCCGTCCTTTCAGGTAAACCTTCAGGTGCGACCCCTTTCCTGGCTTAAAGGTCGCCCCCTGTTCCGCCAGCCCAGCGTTTGAACTCGCTGCTCTTCACGCGGTTCAGAATACAAGTATAAACACAAATGTTTATAAATCCGTTGGAGAGTAAGCGCCGGTTGAGCCTGTGCCTCATCCCGGTAAGATAGAGAGGATGGCCGCTCCTGAGTCCAATTCCCACGGCGAAAAACGCGAAGAGGGGACGAAGAAGCCTGCTGCGGCGGCTGCACCGAAGCAGGGCTCGCAAGACGAAGAGGTTCTGGGCAAGGCCTATGACAGCCGCCTGATGCGGCGGCTGATTACCTATCTGTACCCCTACAAATGGGCGGCTGCCATCTCGATCGTCGCCATTCTGCTGAAGGCCGCCGCCGATGTGCTGGGGCCATATCTGACCATGGTCGCGGTCGATCTGTACCTGACGCCGGCTACGCAGGGTTCTCCGGCAGCGGTGGCGGCTGCGGCGGCGCGCGGTGTGCAGGGGCATCCATGGGCTGCGCGGTGGCTGAGTCCTTATGCCAACGGCGGGGCGTGGACGGGAATCACAGAGCTGGCCGGGATCTGGCTGGGGGCGCTGATCTTCAGCTATGGCCTCGAAGCGCTGCAGACGTGGCTGATGCAGTGGACGGGCCAGAAAGTGATGTTCGACCTGCGCAGCCAGATTTTTCGCCACCTGCAGCGGATGCACATCGGCTTCTACGACCGGAACCCGGTGGGCCGGCTGGTGACGCGGCTGACGACGGACGTGGATGCGCTGAACGAGATGTTCACCTCGGGCGTATTCGCCATTTTCGAGGATGTCTTTGTGCTGGCAGGGATTGTCTTCGTGATGATGCGCATGCAGTGGTGGCTGGCGCTGATGGCCTTTTCTGTGCTGCCGCTGATCCTGCTGGTGACGCGGTTCTTCAGGAAGTACGTGCGGGAGTCGTACCGGCGGATTCGGGTGGCGATTGCGCGGATCAATGCGTTCACCCAGGAGTATGTGACGGGGATGTCGCTGGTACAGCTGTTCAACCGGCAGGAGCGGGCGTTCCGCGACTTTTCGGCGATCAACCAGACGCACCTCGAAGCTTTCAAAGACAACATCATGGCTTACGCGCTCTACTATCCGGCGGTCGAGCTGCTGAGTTCGGTAGCCATCGCGCTGATTATCTGGATGGGCGGCGGCGGGGTGCTGCGGCATACGGTGCTGCTGGGGACGCTGGTGGGGTTTATGCAGTACGCGCAGCGGTTCTTCCGGCCGATTCAGGATCTAAGCGAGAAGTACAACATCCTGCAGGCGGCGATGGCGGCGAGCGAGCGCGTCTTTAAGCTGCTGGACACGGCGCCGGAGATTGTGTCGCCCGCGGAGCCATGCGAGGGAGATGGATCGGGGCGGATCGAGTTTCGCAATGTCTGGTTTACTTACCAGCGGCTCGATGAGGACACCAAGGCGCGCGTTGCTGTGGCTACGGCGGATGATCTGGCGGCCATGACGGAGATCGAGTGGGTGATGCGGGGCGTCTCCTTCGCCATCGAGCCGGAGAAGACGGCAGCCATCGTGGGGCACACCGGCGCAGGAAAGACCACGATCATCAGCCTGATGATGCGCTTCTACGACGTGCAGCACGGGCGGGTGCTGGTGGACGGCGTCGATGTGCGGGAGCAGGACGTGACCCGGCTCCGCAAGCGCTTCGGCGTGGTGCTGCAGGATCCGTTCCTGTTCAGCGGGACGGTGGCGGAAAACATTCGGCTGGGCACCCGCAGCATTACCGACGAGGACATGCACGAGGCGGCAGAGCAGGTGAACGTCGCCGACTTTATCCGCACACTGCCGAACGGGTATCACGAGCCGCTGCGTGAGCGCGGTGCTGGGCTGTCGACGGGGCAGAAGCAGCTGATCAATTTTGCGCGGGCGCTGGCGCACCGTCCAGGGATTCTGATTCTGGACGAGGCGACCTCGAGCGTCGATACCGATACGGAGTTCAGGGTGCGGGCTGCTCTGGAGCGGATGGTGGAGGGGCGGACCTCTGTGGTGATCGCGCATCGGCTCTCAACGGTGCAGCGGGCGGACGTGATTCTGGTGATGCATCGAGGGCAGCTGCGAGAGATGGGCTCCCATCAGGAACTGCTGGCGGTGAAGGGAATCTACTGGAAGCTGTATCAGCTGCAGTACAGGGATCAGGAACTGAGCGAACCGGCGAGTGGATTGACGCCGACGCTGGCGTGAACAAGACAGGGTGTAGGGTTCAGGGTATAGGGTGCAGGGCCGCGCTTGCGCCGACGGGCGACCGGCTACGATCGTTTAGCGTTTAGCGGTCAGCGACTGTGCCTCAGCTGAGGAAATGATGTTCTGCGCCGGGAAAACCGCGGCGATTTGGATGTGAGTTGGTTTGAAGGCTTCGGGGTATTTGAGGCCGTAGCCGAGGAGCCGGTCGAAGGCGATGTGGGCGATCCAGATGACGGCGATCTGGATGGCGTGAGGGATGGAGGCTCTCCAGCCGAGGAGGGCCAGCAGAGCGGGAACCAGATAGGTGTGCGCTCCGTTATAGAGGGCAGCGGCAAAGCGAGGATGGCCCTTTAGGAGATATCCCAGGAGAGCGAGGTCCGGAGCGAGGAAGAGCGCGGCAAAAAGGAGCCAATGGCCATGGAGGGCGGTATAGCCAATGATGGCGGCCAGCAGCACGGCAGCGGCTTCCAGGCGCAGGACCAGGTCGGGGCGTGTCAGCATGGGGAAAGCTTAATGCAGGAGATGGGCGGGTAAGGGCGACGGGACGAGGAAATGGAAGCGAACGGCGCGCCAAAGATTTTTCTGTCGGCGGGAGAAGCCAGCGGCGAGCACTATGGGACGCTGCTGATTCCGGCGCTGCGGCGTCTGGTTCCCGAGGCGGAGTTCTTTGGCCTGGGCGGGCGGCGCATGGCGGAACTGGGCTTTCGGCCGGTCGTTCGATCGGAAGACGTCGCCGTTATGGGCATTACTGAAGTGGTGCGGCATATGCCGCGCATTTATGGGGAATATCGGCGACTGAAGGAATCGATTGTCGCAGAGAAGCCGGAAGCGGCCATCCTGATCGACTTTCCCGACGTGAATTTGTCGCTGGCACGGCATCTGAAGCGTCAGGGTGTGCCGGTGATCTACTTCGTCAGCCCTCAACTGTGGGCGTGGAAGAAGTATCGCATCCGCACCGTGCAGAAGTATGTGGACCGGATGCTGGTGATCTTCCCTTTCGAAGAGCGTTTTTACGACGATCACCATGTTCAGGCGGAGTTCGTCGGCCATCCGCTGGCCGAACTGGAGGCACCTTCGATCAGCCGGGCGGAGTTCGCTCGCCAGTCCGGGCTGGATGCATTCAAGCCATGGGTTGGCCTGCTGCCGGGGAGCCGGGGGAAAGAGATTCGGCTGAACCTGCCGGAGATGGTGCGGGCAGCCGGCATGCTGGGATCGGATTATGAGTATTTACTGCCCCTTGCGCCCACGCTCACGGGCCCGCAGCGCAACCACATCCGGGGCCTGCTTACGGAATTGCCGGCGGGGGAGGCTGAGGCGCCGCGGATCGTCGCTGTCGAGGATGCGCGGGCGGTGCTCCGGCATGCGCGGGCCAGCGTGGTGGCCAGCGGAACGGCTACAGTGGAGGCGGCGCTGATTGGCAACCCGTTCATCGTGGTATACCGGATTTCACCCCTGAGCTATGCAGTGGCAAAGCGGGTAATCGACGTGCCCCACGTGGCCATGGTGAACCTGATTGCGGGAAAACGCATCGTACCGGAACTGATTCAGGGTGACTTTACGGCACAACAAGTCGTCTCACACCTCAGACCGCTGCTGGACAATGAGCAGGCGCGGGGACACATGCAGGCCAACCTGCGAAGGGTGGGGGAGATGCTGCGCGGGGAAGAGAGCGCCATCGGGCGAGTGGCTCATGTGACGTGCGAGATGCTGAGGGAAAGAATCCACGCTTGAGAAAGACAGAATCCGGATCGATGATGATGTTGCGAACGAACCCCCTGATTCACTGCGTTGAGGCGCGGCGTAGTGACGGCCTGCGCAGGCTTTTGACCGGTGGAGTCTTTGGCATAGTCCTGGCTGCCGGCGGCTTTTTTGCGGCGGCGTCTTCGTGCTCCGCCCAGGCTGTGCCACCCAAGCCCCTGATCAACATCACTGCCTACACGATCGACGCCGAGATCAAACCGGAGGACCACACGCTCGATGCCACGACGCAGGTGACCTTTACGGCTCTGGAGGACCTGCCGCAGGTTTCTTTTGATCTGCATGGAGCTCTGCGGGTGGATAAGGTCACCGATGCGGGGGGCGCGGCTCTGAATGGGGAGCGGGGTCCGAATGCGACGCTGGTGGTGACTCCGCAGACGCAGATGACCAAAGGACAGTCGGCGACCTGGATGTTTCACTACTCGGGCGAGTTGGAGAGCGGCAATGGCGGACCGGTGGAGGGGCTGAAGCTGGCCTATGTCGGCGACCCGATCAGCTATCTGCTCTATGCGGCACGGTGGTTCCCAATGACCGGCTACACCACCGACCGGTTTACGGCGCAGATTCACGTCAAGGCGCCGGCGGATTATCGGGTGATTGGCAGCGGCAGCACGGGTAAACCAAAGCCGGCGGGCAATGGCGAACAGGAGTGGGACTTTAACTGGGATAAGCCAGGGTTTCCGGGGACCATCATCGCGGGTAAGTTCGAGCCGCCGGTGTCCGTCCAGGGCGCGACGAACATTCGGATTTATACAACCGCCGCACATAAGGCTGCGGCTGCCGATTACGCCGGCACGGCGCTGCGTGAGTTTGCCTACTTCACCAGCACGTTCGGCATTCCCGAGTCGACGCAGCTAAACGTTGTGGAGCTGCCGGATGATACGGTGCCGTCGTTCTGGGCGCCGGAGATTGCCGCGGTGGCCGGGGCGCACATTGGCGGCAGAAACGAATTTCGCCTGCTGGCGAATACCATCGCCCACCAGTGGTGGGGCAGCGAAGTGAGTCCAGCGACGCTGAACGATGCATGGATCACAAACGGCATGTCGCGCTACGGCGAGCTGATGTATCTGGAGGATGACGCGGGTCATGGCGCGCTGGATTCGGCGATTCAGGACGTTTCAGCGGGCGCATTGGCTTACGACACGATTCCATTGTCGAGCGCAGGTACGCTGCCGCCTTATTCGCCGCAGTTCCAGTCGATGACGCTGGAGAAGGGCGCGCTTGTGTACCACATGCTGCGCTGGGAGGTTGGCGATCAGTGCTTCGACAAAATCCTGCGCGCGACCGTCGCCCAGTTTAAGGACAAAGGAGTTCGAACCAGCGAATTTGAGCGTGTTGCGGAGGAGCAGTGTCAGCAGCAGCTGACGCCATTCTTTTCGGAGTGGCTGGACGGCACGGGTGCGCCGGAGTTCAACAATAAGTATGCCGTTTATCGACTCGGCAATAACAAAGGATTCCGCACCATCGGCGAGATTCAGCAGGATATGGACTTGTTCAACATGCCGATGGACCTGCGGGTGGAGACGGAAGGCAAGACCGAAGACAAGCGCATTCAGGTGGTCGGCACAGATTCACAATACGTGATCGATACCTTCGGGCGACCACGGCGGATTCTGATCGATCCCGACGACTGGGTGCTGAAGACGACGCCGGATATGCAGGTGCGGGTGGCGATTCTGCGCGGACAGCAGCTGGCGGCGCAGGGCGATACGGGGGGCGCGCTGGCGGAGTACCAGAAGGCGCTGAAGGCGAATCCACAAAGCTCGCTGGCCAGCTACCGCATTGGAGAGCTGCTGTTCGGCATGCGCAACTATCAGTCCGCGGTAAATTCCTACCGGGATGCGCTGCGCGGCGACGCTGAGCCACGGTGGACGGAAGTGTGGAGTCATATCGCCGTTGGAAAGATCTTCGATCTTACCGGGCAGAGGGACCGGGCCATCACGGAATACCGCGAAGCCCTGCAGACGAACGACAATACCGCGGGCGCTCTGAACGAGGCGCGGCACTGGATCCAGACACCTTATAAGCGGCCAGATGCAGATTGAAGCAAAGGCCGAGTGACTTCGATGCCGTCGGGATATACGATCGCTGCACTATATTGTGGAGGCCGCGATGCGGATTGCGAAGTGGGGCAATAGTCTCCCGGTCCGCCTGCCGGTCGCGGTGACGGAAGCTCGTCGCAAGGTGCGCATGAACTCGGAAGAAGTCATGGCGGCGACAGCAGCGATTAGAGCACTATGCGAGACGCCAATTGCTCTTACGGCCGCCATACACGATGAGGCGGTCAGGATTTCGCAGCGACACAAATATCACATGCAGGATGGGCAAGTGATCGAGTCGGTAAAGCTCGCAACATTCCGGGGATTATGAAAGCCAAGCTTGTGTGCCGACCGGATGATCCGGACGTTTCCGTGCCTAAAGGCGTCGAATTTTATGCCTCTGTTTCCCCGGCCTGAAGGCCGGGGCTTCTACCGCAACCCCGCTCACACGGGAGCCAGTTCGTCTAAGTGACCCATTCATCGGGCGCGGCGTCCCGAAAATTTCGCATGCAATAAACGGAGAAGAGCAAACGCAGATTCTTCGCTTACCACCCCCAAACTGAGGAACGTTTGGGGGCCCGTGCGCTCAGAATGACAGGCGTGATTATGTCACGAATTTCGAGGAGACGACCCTAAAGTCCTTTGTAACTTCCGCCATCGACGAGGACCGTTTGTCCAGTGATGCTGGCTGCGGGCTCTGAGGCAAGCCAGACGATGGTCGCGGCCACTTCTTCCGGCGTGGCCATGCGGCCGATGGGAATCTCCTTCTCTAACTCAGCCTGCACCTGCTCGACGGGTAGATTGCGATTCTTTGCGCGTGTTTCGAGGAGGCTGCGCGAACGGGCCGTGGAAGTAAACCCGGGTCCGACATTGTTGACCGTGATCCCGTCGCGGCCAAACTGGCCGGCGAGGGAACGGACCAGACCCATCATGCCGGCGCGGATCGCGTTGGAAAGGACCAGTTCCGGGACGGGCTGCTTCACTGTGTAGGACGTAAGCGTGACGATGCGGCCCCAGTGCCGGCGCTGCATGTGGGGCAGTACAGCCTGCGCGAAACTGACGGCGGAGCGAAGGTTGAGCTGCCAGGCGCGCTCCCATTCATCCATAGTGGTATCGAGGAAGGGTTTGGCGGGCGGTCCTCCGGCGTTGGGGACACAGACATCGACGCGTCCGAAGCGGGAGTGGGTCTCTTCAACAAAGCTTCGAACGGCAGAGTCGTCGGAGACGTCGAAGGCACGCGTGAAAGTCGGTACGCCGAACCGGTCTCGGGCCTCTTCCGCCACCTGGTCGAGCTCAGTCTGGCGACGCGCGCAGAGGGCGACCCCGGCACCTTCGGCGGCGAAAGCGAGAGCAGTGGCGCGGCCAATCCCGGAGCTTGATCCGGCTACAATAGCGACCCGGTCCTTCAGTCCTGTTTCCATGCGCCCTATGATATTCCAGACGGTTCGACCTGCAGAGTGACAGGACCGCGAATGGAGGCGTCAACCTTGCCAGACAACAAGGGGCTGCAGCACACCGGCTTCGACAGGATTCCCGTGGAAGCACTGAACCCGCTGATTGATCGGCAATTTGTCTATGGAGAGCGCACGATGTTGTCGCGACTGCTGTTGCGCAAGGGCGCTATTGTGCCGATGCATAGTCACGACAACGAGCAGATTAGCTACATAGTGGAAGGTGCGTTGCGATTCACTATGGGAGATGGCCAGATTCTTACCGTGCGCGCCGGAGAGATACTGGTGATCCCATCGAATATGCCGCACTCAGCAGAGGCCCTGGAAGACACATGGGATCTGGACATATTCACGCCACCGCGTGCCGACTGGATTGCGAAAACGGATGCCTACCTGCGCAAATAAAGCAACGCGGGCAGAGCTAAACGGCCGATATGTCGCAGTACGATGAGATTACTTGCTCAGAAATATAGAATCCTGAACCTGAGTCACCGGGAGTAACGGCGACTCAGGCCGGTTTTTTACAGAACGACATTGCGCTCATGTAAATCGGGAGGGCGATTATTTCTGTGCGGATTTCTGCTTAGCCCAGCGCCTTTTCTGCGCGGCGGCGATGCGGGCACGCGCTTCCGGGCTCAGCACGCGCTTTTTACGCGGCTTATTGCCAAAGGAAGTCGTGGTAGTAATCCGGGATCCACCTGCGCTTTGGAGCAGACTGCGAACTTTTTCGAGGCGGCTGATCTCTTCATCAACTGCGGCAATTAATTCTTCGCGGGACATTTTCTCTCTCTTGATCAATCTGAATGTATCCGGGGAACGGATCCAGCATTATTACCATAACAAAATACGGTGAATTGTCACAGAACTTTCTCCATGTCAACACCCGTAAAAAAGAGAGTCTTCCTTAGCTGGATAAGGGGGAGTATTACTGATCAGAAATAAAGCAGTAACTTACAATTTGCGGTTTTTTCTTGTTATTGTGAGGCACCATCTTTCGCCCTGGGCCACGATGGAGGCGTGCTTACCCTTAAACGAGTGGAAGTACCACGCCGGCTGGCTATGGGCGGAGTTACGGGAGCGGATGTACAGACCGGGCCGGGGGCTGCATGGCAGGACGAATGGGCCGGCTGTGTTCCGCATATTCTCATTGAGCTGGGAAAGTATCAGATACGGCTCGCCGAGACGCTGGCCGAGCGGGAGGCCGCCTGCCGCCTGCGCTTCAAAGTGTTCAATCTTGAAATGGGGGAGGGGCTGGCTGCGTCGTACAGCAATGGATTGGATCGGGATCGCTTCGATTCATTTTGCGATCACCTGATCGTCGAGGATAGTTCAGAAGGGGAAATCGTAGGCACTTATCGAATGCAGTCGGGATGGAGCGCGGGGCAGAATCTCGGATACTACAGCGAGCAGGAGTTCGACTTTAGTCCCTATGAGAAGATACGGGGCGAAGTGCTGGAGCTGGGCCGAGCCTCCATCGATCGTGAGCATCGCAGCAGCGAAGTGCTCACCCTGCTGTGGCGCGGCATAGCGCAGTATGCGCGCTTTTATCGGCTGCGTTATCTGATCGGCTGCTCTTCTCTGAACTCCCGGGACCCCAAAGCGGGCTGGTCAATGTATCGGCAACCCAGCGGATTTCCTGCGCCCGCGGCGCTTTGCACGCGGCCGAGGCGCCGCTTTGAACTGCCCGAGGAGCATGCAAATGCGACGCAGGAAGTAAAAGTACCGAAGCTGCTGAAGACGTATATTGCAGTGGGAGCGAGAATCTGCGCAGCGCCGGCATGGGACCGCGAATTCGGGACAATCGATTTTCTGACGCTGCTGGATCTGACGCAGTTGTCAGCGGCGGCGAGGAGTCGCTTCCTGCCGGTATCGGAGGCATCGTCCGCGCCTGTCGAGCCGGCCTGCGCCTGCTGATCCTGATCTTCACGCTCGGTGAGATTGCAGTGCGGTTTGTTGTGCTGCGCCTGGGGCGCAGGTCGCCGCTGGAACTGCAGGACCGCGCACAGTGGCTGCACGCATCCTGCGCCAGGATTCTAAGGCGTCTGAAAATAGAGACGGCTTCACGAGGACAGCGGCCTGCGCAGGGGCTGATCTGCAGCAATCACCTGAGCTATCTCGATATCCTCGTGTATGCTGCCGTGCTGCCGTGCGTATTTGTCTCCAAGCGCGAAGTGGCTCGCTGGCCCGCGATTGGGTGGTTTGCGCGTGCGGGCGGCACGATCTTTGTCGACCGGCAGAGCCGCACCGGCACCGGGGAAGTAACTCGGCAGATCGCCTCAGTCCTTGAGCAAGGCGTGCCAGTGCTGCTGTTTCCTGAGGGGACCAGCACAGATGGCAGCGTCGTGCAGCGCTTTCATCCTTCGCTGCTGGAGCCGGCGGTGCAGCTGAATGCGGAGATGACCGCGGCGGCGATTGGTTATCGCGCCCTGGATGCACCCGAACGGGACATGTGCTGGTACGGAGAAGCGGCGTTCACGCCGCATCTGATAAGGACCATGGCACGGGGAAGTATTAGAGCAGAAGTGGAATTTTATCCAGGTCCTGCTGTGCACAGAGAACGCAAGGCCGCCGCGATTGAATTACGGGAGCAGGTGCAGGCTTTGCGCATGCGCATGGCGAGGGAAGTCGCGCAGCAGGATGCCTGATTACAGGCAGAGCTGGTGGAGTATCGGGAGATTCGTGTAAGTGGTCGTCGAAGGGCAAGCGTACATTCTACGATTCACTCAGAGTCGAAGATATGTGGAATCCCACATCTGCCAACGGCGGACAGATGTGGGGCACCCCGGCGGGATGGCTGATGACACAGAGGTTATTCGCCGGGTGCTTCTTCTTTTCGGGCCAGTTCCTGCAATTGCCTGCGCCAGTCGAGAGAGTCAACGAAGACGCGGGATTCGCGCCAGTGCTCGCGGACGAGGACATGCAGCTCGAGATAGACGCGGGTGCCCAGGAGTTTTTCGATCGCCTGGCGCGCTCCCGCGCCGATTTCTTTTAATTTGCTGCCGCCTTTGCCGATCAGGATGGCTTTCTGTCCGGAACGCTCGCAGTAGATGGCGGCAGCGATACGTGTGACCGGGGCCTTGCCATCCCGCCGTGATTTTCCAGCCGGCAGAGCAGGGGGTTCTTCGAAGCGTTCGACGACGACGGCAGAGGCGTAGGGAACCTCTTCGCCGGTTTCCACCAGGATGCGCTCGCGGATCAGTTCGGCGACGAGGAAGCGCTCCGGCTGATCGGTGAACTGGTCTTTGGGGAACCAGCGCTGTCCTTCCGGCAGATACTCGGCAAGTTTATGCAGAAGGACTTTCAGGCCATCACCCTTTTTTGCCGAGACGGGGATAACTTCTGCGAAGGAGTAGAGGGTACGAAGGCCGTCGATCAGCGGTAACAGGCGGTCTTTGGGGATGAGATCAATTTTCGTGATCACCAGGAAGACGGGACAGTCGAGCTTGCGGATCATCTCGAAGGCCAGAGCTTCTTCGCTGGCGCGATCGAGACGGAGGGGTGCGGGTTCCGACGCAGGCGCGTCCTGAGCCGCTTCCCGATCAGGGGTCGGGGATTCCAGAGCTTTGGTTCGCGCCTGCGCCTGGCGGCGGACCGCGTCGATGACCAGCAGGACGACGTCGCGCGTCTCGAGCGCCTCGTGAATCTCGTGCATCATGCTGCGGTCGAGCTGCGACGCGGGCTTATGTATTCCAGGCGTGTCGACGAAGACGATCTGTGCGGGAGGATGGACACGCTTGCGTTCAGGAACTTCGACGATGCCGTGAATGCGGGTTCGCGTGGTTTGTGGTTTTGCCGTGACGATCGCGACCTTCTCGCCAATGAGCGCATTCAGCAGCGTCGACTTGCCCGCGTTGGGGCGGCCAATGATGGAGACGAAGCCGGAGCGCAGTTTCATAGCGACTGCATTCAGATTAACTGGGGCAGAGGCAGACGGGAAATGCGCAGGCGATTTACGCGACGGTCGGAAGAGGCGAGGATTTCGAAGCGCAGGCCATAGCCCTCGACGACTTCGCCGGTCTGCGGAATGCGACCGGCAGCTTCGCTGACCAGGCCGCCCACGGTGGTAGCTTCAACGTCTTCGGGCAGGTCGACCCCACCGAGAATGTCCTCCACGCGATCGATTTCGAGATCACCGGGCACCACCCAGGTGCCTCCGGGCTCCCTGGTCACGGCGGACCGATCCTCGTCCTCGTGTTCGTCGCTGATGGCGCCCACGATCTCTTCGAGAAGGTCCTCAATGGTCACAAGACCGGCGACGCCCCCATACTCATCAATGACGATGCGCATGTGCTGCTTTTCCCGCTGCATCTCGCGGAGCAGTTCGTTTACCTTCTTGGCCTCAGGAGTAAAGGTGGCGGGGCGCTGGATAGCAGCAACGGTTCGGGCGCGGATTTCCGCATCGGTAATCTGCAGCAGGTCGTGAGCGAAGGCAATGCCGGTGATGTTGTCCAGAGTTCCGCTGTAAACAGGCACACGCGAGAAGGGATTGGCGCGGATTTGATCAAGAAACTGCTCGAGGGTAAGACTGTCAGGGACGGCGAACATGGCCGGTCGCGGGGTCATGACTTCGCGCACGACTTTGTCCCCGAACTCGACCGCGGAGCGCACCAGTTCGCGGTCGCTTTCTTCCAGAATGCCCTCTTCCTCGCCAGCCTCGATGAGCGCCTCGACGGCTTCGGCAGCGGGTGTTTCGCCGTTGGCGGTGGGGCGCGGCTCAGCCAGAGCGGCGATCGACAGCAGAAACTGGACGAAGAGGGTGATGGGCAGGATCAGCCAGAACAGGATGCGCAGCAGCCATCGCCAGCGGACGATCCATTCGCCGCGGGTGCGCGTGAATATGGCAAAAGGGAGAAGGCGATTGAACAGCACGATGACCACGACGATGCCGAGGACGACCTGCGCGATTTCCGGCAGCGTGACATGGTCGACTGCCCGGTCGCGGTCGAAGAGCAGCATTCCAAAAACGAGCGTGAGGAAGGCCAGCGACAGGTGCATGAGGATAGCGGCGGAGAGCGCGACGCGCTCGCGGTTCATTCCCAGGCGCGGCTCGACTCGCTGCTCCCAGACGTCGATGTTCTCCTGAAATTCGCGGGCGAGGAATTTGCCCATTTCGGAGTAAAGGCGATCGAGGTAGGAGGCGAGCGTGAGCACGATCAGCAGCAGCGCGATCAGGGCGGCGGGGGCGATGCTCATGGCCGGCTCCGCTTTGATCGGGCGGCCGGCCCGGCTGCCGGATCTGCGCTGCGCTCGATGAGACCGGCATTGAGGCCGAAGCGGCGGCGCAAAGCGGCCTCTTTCCGCCCCATCTGGCCGGAGTCGGTTTCGTGGTCGTAGCCGGCAAGGTGGAGGAGGCCATGCAGGATAAGAACCTGCAGTTCGGCGGAGAGCGGGTGAGCTGCTTCGTCCGCCTGGCGGGCGGCGGTTTCTACAGATATGGCCAGATCGCCGGCCAGCACTTCCTGCCCATCGAAAGACGCAGGGGCAGGGAAGGAAAGGACGTCGGTCGGCTTATCTTTATGCCGCCAGGTTCGGTTTAACTGGCGGATATGCCGGTCGGTGGTGAGCAGAACCGACACCTGGCCGCGCAGTCTGACGGCCTCTGCGGTCTCTTTCAGGAATGCGGTGAGGAACCGCTGCCGTAGTCTGCGGCCGAATTGGGTTTGTATCGCAGGCTCAATAACGATCATGGTCGGGTGCGGTGGCGCGTAGGCTGCTCCGCCGGCGCACAAACAACGCAGGAGGGCTTTCGCCCTCCTGTCTTTATGGTAACGCTAATGGGGTTCGGCAGAAGTTGTTCGCTACCGCCGGGTTACTGAGTGGGGGGAACGCGAACTTCCTCCCGGTCGTTTTCCTGCTCGGTAAGCGTGAGGGGTAGTTCCTCCTGCCGGGCGCGACCGAAGCCCTCGTAGGCGCGAATAATGCGCTGCACGAGGTGATGGCGGACAACGTCGCTGTCCTCAAAGCGGACGAAGCGAATGCCGTCGACGCCGTCGAGGACATTCATGGCTTCAACCAGACCGGACTTGCGGGGGTTGGGCAGGTCGATCTGGGTGACGTCTCCGGTAATGACGGCCCTGGCATTGTTGCCCATGCGCGTCAGGAACATCTTCATTTGCTCGCTGGTGGTGTTCTGGGCCTCGTCCATGATGATGAAGGCATCGTTGAGGGTGCGGCCGCGCATAAAGGCCAGCGGGGCCACCTCGATCACGTTGCGCTCCAGCATCTTGTCGACGCGCTCGGGCTCGAGCAGATCATAAAGGGCGTCGTAGAGCGGCCGGAGATAGGGATCGACCTTTTCCTGCAGGCTGCCGGGAAGAAAGCCGAGGCGCTCGCCTGCCTCGACAGCAGGACGCACCAGCACGATGCGGCTGATCTTCTTGGCCAGCAGCGCGGCAGCGGCCATGGCGACGGCAAGATAGGTTTTGCCGGTGCCGGCGGGGCCGATGCCAAAGACCATGTCGTTCTGCTCGATGGCTTCGACATAGCGGCGCTGGTTCAACGAGCGTGGCTGCACCATGCGCTTGATACCCGCAGAGCGCTGCTTGCCGCTTTCGGCGAGGCTGCGCAGCGAAATGGACGGGTCAGCGGTGACGAGGCGGAGCATGCCGTTCAGTTCGCCGTTCTGCAGCAGGATGCCCTGTCGGCGCAGCGCTTCGTAATCCTGAAAAATGCGCTGGACGCGCGCAATGGCGTCCTCTGAGCCCTCCACCAGCACGGCATCGGATTGCAGGTCGATGCGCGCATGGAGAGCATCCTCCATGAGTCTCAGGTTTTCGTCACGGGTCCCGAACAGGGGCTCAAGATTTGGAGTGATCTCGAGATGTTTTCTCATCAGGCGAGGAAAAGACCTCCGGACGTGGCAATGCGAAAACCACGCGGTTGAAAGTGCACTGTAGGGGGAACCGGCGCGTGCGAAGTCCGATGTTGCCCCGCACTGGTTGGATGCTCCAGACAGTGGGAACGAACCGGATTGGCAATCGGCGCCAAATGAGTGATATTGCCGCCAGAGTAGCCCGGGTTTTTGCCGCAGTCAATGGGGTTTCTTTGAATATTGTCGGAATTTGCGCCGAGGTGGTACACGAGGCGGGTTTGACCCCAGCGCTGAACGGCTGAGCTAGTCACCGCTATGCCTGCGGTGCGGTGTCAGCAGGAATTTGACATTTATGGGGAATGGTCGTCGGCGATTTTGGGGCAGAGACAGGATCGCCGGGGCCGCGCCGTCCCTCCGGGACTTCTGCCGCTTTGGGCATGGCCCCAGCGCTGAAAGCGCTGGGCTAGTAACCCCTGCGGCCTGCGGCGCGCCAGTGTCTGCATGGGCACCGTCTCCGCATTCGTCGAAACGCCGGGCTGGTAAACGCTGCGCCTGCGGCGCGGTATAGCGAGCGAAACGGGAGTCAGTCCGGACCCTTCGACCGTGGAAGCCACACAAACCCTCTGTCTCTGCCGCAGGATGCTCACTGGTGTTCTGCTCAGCGTGCTGCAACTGCGGGTTCGGACCTGGCAGCAAGGTACTTGTCCAGCACCGGCAGGAACTTCGCCAGCCACTGCGGGTGTGCGGGCCATGCGGGAGCCGTGACCAGACTGCCGTCGACCACCGCGCCGGTCATTTCGACGGGCATCCAGGTGCCGCCGGCCAGTTCCACTTCAGGGGCACAGGCCGGATAGGCGCTGACCTTGCGGCCTTTGAGTACGCGGGCTGCCGCCAGCAATTGAGCGGCATGACAGATGGCGGCGATGGGCTTATTTTCTTCGGCAAAGTAGCGGACGATCTCCAGCACTCGCGGTTCGAGGCGCAGATATTCGGGAGCGCGGCCGCCGGGGAGCACAAGGCCGTCGTAGTCGTCCGGCTGGATGTCGGCAAAGGTGGCATTCAGCGTGAAGTTGTGGCCGCGCTTTTCTGAGTAGGTCTGGTCGCCTTCGAAGTCATGAATAGCGGTTCGCACCGACTGGCCGGCCTTCTTGCCGGGGCATACGGCGTGGACGGTGTGGCCGACCATCTGGAGCGCCTGAAAGGGCACCATGGTCTCGTAGTCTTCAGCGTAGTCGCCGACAATCATCAGCAGCTTTGCCTGGGTCATGGGTCGTCCTCCGGGGTTTGCTTTAATGATGCTCCTGTTTGCAGGCAGGGTGCGTGAGATTGTCGGGCGCTGCGGCGTTCTCAGGCGGTCGCAGGGAGGCCGATAGTTGACAAAGTCAACTAAGCGCACGCATGCTGTTGTTCATGCCTGTCGATTCAGAGCGGGTCGTAAATCTGGCCGCGGACGCTGCCGCTTTTCGGCAATTCAATCGAAGCTATACCCGGTTTCTCGGCACGCTGAACGACAGCTTTCTGCGCACCGAGTTCAGCCTGGCCGAAGGCCGCGTGCTGTATGAGATGGCGAAGCGGACCAAACCGCAGGCGAGAGACATCAGCGAAGCGCTGGGCATGGATGCCGGCTATCTCAGCCGCATTCTCAGCAAGTTTGAGAAGGCGGGATTGGTGGAGCGCAGAACTTCAAAACAGGACAGCCGCGCGGCCGATCTGCTGCTGACGGCGAAGGGTCGAGCAGCTTTCCGCACCCTGAATACACGCGCGGAAAGCGAAGCTCGTGCCGTTTTGAAGGACCTTTCGAACGCTGAACGAACCCGATTCATGGGCGCTTTGCAGATCATTGAACAGATTGCGCTGGGAAAGGCGCAGGGGCCGCGGACATTCACACTGCGGACGCACCGGCCCGGCGATATGGGGATGGTGGTTGCGCTGGAGGGAGCCGGGTACGCTGAGCAGTTCGGCTGGGACAGCACCTTCGAGGCGTTGGTGGCGAAGATCGTCGGCGAATTTATCAGGAACTTCGATCCGGGGCGGGAGCGCTGCTGGATCGCTGAGGTGGATGGGCGGCACGTGGGCCATATTTTCCTGGTGCGGCATCCGGACAGGCCGGAAACTGGCAAACTGCGGCTGTTGTATGTGGATCCTTCGGCTCGCGGTCTGGGGCTGGGACAGACGCTGGTGCGCGAGTGCGTTCAATTTGCGCGCGAGGCCGGCTACCGCCGCATGACGCTTTGGACCCAAAGCATCCTTGCGGCGGCGCACCGGATTTACGAACAGGCTGGTTTTAGGCTGGTGCAGGAGGAGCCGCACCACAGTTTCGGCCAAGACCTGATCGGGCAGACCTGGGAGCTGGAGTTGTCGTAGTTCCGGCTACCCGTTCCAGGCACCCAGTTCGCGGCGCAAGAGCACAATCTGGCCGAGGTGATAGCTGGTGTGCTGACCGGCAAGCAGGACTTCACGCAGAAGGGTCTGGCCTTCGCCCCACGGTATGGTTGCGTAGAGATTGGAATCCGCGTTTCCTACTAACTTGACGAAATCCGCGATGTCTTTTTTGACGGCTGCGACGGAGGTATCCCAGGCGGCGTCGTTCTCCGGCCCTTCTTCTTTAGGCCAGTAGTCCTTCGGCCACTCCGGCTGAACGTAGTTCGAGTTGGTGGAGAAATCCAGGAGATCGTGGAGCGCGATACGAATGTGCTCCAGAAGTTGCCAGGGTGTATGCTCCGCGCCTTCGGGCTTGGCTCCGCGTGCTTTGGCGGGGAAATCTTCCAATACAGCTTTCAAATCTGCATGGGCGCTGCCTCCACGCAGAAATTCAATCAACTGGTCGCGCAGGGCGCGATCCTCGGCAGTGCTCATAAAGTTCTCCTCTTCCTGGTAGGATGCGCAGGGTAACGGCGCCGACGCATTTCTGCAGGACCAACCGCGCGAAGGGATTCGATTTTCACAAACGCGGACGGCATGAAGTCCGCGTTGCTTGAGAAGCGGACCTAATGCGCCTCAACCATCTCCTGCTGCTGGCGCTTTTCTGCGAACATATCGCCGATGCGACGAATCTGAGCGCCGACTCCGCGGAGCTTCTCCTCAATGTGCTCGTAGCCGCGATCGATGTTGTAGACGCGGTCGAGGATCGATTCACCATCGGCCACGAGGGCCGCCAGCACCAGAGAGGCTGATGCGCGGAGGTCAGAGCACATCACAGCGGCGGCGGAAAGAGGCGTCCTGCCGCGGACTGTGGCGGTGCGCCCGTCGACACGAATGTTGGCGCCCATCCGCACCAGCTCCTGCACATGCATGAAGCGGTTCTCGAAGATGTTCTCCTTCACCAGAGACGCGCCTTCGGCCTGGGTTGCCAGGGCCATATACTGCGCCTGCATGTCGGTGGGGAAGCCGGGGTATTCTTCGGTGGAGATGTCGGCGGCTTTGAGCTGGCCGTCACTGCGCACGCGGATCTGATCGCGAGCGAGGATGTCGACGCGAGCTCCTGCCGCCTGGAGTTTCCCGATGACGGCAGCGAGGTGAGCCGGGTTACAGTGACTCACGCACAAATCGCCGCCGGTGATGGCGCCCGCCACCAGGAAGGTTCCGGCTTCGATGCGATCGGGATTGATGCGGTGTTTGGCTCCGTGCAGCTTGTCGACGCCGTGAACGCGAATGGTTGAGGTGCCTGCACCTTCGATTTTGGCGCCCATGGCGGTGAGCAGGGCGGCCAGGTCGGTGACCTCGGGCTCGCGGGCGCAGTTTTCCATCACGGTCTCGCCCTCGGCGAGGACCGCAGCCATCAGCAGGTCTTCGGTGCCGGTGACGGTGATCTTGTCGAAGACAATGTGCGCGCCCTTCAGGCGCTCGGCGCGGGCTTCGATGTAGCCGTGCTCGTAGGCGATCTGCGCGCCCATGCTTTCGAGGCCCTTGATGTGGAGATCGATGGGACGCGCCCCGATGGCACAGCCGCCAGGCATGGAGACGCGCGCGAGGCCGGTGCGCGCCACCAGCGGGCCGAGGACCAGAGAGGAGGCCCGCATGGTCTTCACGATTTCGTACTTTGCGGTCGGATCGGACAGAACGCGGCAGCTGATGGTGGTGCGATGCTGTGCCCGGCCATAGCCAAGTTCCACTTCGGCGCCCATCGAGGTCAGGAGCTTCCGCTCGGTCTCGATGTCGCGCACCTGCGGAATGTTCTCCAGCACGACTTCGTCTTCGGTGAGAATCGCCGCTGCCATGCAGGGCAGTGCGGAGTTCTTGGAGCCGCTGACCCGGATGGTGCCAAGGAGCGGATTGCCGCCGCGAATCACAAATTTGTCCATGACTGTGCCTACAGTTTAAATGCGCTGTCTGGGGAAAAAGATGCAGCTGCCGGCCGTTGGTATCGGAGGATGGCTCAGGTTTTCTCGGGCCGGGCCTGGTTGTTTATTCGGACTATTTTTTTTGGGATGGTGTTGCCGGTGCGCTCTGCGCGTCGTCCTCGGTCCAGATCACTTCGCCGGGACGCGCGTAATGCAGCCGCTCGCGGGCCTCGTGCTCGATGGCGTCGGGATCATTCTTCAGGTCCTGAATGTGCTGCTGGAGGCGGGCGTTGTCGTGCTGGAGATCGTCAATTTTCTTCTCGATGGAGCGCCCTTCGGCTCGCTTTTGCGCGTACATATTTACGCCGTTCTCACCGAAGAAGCCGTGGTAGCCAAAGAACAGCGCCGTCAGGATAGCCAGTCCAGTGGCGAGGCGCCGCCGCATGCGATAGATCAGCCTCGCTCCGCGGCCCAGTGTCCGGCGCGCAAATGTCGTTTTCGGTGGAATGTCGGCCCTGCTCACATCCGTGTCCCTTCTACTGCCAACTCTGTTCACTCGCCCCGGATCGTGCCCCGGGGCTTTATGCCAGGACCCAATCTTTCGCTGCCTGGCTCAGCGGTTCCCGGTCGCTGTCTTTCCGTGCCTCGGAATAGACCCGAACCACGGGCTCGGTTCCGCTCAGCCGGTAGGCTACCCACGAGCCGTCGGCCAGAATCAGCTTAAGGCCGTCGGTCCGCACCACCTTCGCCACCTTGCGGCCACTTAGCTCGGTGGGATCGGTCTTTATCTTCTCAGTGAACTTTTCCTTCACCTCGGGAGTCAAGCGGAAATTCTCACGATTTGGATAGAAGGAACCAACTCTGGCAAACAGCTGCTTGAGCTGTTCGCCGAGACTCTTGCCGCGGACTGCAACCATCTCGGTTGCCAACAGGCCTGCAATGACGCCGTCCTTCTCAGGAACGTGACCGCGGATGGTCAGGCCGGCACTCTCCTCGCCGCCGATGACAATTTTGTCTTCATTGATCAGCTCGCCGATGAATTTGAAGCCTACGGGCGTCTCGTAGAGCGGGATCTTGTATTCCTCGGCCAGCGCATTGATCAGATTGGTGGTGGCCACGGACTTGGCCACGCCGTTTCTCCAGCCGCGCGTCTCTACGAGATAGTCGAAGAGCAGGGCGATGATGTAATTCGGCTGGATGAAGGTTCCATCCTGGTCGACGATGCCGAAGCGATCCGCATCGCCGTCGGTGGCGATGCCGATGGCCGCGCCGGTTTCTTTCATCTTCGCTTTGCAGGCGTCGAGCAGGTGATCGTCGGGCTCGGGCGCATGACCGCCAAAGAGCACGTCGCGGTAATCGTGGACGGTGGCGGTTTCCACTCCATGCTCGCGGAGGATATGGCAGCTGTAACCGCGCGCCGCGCCCCAGAAGGGGTCGAAGACGACCTTCAGTCCGGACTTTTTGATCGCTTTGAAGTCGACCAGCTCGCCCAGGCGCTTCAGGTAATCCGGTTTCACGTCGACCTGGTCGTATTTGGATTGGGAATCGGCTGGCGGCTCGACGCTGGCGAGCGCCTTCACTTTGGCCTCAATCTGCGTTGTTACTTCGGGGAGGGCCGGCGCGCCGTCCGGAGTCGAGTACTTGATGCCGTTGTACTCCGGGGGATTGTGGGAAGCGGTGAAGTTGATGGAGCCGCCGGTTTTCTTCTGGCGCACGGCATAGGCGATGGCGGGAGTTGGCGCGGGATCGGGAATGATCAGCGGCGTGACCCCATTCGCCGCCAGCACTTTCGCCGCTTCGGCGACGAACATTTCGCCGAGGAAGCGCGGATCGCGTCCGACCAGCACGGTCTTCGGTCCGGATTGCGAAGCGACATATTGCGCGATACCCGCCACGGCGCGCCGAATATTGCTCAGGGTGAAATCTTCCGCGACCACAGCGCGCCAACCCGAAGTGCCAAATTTAATCTCGGCGGTCATTCTCTTTTCCCTCTCAGGACGCTGGGCTTATGATGCTGGCATTACGAATCCCAGTCGTATCTTCTAATATGCACCGATGATTGTACCCGCCGCTGACGCCCGCATTGTGATTACAACTACAGGCTCGCGAGAAGAAGCCGAGCGCATCGCCCGTTTCCTGGTAGAGGAACAGATTGCGGCGTGTGTGAATCTGCTGCCGGGCGTCATGTCGGTTTATCGCTGGCAGGGCGAAGTGGAGTCCGCCGACGAGATTCTTCTGGTGATCAAAACCAGCGCCGGCAATCTGGAGACCCTGGACGCCGCACTGCGCCGGCTGTATTCGTATGAAGTGCCGGAGCTCCTGGTACTGGAACCGGAGGCGGGGAGTAAGGCCTACCTGGACTGGATTGCGCAGTCGGCGGGGTCGCGGCCGTAGCAAAGACCCCGGCCAGCTCGCAGCCAACCCGGCTGGGGATTTTTGCATCAAAGCTACCTTCGTCACCAAATTGTTGTCTTATCTTCGGCCCCCTTCTGCCTTGCCATGGACGAGAAATCGCTGCGACGAGAAGTCGATCGTTTCATTCTCGATCTCATCGACGGCGTTCCTCATCTCGAAGCGCTGCTGCTGCTCTGGAACAGCCGCCCGAAGCACTGGTCCATCGACGAGCTTGCGCATGCTCTCTACATCTCGAACGACCGCACCCGAGAGATCGTGCTGGGCCTGCAACAGCGGGAGATGGTTGTTGTGGAATCGCAGCAGTGCTTTTACAACACCGAGTACAGCCGCGACACACTGATCTCGGAAGTCGACCGGACTTATCGCCGGGAACTGGTCCGCATCTCGACCATGATCCACTCCAAAGCATCTCCGTCAGTGCGCGAGTTTGCCCGCGCGTTCCGGTTCAAGAAGGACTGAGAGGGAAGACATGGCTTCGGCCGTTTACATCCTCGGATTTCTGGTGACACTGTGCTGCGGGATTCTGCTGATCCGCGCTTTTGCAGCCAGCCGCAGACGCCTGCTGCTGTGGAGCGCGGTGTGCTTTTTCGGGCTGGCGGTTTCGAATCTGCTGGTCTTTTTGGACCTCGTCGTTTTCCCGGAGGTGGATCTCTATCCGTGGCGGCTGCTGACCGCTGCGATCTCGATGCTGATCCTGGTCTACGGTCTGGTGTGGGAGGGGCAGCAATGATCCATTCGGCGCTGTTTGAAGGCTTCCTTGAAGGCGTCATCGCGACTACCTCGCTGGTGGCCGGCCTCTTCTTTCTCCGCTACTGGCGGGACACGCGCGACACGCTCTTTCTGGCGTTTTCCGTCGCCTTTTTTATCGAAGGCATCAACCGCACCGTCAGAATCTTTTTTGTGCGTCCCAATGAAGCCAGCCCCTGGGTCTTCGTGGTGCGCTGCTTCGCGTTTCTGATCATCCTGGCGGGAATCGTGAATAAGAACCGGAGATCGAACGCGTGAGGCGGCGCAGCAATAGCACACAGCGCATCTGCCGGGGATTCCAGAAGAAATAAGAGGTGCGGGGAAGATCCCGCACCTCTTGTCATTCAGATTGCTGAAGGCCACAGATCAGCCTTCGGTTGCCCCATGACACTTTTTATATTTCTTGCCGGATCCGCAGGGACAGGGGTCGTTGCGGCCTACCTTTTCTCCGGTTCGGCGCTGCGCGGGAAGGGAACTGTCGCCACCGCCGGCCATGCGCGCATGTTCCAACTCGCGCTTCTTCTTGCGCTCGAATTCGCGTTCCAACTCGTCGATGGTGGTGGAGGGGGCGCGCGTCGGGATTGGAATGGGCGGAGGCGCTACCGGCTGGCGATGGCCGTTGCCGTCTCCCGCATTCACGGGCAAGCCGGGCCGTGCCACAGCGGCCGATCCATCGGCGGACGCCACAGCGGGGGCGGCGGGAATCGCCGTGCGCGGACGGGAGGGAATCTCTACTGGTTGCCCATCGGGGCCGACAATCCGCATCAGGAAGAGGAAGCGGACGGTGTCCTCCTGGAAGCGCTGCATCATCGCTTCGAACATCTCGAAGGATTCTTTCTTGTAGGCCACCAGCGGATCCTGCTGCCCATAACCACGCAGACCGATGCCTTCCTTGAGGTGGTCCATGTTGAGCAGGTGGTCTTTCCACAGGCCGTCGAGCACGCTCAGCATGATCATGCGCTCGTGGAAGCGCATGGCCTGATCGCCGATGAGCTGCTGCTTGGCTTCGTACTTATCCTTCAGGCGCTCGAACAAAGTTTCGCCCAGCTCGTGGCGGGTCATGCGGGAGGTGTCGACGCCCTCGGCGTTCAGGTCGAAGCCGAAGTGCGAGACCAGTTTCTCGTTGAGAGCCTTCCAGTCCCACTGATCGGGGTGGACCTTTTCGCTGGCGAACTCATCCAGAATCTCACTCAGAATGTTGGGGACGTAATCCTCGACGATGAGCTCTTTCTGGTCGAGGCCTTCGAGCAGCTGGTGGCGCGTTCCATAGACGGCCTCGCGCTGCTTGTTCATCACATCGTCGTATTCGAGCAGGTGTTTGCGGGCTTCGAAGTTCTGGCCTTCGACGGCTTTCTGCGCGGCCTCGATGCGATTGGAGATCATGCGCGACTCGATGGGCATGCCCTCTTCCATGCCCATCTTCTGGAGCAGCGTGGAAACCCACTCGCGCGCGAAGATGCGCATGAGGTCGTCTTCGAGGGAGAGATAGAAGCGCGAAGCTCCAGGATCGCCCTGGCGTCCGGCGCGCCCGCGCAGCTGGTTATCGACGCGCCGCGATTCGTGCCGCTCGGTGCCGAGGATATGCAGGCCGCCGGTGGCGATCACGGCTTCGTGTTCGGCCGCCGCTGTTGCCGCGTGACCGGCGTAGACCCGATCCCAGTTCTCCTGCGAGGTTTCGAACTCCTGGCCCTGGTAGTAGAAGCGAAGCATGCCCGGAGCAGCCATGGGATTGATGGCGCCTTCGGCTGGGCTGATGGCCCGCGCCAGGCTCTTCTTCACCAGCTCCTGACGGGCGACGAAGTCGGGATTGCCGCCCAGCAGAATGTCCGTTCCGCGGCCGGCCATGTTGGTGGCGATGGTCACCATGCCAAGGCGGCCAGCCTGGGCAACGATTTCCGCTTCGCGTTCGTGGTACTTGGCGTTGAGGACGACGTGGCGCACGCCCTTGCGCGCCAGAATCTGCGAAAGCAGCTCTGACTTCTCGATGGAGGTGGTGCCGACCAGCACCGGTTGCTGCTTCTCGTGCAGCTGAGCGATTTCGTCGGCCACGGCGAAGTACTTTTCCTTCGCGGTGCGGTAGACAACATCGGCATTCTCGACCCGCAGCAGCGGTTTATTCGTGGGGATGACCACGATGTCCAGCTTGTAGATGTTGTCGAACTCGGCTGCTTCGGTTTCGGCGGTGCCGGTCATGCCGGCGAGCTTCTTATAGAGGCGGAAGTAGTTCTGGAAGGTGATGGTGGCCAGCGTCTGATCTTCGCGGCGGATGTTGACGCCTTCCTTGGCCTCGACCGCCTGGTGCAGGCCGTCGGACCAGCGGCGCCCGGGCATCATGCGACCGGTGAACTCGTCGACGATGATGACCTCGCCGTCCTTCACCACGTACTGCACGTCGCGCTTGTAGAGGGTGTGTGCTTTGATCGCGGTCTCGACGTGGTGCTTGAGCTCCCAGTTCTCCGGATCGGCGATGTTGCCGATGCCCAGCAGGCCTTCGATTTTCTCCCAGCCTTCGTCGGTGACGGAGATGGTCTTGTGCTTTTCGTCGACCACGAAGTCGCCGGTCAGGATCTTTTCTTCCGGGCTCTTCTCGATCTCCTCGCCCTGCTCGAGAGAAGGAATGATGCGGTTGACGCGCACATATTTGTCGGTGGTCTGATCGGTGGGGCCGGAGATGATGAGCGGGGTGCGGGCCTCGTCGATCAGGATCGAGTCCACTTCGTCGACGATGGAGTAGGAGTGCCCCCGCTGGACGCAGTCGGCCAGCTCAAACTTCATGTTGTCGCGCAGGTAGTCGAAGCCGAATTCGTTGTTGGTGCCGTAGGTGATATCGGCGGCATAGGCCTTGCGGCGCTGGTTGTCGTCGAGATCGTGGACGATGACACCAACGCTCAGGCCGAGGAACTCGTAAATCTTGCCCATCCATTCGGCGTCGCGTTTGGCCAGATAGTCGTTGACGGTGACCACGTGCACGCCGTGTCCGGCGAGGGCATTGAGATAGCAGGGAAGGGTGGCGACGAGGGTTTTGCCTTCGCCGGTCTTCATTTCGGCGATCTTGCCCTGGTGAAGGACCATGCCGCCGACCAGCTGCACGTCGAAATGGCGCATGTTCACGGCACGCCAGCCCGCCTCGCGCCCCACGGCGAAAGCCTCATGGAGAATGTCGTCCAGAACCTGCTTTTCGGCTGTTTTGCGGTCCTCTTCCTCGGTGATGCCTTCCAGAGCGGCTGCGATGCGCGCGCGGAACTCTGCCGTTTTGGCGCGCAACTGCTCGTCGCTCAGGGCCTTCATCTGGGGCTCCAGAGCATTAATGGCCTGTACCCTGGGCAGCAGGCGCTTCACCACCCGCTCATTGCTGGTGCCAAATATCTTTGTGAGAATGTTGCTGCTCAAAATCGATCCTTCGGCAGTCGCCTCGGCAGATGCTGTACTTCAAAAACGTACGCTGGCGCCGTAAGCCGCCTATTCCGCTCTAAAGAGAGGGTCCTCTATAAGTGTAGTCGAGGTGCGGCGATTCTGCTGTGCGCGATTCGGTGGTGGTGGGGTGGGGATTTCCTGAGAGCAGGGGCTGAAGAGCCAGAACCGGTGAGCAATCGAGAAACGCTGAAGTGGGCGGCGCGGCAGGGGGCGTGTGGCGTCTATGCCGCGCCTATAAATGGAACATGTGAGCTGCTCCGTACACCAGGCCCAGGGTAATGGTGGCGATGGCAATCTCGCCGATCAGGCCGACGACGAAGGGCCGCGCACCCTGCCGGCCGAGTTCGCGCAGATTGCTGCGCAGGCCTACCCCGGCAAACGCCAGCAAAAACGCCCAGCGTGACAGGTTGCCGAGCGAAATGGACTGTGCCTTTGTGAAGAAGCCGATTGAAGCGAGCAGCGAAATGAGCAGGAAGCCCAGGACGAATTTAGGGAATTTCCGCCACAGGAAGGCTGCCTTGTTGGTGACTCGCTCGGCCTGGCCTTTCGAGGCCCAGTAGGCCGCGTACCCCAGCACCACAAATCCGATCAGCGCGTTGCGGCAGGTCTTGGCCAGCACCGCCATGCGGCCCGCGGCGTCGGAGTAGATGGCTCCGGCTGCGGTCGATTCGGCGGTATTGTCGACAGCCAGCCCGGCCCAGAGACCATAGGCGCGGTCGCTCAGGTGCAGGGCGTGTCCAATGAGGGGGAAGGCTACCAGGGAGATGGCGCCGAGTCCCAGGATGGCTGCAATGGCATACGACACGTCTTCTTCGTCGGCATCGATAGCACTTTGCGAAGCCAGGATGGCGGAGACGCCACAGATCGACGAACCCAGGGCCAGCAGGGATGTGAGCTTGGGTCGGAGCTTGAATCCGCGGCCCAGCAGGGTCATAAAGACCAGTGAAAAAACCACTTCAATAAAGACCAGGCCCAGCGAAATGCCGCCCAGGTGGAGGAGGTCGCCCATGAGGAAGCGCGCGCCGAGCAAGACGATCCCGGCCTTGAGCCAGAACTCGTAGGTAGCCGCGCCTGCGCGAAACACGGCGGGCACACCCACGGTGTTGGAAATGGCCAGGCCCAGCAAAATCGCCCATAAAACGTATTCGATATTCGGCAGCACCAGATGATGCGCCGTCGCGAAAGCAGCGATGGTGTGCTCGATCAGCTTGCCCGCATACCCCACGGCAGCCAGCAGCAGCATTCCCGGAACCATCTCCAGAAAACGCCGCGGCAGCGAGACGCTGCGGGGCTGGGGCAGAGCAAGGGATCCGGCCATGGGCTTTCGGCTTACCAGGGAATGGTCTTGACCAGCCCGATGCGGACGACCAGGGCAGCGGCCAGGCCAAGCAGCACAGCCCAGCCATCCAGCGTAATGCGACGTGACGAAGTAGGGGTCATAACAAGTACTCCTGAGAGGGCGGCGACTGGGAATCGCCTGAAATTGATGAGGAGAATCGCCTTGCTAAGGCGCAGGAGAGCGGGAAACTAGCTACAACAACAGCCGGAGAGGCTGCTGGACATAAACAGGGACGCGAATTGGGAATCGCGGTTCATGCAGTTCTTTGTTTTTAACACGAATTGGAGTGTGGATGCAATCGGAGGGTGGGATGGGACGATTTCCTGGGCCCCAGGCGCAAACGCCCCGCCGCGAGGGCAGGGCGCTGGCTGGGAGCGAAGTCTGGCTCCGGTGTTCAGGGAAGGCGCAGGACCAGCCCGGTGCTGATCGTAGTCGGATTGAAACTCTGGTTGAGGCTCTGCACCCCGCCCCAGGAGTATTCCGCCACGCGCCAGTCGAGGCGGGGGAAGATGGTCAGGTCGAGGCCGGCCAGCGCCTGGTACGCAAACTCGTTTCCGTTGATTTGCGCAGACCCCTGGCCGATCTGGACATGCGCCACCCCGCCCAGCACTTCGGCATAGGGCATGAGCGGCACGACGTGGGGATGCAACTGCACGCGTGGACCGATGAGGCCGACGTCCTCGACCGTCGAACCGGAGCCAAGGAACGAGGCGCGCAGGTCTACTCCGGCCCGGAGGAAGGGAACGCCCCAATGGTCGTAATAGAGGCCGAAGGTGGGCCCATACTGCCAGCCGATGTTGGGCTTGTGAAAATCGGACGCGCTGAACTGGGCGTAGACGGCGGTCTGCGCATGGGCTGAGAAAGGAACAGCTGCAAGGACGGCGAAGAGGAGGAGGAGCAGCTTCTTCACGAGGGGAGATCTCCTTTGAAAAATGAGCAAATGAAAGGAGCGGAGTATCACGACTCCGCTCCTGATTAGATGCCTTGCCGATCTCTACTTCAGCCGCCCCATGATCTCCTCGAGCACCTGCTTCGAGGGGCGCGTGCGCTCCTGCGGCAAGCTGGCCAGCGGTTCATCGACGATGTTCAGCAGGTCGGTGAAGGCCGGCTTTTTCGTGTCGATGTAAAACACGCCGGTCAGCACATCGCCCTTCTCGTGCGCTTCCATCAGGGTTTTGACGGCATGGGCGCGATCGGTCGGATCGTAGTCCTCGTGCAGCTTTTTGAGGCGCAGGCTGGACCCATCGTGCATGGTTACGTCGATGGTCGTGCCCGGATCGTAGGCCACGTCGATCTCCTCAAAGTGGGGCACAAATCCCACTTCGCTGACCGCCTCTTCGTGCTCCTGCATGTACTTGTAGCTGCGCGTCGAACCTTCATGATCGTTGAAGGTCACGCAGGGTGAGATGACGTCGAGCATCACCGTGCCTTTATGGGCGAGGGCCGCCTTCAGCATGGTCAGCAGCTGCTTCTTGTCCCCGGAGAATGAGCGGCCGACAAACGTGGCGCCGAGCTGAATGGCCAGCGAGCAGGTGTCGATGGCCGGCAGGTCGTTGATCACGCCGGTCTTCAGCTTGGAGCCGATATCGGCCGTCGCGGAAAACTGCCCTTTGGTGAGCCCGTAGACGCCGTTGTCTTCGATGATGTAGATCATCGGCAGATTGCGCCGCATCAGGTGCACGAACTGTCCCATGCCGATGGAGGCGGTGTCGCCGTCGCCGGAGACGCCGAGGCCGAGCATGGTTTTGTTCGCCAGCAAAGCGCCGGTCGCCACCGAGGGCATGCGGCCGTGCACGCTGTTGAAGCTGTGCGCCCGCGACAGAAAATACGCCGGGCTCTTCGAGGAGCACCCGATGCCGGAGAGCTTCATCACCCGCTCCGGCTGCACGCCCATCTCGTACATCGCGTCGATGATGCGCTCGGAGATGGCGTTGTGTCCGCAGCCCGCGCACAGCGTGGTCTTGCCGCCGCGGTAGTCGAGCACCGGCAGCCCGATCCGGTTCACCTTAGGGCCTGGATTTGTAACCGTCGCTGCCATTAAATCTCCTCCTGCATCACAATTTCATCGGTGACCGAGCGCGCGTCGATGGGCAGCCCGTTGAAGTGGCGCACGCTGCGCAGTCTCGGCGTCTGCTCCGCCGCCAGGTCCAGCTTGAGCAGGCTCAGCATCTGCGCGTCGCGGTTCTGCTCCACCACGTACACGCGTTCGTGCGAAGCCACAAAGTCGCGCACCTCGCGGCTGAAGGGGTACGACCGGATGCGGAGGTAATCCACTTCGAGTCCGTATTCCTTCTTGAGCTGGTCGCGGCTCTCGGTGACCGCGAAGTCCGACGTGCCGTAGGCGATGATGCCGATCTTCGACTTGCCGGTCTGCACCACCACCGGAGCCGGGACCAGCGTGCGCGCCGTTTCGAACTTCCGCGCCAGCCGTTCCATGAGGTTTTGGTAGTCTTCGGGCCGCTCGGAGTAGAGCGCCTTCTCGTTGTGCCCGCTGCCGCGCGTGAAGTACGCCGCCTTGGGATGATCGGTGCCCGGCAGCGTGCGATAAGGAATCCCGTCGCCATCCACATCCTTGTAACGGCCCCACTCGCCCAGCTTCGTCAGATCCTCCGCCGAAAGCACCTTGCCGCGATTGAGCGGCTTCTCCGGATACTCAAACGGCTCCGACATCCAGTTGTTCATACCCAGATCGAGATCCGACAGCACAAACACCGGCGTCTGCAGCTGCTCGGCCAGATCGAAGGCCGCCCCGCCAAATTCGAAGCACTCCTTCACGCTGCTGGGCAGCAGGATCACGTGCTTCGTGTCGCCGTGCGACAGAAACGCAATCGACAGTAGATCCGCCTGCGCCGTGCGCGTCGGCAGACCGGTCGACGGCCCCACGCGCTGGATGTCGAAGATCACGCCCGGGAGTTCAGCGAAGTAGCCGAGGCCGGTGAATTCCGCCATCAGCGAGATGCCGGGTCCGGAGGTCGCGGTCATCGATCGCGCGCCGGCCCAGCCTGCGCCCAGCACCATCCCCACCGCCGCCAGCTCGTCTTCCGCCTGAACGACGGCAAAGTTCGCCTTGCCGTCCTGTTCGATCCGGTACCTCTTGAGGTAGTCAATCAGCTGTTCGACCACCGAAGACGAAGGCGTGATCGGATACCACGTCACCACCGTCACGCCCGCGAACATCGCGCCCAGCGCGCACGCCGCGTTGCCGTCGATGATGATCTTGCCGTCGGTGGCGTGCATCCGCTCCACCGCAAACGGGTCCTGCTTGGTCAGCGACTGTGCGGCATAGTTGGCGCCCGCCTCGACCGCCGCCCAGTTCAGGTCCGCCGCCTTCTGCTTCTTCGCAAATTGCTTGCGCAGCGCGCCTTCCACCGCCTTCATGTCCATGGCGAGCAACTGCGCTGCTACCCCCACATAGATCATGTTTTTGACCAGCTTGCGCAGCTTGGCCTCGGGGCAGACTGCCGCGGTGAGCTTGTCGAAGGGCACCGGGTAGCAGGTGACGTCGTCGCGATACTGTTTCAGATTCGCTGACTCTTCGTAGATGGCAACAGAGCCCGGCCGCAGCGACAGGATGTCTTCCTTCGACGTCTCAGCGTTCATCGCGATCAGGATGTCGATGTCCTTCTTGCGCGCGACGTATCCATACTTGCTGGCGCGAATGGTGTACCAGGTCGGCAATCCAGCGATGTTCGACGGAAACAGGTTCTTGCCGCTGACAGGCACACCCATCGCGAAAATGCTGCGCAGCAACACGCTGTTGGCGGACTGCGAACCGGACCCATTCACGGTGGCTATCTGGATGCTGAAATCGTTGATGACCGGCTTGGTGGAAGCCGCTTGTTCGGATGGCTCGCCCTGCACTGCGGGGCCCCCGGCATGCTCCTTATCGCGTGAGGGGGTCGCGGCGGACGGAGCGCCCGCGTTGGTGGTCGCCATGTGGCGGTGTTCCCTTCAGAATCGGAAGTGAAAGAAATCAACCTCTTTCTGTCCTCTGATTATACCGGCCGCGGGTCCGGGAGTGCCTGCCGTGGCAAGAGCGGGGAAACTTCGCGTGCACGTGGCATTGCTGCATCCTGGCGCTACGCGCACGGCCCTCGGAGGAACGGGCGAGGGATGGCGCCGCAGAAGATCCGGCAGCTGAATTCAGCCCTTTGTGGCAGCGGCATGGCGCAATGCAAATCGTTACGCTGCCGGTGCGAGCAGCTTCGAAAGCCGCCTGGATTGCGATCGAAGAGGATATGGATGCCAATAAACAGGTGCTGGAAGCCATTCATCAGACGGTCATTAACATCGCAGCCACTCTTACTAAAGTGTCTATCCCTGGGTTCCATAGTGCGCTGCAACCGCCACCAAAGTTTTGTTGACCCGTAACTGCCGAGCCATCACTATGGTCTGGCACTCCCCCGGTCGCAATCTGCCTAAATTCTGGTTTCTCTCTCCCTTCAGACGGGAACCAACCCTGGAGTCCGCCTGCATTTCGATGCCGGCGAACAAGCTCGATTATCTGAGGTGCTTCCAATGTCTGTAGTACATTCCCAGCGCTTGGCTGGCCGGATTCTGCCTGTCCGCCTGAAGTCTGTAGCCGCCGTTTTCATTTTGTGGGTGATTCCCGCGCTGCCTCTGCAGGCAACGGCTGCACGAGCGGCCAGCACCTACACCGTAACCGTGCTGACGGACAACACATGGAGCGGCAATCCCAATATCTTTACCGGCAACGCAGCCAACTGTCCGGCCAATGGCATCGGTTCGCAATGCTCGCTGCGCGATGCCATCACAGCCGCCGATAACGACAGCGGCAGCAACATCGTTTTTGCCGTGACCGGAACGATGTATCCGCAATACGTGCTGGCAGAGATCACGACCTCGATGACCATTACCGGTCCGGGTGCGAATCTGCTTTCGATCTCGGGCAGCAATCGTTTCACGCCCCTGGGCATTCCTATCCCGGCTTCCGCCACCGTGACAATTTCCGGTCTGACCTTTATTGACGGCAACGACATCGATTATGTGAATGGCGGGGCGATCAACACACGCATTGGCACACTGCAGATTTCGAATTGTGTCTTTGTGAACAACACGTCGGGTGCGGGCGGCGCGGGCGGTGCGATTTATAACATCAGCGGCACCGTGCAGGTGAGCAACAGCACGTTCATCGGCAACTCTGCGCAGCTGGGCGGAGCCATCTACAACGAATCCGGCGGCACCCTGGTAGTGACCGGCAGCACGTTCGAGAACAACGCGGCGCAGGGCGGCGGAGCGATTTACGACAACAGCTCGACGACACCTGCCACAGTGGTCAACAGCACGTTCGTCGGAAATTCCTCGGCCACCCGCGGCGGGGCAATCGACGTCAACTCCGGCGCAACCTTCACCATCGATGACAGCACCTTCTCTAACAACCTCGCGGTGAGCAGCGGGCATGCTATCGAGAACATTGGCACGCTGACGGTGAACAACACCATCGTCAGCGGCGCCACGGACTGCGACGGCCTCGGATGTCCGATTGACGGCACGAATGGCGATGTGGTGGGACGCGCCAATCTCAATCTGAGTGCGCTGGGCAGCTTTGGCGGGCCGACGCCAACGATCATGCCGCTGGCCGGCAGTTCGGCTATCTGCGCGGGGAGCGCGTCGCTCGTTCCCACGCTGGCCAACAATGGCGACCAGCGCGGGTTTGCGATAACTCCGTCGTCATGCCCGGCCGGCTCGATCGACGCCGGTGCGGTGCAAACCAACTACATCAAAGTGACCAAAGCCAGCGACGACCCGCCGGGGGCGGCGTCCAACTGTCCTGGCGCCAACTGTTCTTTGCGCGATGCCGTGGCGGCGGCCATGATAACTTCCGACGGCAACGCGGACATTGACTTCGACCCTGGGCTGACCGGCAGCACTTTATCGCTCGGCGGACCTCTGCCGGCCATCAACGCGACGGGAGCCATCGACATCGTGGGTCCGGGAGCGAATCAACTGACTCTCTCCGGTGCCGGTGCTTACCAGATCCTGAATTTATCCTCCGGCACTCTCAACATCTCAGGCTTGACCCTTGCCAATGGGAAGACGGCCGGTTATGGCGGAGCCATTGATAACACCGGTGGCACGCTGGTCCTCAGCAACGCTGCTTTAACAGGAAACACGGCCGGTTCCGGAGGCGGCGCCGTGAACAACGGCAGCACCCTTGTGGTCAACGGCAGCACCTTCGCGGGAAACACTTCGGCCAATGGCAGCGCGATCTACAACACCGGCGCGGCGAACATGACTTACAGCACCGTTGCCGCGAACAGCGCCGCCACTGCGGCGGCCATCTACAACAGCGGCACCCTGACAGTCGCGAACAGCACTCTGGCCAATAACAGCGGTCCCAACGCCGGGATCTACAATCTCGGCGCCCTGAGCCTCGCGAACAGCCTGCTCGATTCCGGCTCCGAGTGCGTTGGCAGCGGATGTCCCTCGGGTGCAGGCAACGGCAACGTGGTCGGCGCGACCAATCTTGCCTCGCTCGGAAATTACGGCGGCGGAACGATGACGGTGCTGCCTCAGCCGGGCAGCAGCGCTCTTTGCCAGGGATCTGCCACGCTGATTCCAGCCGGCGCCAGCACCGATCAGCGCGGTTTCGCCAACCAGAACATCACGTACAGCGGATATTCGAGCGCCTCGCCCTGCATCGATGCGGGCGCGGTGCAAACGAATTACACCTCCGCCCAGTTTGTGGGGACGCCTCCCTATGTGGCCACAGTGAACACGCCGGGCCAGTTGCCGCCGGTCATCGTCGCGGTAACGGAGAACGGCCAGAACATTGGCGGCGTGCCGGTGACTCTGAGCTTTTCCGGAACAGGAACGGCTTCGGGCCTGACGGCGCCGACGGTTGGCGGCGTGGGAGCGAATTTCGCGAGTCTCGAGGTGAACCAGCCCTCGGGTGCATCACCCGATTCGCTGTCCGTGAATATTCCGGTTGTGGGTGCCGCTGCGCTGACCGCCGGTCCGGTTGATCTGGTCGTGAATGCGCAGAGCGGAACTACTCCGACACTAAATGTAAGCAATGCCTCCGCAACGACGCTCTCTACCAGCGTAACGCTTTTCGCCGGCGTGACCGGCAATGGCACAGTAGTGAATGAGGGGCAGGTGAGTTTCACAGTTGCTTATCCGGGTGGAGGGGCATCCGTAGCCGGGATAGTAAGCAATGGGGTCGCCAGCGTGTCTTATCCGCTGCCGGCGCACCTGGCCGTGAATTCCTACACGATCACCGCAACCTACACAGACCTCGGCGGGTCCTATAACACCGCCACGGCCACGGGTCAGCTGACGATCACGAAGGCGGCACCGAGTGTGTCGATCTGGCCGACAGCCAGCGCGATCACCTATGGTCAGGCGCTGTCGTCCTCGCTGCTTTCGGGAGGCAGCGCTTCGGTGGCAGGGACGTTTGCCTTTACCAGCCCGACGACTGTGCCGACGGCGGGAACGGCTTCGCAGAGCGTTACTTTCACGCCCTCGGACAGCGCAGACTATAACACCGTCACGGGATCTGTGAACGTGACGGTCAACAAGGCCACGCCCGTGATTACCTGGCCGACACCCGCTCCCATTAACTACGGTACCGCACTTAGCTCGACGCAGCTGAATGCCACAGCGAATGTAGCCGGCAGCTTTGTCTACTCTCCGGCAGCGGGCACAATCCCAGCCGCCGGATCGGATCCCTTGTCGGTCACCTTCACGCCCACCGACGGCAAGGATTACAACGTTGCCACCGCGACCGTAACCCTGGTGGTGAACAATGTCGGGACCCCTATCGTTCCCTATATCCAGGTGAACAATGGCAGCTGGCAGACAACCGCCAGCGTTACTGTTAACTATGGCGACATCGTCAACCTGGGCCCGCAGCCACTGACCGGCGGATCATGGAAATGGACCGGCCCCAATGGCTACAGTTCCACCTCGCGGCAGATCAACAGCATTCCCCTGACTTCGGCCACGAATATCTATGTTGCTACTTACACTAACCCAGCGGGATTTAAGACGACGCAGACCTTCACGATCACCATTGCCCCGACTGCGATTACTCCTTACATTCAGGTGAATGGCGGCGCGTGGCAGCAGACGGCCACGGTTACAGCGAACACCGGCTCCGTGGTGAATCTCAATCCGCAGGTGACGACGAGCGGCGGTTCCTGGAGCTGGAGTGGGCCGAATGGGTACACGTCGACCTCGCGGCAAATCAACAATGTTCCGCTACCATCGCCCAGTAATGTATTCGTGGCGACTTATACCAATCCCGCCGGCGTAAAGAGCACAGTTACCTTCACGATCAACATACCGACGCCCATTGTTCCTTATGTTCAGGTCAATGGCGGCAGCTGGCAGTCGACTGCGTCGGTGATCGTTGCCCCCGGAGCTAAGGTGAACCTTGGTCCGCAACCGCTGACCGGAGGATCATGGACCTGGACCGGTCCCAACGGGTATAAGTCCACTGCGCGGGAGATCGATAATATTCCGCTGAGTTTTGGGATCGATTCGTTCGTAGCGACTTACACCAATTCGGCGGGAGTTAAGAGTACGCAGACGTTTACGATTATTGTGCTTTAGAGGTGCTTCTGATGGCTAGGATCGTCAGGCGAGCGTGTCGGCGGGACTGTTTTGATCTTCCGGCAAGCCCCTCGACATTCTTGCGGAGTTCGGTGAGAGGGCAGGGCTCAATTCCTAAGCCCTACCCGCTTCAAGCGACCTGGGCGCAGAGGATCTTAATGGCAGAAGGCGACGGGAGCAGCCGTCTGTAGAGGCAGACACGAACAAGGGAGGAGACTGTAAGGAACGGGCTAACGCGAAATGCCGCGGAGAGGCTGGAGGCGCGGGTCGGAATCGAACCGACGCATAAAGGTTTTGCAGACCTCTCCCTTACCACTTGGGTACCGCGCCTGAACAGAAGATCTTAAACCAGAGGGCGAACTCGAGGCCAGCGCGCGGGCGGGGGCGCATCTTGCAATCTGGAGCGGGAGACGGGACTTGAACCCGCGACCCTCGCCTTGGCAAGGCGATGCTCTACCACTGAGCTACTCCCGCTTGGTTCTTCCTGAGTATAGCGGGGGAGCGGAGTGGGGTCAACGCTGGGCGCAGCGGGTCGGCGGACGACCGGTTAGCTAAAAAGCGGATAGCTAAAAACCGGTCAGCTGAGAGCCGGTCAGCGGAAAAGCGGTTCGCGAAGAGGCGGTCAGCGGAGAAGCGGTTAGCGAAAAAGCGTTAGCTGAAGTCCGGTCAGCGAAGAAGCGATCAGCGTTTAGCGTTTAGCGTTTAGCGAAAAGACCGTCGATGACGGGTACGCTGCGGAATTAAAAATGGCGGCGCATCCCGAAGAACGCGCCGCCGGTTGACCTGCTGTTAACCTGCTTCGTTACTGGTTCGCTTCGGCCTGCTGCTTCTCCGGATAATCGACCCGCACCGCGACAATTTCATACGGACGCACGGGCACCGTCACGTGATCGCCGGTGACCTCGAGCGCGTCGCCCTGCGGCTTCTCCATCAGGTTGGTTTCCGTCGCACCGGTGGCGCCCGGAGGCACGTGCAGTTCGATGCTGCCGCCCTTTCCGGCCCACTCGTACATGTGGAAGAGGAGAGAGTGGGTGTCCTCGGCCTTTTTCATCGCCGTCAGCACCACATCATCCGGTGTGACGGCGACAAAGGAGTGCTCGGCAGGCATGGCGCCGGTGTGCGCTTCCACCTGCATGGCCTTCAGCGGGTAGTTGAAGTCAAAGCCGTGGCGGACAGTCATGGCCTGCTTCCAGTCGCCGGCGTGCGGATAGAGCGCGTAGCTGAAGTGGTGGTGGCCGCGGTCGGCATCGGGATCGGGCCAGGTGGGCGAGCGCAGCAGGGTGAGGCGGAGCAGGTTGTTGACGCCGTCGTAGCCGTACTTCGACTCGTTGATGAGGCTGAAGCCGTGCTGCGCGTCGCCCAGATCGGCCCAGCGCTGTGCGGGCACCTCAAAGCGCGCCTTCTCCCAGCTGTTGTTGCGGGTGGTGGCGCGCTGAATGGTCCCGTAGGGAATCTCATAGGTGGCAAAGGGACTGGTCGCGGAGAGTGCAAACGCCGCCTTCAGCAGCACGTGCGTCTCGTGCCAGTCGATATCGTTGACGACGACGGCCTGGTCGGCACCGGCGTCGAGCTGGATATCCTGAACGAATTTCGAGTTCTGCCAGTGGCGCGTGACGCGGATGACGCCGCGCATCGGCCCGTGCTCGATCACCTGGACGGAATCGGCCTGGTGGAGGAGGGTGGGGGTCTCATCGAGCGTGCCGGGATCGATATTCCAGGCGTCGTAGTCCTTCGGGTTGTCGGCGAAGGCCTGCAGTTCATTGCCGCAGGATCCGGAGGCGAGGGTCTCGAAGCGGCTCTTCTTGTCGTAGAGGCTGGTGATGCAGCCGGTTTTCGGATCGACCACGACCTTGAGATTGGCGTTTTCAAGGGTGGTGCCGGTTACGTGCAGGTCGCTGGCGAAGGGCCGGTGGCCGGGAACGACGTGCAGCACTTCGTAGCCCATTGAGGGCACGTTGTGTGCATCGACGATGAGGTGGAAGGTGTTGGTTGAGGCGTCTTTGGAGACCACAGTCGAGGGCAGCACCACGCCGCGCGCATCGAGCACGGAGATTGCGGCTGCGGCCGACGGCATCTGGACATCCACCTTCACGTCGCCGGAGCGCTGCCAGGCGAGAGGATTGAAGACGAAAACAGGAACACCGAGGGCGACTTTGGTATCGACTCGCGCAGTGATGGTCTTCAGGGCCTTCGTCGAGATTTCGTTGTCGGCCCAGTGAACCTGATCGAAGTCCTGCTGCGCGTCCTTATAGATGACGCCGATGCCGGAGCCCGCGGCGAGATCATGAAAATCGTTGAAGGTGATCTTCTTCCAGGCTTCGGTCAGCTCGTCGCCGGGGTAGGGATTGCCGTCGAGCCAGGCGAGCGAAGCGAACTTCTCAGCATTCAGCGTCCACTCGGGAGCCTTGCGGATATTGCTCTTCATTTGCGCCTGGGTGGTGAAGACGCCGCGGTGATACTCGAGGTACATCTCGTCTTTCCAGGTAGGAATGGCGATTTGGCCCGCTACCGGCGTGGGCTCGTGGTAGCCCTCTGCGATGGTGCGGTAGTCCCAGGTCTGGGAGTTGGGGGCCAGCTCTTTTTCGACGGTGGAGAAGTAGGTTTGCGCAGTGCCGAACTGCATCTTGGGAACGACTTTGCCCGGCTCCATCCAGTGCAGGCCTTCGTCGAGCATGGCGCGCGTAGGGCCGCCCCCGTGGTCGCCGATGCCGTAGAGGTCCATCATCTCGTTCATGCCCGGCGCGTAGGTGCGGGCCTGCGCGAGGTCATCCGACAGGCGGACAGGATTCAGGTTGTTGTTGGCGTAGTCGTGCGGGAAATAGGTGAGAACTTTGCTGCCGTCGGGCGACTCCCACCAAAACAGCTTGAAGGGGAGCTGGTTGGTGTCGTTCCAGGTCATCTTCTGGGTGACGAAGTAATCGACGCCGGACTTTTTGTAGATCTGCGGGAGTTGCCAGTTGTAACCGAAGGAGTCTGGGTTCCAGCCGATGCGGACATCGACGCCGTAGTTCTTTTCATACCAGCGCTTGCCGATGAGCAGCGAGCGAGCGGTGGACTCGCCGTCGGGCATGTTCAGATCCGGCTCGACCCACATACCGCCCACCACTTCCCAGCGGCCTTCTTTGATGCGCTGCTTAATCTGATCGTTGATGTCGGGATATTTCTGGGCCATCCAGTCGTTGTAGGCGGCGGCCGATTGCGTATAGGTGTAGCTGGGGTACTCGTTCATCAGCTGCAGAGCGGTGCCGAAGGTGCGCTTCACCGTATCCACGGTTTCGGTCCAGGGCCAGAGCCAGGCGGCGTCGATGTGGGAGTTGCCGGTGAGGTGCAGAGTGGCCTGATCGAGCGTCGGCTTCAGGGTTTCGAGGGTCGACTGCGCGGCTTTCAGCGAATCGTCGAACTGCTGCTGATCGGCGGCATCGAGGGCCTTGAGATCCACCTGGGAGATGGCCTTCTCGACGGTGGCCTGATCGGCGCTCACGTCTTTGGAGAGGCTGGGAACGAGCACCGCGGCGGAGAGGAATTCCTCGCGCAGATCCTCAGGGCTGGGACGGTTGGGCGCAAAGGCAATAGTCATGGGGCTGCCGCGGAAGTGCTTCTTATCGACGGTCGCCAGCAGCTTGACCGCGACCAGGATGCGGTCGCCGGGCCGGGCGCGGTCCACCAGGATGATGGGCTCGAGATCGTCGCCCATGGCCACGCGGCGCCCATTGAAGTAGATAATCTGGGGCATCGGCCCGTTCGCTTCGGCCTCGAAGCGGAACCAGATGCGCGTGCCGGTCAGGTCGTAACCATTGAGTGTCGGCGGAACAGTCACCACCTGGCGGAACCAGACTGCCTCGTTGGGGTACTCGCCGCCAATTTGGGCAACGGGCCAGCTGGAGTCATCCAGATTGGTTTCTTCGCCATGTGCCACGTCGCCCGAGTGGTAGCGCCACTGTCCCTCGGGCAGTTGATCGAGCGTACCCAGGCGCGTGATGACCGCGCGTGCGGACTCAGGCAGAGATTTCTCGGCAGTGTCCACCTGTTCGTGACTCTGTGCAGCGGCCAGTCCACAAAGCGGAAGCACGACAAAAATGATTCGTAACCAATACCTGAACATTCGTCATCCTCTGTAGAGAATTATCTACGGACCGGGTTCTCAGCGGATGAGGATAACACGTTGAGGAGAAGAAACTTGCGCCATGGGAAGGGGGATGGTTACCAAAGAGCAGGGGACCGTTTCGGCTCTGAAGCGGCGCGCGGATGTCTTGTCGGGAGGGCGCCGACGGTTAGAGGATGCGGCATCCGGCCACGAAGACCATTGCCGGCGGATGGCCGCCGAAGAAGTAGGGCAGCTCGCGGTAATCCTCGGCATCGTGCACGACGAAGTCGGCGAGCTTGCCGGGTTCGAGGGAGCCGAGTTCCTGGCCACGATTGAGACTCCAGGCAGCATTGATGGTGGCGGAGGTGAGAGCCTCGGCGGCTGTCATTTTCATCTGCGTGCAGGCCAGCGACATCACCATGCGCATGGAGGTGGTCGGCGAGGAGCCGGGGTTGAAGTCAGTTGCCAGAACCACCCCCAAGCCGGCCTCAATCATGGCGCGGGCTGGAGCGTAATGGGTTGAGCAGATCGCGTAGACGGAGGCGGGCAGCAGCACGGGCTGAACGCCGGCGCGGGCGAGAGCAGCGATGGCATCTGGCGTGGTGTGTTCGAGGTGGTCGCAGGTCTGGGCGCCCAGTTCGGCAGCCAGTTCGGCGGCGCCGATTGAAGTGAACTGGTCGGCATGCACCCGCAGCCGCAGACCTTGCTGTTTGGCCGCGGTCAGCACCCTCCGCGCCTGCGCCGGGGTAAAGACACTCATCTCGCAGAAGACGTCGCAGTATGCCGCAAGCCGCTCTTCGGCGACACGGGGCAACATCTCCTCGATCACGAGGCGAATGTAGTCGTCGGGCCGGCCGAAATATTCCTCTGGGATTTCATGGGCGCCCAGAAAAGTCGGTATGCAGCGAAGGCCGGTACTTTCGCTGACGCGATGGATGGCGCGAAGAATTTTCAGTTCGTCCTCGGCGCGCAGGCCGTAGCCGGACTTTGCTTCAACGGTGGTGGTGCCGCCGGCCAGGAACCATTTGGCGTAACGCGTGGCCGCTGAAACCAGTTCATCTTCTGACGCTGCCCTTGTTTGGCGCACGGTGGAGCAAATGCCGCCGCCGGCTGCGGCGATTTCCTGATAAGTGGCCCCGGCGCAGCGCTGCTCGAATTCAGCGGCGCGATTGCCTCCGAAGACCAGATGAGTGTGCGCATCAACGAAACCCGGCGTGACCAGGCGGCCGGCGGCATCGGCGACTTCGGGATCGCGGGCCTGGCGCTCCAGGTCTGCACGAGGACCGGTGGCGAGAATGCGGCCGTCGCGCACCAGCAGAGAGGCGTTGCTGAGCAGGCCCAAGTCGCGGAGTTCAGCACCGATGCGGGGGCGCGCCGGGCCGGCAAGGGTGGCAATTTGGCGGGCATTGGTGACCAGCAGATCGCTCATGGTTTGACTCACTGGCTGCGGCTGAGGACCCCCGACGCAAAGGAGAGCAGGCAGGCTGCGGCGGCCAGCGAGGTTACGTCGTTGATGTCGCGGCTGGGGTCGATCTCCACCAGGTCCAGCACGCGGACTTTGGCATGTTGCCCGCAGCACCATGCGGCACGACGCAGGTCAAGCGGCGTGATGCCGCCGGGCCGCGAGCCTGCAGTCGCTGGGGCATAGACACGGTCCATGACATCGAGATCGAGGTCGACATAGATAGTCTCGGCGCGCTTCGATAACCCATGCAGGGCGCGTTCGACGACGGTTTCGATGCCTTCCTGCGCCACTTGTTCTACGGGAATCATCGTGATGCCGGCGTCGTCGGCAACCTGCATGTATGCCGAGGAGTTGGCGAAGGACTGGATACCGATTTGGATAATGTTTGCGCCGGGCAAGCCGTCGGCCAGCAGAGCGCGGACGGGGTTGCCATTGCGCAGACCGCCTTCCAGCGTACGCAGATCGAGGTGGGCATCGAGGGTGAGCAGGGCGCACTTCCTGAGGTTCTCGTGCATACCACGGAGCGCGGGTCGCGTGACGGAGTTGTCTCCGCCGAGCAATACCGCGGCGTCGGCTCCGGAGAGAGCCCTGGCTACGGCCTCACGGGTGAGATCCTGCGCGGCCTCAACAGACGACTCGGCCACAGGCAGATCGCCCAAATCCTGGGCGCGGAGCTCGCGGACGTCGCGGCGGTGGGCCAGATCGCAGGTGCTGAAACGCTGAAGGGCGGCACGGATCGCTGCGGGCGCCAGGTCGCAGCGGCTGGGCGTAATGGAGCCCAGCGTGAGCGGCACCCCCAACACCTGCAGTAACCCGCGTGCTCCGGGAGCATGCTCTCCTGCGAGCCAGCGGGAGGCTCGGGGCCAGTGACGATCAATATGGAGGGACGGGGCTTCGCTCACCGGGGGCCCTCGTTCATGGGGACGCGAACGCCGGCGCTTTCGGCGAAGGCTGCGGCTTTGCTGTATCCGGCATCGACGTGGCGCAGGACGCCGGTTTCAGGATCGGTGGTGAGCACGCGCTCCAGGCGCCGGGCTGCAAGGTCGGTTCCGTCGGCAACCACCACCATGCCGGCGTGCAGCGAATAGCCGATGCCCACCCCGCCGCCATTATGAATGCTGACCCAGGACGCGCCGGCGGCGGTATTGACCAGCGCATTCAGCAGCGGCCAGTCGGCGACGGCATCGGAGCCGTCCTGCATGGCTTCGGTTTCGCGGTAGGGAGAGGCGACCGAACCGGCATCGAGATGATCGCGTCCGATGACGATGGGCGCGCTGATTTCGCGCGTGCGTACCAGTTCGTTCATGGCTACGCCGAACTTTGCACGCTGGCCATAGCCGAGCCAGCAGATGCGTGCCGGCAATCCCTGGAAGTGAATGCGCTTCTGTGCCAGCTCGATCCAGCGGCGCAGGCTGGCATCTTCGGGGAAGAGTTCCAGCACGAGACGATCGGTGCGGTAGATGTCTTCGGGGTCGCCGGAGAGCGCGACCCAGCGGAACGGTCCTTTGCCTTCGCAAAACAGGGGGCGGATGTATTCCGGAACGAAGCCGGGAATCTCGAATGCGTCGTCCACGCCGGCGAGCTTTGCCTGCGCGCGGATGTTGTTGCCGTAATCGAAGGTGACGGAGCCGCGCCGCTTCAGTTCGAGCATGGCCTCGATGTGTTCGCCCATAGTTCGCATGGAGCGGCGAACGTATTCATCGGGATTTGCAGCGCGCAGGCGCAGAGCCTCCGCCAGGGTCATCCCGTTCGGCACATAACCGTTGAGCGGATCGTGGGCGCTGGTCTGATCGGTAAGGATGTCGGGAACGAGATCGCGGCGGATCAGCTCCGGCAATACATCTGCAGCGTTGGCCACCAGGCCGACGGAGATGGCGGCGCGCTCGGCCCGGGCGTGGTCAAGAATCGCGAGAGCTTCGTCGAGCGTGAATGCGATGTGGTCGCAATATCCACTGGTCAGGCGTTTGCGAATGCGCTCGGGATCCACATCGATGCCAAGGAAGCGGGCGCCGTTCATGGTCGCGGCGAGCGGCTGTGCGCCGCCCATGCCGCCCATGCCCGCGGAGACAATCAGGCGGTTGTCGAGCCTGCCGTCGAAATGCCGGCGGCCGGCCTCGGCAAAAGTCTCGAAGGTTCCCTGAACGATGCCCTGGCTGCCGATGTAAATCCAGGAGCCGGCGGTCATCTGTCCGTACATCATCAGGCCTTTGCGCTCCAGCTCGTGGAAGTGCTCCCAGGTAGACCAGCGGCCGACGAGGTTGGCATTAGCGATCAGCACCCGCGGCGCTGCTTCATGGGTACGCAAAATACCCACTGGCTTGCCGGACTGGATCAGCAGCGTCTCATCATTGGCGAGCGATTCCAAAGACCGGACGATCGCGTGGAAGCACTCCCAGTTGCGGGCGGCTTTGCCGGTCCCTCCATAGACGACCAGGTCCTCGGGGCGCTCCGCTACTTCAGGATCCAGGTTGTTCATGAGCATGCGCAGGGCGGCTTCCTGCTGCCAGCCCCGCGTATGCAGGGTCGTGCCTCGCGGCGCGCGCACCACGGTCGTCGCGGTTTCCATGATTCCCACTCTCCGGACGGATTGACGTTGTCGGCCTCCCGGGAAGGTCCGCCGCCGCAGTCATCCGAACGAATGATCTTAGTGCATCGGTAAGGCTTCTGACGTTACCCAGGAAAGCGGCGGCGGTCTCGGGGAGGTGGGCGGCGGGCGGGAGATGGCTGGCATGGACGGCGCTCTGCCGTGTTGCTAACTGATGAATCTAAAGCGACGGCGCAGGCCGCCGTGACAATCTATATCGTGATGCGATACAATGTTTAGAGGCGAGGCTCTCGTATTTTGATCAACCGCAGCCTCTGCCGGGAGGCGAGTATGTTTCATGATCTTGCCAGCCTGATCGGAATTCCGGTGCTCACATCGGACGGCGAAAAGAGGCCGGTGCGGAATTTTCTGTTCGACGATCGTACGTGGTTCATCCGCTACCTTCTCGTAGACGCAGGGACGTGGCTGGCTCCACGACAGGTGCTGATTCCCGTCGCGGCAGTGGAAGCGCCGGATTGGGGACGCCAAGTGATTGCGGCGCACATGACGCTGGCCGAGTTGGCGAACAGCCCCGATCCTGAAACGATGAGACCGGTGTCCCGCCAGCAGCAGCTGGCCTGGAACAGTCATTTTGGCTGGCCCGAGGGCGAGCCTTACTGGGGTGGTCCTCCTTCGGCACCGGGAAAAGAATTTGCTCTGCAGGGGCAGGACGATCCACATCTACGGCGGGCGCTGGATCTGGTTTCGTACCAGATATGGGAAGAAGATCGTTCTCTGGGGTGGCTGGAAGGCTACTTTGTGGAGGAGGGTTCCTGGCACGTTGGCTATCTGCTGGTCCGCTCCGGAGAATGGGTTTATCGAGACAGGATGATTTCGACCGACGCTGTGGCAAGCATTTCCTGGGGGCAGCACCGCATTCTGCTCGACAGCACGCGTAGTGAGGCAGCGCGAAGTTCTCAGGCTGAACGAGGGAATGGCCCGCTGTTCGTCTCCTCCGAAACATAGCGGCGATTCTCCTTTCATCTCATCGCGGCGCATCGATGAATGAACGAAGCAGCCATGCGCCCGCGGAGTTTGCCCCCGCGCTTCTGGTCGGAAGTGGAGAGAGACCAGCTACGCGGCGCGTTCGACGGCTCTGGTGCCGGGGCCGGGAAAGATGAAAGAATCAGGCTGTTTATGGCCGCGCAAAAAGTTCTGCAGATTGATCCCCGCGACAATGTATTGGTAGCGCTTGAGCCGCTCGAGGCTGGTGAGTCGATTACTTTCAACGGCACGCGCTACACGCTGCCCTCGGCCGTACCCGCGAAGCACAAATTTGCTACGGCAGATCTGGCGCCGGGCGCCCACGTAATCATGTACGGCGGCGTGGTGGGCCGGGTGCGCGCGGCGATTCCACGGGGCGGATTGCTGAGCACGCGCAATGTAGCGCACGACGCGTCCGGCTTTGCCCGGCGCGAGACGCACTGTGCGTGGACGCCTCCGGACGTGAGCCGCTGGCAGACGCGCAGCTTCGACGGCTTTCATCGCGCCGACGGCCAGGTGGGCACGCGCAATTATTGGCTGGTGATCCCGCTGGTGTTTTGCGAGAACCGCAATGTGGAGGCGCTGCGCGATGCTTTCGAAGAGGAGCTGGGCTACGGCCGCCCGAAGCAGTATCGGCAACTGGTGCGGTCGCTGGTCGCAAAGCATACGCAGCGGGCTTCTGCGCTGACGGCTGAAGCGCCACGAGCGCCAGGGGAGAGGATCTTTCCCAACGTCGACGGGCTGCGATTTCTGGCGCACGAGATGGGCTGCGGGGGCACGCGCCAGGATGCGCGGATGCTGTGCGGGCTGCTCGCCGGCTATATTCACCATCCGAATGTAGCCGGAGCTACGGTGCTGAGCCTCGGCTGCCAGAATGCCCAGGCGTCGATTTTGCTGGAAGAGATGCGGAGACGCGATCCGGGGCTGACGAAGCCGGTTCTGTTCTTCGACCAGCAGCAGTCAGGGCTGGAGTCCGCGATGATGAACCAGGCAATCGAGGCGACTTTTGCCGGACTGGTGCAGTCCAATGAACTCGGCCGTGCCCCCGCGCCGCTCAGCAAGCTGCGGGTGGGGTTGAAGTGCGGCGGCTCGGACGGCTTCTCGGGATTGTCAGCTAATCCTGCGCTGGGACGGGTTTCGGATCTGCTGGCAGCATTGGGCGGCACATCGATCCTGTCTGAATTTCCGGAGCTTTGCGGATCGGAGCAGGGACTGATCGACCGCTGCGTCCATGCTGAGGATGCGGAGCGCTTCATGCAGCTGATGCGCGACTACGATGCGCGCGCGCGGGCGGTTCACTCGGGATTCGAGATGAATCCCTCGCCGGGGAATATTCAGGACGGGCTAATCACCGACGCCATGAAGTCGGCGGGCGCGGCGCGAAAGGGAGGAAGCTCGCCGGTCGAGGGCGTGCTGGATTATCCCGAATACGTAACAAAGCCTGGATTAAATCTGCTGTGCACGCCGGGGAACGATGTGGAGTGCGTGACCGCGCAGGCCGGCGCTGGAGCCAACATCGTGTTGTTCACTACCGGTTTGGGGACGCCGACCGGGAATCCGGTGGCGCCGGTGGTTAAGGTTTCAACGAACACACAACTGGCCACGCGCATGGCGGACATTATCGACATCGATACCGGGGCGATTATTCGCGGTGAGGAGACGCTGGAGCAGACTGGGGACCGGCTGATGGAATGCATCCTCGAGATCGCCAGCGGCAGGACGTTAACCAAGGCCGAACAGCTGGCGCAGTACGACTTCATCCCCTGGAAGCGCGGCGTTTCGCTGTAGCCGAAGGCCTGCCGTGACAGAACGGGCGCAGTCCCCGATTCCTGTGCTGGCGCACCCACAGGGAATCCCGTGAATCGCAGCCGGCTTCTGCCATCAGGCGGAGCGTTATGCGTGGACTGAACCCAATGTGACGAGATGCCTTGACGGTCTACAATCGCAGGTGTAGATAGTCATGGTATGGGAAAACCCAGCGATCTGGTGCAGGGAACTCTCGACCTTCTCATCCTGAAGACGCTCTCGCTCGAGGCCAAACACGGGTGGGCGATTGCCAAACGCATCCAGCAGGTTTCCGGCGAGGTGTTGCAGGTGCAGCAGGGATCGCTGTATCCGGCGCTGCATCGTCTGGAGCAGCAGGGATGGATCCGGGCGAAGTGGATGGAGAGCGAGACGGGGCGGCAGGCGAAGTTCTATTCGCTCACGGCGGCGGGACGACGGCAGATGGAGCAGGAGACGGCGAACTGGAATCGGCTGTCGGCGGCCATCGATCTGGTGGTGGAGCAGGCCTGAACCGGAGGGCACGATGCGCTGGACGGACAAACTGCGAATGCGCCTGGAGATGCTGCTGCACCGGGGCCGCGCGGCGGAGCGGCTGGACGCTGAGCTTGAGTTTCACCTGGAGCAGCAGATTGCGGAGAATATCGCCGCCGGCATGAGCGCCGAAGAGGCACGCTACGCGGCGCTGCGCAGCTTCGGCAATGCGACCGTTTTGCGTGAGCAGGCGCGAGAGACGTGGAGCTGGACGCGGCTGGAATTGCTGCTGCGCGATGTGCGCTATGCGGCACGCGGTCTGGCGCGTGCACCGGGATTTTCGGTGATTGCCATTGCTGTGATGACTCTGGGCATCGGGGCGACGGTAACGCTCTTCACCATTGTCCATACGGTGCTGATGCAGCCATTGCCGTTTCCCGATCAGGACCGGCTGATGGCGATCTACGAGGCGGACATTGCGAGCCCGGCGGGCAACCATCCAGTGGCAGGCGGGACCTATCTGAGCTGGCAGCAGCGCAACCACAGCTTTGAGCAGATGGGGGTGACGACCCGCGGGATGGCCTACAACCTGTCGTCGGCCGGCGGGCAGCTGCCGGAGCGGGTGCAGGCCGAGGCGGTTTCATGGCAGACGCTGGCCGTGCTGGGGGTGCATGCAGTGCGGGGGCGGCTGTTCCTGCCCAGTGACGATGGATATGCATCGCCGAAGACAGCGGTGATCACGTGGGGTTTCTGGCAGCGGCGATTCGGAGGAACGCCGGAAGCGATCGGCAGCACGTTGCTGCTGGATGCGGAGCCATTCATAGTGATTGGCGTGCTGCCGCGCTGGTTTGCGTGGTCGGATGCGAAGGTGCAGCTGCTGACCGATGTCATGCCGCAGATCCCAGAGCAGGTAATGGAGTCGCATGATGCGCATAATTTCCACGTCATCGGACGGCTGCGGCCGGGTGTTTCGCCGGCTCAGGCGCGGGTGGATCTGAGCACGATCTCCGCACAGGAGCGCAAGCTGTATCCGGACGGCCCGGTGCACGATGCGGCCAACGTGCATCCGTTGCTGCAGGACGAAGTGCGCGAAGTGAGGACGCCGCTGTATGCGCTGCTGGGTGCGACCGGATGCCTGCTTCTGATTGCGTGCCTGAATGTGGCGAATCTGCTGGTAGCGCGAGGGGCAGCGCGGCGCAGGGAGATGGCGATCCGCACGGCGCTGGGCGGAGGTCGCGGGCAGCGCATCCGCGCGCAGGTGACGGAGAGCCTGCTGCTGGCTGGGACCGGGGGCGCACTGGGTACAGGATTGGCGGCGGGAGCGCTGCACTGGCTGCTTTCGGTGCGCACCGATCTGCCTCGTGCGGAGGCGGTGCATCTGGATGGCATGGCTCTGCTGTTTGCCGTCGGAATTACGGCGTTGTGCGGGATCAGCGCGGGGCTGGCGCCGGCGCTGATGGACGACGATCGCCAGGTATTGCAGACCCTGCAGGAAGCTTCGCGATCGCACAGCGGAGGCCGTTCGCGGGTGCGAGTGCGGCGGGCTCTGCTGACGCTCGAAGTGGGGCTGACGGTCGTGCTGCTGATCGGCGCGGGCTTGCTGCTGCGCAGCTATGAGCAGCTGCGCGCGGTGCGTGTGGGCTGCGTTACGCACAATGTGCTGACCATGGGGCTGACGCTGCCCGATGCGCAGTACAAGACTCAGGAGCAGAAGTCAGATTTCCTGCGCCAGCTTGCCGCACGCGTGCGCGGGTTGCCGGGTGCGGAGGGCGTCGGCATGACGACGATGCTGCCCGGCGCCGGGGCGGGAGAGGACGATGCGTTCGTTATTCACGAAGATCCGGCGCTGAAGAAGGGCGCTTACCTGGACGCGATGATTCGATGGGTCAATCCGGAATACTTCGAGGCGATGGGGATTCCACTGCTGCGAGGCAGGACGTTCGCGCAGAATGAGGGGCCGGGCCGCTCTGCTTATGCCATCGTGAGCGAATCGTTTGTGAAGCAGTACTCCGCAGGCCGCGATCCCATCGGCAAACATATCGACGACGCCAACAACGGGCCGCTGGATGCGAAGACCGCAGCCAGCAACGAGATCATCGGGGTAGTGGGCGACACTCTGGGCACCCTTTACTGGACCGCGCCGGCGCCGACCATCTATTACCCGCTGTATGGAGGGCTGCGCGGAGATGTATCGCTGGCGGTGCGGCTGGCCTACGATCCCCTGCAGGCAGCACGGCCGGTGCAGGAAGTGATTGCGGGACTCGACCGGAATTTGCCTGTGACGGACGTGCTGACGATGGAGCAGATCATCGGGCAATCGATGCTGGATTCGAGCTTCGATGCCACGCTGCTGGCGCTGTTTGCCGGCGTGTCGCTGGCGCTGGCGGCGGTAGGACTGTTCGGCGTCCTCTCGTATATTGCGGCGCAGCGCACCACAGAGATGGGCATCCGCATGGCATTGGGCGCGCAGCGCGAGACGGTGCTGCGCCTGATGCTGCGGGACGGCATGGGGCCGGCGCTGTTGGGGCTGGGCCTTGGGCTGGCGGCGAGTGCGGGCACGGCGCGCCTGATCCGGTCGATGCTGTACCAGACTCGGCCTTTCGATCCCGGCGTTTTTGCGATGGTTGCAACGCTGCTGCTGGCGGTTGCAGCACTGGCCTGCGTGGTACCGGCATGGAGAGCGTCGCGGCTCGATCCGGTGCAGGCACTGCGCATGGAATGAGGGGCTCAGTGCAGGCTGAAGGATTTAGCTGGTCGCGTCCAGCGTCCAGCGGTTCGATGCATAAGGAACGATAACGGATACTAATTTCAGGTGCTTCCTGGTGATCAGACTGACGCGCTGGGCGATCGGTCCGGGAGTCGCGCGAAAGGCGCTGACCTGCGCGGTTTCATGGGCCCCTCCAACTCTGCGGCAGGATGTTTTCTATCTATGCGGCGCAAAAGTAGTTTTGATGCGCGCTTGATCTTTTCCCAAAGCTGTGTCACAAATGGAGGACATCTTCATTTCATCGTGAATGAAGAGCCGCGTGTTTCCTTCCCGGTCCGAAGGGCTGATGTGGCGCGGCAACCTTCCCTGTCGAAGACCCCAGTAAAAGAAATGCCGAAGACGACGCACCGCAGCCATCGCCGCTGCGCCCTTGCATCGCTGCATCGCGGATTAATTCCGCGAGGAGACATTACTTTGCGGAGGTCAGAGTATGAAAGGTTCTGGAGGTCGAAGTGTCTTTTGGGGTGTGCTGCTGATGACCGGAGCGTTCGCGCTGCAGGCGCAGACCTTTCGCGGCGGCATTAACGGCAACATTTCCGATCCTTCGGGCGCTATGGTGCCCGGGGCTGCTGTGGACGCGGTGAATGCTGCAACCGGGGTTTCGTGGAAGACGATCAGCTCCAGTGGCGGAGAGTTTGTTTTCCAGGATCTGCCGCTGGGCGGCTATGTGGTGACGGTGGAAGCGACGGGTTTCAAAACCGAAAAGGTTGCCGGCGTTCCGGTATCGGCGGGCGCGATTTATACGCTGCCGGTGAAGCTAAGCGTTACGTCGATGGCGCAGACGATTGAAGTTTCAGCCAGCGCCCTGGCACTTGACACGACATCGACGGTGCAGACTACAGACATTCCCAACCAGTCGGTGCAGAACACGCCGCTGAACGGCCGGGATTTTACGCAGCTGCTGGCAGTCATTCCCGGCTATGCGGGCTATTCGGGCGGCGGCGGCGGGTCGGTGAACGGCACGCGTCCGGACATGGTGAACTGGCAGATCGAAGGCGCGGATAACAACGATCTGTGGTGGAATGCTCCGGCGGTGAATCAGGGCGGGGTGTCGGGCATCGCCGGTATCACGCTGCCCATCGATGCGATCGAGCAGTTCTCGACAGTAACGGAGGCGAGTCCGGAGACGGGGCGCAATCCCGGAGCTACGGTCAACCTCGTGATCAAGTCGGGCACCAATACCTTCCATGGCAGCGCTTATTACTACAACCGCAACGAAGCGCTGGCTGCGCAGTCGGCATTACTCGCGACCAAGCCGGAGTTACGCAATCAGCAGTTCGGATTCTCAACTGGCGGACCCATCTGGCGCGATCATGCATTCTTCTTCGTGACGTATGAAGAACAGAAGTTTCTGATCGGCACCGCCCAGCCTTCAACGGAGCCTTCAGTGGCCTATCAGACGCTGGCGCTGCAGCAACTCGCGGCGTGGGGCATTCCGGCGAGCCAGACGGCGATGAATCTGCTGAGCGGCTCAGGCAGCAGCCAGGGGCTATGGCCGTCGGCGGCGCTGCAGGGACCAGCGACACCGTTCAACTACACCAACCCGGGCAACGAGAATGGCTACAGTCACAATGGTCTGGCGAAGCTGGACTACACGCTGAACACCAACAACAAGCTTTCCTTCAAGTGGTATGTGGGGCAGGGTAACCAAACGGCTCCTACTAATTCGTTGCTGGCTCCCTACTTTGAAGTCGCCCCCATCCACGTACAGAACTACTCGTTGACGTGGAACTCAGTGCTGTCGGCGCGCATGACCAATCAGGTTTTCGCAGGGGTGAACTATTTCAACCAGGCGTTTTCCGATGCCAGCAACAATTACGATCCGCTGGCGCTGGGACTGAACACCGGAGTTACCAGTGCTGCGCTGGCGGGCTCGCCTCGCATCGAAATTGCATCGCCCTCGGCGAGCAGCGGGCTGGGAGCATCGGCAGATGGCTTCGATTATGTGGGGGCGACGGTGGAGTCGGGCCGCAACGATATCACCGGCCATCTGGACGAGGCTTTGTCCTGGACCGTCGGCAAACACGAACTGCGCTTCGGCGGCGAGTTTCGTCAGGCGCAGATCGATGACTTCTATCAGAGCGGACAGCGAGGAACCTTTGTCTTCGACGGGACACAGGGACCGTGGTCGGGCACTACAGGCACGGCCTGCGACGCTCTGGCAACGACCACTCCGACGGCGGCTCCCGCGACTTCGGATCCAGATCATGTGTACGCGCTGGCAGATTTCCTGGCGGGCTGTTTTGACGCGGGGGCTACCAGCATCGTGCAGGGCAATCCGAAGCGCCAGGTCTTCGTGAACACGTGGGCGCTGTTTGCGCAGGATGCATGGCAGCTCTCGCCACGCTTCAACGTGAACTACGGTCTGCGCTATGAGTACATCGGCCCGATGCACAACGGCACAAAGGATCTGAGCACATTTCTACCCAGCGCTCCCAACGGAATCGCAATTGCGGGGGTGGATATTCCGACGCTGTATCCGCAGTGGTATGGCGGCGCCAGCCCGCGCATCGGCTTTTCGTGGCAGCCGACTGCGGATGGAAAGACCGTGGTGCGCGGGGGCTATGGGCTGGGCTTTGACAGCCCGAACCTTGTCAATTTGCTGAACTCGCGATTTGCCAGCAACGGCGGACCGTTCGGAGTGCAGGACAATCCCGCGGGCGCAAGTCCGGTGGAGCAGACTTCGCCTTCGGCCGCGACGATTCCTTCAGGCGCGGCGTACGGATCAGCGATTTTCCTGAACGAGAGCAGCCCGACTAATCCCTGCGTGGCGGATCCAAACGCCAGCGGCTGCCCGTCGGTGAATCTTTTCGCGACCAGCCAGGGCCTGCGGCCCGGCTACGTGGAAAACTACAACGTCAATGTGCAGCGCAGCCTCGGCTCGGGCGCGCTGGTGCAGATCGGATATGTGGGCAGCTCGGGGCATCATCTGCGTGACCTGGTGGACATCAATCAGGCGGCGCTGGGCAGCGGTGGGGCCAACGCGACGCGGCCCTACGGAAGCCAGTTTCCGAACTACGGGGTGATCAACCAGCTGCAGTCGGAGGCGATCTCGCACTATAACTCGCTGCAGGCTCTGCTGCGTCTGGCAAGCTGGCATCACCTGACGTCACAGGCCTCCTACACCTGGGGGCACTCGATCGATGAAATCAGCGAGGGTTATCTGTTCAACCCGCAGAACAGCTTCTGCCTGCGCTGCGAGTATGGCAACAGCGACTTCGACGTGCGCAATACCTTCACGACGTATCTCACCTATGACGTTCCCGGATTTCGCGGGCCGAAGTGGCTTTCCAGCGGCTGGCAACTGAACAGCCTGTGGAACTTCCACAGCGGCGAACCGTTCACTATCTTTGCCAACAGCGACGAGAGCGGTACCGGCGAGTATGCGGAGCGGTCGAATCCGGTGGCGGGCGTGAGCGCTTACAGTGGGGTATCGCACAGTGTGCAAGGCAGCGCGGCAACGGGTTACTCGGTGAACTGGATGAATCCCAACGCCTTCACCGATCCGGCGGCGGGAACCTTCGGCACCAGCCAACGCAATGCAGTGCATGGTCCCGGCTTCCAGGATGTGGACCTGTCAGTCTTCAAGAACACACATATTGCTGAACGGGTAACGGCGCAGTTCCGTGTAGAGATGTTCAACATCTTCAACCATCTCAACCTTGCAGCGCCCGGCGACGGCTACTGTACCGACGGCACCACTTGTGCCATCGGAGCTACGGTAGGCACGAACTACGGCGCGCCCGGCATTGGCGCCGGAGAACCCTACAACACGCAGCTGGCGCTGAAAATTTTGTTTTAGCCTCCCTGAAGCCCGTGGCTCCGTCTCCGGCCACGGGCGCTTTTTTAAGGCTGAGTAACAGGTATAAAGTTTTTCTACCGAGTCCCTGCGAGGAAGTAAGTTATGAGTCTTAGCAGACGTGAGTTCCTGATGCGGGTAGGTCAGGCGGGCGGGTATCGTGCCGCGTTTGTCATGATGCAGTCGCTGGGACTGCTGGCGGTTCCGGAAGCCGAGGCCGAGGCAGGTCAGCTGCGGCTGGTCGATGGCAAGGGAACCAGGGTTGTCATCCTGGGCGCGGGCATTGCCGGACTGGTCGCCGCGTATGAGCTGGGCAAGGCCGGGTGGTCGTGCACGGTGCTGGAAGCGCGCCAGCGCGCGGGCGGCCGGAATTGGACGATCCGGGGCGGCACCGATGTGGAGTTCACCACAGGACTGCGGCAGTCGTGCAGCTTCGATGAAGGCAATTACTTCAATGCGGGTCCGGCGCGGCTGCCGTCGGTTCATCGCCATATGCTCGGCTACTGCCATGAACTGGGCGTACCGCTGGAAGTGGAGGTGAACTCCTCGCGCGGTGCTTTCATGCAGTGCGATCAGCTGAACGGCGGCAAACCGGTAACGGAGCGGCGCGCGGTGAACGATACGCGCGGGCATGTCTCTGAGCTGCTAGCCAAGTGCATTCGCAAAGGGGCTCTGGACGAGGAGATCACCGCCGAGGACCGGGAGCGGATGATCGAGTTTCTGCGGCAGTATGGCGATCTGCAGCCGGACCTGCTCTACAAAGGCAGCGAACGCTCGGGATTCAAGGTGCCGCCGGGGGCGGGCAAGGCTATGCCGGAGGCGCTCGATCCGCTGCCGATGCACGCACTGCTGGATGCGGATTTGTGGCAGGGAATGCTGGCCGAAGAAGTAATCGACTGGCAGCCGACGATGTTTCAGCCGATCGGCGGGATGGATCGCATCCCGGCTGCCTTTGAGAAGCGGCTGGGCAGCGTGGTGCGCTATGGAGCGGCGGTGCGCAGCATTCGTCAGTCCGGCTCCGGGGTGACGGTGGTCTACCGCGACGAGCGCACGGGAACCGACCAGACGGTGGCCGCCGACTACTGCATCTGCGCCATGCCGCTGAGCATCGTGCGCACGCTGGACGCGGACTTTAGCCCGTCGGTGCGGAAGGTGATCGACAGCACCAGTTACGATTCGGCCTACAAGATTGCGTGGGAGGCACCGCGCTTCTGGGAGACGGAGAATGGGATCTACGGTGGGCTGTCGTACCTGAAGCAGACGGTCAACGTGGTGTGGTATCCGAGCGCGCGGATGTTTTCCGAGCGGGGAGTGGTGATCGGCGGGTACTCCATCGAGAACGGCACCGCCTTCGGCAAGCTGCCGAACCTCGAGGCCAAACTGGACGCATCGCGTCAGGCTATCGAGCTGCTGCATCCGGGGCACGGCAGGGATCTGTCGAAGCCGGTGTATATCAGCTGGGGGCATATTCCCTACAACCTGGGATCGTGGATCAGCGGGTTCGGCCGCCAGGGCGAAGGCACGATGGACGCGCTGCTCGTGCCGGACCGACGCGTGTACTTTGCCGGCGACCACACCAGCCATCTGGTCGGCTGGCAGGAGGGTGCTGCGCTCTCGTCGTATCGGGTCATGAACCAACTCGGCGTACGGATTCAGGATGGAGGCACGCTTGCCGCATAGAAGCTGGCTGCTGGTTTGTGCTCCGCTCCTGTGCTGCGTACCGTTGCTGGCTGCGCAGAGCACGGTGACACGGATACCGCTGCCCAATTCGAACTTTCCTATCTCAGCGGCGGTATGGGCGGGCGACACGTTGTACGTGAGCGGGATGATCGACTCTTCGGTGGCGAAGGGGCAACCGGGCGATACCCAGACGCAGACAGTGCATGCGCTGGAGGCGATCCGGCACACGCTGGAAGAGCAGCACCTGTCGCTGAGCGATGTGGTGATGATGCATGCCTATCTCGCGGGCGATCCTGCGCACGGCGGCAAGATGGACTTTGCCGGATTTATGGCGGGATACACGCAGTTTTTCGGCACGAAGGAGCAGCCGAACAAACCGGCGCGCAGCGCCATGCAGGTGGCGGCACTGGCTTTACCGGGGGCTCTGGTGGAAATTGAAGTGATCGCTGTGAAAAGTAAGTGACGGGCCCGAAATTCCAGGGAGGCGCATATGAGCATCGATCTTTCCCGCCGCACATTTTTCCGTATGGCTGCCGCCGCAGGCGCGATGGCCACCGTTCCCATCCTGACCGAGCCGCAACTGGCGCTGGCGCAGCGACGGCGCAGGATGCGGGCGATTCCGCCGGGAGCGGTGCGCATCGACGCCAACGAGAATCCTCTGGGGCCGTGCAGCGGCGCGTGCGCCTCTATCTCCAGTCTGATCCCGGAGGGCGGCCGCTACGACATGGAGCTAACGCAGAAGCTCGTTGATACGTTCAGCGGGATGGAGGGCCTGAAATCCGACTACGTGCTGCCGTACGCGGGATCGAGCGAGCCGCTGCACTATACGGTGCTGGCTTTCACTTCTTCCGAACGCAGTTATGTGACTGCCGATCCTGGCTACGAGGCGGGTATGTACGCCGCGCATCTGAACGGGGCGAGGATCGTGAAGGTGCCGCTGGCCAAGGATCATTCGCACGATGTGCGCGCCATGGTTGCTGCCGATCCTAATGCCGGAGTTTTGTATATCTGCAATCCGAATAATCCGACGGGAACCATCACCAGCCGCGCGGATATCGAGTACGGGCTGGCCAATAAGCCGAAGGGTTCGATTCTGCTGGTGGATGAGGCGTACATCCATTTCTCTGACGCAACGCCGTCGCTGGACCTGGTGAAGCAGGACAAGGATCTGATTGTGCTGCGCACGTTTTCGAAGATTTACGGGATGGCGGGGCTGCGCTGCGGGCTGGCGATCGGGAGGCCCGATCTGCTGGCGAAGATTCAGACCTACGGGATGAACTCGCTGCCCATCCTTGCAGTCGCGGCGGCCACGTGCAGCTTAGGGGAGCCGAACCTGGTGAAGGAGCGCCGCAAGATTAATACAGATATTCGCGAAGAGACGTTCTCGTGGCTAACGGCAAACAACTATAAGTTCATCCCGTCGCAGACCAACTGCTTCATGGTGGATACGGGACGGCCGGGGCATGAGGTGATCGATGCGATGGCGCAACACAACGTGTATATCGGCCGGGTGTGGCCGGTGATGCCGACGTGGGTGCGGATTACGGTGGGCACGCGCAGCGACATGCAGCAGTTCCAGCAGGCGTGGAAGCAGGTGATGAGCGCGCCGGCGGCGGCAGGACACGATGCTGCGGAGCGGAGCACGCTGGCGCGGCTGGGTCACCGAGATTTGCCCCCACAGCCGATGCGGAGGGCGTGACGGTCATCAGCGGGCGGGAAGCCGTGGTGACTGGAAAACAGGCGCTGTGCTGATGCGGTGCCAGATTCCATACCAGCTTCCATACCAGCTTCCATGCCCGTTTCCCTGGGTTGCCGCGTGCACGCGATATCTTCCGAATCGGACTTTGGCGATCCACGCCGGCGACAGACGACGTTTGCGGGGCGGACGCTGGGACCGCGGCAATACTTTCCAGATTGCGATGAAGATACTCAGCGCTACGGGGATGCTGATGGTGCCGAGGTGGATATTTGTGTAAAAATCCTCACGCGTCACGGCCAGCAAACCGGGCTGAATATTCCTGACATGATGCACCAGCAGGAGCGTGGACAGCAGCAGCACGTTCAGACTCGCCGATAAGCTGGCGAGGAAGCGCAGCGCAGATAGTTCGTGGATAATATCGCTGCGGAAGACCAGAAAGAGAAGATAGCCGAGCCAGATGAAGGTGAGCGCCGGAACCATGCCGCAGGAAAGCTCGAGCATCTCCGGCTGCGGCCACGAGAGGGCGAGCCATTGATTGGGCAGGGCGTGCGGCAGCCAGCCGCGGCTGAGTTCGCGCCACGCCGGGTACAGCATGGACCATGCAACGGAAAACATCAGGGGCGCAGCCCACGCGCGCGCTGTGCTCCACGCGGTTACGCCGATCGCTGCCAGCGTCTGGCGCCAATACCATCCTGGAGAGCGCCCGACATGCAGTTGCTCCAGCAGATCGCCAACCAGAGCGTCGCGGGCAGGGCCGGAGCGGAGACGCTCGAGAATCCACGTAGCGATGGCAACGGAGGTGGTCGGTTTCATGCGAGATCTCCTCTCACAGAGGGCAGTGTCTTCCATAGCTGGTTCAGGAGACGGCGCGTCTGGTGCATGGTGCGCAGGCCCTGCTCGGTGACGTGGAAATAGCGCTTGGCGCGGCCGCCGCGCTCCGGGGTGGATTCACCCAGGGTCGAAGCAATGAGACCCTTCGCCTCCAGCCGCTCCAGCGCAGCGTAGATGCTGCCGGCGGAGACTTCACGGCCACGCAGCTGCGACAATTCACGGGCGAGCGGGACGCCGTAGACTTCCTCGCCCAGCCGAAGGATGGTCAGCAGAACCATCAGCTCAAATTCACCAAGAAAGGTATGTTCTCCCATATCGTTTCCCCGGGTGATCAATCGTAATGATGGCGCGTCAGTGCGGCAGCAGCTCCAGCTGGCGGATGCCTACGCGCGCGCCCAGTGTGGATCTCTCTGCAACAGGAAAGAAGAGCACGGTGATTTCGTCGAATCTTTGAATTTGTGGATGCGAGGGGATGGTAAAGATGACGTCCTCCTCAACGGGACTGGATTTTTGGTCGGAGAAGTGACCGAATTCGCTGGAGACGATGGGACGCAGGCCGAGATCGATGGTTGGCTTGCCGGGCCTGGTGGAGTCGGTGAGCAGGACATCAAGATCGATGCGTCCGGCACGATTGTCGCCGTTGCGGATGGAGACAGCGAGGCGGCGGCAGCAACCGAGATCGATCGGCTGCGGGAGGCTCTGGTGCGCCTGCATGGCGAGGGGAATCCAGCCAGTGGAGTAAATGCTGAGCGCCACCGGATCGCCGTGGGCGAGGTGGGCGTGCAGGCCGGGGCCGTGGCGCGGCGCCTGGAAGTACCAGTAGGAACCGTCGAAGGGGATGACCAGCGGCCGCGCGGTTCCCGGCCGCAGCGTACTTTCGTGCGGAATTGGCGGGAGATCGACTTTCTTCTGCGGAACAGTGAAGAGAATGATGCCCTGCCATGCGAGGTTTTCATCGGCCAGTGCGGCCTTCACTTTTCTGGTTTGCTGGCTGCCGTCCGCCGCTCCCATGCGCGAAGCACGGAGCAGAAGAGGGATCAGGATGAAGAGCGCCATCAGAGTCGCAAGGCCTGCGCGTGCCGCCGGCCGCTGCCGGTGAACCGGAGAGGAGGCTACTTTCCAGGCAAGAAGAAATCCGGCCAGCGCTGTCAGCAGCGAGGCGATGAGCAGCATGCGACGCGCGAGGCAGACGATGGCCCCCTGGGCGAAGGCCGAGACGAGGAAAGACTGGAGCGGTTTGGAATCCGGAGGAGGCAGTTCGGCGAAGAGTATGTTGTGGAGAAATTCGTCGCCGGGGCGGGAGTCGTTGGTTGCCGGGTACAGTACGCGGAGGGCAAGTCCCAGAGCGGCAGCCGCGCAACCGAAGTAGAGAAGCGCCCAGGCAGAGCCGCGCCACCAGAGCAGCAGCAGGGGAGGGATCAGGATCCATCCGGAGGCCGCAGCGAGAGCGGGAAGGGAGACGCGTCCGCTGCGTACAGCAAGACGGCCGACGGCCATGCCCACGGTGCCGGCCAGAGCCGTGACGGCGATCCAGGTGAGCGACGCAAATATTGACTTAAGCGGAGAAAGTCCGGAGGCGACAGGCGGATGGAGGACGAAGGCAATGATGACGGCTGGCAGAAGACCCGCAAGCAGGATGGAGGCAGCGCCGGCTGCACTGACTCCGTGCGTGCTTCCGGCGTCCGCGTGCTCTTTCCACCATCCGGCGGATCGATTCGGTATCGCAGTCACCAGACCACCAACTTCCGCGAACCTTCGCGTTCCGCATCGTAACGGTTCTGTGAGGTCAGAGTCGAGGATGCAGGAGCGTGGGTTCACTCCGCAATTTCCTCTACTGTGACGAAGAAATTGATGCTCGTCAAGTGCTGCGCCTGATTTTTTAAGCAGGCGAGTCCCGGGTTGCGCCGCTCACTCAGACACGAACGGCGGAGCCGAGGCTCCGCCGTTCCCGTCAGCAAAGGTTCCCACTCCGGACCAGGCAGACCGTCACCAGCTTCTTACGGATAGATGCCCCGGATCTGTACCGCCTCGGCCACGCGTCCGATGCCCAGCATGTTCGCGGCGACCCGCATCGGCACCTTGCGCTCGAGGTGGATCTTCAGCACGTCGCGGAAGGAGGTCTTCATCACCCGCTCCAGCCGGTCGTAGACGTCCTGCGCCTCCCAGAAGAGATGCTGCTCATCCTGCACCCACTCGAAATACGACACGGTAACGCCGCCGGCGTTGCACAGGATATCCGGGATGACAAAGATGCCGTGGCTTTCGAGGACTTTGTCGGCCGCGGGAGTGAGCGGACCATTCGCGGCTTCAGCGACGATCTTCGCTCCAACAGCGGCGGCATTGCCGGCGTGCAGGGCATTTTCCAGAGCTGCCGGTACCAGGATGTCGCAGTGCAGTCCGAGCAGTTCGTCCGGGTCGATCGGCTCACTTTCCGGGAACCCCTCGACACGTCCGGTGAGCGCCTTCATGTGAATCAGCTCGGGAATGTTCAGCCCCTGAGGGTTGTAGACGCAACTCGTCGAGTCACTGACCGCGATCACTTTGGCTCCGGCTTCGTGCAGCAGCTGCGCTGCGATGGAACCCGCATTGCCAAAGCCCTGAACAGCAACCTTCGCGCCCAACAGCGGAAGCCTCAGGTGTTCGCAGGCGCACTGGATGGTGTAGAAGACGCCGCGGCCGGTCGCCTCGTTGCGTCCCAGCGAGCCTCCCAGACTGATCGGCTTTCCCGTTACCACGCCTGGTATCGGATAGCCTTTGGTCATGCTGTAGGTGTCCATCACCCACGCCATGGTCTGCGGATTGGTGTAGACATCGGGGGCGGGAATGTCCTGCGCGGGGCCGATGAGAGGGAGGATGGCACTGGTGTAACGGCGGGTCATCCGTTCCAGCTCGCCCAGCGACATGTGTTTCGGATCGCAGGTGACTCCGCCCTTGGCGCCGCCGAAGGGGATGTTGACCACTGCGCACTTCCACGTCATCCAGGTGGCCAGTGCCTTGACCTCATCGAGGGTGACCTGCGGGTGATAGCGGATGCCGCCCTTGGCGGGGCCACGCACGGTGCTGTGCTGCACGCGGTAGCCCTCGAAGCGGTGAATGTGTCCATTGTCCATGCGCATCGGCACGGTGACGGTGAGCACGCGCTCGGGAAACCTGATCATCTCCCGAATGTCCTGGGTGAGTTCCAGGGCGTCTGCTGCCGCATCGAAATTGGTCAGCGCAACGTCGTAGGCATTTTCCTGAATTGCTGTTTTCAGCATTTTTCTACCCTCCGAAAACCAGAGGGCACGGGCGTTGCTTAACCCACGGTGGTACCTGCCAGCGAAAGCGCGTGCGGCTCCGGCTCCTGCTCTGTCGGGCACACCGGCACTAACCAGTGCCGATACGCCCGCAAGTGTCCCAGCGCTGCGTCGAAGTACAGCCTGCGCACTTCGCGCGTCAACGCGCCAATCTCTCCGTTTCTCACCAGCCGATGATCCACGCGAACGACGGGGGCTACCCCAACTGCCGTTCCGGTGAGGAATAATTCGTCGCAGATATACAACTCAGTGCGGTCGATGGGCCGCTCCACCACACGCACACCGAGTTCCTGCTGCGCGAGCTGCATCACGCAGTCGCGTGTGATTCCTTCGAGCACGTTTTCGGTCACCGGCGGCGTAACCAGTTCGCCTTTGCGCACCATAAAGAGATTGCAGGTCGAGCCTTCGGCGACATGACCGCTCTCGTTCAGGAGAATCGCCTCGTCGAATCCATTGCGCCGCGCATCGTCGCTGGCCAGGGCACTGTTCACATAGGCGCCGCAGATCTTGGCTCGTGCCGGAATGGCATTGTCATCGATCCGCCGCCACGAGCTGACCCCGGCATGCAGTCCATGCTCGCTGTGCAGATACTCGCCGAAGGGCAGCGCGACTACGGCAAAGGCGTCCTGATCGTCGGGGCTCACGCCGATCCGCTCCGCGCATTTCCAGGCAATGGGCCGCACGTACACGCTGGTGCGGAAGGCATTGCGGCGCAGCAGCTCGAGCGTGATCGCGCACAGCTCCTCGGCGGATGCGGGTACGGCGATGCGCAGGATGCCGCAGTTGCTGATCCAGCGCTGAAAGTGCTCGAGCGGGCGCAGCAGCAACAGCTGATGTTCGGCATCGCTCCAGTAAGCGCGAATGCCTTCGAAGACGCCGGTTCCATAGTGCAGCGCGTGGGTCAGAATGCCGACGCGGGCTTCGCGCAGCGGCACGTAGTCACCGCCGAAGAAGACGATCAGGTTCGGATCGACCTCAGGCTTCATGAGGAACCTCCTCGCTCCGGCAGTGCTCGCGATGCAGCTCTCGGCCACGGGTCAGCGCCTGGTCATCGAGGGCGAGCCAGCGGGGACTCTTTACCAGGCGCATGAGGGCGGCGTCGACGCTGGCCTGCGGCAAGGCCGGAATAATTTCCAGCAGAGCGCCCAGCATCACCATATTGGCGGCGCGTGCATCGCCCAGGTCGTCGGCGATATGCGTGAAGGAGCGCGCGAGGATGTGAACGTCTTTGCGTTCGCACTCCGGTGGCAGGGTCTCGCCGTTGTAGAGGATCCAGCCGCCCGGGCGTACCGTGCCGGCGAATTTGGTCAGCGATGGCTCGTTCATCGCCACCAGCACATCCGGATGCGATACCAGCGGGGAATCGATCGGATTCCTCGCGAGCCGCACATGGCAATTGGAGGTGCCGGAGCGCATCTCCGGCCCGTAGGAGGGAAGCCACGACACTTCGAGTCCGGCGTGGAGCCCAGCTTCAGCGAGCATTTCGCCCAGCAGCAGCACGCCCTGGCCTCCGAAGCCGGCCACGCGCACCTGCAGGTCCAGGTCAACTTCGGTTGCCGGACGATCTGCCGCTTCCGGAGCTCCAACGCCCAGAATTTCGGGGATGCGCTCCAGATGCGGCGCCGGTTCGGTGGCCTCGCGAGGCGTCGCTTCCTGCGTCCGGTCGCGGAAGACGCCCAGAGGGAAGGTCTTCTCCATGACGTCTTTTACCCAGTGCTGCGCTTCGACGGGAGACATCTTCCAGATCGTCGGGCAGGGAGAAAGAATCTCGACCAGCGAGAAGCCCAGACCACGTACCTGATTCTCGAGGGCACGCCGCACCGCGCGCGCTGCCTGCGCAATCTGCCGGTTGTCGCCCAGACCCACGCGTTCGATATAGATGGGAGCCTGCAAAGTCGCGAGCAACTCGCTGACGTGCAGCGGATAGCCTTCGTTTGCTGCGCTGCGGCCCTGCGGAGTGGTCGTGCTCATCTGGCCCAGCAGCGTGGTGGGCGCCACCTGGCCGCCGGTCATGCTGTAGATGGCGTTGTTCACGAAGATGACGGTGATGGGTTCGCCGCGATTGGCCGCGTGCAGGATCTCCGCCGAGCCGATGGCGGAAAGATCCCCGTCGCCCTGATAGCTGATGACGATGCTCTCCGGGCGGGTGCGCTTGACGGCGGTGGCTACAGCCGGAGCACGGCCATGCGCAGCCTGCACATTGCCCACATCGAAGTAGTAGTAGGCGAAGACCGAACAGCCCACCGGACTGATCAGGATGGTCCGGTTCTGAATGCCCAATTCGTCGATGGCCTGAGCCAGCATCTTGTGCACGATGCCGTGTCCGCAGCCGGGGCAGTAATGGGTTTGGCCCTGCACTTCTTCCTTGCGCTCGAAGGTGTCGTAGAAGGCCTTCGGCCGGCTCAGCGCTACGCCGTATTCCAAATCGGTTTCGTCAGGCATGAATCTGCTGCTCTCTTTCAGCGCTCGGCACAGGCGCACGCGTGCGTGCGAGGCTGCGCACGAATTCCAGCACCTCCGCATGCGAAGGAACGTTGCCCCCTACACGGCTCAGGAACTCCACCGGACGCATGCCGTTCAGGGCCAGGCGCACATCTTCGAGCATCTGGCCGGTGCTCATTTCCACCACTACGAAGACACGCGCTGTTTCCGCCGCGCGCCGGAACTGCGCGGTGGGGAAGGGGAACAGCGTGATGGGGCGGAGCACGCCGACATTGAGACCTTCGGCCCGAGCCTCGGCGGCAACCGCCTTCAGGATGCGCGCCACAATGCCATAGCCCACCAGCACGATCTCCGCTGCTTCGCTGTGCCAGGCTTCGGCGCGGGCTTCGCGCTGCTGTGCGATGTAGTACTTGGCTTCGAGCTGCCGGACATGCGCCTCCAGCTTGTCCGGTTCCAGGTAGATCGAGCTGATGAGATTGCCGCGCGTCTCTTCCGTGCCGGTCACGGCCCACTTCGGCTGCTGCGGGCTCAGAGCGGATGTGGGGAAAACGACGGGCTCCATCATTTGCCCGATGAATCCATCGGCCATGACCACCACCGGATTCCGGTAGCGGTCTGCCAATTCAAAGGCCAGGGCCGTCAGGTCGGCCATTTCCTGCACGGAATGGGGCGCCAGCACCAGGGTGCGATAGTTGCCGTGGCCTCCGCCTTTCACCACCTGGTGGTAATCGCTCTGCTCGGAGGCGATATTGCCGAGTCCCGGGCCGCCGCGGGTGATGTCCACGATGACGCAGGGCAGCTCCGCGCCGGCGAGATAACTGATGCCTTCCTGCATCAGGCTGATGCCCGGCCCGCTGGAGGCGGTCATCACCCGCATTCCGGCCGATGCCGCGCCGTAGAGCATATTGATCGCGGCAACCTCGCTTTCCGCCTGCAGAAAAACACCGCCGACCTGCGGCATATAGATGGCTGCCGCCTCGGCAATCTCACTGGCCGGCGTGATGGGATAGCCATAAAAGCCGCGGCATCCGGAAAGGATGGCGTTTCTGACGATGGCCTCGTTGCCCTTCATCAGCTGCCTGCGCATTACAGAGCCCCCTCGGCCTTTTGCCTGCGGGGCACACCGCCTCCGCGCGTGATCAGCCGCAGTACGGTGATGGCCCCCGGCTCGGGGCAGGCCATGAAGCAGATTCCGCATCCGGTGCAGCCGTACCCGGCGTATTCCGCCGTGCGGTAGCCGTAGTGGTTGAGCTGTTCTCTGAGGTGAATGACTTTGGGCGGACAGGCTTCGACACATAGTCCGCAGCCCTTGCACTCGTCCTGGTTCACCCGAAGGTGTCCTCGATCCGGCCTTCCGATCTCCGCCATGCGCACTCCTTTCCGGCACTCCGTGGTTCAGGCCCGGGTGGCCGCCGTTCTGCGCTCGAGGTAATGGGAGCGCACGGCAAAATCTTCCAGTTCGGCGCGGAACTGCGGATCCGCTATGGCGATCAGGGCCTCGGCGCGCTCGCGCAGGCTTTTGCCATGCAGGTTCGCAAGTCCGTGTTCGGTGACGACGTAATGGACGTCGGCCCGCGATGTGACCACGCCCGCGCCCGGATCCAGCACCGGCACGATGCGGGAGACGCTGCCGTGCAGAGCGGTTGAGGGCAGGGCAATGATGGGAACGCCGCCGCGGGAACGGGCCGCGCCGCGGATGAAATCCAGCTGTCCGCCAAAGCCGCTATACGGCTTGGTTCCCAGCGAATCGGCGCATACCTGCCCGGTCAGATCGATCTGGAGGGCCGAGTTGATGGCGACCATGTTGTCGTTCCGGGCGATCACGAAGGGATCGTTGGTGTGGCTGATGGAGCGAAACTCGAAGATGGGGTTTTCGTGCAGGAACTCGAACAGCCGCTTCGACCCCAGCACAAAGGCGAGCACTGCCTTACCCCGATGCAGCGTCTTGCGCAGCCCGTTGATGACGCCGGACTCGATCAGTTCGATGACGCCGTCGGGGCACATCTCGGTGTGAATTCCCAGATCGCGTTTGCCGTCGAGGCAGGTAAGCACCGCTTCGGGGATGCCACCGATACCGGTTTGCAGCGTGGCTCCATCGGGAATGAGCGACGCCACATTGCGCGCTACGCGCAGATGCAAATCCGTGAAGTGATCGGTGGAGAACGCCAGCAGCGGGCGGGAGGTCTCGACGAACGCGGAGATCCGGCTTACATGAATGAACGTTTCGCCGTGCGTACGCGGCATCTGGTCGTTGACTTCGGCGATCACCGTTCTTGCGAGGCGGACGGCCGTCATGGTGCAGTCGATCGTGGTACCGAGGCTTACGAAGCCATGCGCATCAGGCGGAGAGACCTGCATCAGGACTACATCCAGCGGCAGAGTGCCACTCTCCATCAGACCTTCGATCTCGCTGAGAAAGATGGGCGTGTAATCGGCGCGACCGGCAGCGACGGCCTCCCGAACATTGGCGCCGAGAAACAGCCCGCGGTGCCGGAAATGTCCCTGGTACTCGGGGCGGGTGTAATCGGCGCTGCCCAGGGTCATCATGTGGACAATCTCCACATCGTGCAGACGGTCCGCGCGCGCAACCAGGGCGTCGACCAGCGTCGATGGCGTGCCGCAGCCGGACTGGATCCAGACTCGATCCCCGGACCGCACCGCTTCCAGTGCCGCCGCGGCAGTGGTGCAGTGGGAGCGATAGGCGTCGGCCCAGGAGGGCTTCGGAGAATGGCCGTTCCGGGCGGTGTTCGCGCCGGAAATCCCAAAGCTAGTGTTCCCCCGGCTGAGACTCGCCGAATTGTCTGTCTTGCTACCGCCTGATCCGTTGCCCGATACGCGCATTTGCATCCCAGCCAAAACGAGTCAAGGTACCCTTTGGGAGAGGCCGTTGGCTGTGATGCCCGTCACCCGCTCAGCCCATTGCGGGGCAACAACATAGCGGGCTGTGTCGGGTGTGGATTGGAGGGTATGGAGGCGGCAGTCTGGCCGGGTTTTTTGGGGGCGAATACGGGGTGAGGCTCCGGTGCCTAGCCCAGCGGCAGAAAGTACTGAGTTCCGTGCACCGGCTCGGAGAGGCGCTTCAGCAGCATCTGCAGGTCGCGGTTGTTACTGACGAAGTCGATATCGCTGGTGTTCACGACCAGCAGGTCGCTGGCGGAGTAGTGGAAGAAAAAATGCTCGTAGGCCGCGACGACCTGCTCGATGTACTGGTCGCTGATTGCGCGCTCGCCCGGCACACCCTTCCGTTTCAGGCGCTGCTTGAGGACCTCGGGGGTGGCCTGGAGGTAGATCACCAGCTCCGGAGTGGGGACCTCAGTCCGAAACATCTGGAAGAAACGGTTGTACAGGGTCAGTTCGGCATCGCTCAGATTAATGTACGCGAAGATCTTGTCTTTCTCGAAGAGATAGTCGGCGACGATGGGGATGGAGAAGTCCTCAATCTCCCGCAACTGTGTATGCCGCTCTGCGAGAAACCACATCTGAGTGGCGAAGGCCATGCCTGGCTGCGCTTGATAGAAGCGGTCCAGAAACGGATTCTCCTCCGGCTCGGTGATGCGCCGGGCATGCAGCGTTTCCGCCAGAATCTGCGCCAGTGTGGACTTGCCGGCCCGGATGGGACCTTCCACGGCGATGAAGCGCGGCTGTTCGAAGAGCTTGGCCATTCGTTCCGGGACACGTCCAGCGAAGGAAATACGAAGATATCACGCCCTGCCCGCGAAAGGAACCCGGCTTACACTGAAACCAAATGTCTGGTGCGCTGAGCGTCATCGGAGCTGCGGCGGTGATGGCCGCGGGAGGCTGCGCCTATGCAGCGCTCTCGCCGGAATCGCAGATCTTCGGCCGCACCGTGCTCGCCGGCAAGGACCCGGCTCAGTTTGCTCTGACCTTCGACGACGGTCCCAATGACGCACACACGCCGGCGTTGCTGGAGCTGCTTCGCGATTATCAAGTCCGCGCTACTTTCTTTCTCATTGGGAACTTCGTCCGCCAGCGGCCGTCCCTCGCTCGGGAGATCCGCGCTGCCGGTCATCTTATTGGCAACCACACCATGACTCATCCCTGGCTGGCCTTCGAGTCTCCCCGCCGGGTGCGGGAAGAACTCGCCGCGTGCAATGCCGCCCTTGAAAATGCGCTGGGCGAGCCGGTGCATTTCTTCCGCCCGCCGCACGGCGCTCGGCGCCCCGACGTGCTGCGCGCCGGCCGCGATCTTGGATTGACGCCGGTCCTCTGGAACGCCATGGGATATGACTGGAAGCCCATCAGTGCTGAGCAAATCGCCGCGCATCTGGAGCGGGGGATTGCGCGCAATCGCCGATGCAAACGCGGATCGAACCTGCTGCTGCACGATGGAGGTCATACGGCCATGGGGGTTGATCGGTCCCGCTCAATCGAGGCCACGCGTCGGATCCTTGAGCGATATCCGCCGCGGCCGACCCGCTATGTCACCGTCGACCTGTGGGCCTAAAAGCCAGGGCACCAGGGGAAACATAAGAGCGGGAAATGAGCAGAGCGGGAATATGTGGCCGCGGGTGAAGGATCGCAGGCGGCCGATGGTCACTCTGCTGAACTCTGCTTCGGCTGCTGTCGTATAAAGGAGGAACCCCAGGAGGCAGCCCACGCGATGCTTGAAGACATCCGGTATGCTTTGCGGCAGTTTCTCAAGACGCCCGGATTTACCATCACGGCGATTCTCACTCTGGCGCTGGGCATCGGCGCGACGACTGCCATCTTCACGCTCATTCATGCGGTGCTGCTCGCTTCATTGCCGGTGGTGCGGCCCGGGGAACTGATCCGCGTTGGCGACACCGAAAACTGCTGCATCAACGGCGGCATGCAGGACGACTGGTCGCTGTTCTCCACCGAACAATATCGTGAGTTCCGCGACCACACGCCCGGATTTTCGAATCTGGCAGCGTTCCAGGCAGGACGCGCAGAGCTGGGCGTACGCCGCGCGGGCAGCAATCACCCGGCGGAAGCGCTCCAGGGGGAATTCGTCTCCGGCAATGCATTCGACGTCTTCGGGCTGAAGGCCTGGATGGGGAGACTGCTCGAGCCTTCGGACGATCAGAAGGGCGCAGTTCCGGTCACGGTAATGAGCTATCGCACCTGGCAGCAGAAGTTTGGCCAGGATCCTTCGGTGGTAGGCTCCACATTCCTGATCAATGGCCTGCCGTTCACGGTTGTGGGCATTGCGCCGCCGGGTTTCTTCGGCGAGCGTCTGGTCAGCGATCCGGCTTCTTTCTGGCTTCCGCTCAGCGCGAACCCGATGGTGCAGGGAGGCAGCTTCAACGTGCTCGACAGCCCGGAGCTGGACTGGCTGAACCTGATCGGACGGGTGCAACCGGGCGCCAATCAGAAGCAGATGGAGGCGCAACTCCAGGTGGAGCTGCGGCAATTCCTGCTTAGCCCGGTCAGCAAGGTGGAAAAACGGGCAGCAAGTTTGATTCCCAAGCAGACGCTGCATCTGAGCCCGGGCGGCGGCGGAGTGCAGCAGATGCAGGAGCAGTACAAGGATGGCCTGCACCTGCTGATGTGGATCTCAGCCTTTGTGCTGCTGATCGCCTGCGCCAACCTCGCGAATCTGATGCTGGTGCGGGCCACGGCGCGCAAGGCACAAACCTCGGTGCGGTCGGCTCTGGGCGCACCGCGCAGCCGGCTGGTGCGGCAGGCGCTGACAGAGAGCGTGGTGCTGGGGATCCTTGGCGGCCTGGCAGGGCTGGTGGTGGCTTATGCGGGCGCGCGTTTGCTGCTGCATCTGGTTGCGGGAAAGAGCTATTTGCCGATTCATGCAACCCCCTCTCTGGCGGTGCTGGGCTTCGCCTTTGCCATTTCGCTGGTGACCGGGGTTCTGTTTGGCACCGCTCCGGCATGGATGACCGCGCATGCCGATCCCATTGACGCACTGCGCGGCGCCAATCGCTCGACGCGCAAAAGCGGCCTGTGGGGACAGAAGATCCTGGTGGTAATGCAGGCTGCGGTTTCGCTGGCACTGCTGTGCGCAGCCGGGCTGCTGATTCGCAGCCTGACCAACCTGCAGCATCAGCATTTCGGCTTCGATGTGCAGAACCGCTACGTGGTTCACATCGATCCGTCGATGGCAGGCTACAAGGCGGAGCAGGCAGAGGCTTTTTACCGTCAGCTGCACGACACGCTGGCTGCGATCCCTGGCGTCAAATCGGTCAGCTATGGGCTCTACACGCCCATGGAGGGCGACAACTGGGGTAACGGCGTTTATATCGAAGGGCAGGCACCGCCCGCGCCGGGCAGCAGCTTTAACGACTCGTCCTGGGATCGCGTCAGCCCCGGCTATTTCGAGAGCATTGGGACGAAAATCATTGCCGGGCGCAGCTTCACCGACCAGGACAATGCCGCCGGCCGCAACGTGGCCATCGTTAACGAGACCTTCGCCAAACACTTCTTCAAAAATGGCGATGCGCTGGGCCACCACTTCGGCGATCTCGATCAGAAGTATGCAGGCAATTTTGAGATTGTTGGCGTCACGGAGGACACGCAGTACTGGGATCCCAACAGCAAAATCCGTTCCATGTTCTTTTTGCCTGCGAACCAGTGGTCGAAATACGACGACAAGTCCGAGGTGATGTTCGAGAACGTCTCGCACCTGATGATGAATGCCGTGGTGCTCCAGACCAACGGCTTTGTTCCGGGACTGGAGAGCCAGGTGCGGCGGGCGCTGAATCAGATCAACCCCAGCTTGACGGTTATCTCTTTCGATACCTTCGCCGAGCAGGTACACGGCCAGTTCGCCCAGGGCGAGCTGATTGTGCAGCTGACGTCGGTCTTTGGATTCCTGGCTCTGGCCCTCGCTGCTATCGGTCTATATGGTGTGACGGCGTATGCGGTAGCCCAGCGCACCAGCGAAATCGGGATCCGCATGGCTCTGGGCGCCGACCGCGGCGGGATCCTGCAGATGGTCCTGCGGGGAGCCTTTCTCCAAGCCGGCATCGGGCTGCTGATCGGTATGCCTGCCGCGATTGTGGCGGGCCGGTTCATGGCCAGCCTGCTCTACAACGTGCGTCCCTGGGACCCCGTGGTGCTGATTGCGACTGCATTGATTTTGGGCCTGGCTGCGCTGATTGCCGCAGTTATACCGGCCCAGCGCGCGGCCAGCGTGGAGCCTATGACCGCGCTGCGTGTGGAATGAGGCGGCGAACACGGACTTCTGGCCGGGGATTGAGGAGTTAAAGATCGTCACGGGCAGCCTAAAAATGAGCAGGACGGAGATTCCGAGCGGTTGCCGCCCGTCTGGCGGGGCTAGAATTCAGACAGAGCGATCAAGTTGTGGGTCAGGCATCGAAGCAATGGCGGCAGAGGACAGCGAAGCGCAACCTGGGGCAGGTGTGCGCCGCCCTCAGCCGGTTTCTGCTTCTGCTGGCTGCCATCGAACTGATCACCATGCCGCTCACGCAGCAGGTCTGGACCTGGGATCATTTCCTCCATGGCGGGCAGGATTTCGAGTTCGGACTGCTGACCATCGTGACCTGCCTGTGTCTGGGACTATTGCGCGCACAGCATTGCCGGCAAGGGATTAAGGTATTGCTGGCGGTGCAGTGGGTCCTGTCGCGAATCTTCCGCCGCCTGGAGTGGTCGGGCATGATGCTCGCGGTCAGTGTTCCGGCCCTGCGGGTCAGGCATATGACTGATCCCGGCCCTCCGCTGTTGTCGCTTCCCCTGCAAATCTGATTCGCACATCCCTCGGACTCCGCCTTGTGAATGGCACCGGCACGCGCCGCTCACGGATTTTCCCGATCGACCCACTGCTGTTGTCGCGGAGAGACGATGAAACGATCTGAAGTTCTTCAAGCCTGGTCCAGGATTCTTGCCGGCCGGGCGCCATCCCTGTCGATTGAGATCACCAAGGAGTGCCCGCTGCGCTGCCCAGGCTGCTACGCGTTCGATGACGCGCATCTGGGCGGTTCCGTCCAGCTGCGACAGCTATCCGACTTCAAGGGAGATGAGCTGGTGGCCAAGGTGCTGGAGCTGATCGACCGCTACAAGCCCCTCCACGTTTCCCTGGTGGGGGGCGATCCGCTGGTTCGCTACCGGGAATTGATCCGGCTGTTGCCCCAGATCGAGAGCCGCGATATCCATACTCAGGTGGTGACCAGCGCTTTCCGGCAGATTCCTCCGGAGTGGGCAGAACTAAAGAAGCTCAACGTGGTGGTATCCATCGACGGTCTGCAGCCGGAACACGATGCGCGGCGAAAACCGGCCACTTACGATCGAATCCTGACCAATATTCGCGGGGCACGGGTCACCGTCCATTGCACGATTACGGCGCAGATCGCCGAACGCGCCGGGTACCTCGACCAGTTTCTGAATTTCTGGAGTGCCCGGCCGGAGATCGTGAAGGTATGGTTCAGCTTCTTCACCCCGCAGCGAGGAGCCAACGATCCGGAGATCCTCAGTCCGCGGCAGAGGGCGGCGACCATTGCCGAGCTGCGCCAGCTGCGGCTCAAGTACCCCATTCTGGACCTGCCGGAGGCGGTACTGCGAGAGTTTGAAAGGCCGCCGGGCAGCCCGGAGGAGTGCATCTTCGCGAAGACCACAGAAACCATCTCGGCGAATCTGCGCAGTGAGATCACTCCCTGTCAATTCGGCGGCGACCCCGACTGTGCGCAGTGCGGCTGCATTGCCTCTATGGGACTGGCGGCCGTAGGCCATCACCGAGTGGTCGGAGGGCTGACCGCGGGGCAAATTTTCCACGCCTCGGCGCGAATCGGCGGGGTCTGGAAACGGGTCCGAACTGCTGTTTTTCCCGCATCTGCACGCACAATGTCTTCCCCTTTTAAAATTCTTCAACCTTAACAGCCGAAAACAGACGAGAATGCCAGGTGCTGGAGAGGAGATCAAATTGACGACCCGAAACGATGCAACGGAGCAGGAGTTGAGGCGAGAAATCGTCCGATTCAGCAAATGGCTTTACCGGCTTGGGTATATGCCAGGCACCTCGGGCAACCTCTCGGTCCGCCTCGACGAGCAGCGTCTGCTGGTGACGCCGACAGGAATCAGCAAATACCGCTTGCGCCAGACGGACCTGACCATTGTCGATATCAATGGCTGCCAGCTGGAGGGGGCGAGGAAAGCGACCAGCGAGATCGGGATGCACCTGGCCTTCTACCGTCAGCGCGAGGATGTGGCTGCGGTCATCCACTCGCATCCCCCTGTGGCAACAGCCTTTGCCTGCGCCGGATGGGCGCTGGATGAGATGCTTTGCCAGGAAGCGGTGATGACGCTGGGGCCGGTTCCTCTGGCCGGATACGCCACCACCGGGACCGATGAGGTAGCCGCCAGCCTCAATCCCTTCATCCCGGCCTACGATGCGATGCTGCTTGCCAACCACGGGGCGGTAACCTGCGGCGCGACTCTGCAGGAAGCCTTCTTTAAAATGGAAACACTGGAGCATGTAGCGCAGATCCGCCTGGCTGCCCACCAGCTTGGCACCTACACCACGCTCGAGCAGGAACAGGAGGAGCACCTGCGCCGCGCAAAACAGAGGTATATCGAGAACGCTGTGTGAACCCGACCCGGCGCGGAACGGGCCGGGTTCCCCGCTCCTTTTATGCGCCCTGCTCCAGCACCTTGGGCACATCGATGCCCAGAGCCGTCGCCAGCGAGTGCTGATGATCCTGCTCCTCGGTGATGATCCTGCGGAGCTGCTCGGCGAGCGCATAGTGACCGAGCGCTTCGGCCTGCTTCACACGCTGCCGGTAATTGCGGATGGTCTCCGTTTCATTGTCCAGATCGAAGCGAAGCATAGCTTCTGCCTTCTCTGAGAGCTTCACTTCTTTGGGAGTGCCGGTGGGCATACCACCGAGATAATCGATCTGATCGGCGATGATCATGGCGTGCTGCAGCTCTTCCGCGGCGTGTACCTTCAGCTCATCGGCGATACTCATCCACTGCGCGCCGGACAGCACATTGCTGTACACCGTATAGGCAATGATGGCCTGGTATTCGCGGGCAAGGTCTTCGTTCAGCGCATCGATAAGGGCCTGGACAGCTTTTTGATGGGACTGTTCTGGCTTCGGATCGGACATTTCGAAACTCCTCCTCTTTATTCAGAGTAAATCGTTTGGCTCAGCCGACTCAGATGCGGAGAGACGACCTGGAGGTGTGTCGGATATTGGCGGACGGGCGCATCTGAATGAGCATTTCTCGATCGGGGGTCGCGACCCTACACTGAGGAGGCATGAGCGCCGCCATCGAGTTTCGGGAGGTCTCCGTCGCGACCGTGCGGGGAAAGGTGTTGCTCGATCGCATTTTCCTCGCTGTGGATGCGGGCACGATCACGGCGGTACTGGGGCGCAGCGGCTCGGGCAAGACCACGCTGCTGCGGACCGTGAACCGCATGATCGAGCCCACGGGTGGAGAAGTGCTGGTGCAGGGAAGCAATGTTCGCGACACTGAATTGATTGCTTTGCGTCGCAGTATCGGTTATGTCATTCAGGAGACGGGGCTGTTTCCACATCTCACGGTCGAACGCGACGTGGCGCTGGTGCTGGAGGCGGAGGGGCGGCCACGAGAGGAGAGGATCCGCCGTAGCCAGGAGCTGCTTGCGGCGGTCGGGCTTGATCCTGATAGCTTTGCGCGCCGCTACCCGCATCAGCTTTCGGGAGGGCAGCGGCAACGAGTTGGCGTGGCGCGAGCGCTGGCTGCGGAGCCGGACATCCTGCTCATGGACGAGCCCTTCGGCGCGCTCGATCCGCTCACCCGCACCGAGATGCAGGATCTGGTGAAGGACCTGATGGGGCGGCTCAGGAAGACGGTCCTGCTGGTAACGCACGATCTGGATGAAGCGCTCTATCTGGGCGATCGCCTGGCGCTGCTCAGTGAAGGCAGGCTGATAGCCAGCATGACGCCGGAGGAATTTCTCAGCTCCGATCAGCCGGAGGTTGCGGCTTACGTGCGAGCCTTCCACCGGGGAGAGCGCAGCGCCACGGCCGAGGAGGCGCGATGAGCGCGAATTTTCTGTCGCACTACGGCGGCGAAATTGCCACGCTGACGGTTGAGCATCTGTGGCTTACCGGGGCGGCGATGCTCTTTGCGACCGCTGTCGCTATCCCGGCGGGAGTATGGCTGACGCGCTCGCCGCGCTGGGCAGCGCCGATTATCGGGGTGGCCAATGTGCTGCAGACGATTCCGTCGCTGGCGATGTTCGGGTTCCTGTTGCCGTTGCCGTGGCTGGGGGAGCGCGCCGCGCGCGTGGCCATTGTGGCGCTGACTGCCTATGCGCTGCTGCCGATCCTGCGCAATACCTATGCGGGCATTCAGGGCATCGATCCGGCGCTGATCGAGGTAGCGCGGGCGTTGGGCCTGACCGACCGGCAGCGCTTGTTCAAAATTGAGCTGCCGCTGGCCGCCTCGTTTATCTTCGCAGGCTTGCGCACGGCGACGGTCACCTGCATCGGCATTGCCACCATCGCTGCGGCAGTTGGGGCCGGCGGGCTGGGGGAGCTGATCTTCCGCGGCGTGGCCTCGATTGATAATCGGCTGATCCTGGCAGGGGCGATTCCCGCCGCGCTCCTGGCGCTGGCTGCCGATGCTGCGCTGGGGCTGCTGGAACGCTATTTCCGGGTGCCGGCTCCGGATCGCGCTCCATGATAAGCCGGGCAGTGACACGCCGGGATTTTGTAACGATGGCGGTGGCGTGTGCGTCGGAACTGACGGGTTGTTCGCCACCCCGGCCCAACCACCCCATCGTCGGGGCGAAAAACTTTACCGAGCAGGTGGTGCTGGGCGAGCTGCTGGGGCAGGAGATCGAGGCGAAAGCACATTTGCGTGTGGAACGCCGCTTTTACCTCGCCGGCAGTTACATTTGCCAGCAGGCGATGATCGCCGGCCGCATCGACACGTACGTCGAGTACACGGGCACGGCGCTGACGGCGATTCTGAAACAGCGTCTGGACCGGAACCCGGAGTCCGTCCTCGATACGGTTCGCCGCCTTTACGCGTCGCGCTTCCATATTACGGTTGGGCCGCCGCTGGGCTTCGAGAACACCTTTGCTATGGTGATCCGCGGCGACGACGCGCGCCGCCTGCATTTGACCACGCTGAGTCAGGCCGCGCAGTACACGCCGCACTGGCATCTGGGCGTTGGCTACGAATTCGAGCAGCGACCGGACGGATTGGCGGGATTGAGCGCGGCGTATGGGCTGAAATTCGACGGTCCCCCGCGGACCATGGATTTAGGGTTGCTGTATCGAGCGCTCAATGAGCATCAGGTGGACATGATCGCGGCCAGTTCAACTGATGGCCCGATCCAGGCATTCGGGCTGACGGTGCTCAGGGATGATCGGCATTACTTCCCGCCGTATCAGGCCGTTCCGCTCGTCCGCGATGAGGCACTGCAGCGCTGGCCGGAGATCCGCGTTGCGATAGATGCATTGGCCGGGAAAATCACGGCCAATGACATGCGCACAATGAACGAAGCCGTCGATGGCCAGCACCGCGATCCGGCGGATGTCGTCCGGGAGTTTCGTATGCGAAGAGGACTATAAGCGGGACGAACGCTGCGAATCCCGTGACGAGTTACGGTAATGGCGGCGAATGAAAAATGTAACTCTAAATAACTCGAAGCTAAATATTAATCATGGGCGCAGGTAATCAGACACTTAACTGACATTCAGATGACAAGTGTCAGGGTGTACTCCGCATAGTGTGAGGAATCGGGCTCGTCTTTGCAGAACACCAATCCTCATCGCAGGAGTAAGTATGAAGGTTCCCGTGAATAACACATGCGACCGTCGGTCGTTTATGAAAACAGGTATCCTGGCAGGAAGCGCGGCGGCCGTCAGCACTGGTTTGTTAGCAAAACGCAACATCGGCCCACGCGCAGTACCGTCCGGATCACGGACGACTCGATACCGGCGACGCAGCTATTCTGCGCTTTCTGGCTGCGGCAGAGATCATTGAGTCGGACCTGTGGATCCAGTATGCGGAGCTGGGCGGCCTTACTTCGGGCACGCCCATCGAGGTCGATCCCAACCAGCCGCTGAACGCCTACCAGAACGCTTTGTCGCAGCTTGACGGCGACGGGCCGCAATATATAACCAGCAATACTCTGGACGAGGTGAGTCACGCTAACTTCCTGAATAAGTATCTCGAGTCAAAGGGCGCCGAACCGGTTGACTTCACGAGGTTCACTACTCTGCCGGGGAGCACAGCCACCGGTTCTTCGGGAGCGAAGCGCCTCACCAACCTTATGCATCTCAACGTCGACACCAGCTGGTACATCCGATACCGCAGCGCTACCAACCCGGACTTTGGCGCTACCTTTCCGCAGGCCATCACACTGAAGAACCGCACCGCGATTCCCATTACCGATGCAGACTTCAACGACGCAAACCATATTCAGGTCATCGCCAACACCGCAGCCTTTCACTTCGGCTACATCGAGCAGGGAGGCACCAGCCTCTATGCCGTCATGAGCCAGAAGGTGAAGGATCCGCAAGTGCTCGAAATCACGCTCGGCATCGGCGGCGACGAGATCGCTCATTTCCTCGAGTGGGTCGACTTCGCCGGCAACGGAGTCCAGCCGCCGGTAGCACCGGTGACCGACCCCGAAAGCGGACTTACGTTCCCGAACTTTTTCGATCCGCTCAACCCACTGATCCAGCCCAGCCTCATCTTCCCCGTTCCCACAGAATTTATCAGCCCCAACCTGCCGAAGGTGTCCGTAATTCGACCGCTCACGGATCGCTTTGGCGGCGCACTGGCCACTGTCAAAAGCTTCACCGCAGATGGCCTCTTCATCGGTCAGAGTCCTGAGTTTCTTGAGCAGCTGACCATAATGGCAATCGAAGCCGATGCAGCCACACGTTTCGGCCGATAGCCGTTCTTCACAGGAGGTGGGTGGAGAGCCGGGGTGGGCCAGGCTCTCCATCCACTGACTGGAGCAGGGGAAGCGCGATGCTGCTGGCGTTCCTCAATAAGAGATTTGTTTGAGCTGTGGGCTAATGATCAGCTTCGGCTCGGTCACCTGCTGCACATCCTCGACGCTGACGCCGGGAGCGAGTTCTTCGAGCACAAGACCCTTAGGCGAAACGCGGATCCACGCCATTTCAGTCGCGATGGTATCGACGACGCGCACTCCGGTGAGCGGCAGGGTGCATTTCTTCAGAATCTTCGGGCAGCCCTCGCGGGTGCAATGTTCCATGGCGACGATGACACGGCGGGCGCTGGCGACCAGATCCATGGCACCACCCATGCCCTTGACCATTTTGCCGGGAATCATCCAGTTGGCCAGGGTGCCCTCCTCGTCCACTTCCATGGCGCCCAACACGCTGAGGTCGATGTGGCCCCCGCGGATCATGGCGAATGAATCAGCGCTGGAGAAGTAGGAAGTCCCGGGCATGGCAGTGACTGTTTCCTTGCCGGCGTTGATCAGGTTCGGGTCTTCTTCGCCGGCCAGCGGGTACGGTCCGACGCCGAGCATGCCATTTTCGGACTGCAGGACAACCTCGATGCCTGGCGGCACATGATTGGCAACCAGCGTAGGCAGGCCGATGCCGAGGTTAACGTAGTAGCCGTCGCGCAGCTCGCGGGCCACGCGGCGCACGATGCGCTCGCGTTTCGCGGCGGCTGCCGGATCGGCCTCACGAGTACGGGGACGGGGAGAAATTCTGTCGGAATCCGATAGAGTAGTCATGGGTCGATGTCGTTCGCCGTTTTCAATATACGAGCACGGTCGCTGACGCGGGCTGGCCTGCTCGTGGTCGGCAGTCTGATTCTGGCGCTGGCGGTTTCGGGATTCCCGGACATCCACCCGTCGCTGGTTCTCCTCCTGCCCACCATTGGCGCCGCTTACGGTACCTGGGAGACGACGCGCTGCCTGCGCCGCCGCTGGAGCTTCTATCACGGCGGCGTGATGCTGATGCTGTACGCCGATATTTTAGTGCTGGCGCTGATTGTCTTCCTGCTGCTCTATCCCTACGCTCAGTGGCTGCAGGGAGTGTAAGGTCCGCCGCCGCTGGCGCGGCGGCAAACCTCGCGGGTCACTGATGAGTTGCGCGGAGCACAGAGGATTATTCCTCTTCCTCTTCGCCCGCAGGCTTCTTCGCGGTAGCCACGATCTTGTCCGCGATCGGTTGCGGAACGATGTCGTAGTGGTTCATCTCCATGTGAAAGCTGCCGCGGCCCTGGGTCATGGCCGTGAGGGTCTGCCCGTAGGTGAGCATCTCGGCCATGGGGACTTCAGCGCGGATAATGGTGCTGGCTCCGTGTGTCTCCATGCCCTGCACGCGGCCGCGCCGCTGGTTGAGATCGCCCATCAGCGTGCCGGCGAACTCCTGCGGACCTTCGATCTCCACGCTCATGATCGGCTCCAGCAGCGACGGCTTCGCCTGCTCCATGCACTTGCGGAAGGCGAGGCGCCCCGCCATCTTGAACGAAAGCTCGTTGGAGTCCACGTCGTGATAGCTGCCGTCGTAGACCGTCACCTTGAAGTCGACCACCGGATAGCCGGCCAGATAGCCGCGGGCGGCTGACTCCTGGATGCCCTTCTCGACCGCGGGGATGAAGTTGCGCGGGATCGCTCCCCCAAAGACATCATTGACAAATTCGAATCCGGCGCCGCGCGGCAGAGGCTCCATCCTGATCTTGCAGTCGCCGTATTGACCGTGGCCGCCGGTCTGCTTTTTGTGGCGGCCCTGCGCGTCGGCCCGGCCGCGGATGGTTTCGCGGTAGGGAACACGCGGGGCCTTCAGCGTCACCTCGGTGTGATAACGCCTGCGCAGTTTGTTCACCAGCGCCTCGATGTGCGGCTGGCCGGCGCCCGCGATCAGGAATTCATTGGTCTGCGAATCGCGGAAGAAGCGCACCATGAGGTCCTCTTCCATCAGCTTGTGGACGGCGGGGGCGAGCTTGTCTTCGTCGGCACGCGACTTGGGCTCGATGGCCCAGGTCATGGCAGGTTCCGGCAGAGCGACCGGCTCGTAGAAGATTTCGTGAGATTTGTCGCCGAGGGTATCGCCGGTGAGCGTCTCTTTCAGTTTGGCGACGGCGCCCAGATCACCCGCATGCAGCTCGGAGACCGGAACCGCAGTGCGGCCCTGCATGATCGAGAGATGGGCGAACTTTTCCGCGGTGCGGCGTGAGTAGTTCTGCAGGGTGGCGTCGTTTTTGAGGCAGCCGGAGAAGACCTTGAAGAAAGTAATGCGCCCGGCGAAGGGATCGGTCATGGTTTTAAAGACATAGGCGGAGAGCGGTTCGCCGTCGTCCACTTTGCGCATGACGATTTCGGGCGCGGGCTCATCGGCGGTGGTGGCGCCGCCGTTGGCCTGTCCATTGGCCGCAGCTACCGTCTGCAGCACCGCGCGAGCGGCAACCGGCGCGCGCTCAATGGGCGCCGGCGCGTAGACCTTGAGGAAGTCGAGCAGGTGATCGGTGGCCACATTGCCGAGGCCGCTGGCGTAGAGGACGGGGAAGATGCGGTCTTCACGAATGGCTTCGTGCAGGGCGGTGATCAGGTGCTGCTCGGGTATTGTGCCTTCACGGAAGAACTCTTCCATCAGCTCGTCTTTGCCCTCGGCGACCAGCTCCACCAGAGTTTCGTGGGCGCGCTTCGCCGGCTCGGCCAGCTCGGCGGGGATTTCTCCGATCCTGCCGTGGCCGTCGCCGCCGGGTGTATAGAAGAAAGCTTCCATGGTGACGAGGTCGATGACGCCTTCAAAGCCCTTGCTGCTGGCAATGGGCAGCTGCACCGGGATGCACTGGCGGCCGAAGCGCTCGCTCAGCGCGGTCAGGGTGGCTTCGGCGGAGGCGGCGGCGCGGGGGTGGTCCATCTGATTGATGACCACGGCGCGGGGCAAATTGAATTCCTCCGCATATTTCCAGACGCGCTCGGTCATGGCTTCGACGCCGTTGACCGCATGCACGGCGACCAGGGCCGCCTCCACCGGCAGCATGGCACCGCGCGCTTCATGCACAAACATATGAAAGCCGGGCGTATCGATGAAATTGACTTTGACGCCGTTCCATTCCGCGAAGGCCACGCAGTTCTGCATGGTGGTGGCGCGGGCTACATCTTCTTCGTCGTATGCGGTGACGGCGGAGCCGTCTTCCACACGGCCGAGTTGCGGGGTCATTCTGGCGGCATGCAGCAGAGCGGAGACGAGGGTGGTCTTACCGCTGTGCGCATGCCCGACTACAGCTACGTTGCGAATTTCGCTTCCTGGATAGCTCTTCATGGAGTGCTCCTTGTGGAGAGGAATGGGCGCGGCGCCGCAATGAGCGGAGCCGCCGATGCGTAACCGGCTGCAGAAACGGGACAGTAGAAATCAAAGGGCTGGCGCTGGACTGTGATGGCAGGCACAGGGATACTGCGAAGGCGTCCGCTGGGGCGTCCGAATGGAGCCGGGATGTGCTCCGGCGCGCAGCGCGTGCGTGCCGGAGTGGCGGGACAGAGGTCCTCATCCGGCGTTGGCAAAGATCCGCGGGGGAGGGCCGGTTTCAGGACGACAGCCGACGGGCCCAGGCGGAAACAGGGATGGTAGCACAGACGATGGGGTGCGGGAGAAAGTCTGGGGTGCGTAGGCCTGGAGCAGCTCAGGAAGCGATTTTTCGCGAGAATCTCAGGGGCCGATGAACCATCCAGCCGGCCGCGGAGTCGGGCGCGATGCCTGTGCCAGGACGGATGGCAGGGCGAAAAATTCGGCCGCGGTAGGCTTCCGGAGCCGCCTCCGGTCTACTATGGAACGCAGCGAGGTGGCGACCGCTGCGGGCGGCGCATCCCAAGGAAAAGTGGGACGCAATTTCAACTGGATTTGGTATCTCGGAGCGGCGGTTTGGTTCCTGAACGCCGCGCTGGGGATGCATGCCGGAGCCCTGCGACGGGGACTGGCAGATGCGGGGATTTCCGCGGTTTTTCTGGCAGTGGGCATCTATTTGCGCCGTCAGGGCAAGCGGCCCACGCGCCGCGACAGCCATCGTTGACCGCGACTCGGGAAACAATCGGGGGAAGGAAAACGGCCGGCAGGCCGCCGGCCGTTAGCTAAACATCATGCCAATCAGACTGCCGAGGCTGTGAGCTGCGCTGACTGCGTCAAGTCCTGCTCCGCCAGCGTGATGCATTCCTCGAGGATGTCGAGGGCAATCTCCAGCTCGTGTTCGTTGACGATGAGAGGCGGAGCGAGACGGATGGAATTTTCGCCGCAGCCGAGGATCAGCAGTCCGCGCTCGAAGGCCAGGTCGACTACGCGGTCGCGCAGCGCCGGAGCGGATTCGCGACTGCCCTGATCCTTTACCAACTCGATGCCGATCATCAGACCACGTCCGCGCACCTCTCCGATGCTGGAGTGTTTGGCAGGCCAGCCGCCAAGACGGCTGAAGGCCTTCCCTCCCATGCGCTGCGCGTTGGACAGCCCTTCGCGCTCCAGGATATCCAGGGTGGCCAAGGCTGCCGCGATGCAGACTGGATTACCTCCGAACGTCGAAGCATGGGAGCCGGGCTTCCAGTCCATGATTTCGGCGCGGGTCATGCAGACGCCCAGGGGCATGCCGGAGGCGATGCCTTTGGCCATGCAGACAATGTCGGGCTCGACGCCGGAGTGCTCGATGGCCCACCACTTGCCGGTGCGGGCGGCGCCGGACTGCACTTCGTCGGCGACCAGCAGGATGCCGTATTTGTCGCAGATGCGGCGCAGTTCCTGCATGAAGATGGGAGGCGCCATGACGTATCCGCCTTCGCCCTGGACGGGCTCGATGAAGATGGCGGCGACCTCCTCGGGAGGCAGTGTGGTGCGGAAGAGCTTCTCTTCGATGTAGCGGGCGCAGCCGAGGGCGAAGGCTTCCTCCTCCTGCGGACCGCCGCTGCAGCCGCGATAGGCGTAGGGGTAGCGGACGTGGGTGACCCCGGGCATCAGCGGAGCGAAGCGCCGGCGCTGCTGCGGTTTGGAGGCGGTCAGCGACAGAGCACCCATGGTGCGGCCATGGAAGGCGCCGAAAAAGGCGATGATGTTCTGGCGGCCAGTGTGGTAGCGGGCGATCTTGAGCGCGCATTCGATGGCCTCGGCCCCCGAATTGCCGTAGTAAAAGCGGTGCGGGCCGGGCATGGGGGCGATGGCCGAGAGGCGCTCCGAGAGGGTGATCAGCGATTCGTAGTAGAAGTCGGTGCCAGACATGTGGATCAGCTCGGCTGCCTGATTCTGAATGGCGGCGACGACTTCGGGGTGACAGTGGCCGGTGGAGACCACGGCGATGCCTGCGGCAAAGTCGAGGAATTCATTGCCGTCCACGTCCTCGACGCGCACGCCACGGCCGCGCTTCGCGACCATGGGGTAAGAGCGGGTATAGCTGGGCGAGATGAGCCGGTCGTCGGCCTCGACGATGCGGCGGGCTTCGGGACCGGGCAGCGCGGTCTTCAGCTTTGGGCCATACTGCGAAACTACTTCACGTGTAGCGGTCATCTTTGCTCTCCCTGGGTGTGAGGGCCGTGGTCGAACCGTCGCTCGGAACGAAGGCAATGCGGGCGAGAGAGTCCTCTTCGGGCGCGGCGCCGCCGGAGCGTGCGCCGGGAGAGCGGTGACTAGTCGCTCCCGAAGAGACTAGGTCGCGTCAGGGTAGGCAGGACACGGAAGAAGCGGCGGGGAGCGATGGCGCGCACCTGGGCCCGGTTCCAGTCGGTGAAGCTGAAGGGGCGCGAGATGGACGCGGCGCGCATGAGCTCTGCTGGCCTGAGCATAGCACGTCGCGTGCCGCTTTCGACAGCCGGAGCGAGATTCGTCACATTAAGTCGGAATCGGTTGGTCGCGTAAGATGGAGGCGAGTTGGACAGCTGCTGGAGCGGCAGATTGTCCAGCATATAGCTGGTGCAAGCATGGAACCGCAGCATGAAAAAACAGCACCGCCTCCGATCCCTCCTGGCGCATCTGGCCCCTCCTGCAGCTTTTGTTGTTGCTGCATCGGTGCATGCGGCACCCGTCGTTACTCTCCAGCAGTTCGACCCGGCCTGTGGTCAGCCTCAGCACAACTGCCGCGAAGCCTTCCAAAAGGCCTTTGCCGCCGAAGCAAAGACGGGAGGCACAGTACTTCTGCCGGCAGGCACGTTCCAGATCGACTTTCCCGAGGTGGCGCAGGACGTCCGGTCGGCGCCAGCTCTTCAGCCGGAAAGCCTGGTGCAGGTTCCGGCGGGCGTCACCATCCAGGGGCACCTCAACGCCAGCCGAAATCCGGATTCAGTCATCGAGTGGAGTATCACCAGCATTCCGGTCTTTATTTTTGCGAACGCGTCCCACTCAGGCATGAAAAATCTTCATCTTCGCTTTACAGGGGCCACTCCTCAGCAGTTTCCCTACGGGGACATTGCCCTCCTGAGAGCGCTCGGCTATAAACCGACCTTCCCGCACGCAGGCCAAATGCAGGGCGGAAATTATGAGATGTTCTCCTTCGCCTACCTGTTCAATTCCGACGACTGCAGCTTCGACAATCTCACATTCGATTCTGCGGTTCATGACAACGCCCACGTGTACGGCCTGGGCATTAATGCCAAAGGAAAAGGTGTAGTGGTCAACGGCGGCGCGGGTGGCCTTAGTGAAACCGCCGTGGGCAACAGCTTCACCAACCTCCGGTTTTTCGATGCCGTGATGCCGATGCTGATCGGCGCTCAGGAAAATCTGGTTGTGAACAGTATCAGCAGCGATCGCCGTGGAAGCACCATGAACATCGCACCCGGACATCTGATTTATTTCACAGCCGGCGGCTTATTTGAGGCGAATGGGGCGGTGCAGCACATCTGGAACAAACACATCACAGTGAGCAATCTCTCCGAAGGTCCCGATACCTACTCGGATATACATTCGGGCGCAACGCTCTCGCTGAAATACATCGAGGGCGGCACGTTTCAGCACATTCATTCTCAGAATCCCGATGGATTGATTCAGCCGTTCTACAACACCAAGAGTCTCACGCTTGAAGATCTGACCTGGACCAGTTATCGCGACATGTGCGCCGTGGGGGCGCCAACCTGCAACATACCTCCGCTCGAGTCGGTCCCGCCACTCGACCCCTCCGATCAACCCAATTCGAATCTGACGTTGAGAAGCCTGATCTTCACCTCGACGGTTCAACCGATTGGAGTGGAATTCGAGGGCAACAACATCACCGTCGATGGGCTCACCATCGAGACGTCGCCGGATTTTCGTCAGGGCCAGGCGAATACGAATGCGGTGCTCTCGGTCAAGAACGCTTCTCATGTCACAATTACGAATTACACGTATATTCCTCTGGTCACCTCCGCCGATCCTCGACACCGGTACAACACGCCCTATACGTGCTGGGGTCAGTGCACCGATGTGCATGTCGATGTCAGGATCCAATGGCCGCATGCGGTTCCTCTGCCACCCCAGGGCACGTACGTTATCACTCCGGCCATTCAGGTCAAGAACTCTGCGAATACTAACAACACCGTCCGGACACGAATAGAACCCCGCTAGCCCACCCGGAACGGGGTTGCACCTGTTTTTGCGTTAGCCGGTTCTGCTCCTGCCAGCGCGCGGCGGCTTTATGAGACCTGGAACCTGGTCAAAACCTCTATACTGGAAGCATGTCTATTGTCCGCAATGCAGCCGCTATCGCCAAAGGCATGAGCATCACCTTCCGCGAGATGTTTCAGCCGACGGAGGTCGAGAACTATCCCGATGGTCCCGGGCCGCTGCGCGGAGCGGTGTTTCAGGAGCGATTTCGCGGCGCCCATGTGCTGCAGAGGGACGAGAATGGCCTGGAGAAGTGCGTCGCCTGCTTTCTGTGCGCGGCGGCTTGTCCGTCGAACTGCATTTATATTGAGGCGGCGGAAAACACGGCTGAGCAGCGCATCTCCAGCTCCGAGCGCTTTGCGAAGGTTTACAACATCGACTACAACCGCTGCATTTTCTGCGGATACTGCGTGGAGGCGTGCCCGACGGACGCTATCACCCACGGTCATGGCTTCGAGTTGGCCAGCCTGAACGCAACCAACCTGGTGATGCGCAAGGAAGACATGCTGGTGCAGGCGGCAGGGATGCCAGGGCAGACCGGCGCCCACGCTGGTTCGACCAAGTAGCGCACGACACCAGGCGGATTCCGGCCCCATTCTCCCTTCCAGCGGCGCAACCCGCTGCCCGAATCAGCCGTTCTCTGCACGCAGCTTCGGGATTCGCCGAAAATTCGCTACGATCCAGCCAGAGATCCGGACCCGAGGTCCGGGCCTGAGACCCCAGTCAGAGACCGCATGACGAGCCAGCACCCGCTTCGCAAGATCCTCGAAAGCCGCATCGCCATCATCGATGGCGCGATGGGCACCACCATCCGCACCTACGGCATGAAGGAAGCCGACATTCGCGGCGAGCGCTTCCGGGACGCGAAGAAGGACCTGCTCAATAATGGCGATCTCTTCAGCCTCACCCAGCCGAAGATGATCGGCGACATTCACCGGCGGTTTCTGGAGGCCGGGGCCGACATCATCGAGACGAATACCTTCGGGGCCACCAGCATCGCGCAGAGCGAGTTCTTCGTCGACGATCCGCGCGAGCACGGTGGGCGCAAGGATCCGGCCTTCTATCAAAAGATCGTCGAGGATCCGTATCTGAGCCAGCTGGCGTGGGAGATTAACGAGCAGTCGGCGCGGCAGTGTCGCGAGTGGGCCGATCGTGTCGCCAACGCCACCGGGCGCCAGCGCTTCGTGGCCGGGGCCATCGGGCCGCTGACCGTGTCGCTGTCCAATTCGCCGGATGCCGACGACCCGGGTTTTCGCGTGGTCACCTTTGACCAGGTGAAGAAGGCTTATATGGAGCAGGTGCGCGCGCTGATCGCGGGCGGCTCCGATCTGCTTCTGGTCGAGACCATCTTCGATTCGCTGAATGCCAAGGCGGCGCTGGTCGCGATCCGCGACGTTTTCGATCAGGATGGGCTGACCGCCGCGAATCGGGAGCTGCCGGTGATGATTTCGGCAGCGGTGGGGCGCGGCGGCGAGACGATGATCTCAGCGCAGACCATCGAGGCTTTCTGGGATGCGGTGGAACACGTCCATCCCTTGTCGGTGGGGCTCAACTGCTCGCTGGGGCCGGACCTGATGTACCCCTTCCTCGAAGAGCTGGCGGGGAAGGCGGACGCGGCGATTTCCTGCTATCCGAATGCCGGGCTGCCGAATCCACTGTCGCCGACGGGCTTCGATCTGGGACCGGCGGACATGGCGCGCTACCTTGGACAGTTTGCCCAAGGCGGGCTGATCAATATCGCGGGCGGCTGTTGCGGCAACACCCCGGAGCATATCGCGGCGATTGCGCAGGCACTGGAAGGAAAGCCCGGAAGGGCACAGGGAAGAGGGCACGGGGACCTTGAGGCGGTAGCCGAGAGTGTTCAGGGCGAGGAGCGTGGTGATGAAATTGCGCTCGGCGCTCAGCGATCAGCGTCCAGGCCGCTGCGCCTTTCCGGATCGCGTCCCTTTACGCAGCAGCCTGGCGTTTTCATCATGATCGGCGAGCGCACCAACGTGGCCGGCTCGCCGAAGTTCGCGAAGCTGATCCGGGAGGGGAAGTACGAAGAGGCGGTTTCGATTGCCCGGCAGCAGGTGGAGAATGGCGCCAACGTCATCGACATCTGCATGGACGAAGGGATGATTGACGGCGTGGCGGCAATGAGCCGTTATCTGCTGCTGCTTGCCTCTGAGCCCGAAGTTGCTGCCGTGCCCTTTATGGTGGACTCGTCGAAATGGGAAGTGATCGAGGCCGGGCTGAAGTGCCTGCAGGGCAAAGGCATCGTCAATTCCATCTCGCTTAAAGAGGGCGAGGAGACGTTTCGCGAGCGCGCTGCCGCGGTGTTGAAGTACGGCGCAGCGGCTGTGGTGATGGCTTTCGACGAGAAGGGCCAGGCGGCGACTTTCGAAGATCGGATTCGGATCTGCGAACGCGCCTACCGCATTCTCGTGGACGAGGTGGGCTTCCCGGCCGAGGACATCATCTTCGACCCGAATATCCTCACCGTTGCCACTGGCATGGAGGAGCACAACAACTATGCCGTGGACTTTATCAACGCGACCCGCTGGATCAAGGAGAATCTTCCGCATGCCAAGGTGAGCGGCGGCGTCTCGAACATCTCCTTCAGCTTCCGCGGCAATAACAAGGTGCGCGAGGCCATGCACTCGGCGTTTCTCTACCACGCCATCGCCGCGGGCCTCGACATGGGGATTGTGAATGCCGGGCAGCTGGAGATCTACGAAGAGATTGAGCCGGAGCTGAAGACGCTGGTGGAAGACGTGCTGCTCAATCGGCGTCCTGACGCGACGGAGCGGCTGGTGACCCTTGGCGAAGCGCTGAAGGCCACCGGCGGCGGTGCGGTTGCCGAGCAGAAACAGGCAGAGGAGTGGCGTCAGGGGACTGTTGAGGAACGCCTGTCGCACGCGCTGGTGCGGGGCATTGACGCCTATATCGATGCGGACACTGAGGAGGCTCGCGTCAAGCTGGGCCGCCCGCTCGCCGTCATCGAAGGTCCGCTCATGGACGGTATGGGCGTGGTCGGCGATCTGTTTGGCGCGGGCAAGATGTTCCTGCCTCAGGTGGTGAAGTCGGCGCGCGTGATGAAGAAGGCCGTCGCGTATCTGACTCCTTTCATGGAGGCTGAGAAAGCGGCCATGGTCGCGGCCGGCCGCGAGGTGAAAACCCAGGGCAAGATCGTGCTGGCCACGGTGAAGGGCGACGTGCACGATATCGGCAAGAACATCGTGGGTGTGGTGCTGGCCTGCAACAACTATGAAGTGATCGACATGGGCGTGATGGTGCCGGCGGAGA
>Ga0335072_10000321_pt1 | contig 102230 bp, 70 predicted proteins | sample Lox_Sample_21_FD_206725 | JGI IMG/M metagenome (GOLD analysis project Ga0335072, IMG submission 206725) | Soil microbial communities from Loxahatchee National Wildlife Refuge, Florida, United States - Lox_Sample_2.1 | ecosystem: Environmental > Terrestrial > Soil > Wetlands | place: USA...
CCGCATTCGCTCTTCCACGACACTGCTCGCTTTCCAGGGCATGTCTCTTTGTACACGCCCTACCAACTCCCTGCAGTGTCAGGAACGTCCCCGGTTCAATCTGTCAACCATGTCCCCGGTCCGTACCGCCTTCGTGCACAGCCAAGGGTGGCTGTGCCACAGGAGTTTTTCTCGAAGCTTACGGTAAATAGATGCGAATGGTAAGGGACGCATAGTCAGGCCCTTCGAGGCCCAGGATGAAGGCGTATTTCCGAAGCGCGCAAAGGAAGGATAACCAGTTGCATAAATAACCGATACTGGGCTAAAGGACAAAAAATGACCAGTGCGAGATTGCCGGGCGCTTCTTGATACGCTTTTGTTTTTATGTTTTAGAGATGGACGCTAACGGGCACTCAAGGAAATGTGCTGTTTATTCCAAATTTCCATTCCGGCCATGGAAGCACCGTAGACGAGCAACTAACCACCACGGTCTTCCCGCGAACCACCGCGGGCGGGGGTCTGCTACGTATTTGGGAGGTTAACCGGGCGCTGAGCGTAAAACTAATTCATCGAAGCGTCCCACGACAAAGTTTCAGGCATTTTCCGTCTGTGGGGTCAAATTGTCGAGATAGGTTTGCGTAACAATGCTGCGCAGGGCTTGTTGGCTTGGCTCGGCACCCGCGACCTCAGAGTTGACCAGAATTGCCAATTCCATGTCTTGCGGCAGGAAATAAACCAACGCCTGCTCTTCGCGACCGATGCCATCGTACCAGGTGCCGGGTTTGCAGTAGACATCGCCGGCGGGTGTGAGTAATCCAAAAGGGATTGGATTGGTGTAGGGAGGGTTGACAAGAGGATCGACGCCGAAACCGTTGACCAGCATGGCCTGAGCAGCTTCGGCCGGGACGATGTTTCCTCCACGGCGGAAGTCGCCCATCACATCCAGCAGCTGGTTGACGGAAAGGTGCCAGCCGTCGGACCCGCAAATCTCTTCAAGGTTTCCCGAGTTCCAGCCGCGCTCGGTATCGCCTGGCTCTTTGTATGCGAGTCCGGCGGCAGCAGGATGGTCCAGGGTAACGCCGGAAACTCCGGAAGGTTGGAAGATCCGGGTTTGTACGAAATTGGAGTAGCCGTCGATCGTAACCACATCCCAGACGAGATCGTTCAGGTCGATGCCGAAGATATTGAAGGTGGCGCTTTTGTTGATATTGCCGTTCATCACGGTCAACAGGATGCGGAACAGCCCGTAGTTCAGATTGTGGTATTGATACCCGCCAAGATGGTAAGGCGCGTTCGGGTCCAGGCTGATGCCGGAGGCGATGACCGACTCCATCGTCAAAAAATCAAAAGCATCCTCTGTCCTGAAGATTCCGCTGGTGTGGTTAAAGAGGTTGCGGAAGACGATGTACTCGATGTTCGGTCCCTTCGCCCAATAATCGGGGAGATAGTCGATGATCTGCGCATCCGGCGAAATGCCTCTCTCGGCCGTCAGCACGGTCATGGCCATAGCCGTGATCAGTTTGCACACGCTGGCTACATGCAACTGCACGTCCGAGGTCCAGTTCTCGTTTCCATCCTGCGGCCTCTTGGCCGACAGCCAGTTCCTGCTGAAGATGGCCTGTCCATGTTGACGCAGCTCCGCGCTGTACCCGGCGACGCTGTTTTGCAACGCATCATGCAGGGCCGCGCCGAACGCCGGGACATCGAGAAATTCCGGCCGATTGCCGACAGGCCCGATGGGCGTGAACTTCAGGTTGGTTTCTGTGGGACCTTTATCGGAGAAAACGCCTTGGATGTTCTGCGGGCTGATGATGTGCTCCCGCACTCTGTTGACGTCGATTGCCAGGCCCTTCACCTGTTTGGCCAGTAGGCTGGCTAACGCCTGATCGGATCCGGCTGCGGGCACGTTGCGCGCTGTACTCATGACTTCCTCCCACACGTTTCCTATACGTTGATCATGACCAGGAACTGCTCGGAGAGGCATTGTTAGGCTGCCCTAGCCTGTTAATGGAATTTAAGGCGGTTGTGGAGGTGAACCCAAGTATTGCTTCAAGCTCTTCCCACTTGGGCGAACAACTACTCCGCGCAATTTTTCAGAGTTCTTTTCGGCTTCTCGGAGGTCTTCAGCCTCCCGGGCTTCAATGGTTTTTTCGTAATGGCCATAATGATTGTCCTCTTTTGAACAGTCATTCGATGAGCGCATTCTCCGAAAAAACTCAAGGTCCGGTCAATACACCGACGATGGCCTTTTGGTGAACCTAGGGTGACCTACTATGGCTTTGCCAATACTATTGCCCCCACATCGAAGGGCTGGTACGAACTTCTCCGGCAGCGTTAACCGGGACCTTCGGACACTATTTTGCTGCCGCCACCATTCGCGGCGAGGCTTCCGACTAGCCAACTAGCCCACGCTATGCAGATCGCGATAACAGCCGAAAGGACCTGCACGAACCCAGAGAAAAAAATCCAGCTTATATACAACCCAACCATTTGAAACCCGAAGAGGACCCATCCCAGTGCGCCGACGGCTTGGGGAGTTGTTTGAGCGAGAGCACCCAAATACCAGGCCAGATATGCCGCAAACAGGACACACAACGAGCAGAACAGTTCAAGGGCAATGACCAACTGGGCATAAGTAAAGCCTGAGTGGCCGACTGGCAGATGCATGCCGGCCATCGGCTCCGAAAGCTGCCGAAATCTTGAGACGAAGTACCCGTTAGCTGCGCCTACCAGAAAGAGAAAAACACTGGCAATTCTGTAGAGGACGGTTGCTTTCATTGATGCGCCTCCTGGACGGTGTCTGGCGTTCATCATAGACGCTACCTGCTGACGGGGCTCCTACCACAGGTCTCTGGTTGCCGAGTTTGGCAGTTGCGTTTGTAAGAAGCCGCGTTCGTCGACGCGACCAGTTTTTCGATGAACGCGTCCAGCCTCAGTATTGCAGATGCCGAAAGGCCACCTGGGCGGTCAACGCTTCAGCCATGGGGCCCGCTAGGCGCGGGCCGCTTTTTGTCCACGATAGGCCGGCGCGAAAACTTCGGCTACAAAAGTCTCCAGCGTCGTGAGAGTGGTATTCCTTGGGGAGCGTGGCTCGAGCACCTTTAAGTGGCCCGAATTCTGCGCGTCCGCCAACTCCAACAGCAGATCCGCCATATTCGAAGACATGCCCATCTGCATGAAACCGGGCTTCAACTGTGCCGCGGGCATCTGCTTATATGTCAGGTCGGGCTTGCCGATCGCGGCGCCGATTATTTTGGCGGCTTCCGTGTGCGTGACATCGCGAGCCCCTTGCAGTTCGCGCGTGCTCTTTCCTTGAAAATCGAGCCGCGACAGGGCGTTGGCGGCTGCGTCGCCAATATCGCGCGTGGCGATCATGGGTATCGGCAGATCGTCTTTGACGGGGCCGGCCATTGTTCCGAAAGCCTTGATCACGCCAACCTGGGGAAGAAGGTTTTCCATGAAGGCGGCGGGTCGCAGGTAGAGGGCGTTCAATCCAGGAATCGCGCCAAGCTTCTTTTCAAGATTGTACAGCCCGACCACGGGGCCGGTTTTATCCGGCTTGTCCGCGCCGACACTGCTCAGCACGACGGCGTATTTTACTCCGCTCTTTTCAATCGCGGCGGCCAAGGCGTCGCCGACGCGCTGATAGTGTCCCAGCACATCCGCGGTGCTCAAGTCCGGCGGTATCATCGCGTACACTCCCTTTGCACCCGAAAAAGCCTTCGTGAGCGCCCCCGTATTGGTGATGTCCGCAACGAAAGCTTCTGCGCCCTTCTTGACGAATGGTTCTAGCCGCATTGCGTCGCGGCCTACAACACGCACCTGTCCACCTTGTGCGAGCAACTTTTCCGCTACTCTGCTTCCCGTGTATCCTGTCGCGCCAGTGATCACGTACATAGATTCCTCCCTACCCTTTATTGAATTGGAGGCCGGTAATTAGGTGGATGCCGGTCGCCCTCCGAGGGTTACCAAATTTGCTTGCACTCGAAGACTCAGCAGGATAGCGACAATAGCATCGATGACTCGCGCCATGAGTGTGATTGGGCGCTTTTCGATCATCCTCCGTGGGAGCATGACGGGTTACCCTTTCCTTATAGTGCCGACTAGGACGGAGGTGAGCGTCGCTGCATCGTCAGTGGCTATCCGCGCGCTTCGGGCAGGAGTGCTGGGCGGGAGCACAAACGCGTTTGCGATTGCAATGTGAGGCGCGTGCCGGATCCAATAGGCGGCGCATCGCGACAGCTAGAAATGAACCCAGGCACCCTGAGCCTAACGCCTTAGCCTCGGCCGAGGTCCATGCGTGCTCAAGAAAAAAGGCCCGGCACAACTGCCGGGCCTTGGACTGGAGTTCTCGGTTTATCTTAGTGGATCGCGCGCGGCGAATCGCCCACGCCGGACTGCTGCGGTTCCGGCTCCGGAACTACCGGAGCGATGGGCTCTTTCTCGAGCGCCAGGTCCAGGACCTCGTCCAGAGTCCGCACGTAGCTGATCTTCAGGTCGCCCAGAATATCAGGCGGAAGATCGGCCACCGCGTTGGGTTCATTGTCCGCCGGCAGAAGGACATGCTTGATCCCAGCGCGCTTTGCGCCAAGAACCTTTTCCTTCACGCCGCCGATAGGCAGAACCACGCCGGATAGGGTCATCTCGCCGGTCATCGCCAGGCGGTTTTTCACCGGACGATTCGTCAGCAGACTGACGAGCGCTGTTACCATCGCCGCACCGGCCGATGGACCATCCTTGGGGACTGCTCCGGAGGGCACGTGGATGTGAATGTCCTGCTTGCGGAAGAAGTCCGGATCTATCCCGTAGCGCTCCGCATTGGCACGAGTCCACGTCAGAGCCGCGGTCATCGATTCCTGCATGACCTCACCAAGATGGCCGGTCATGGTGAACTGCTTCCCACCGCGCATGCGGCTGGCTTCGATGAAGACGATGTCTCCACCCACCGGGGTCCAGACCAGACCAACCGCAACGCCGGGCCGCTTGACGCGCTCCTCGACTTCCTTTTCCGTGCGGTACTTCGGCACGCCGAGGAACTCGCGCACGACCTCTGGAGTTACGACCATCTTCTCGGTCTTGCCTTCCGCGATGCGCCGCGCTTGCTTACGCACCAGCGTGGCGATTTCCCGCTCCAGGTTGCGCACGCCGGCTTCCCGAGTGTAGCTGTGGATGATCTCCTGCAAGCCTTGATCGGTGAACTCCAGTTGCTCGCCCTCCTTGATTCCGTGCTCTGCTGCCTGCTTCGGGATCAAGTACTTGCGCGCAATGTGGATCTTCTCTTCGCCCGTGTAGCCGGGCAGTTCGATGATCTCCATGCGGTCGCGCAGCGGCTCAGGGATGGGATCCATCCAGTTGGCTGTGGCGATGAAGATGATCTTCGACAGATCAAAAGGCACGTCCAGATAATGATCGCGGAACGTGGCGTTCTGCTCTGGATCGAGCACTTCCATCAACGCCGCAGACGGGTCGCCCCGGAAGTCGCGGCCGAGTTTATCGACCTCGTCGAGCATGCAAACCGGGTCGTTGGTTTCCGCGCGCTTCAGGCCCTGAATGATTTGGCCAGGCAACGCACCGATATAGGTACGCCGGTGGCCGCGAATTTCCGCTTCATCGTGCATGCCCCCGAGGGAGATGCGGATGAACTTGCGTCCCAAGGCGCGGGCGATGGACTTACCGAGCGAAGTTTTGCCCACGCCCGGAGGCCCCACGAAGCAGAGGATCGGTCCCTTCATTCCCGGCTGCAGTTTTTTCACCGCCAAATAATCGAGAATGCGTTCCTTGACCTTCTGCAGGTCGTAATGATCCTGGTCCAGGATTTCATGCGCCTTCGGAATGTCGATTTCCGATTCCGTCGCGCCCGAAGACTTTGCCCACGGCAGCGAGGTCATCCATTCCAAGTAGGTGCGCGAAACCATGTATTCCGCGGAGGCCGGCGTCATCTTCGACAGACGCTTGAGCTCGCGTTCGCACTCTTTCTTGGCTTCCACGGGCATCCCGGCCTGTTCGACTTTGTTGCGCAGCTCTTCGATTTCCGCCTGCGCATCGTCGACCTCGCCGAGTTCCTTCTGGATCGCTTTCATTTGCTCGCGCAGCAGGTATTCGCGCTGGTTCTGGCTGACTTGCTCCTGAACCTGTTCGTTGATCTTGCTGCGCAGTTCGAGCACTTCCAGTTCTTTGGAGAGTTCGCGGATCAGGATCTCCAGGCGCTTGCGCACGTTGGAGGTTTCCAGCAATTCCTGACGCAGCAGCGTCGAAAGACTAGGCAAAGTCCCTGCAATAAAGTCGGAGAGCCGCGAGGGATCGTCGATGTTCATCGCCACGTTCTGCAGGTCGTCCGACAGTTGCGGCGAGTGGCTTACCACATCGCGGAACAAGTCTTGGGCATTGCGTTCCAGCGCTTCCAGCTCGGTATCGTTCTCGCCGATAATGTCCGGCTCAGCCACCGCGTGGGCGCGAAGAAACGGACGCAGCCCCAGCAAATCTTCCACACGAATCCTCTGCAACCCCTCCATGAATACGACTACATTGCCATTCGGCATTTTGACGGTCTTGTGCACTTTCGCGAGCGTGCCTACCTTATGGAGATCGGCGGCCGCCGGATCCTCCACGCGAGGGTCGAGTTGCGCGACTACGCCGAGGAGCTTCTCCTCGCCCATCAGTGAATTTACGAGCGCCAGAGAACTCTCCCGGCCAACGGTCAGAGGCAGAACAGCGCCCGGAAAAAGAACGGTGTCCCGGACCGGCAAAATCGGCAGGGTCTCTGGCAGTGAGTGTTTTTTGTCTGGCATTAGGTTCCCCTTACAATCGGTGGCGGGCAGCGCCACCTTGAAGACTTAGATGCAGGGAGGGCCAAAAAGGTGCCTAAACCTGCAAAGAGCATGAGCAACAACATTTAGTGGTTAACACTCAAATTATAGTCGACTCTCTCCAAGACCGCAAATTCTTTACAAATAGCTGTATTAAATAGACTTAAGATAGAGCTGCCGTACCTTCGCGCATCCCTCATCTGCTTTATCGGCCAACTTTCCGCAAAGGATAGCTCCTCCGCACGAACGCCTGCGCCTCGGCTTTGGTCGACAAGACCCCTTCTAACTGGGCATCTTCCAACGCCCCTAAGATGGTCTTGAATTCCGGTCCGGGAGCATAACCCATCTCATTAAGATCGTCGCCTGTCAATAATCTTGTTGGCCTAACTTGGTCAGGAGGAGTATGGCTGAGGAAATCTTGAACCATGTAGTAAGCCTCAAGGCTCCCGTGGCTGGCCAGACAGTCCAAGCGGTGAAGTTCCAAATGCTCCTCAAAGCGCGCTTGGCGCACGAAGCGCTTTAGCGTGGACTGGCGCATCTGTCCCACGTCTTTGAACTTCATATGGTTCGCCACCAATGCTTCGATCCGTTCGGTCTCGTCATTGGAGAATTTCAGTCGCTTCGCGATTTGCCCGGTGATGCGCACGCCAACGCCAACATGATCATCGAACCGGATCCGATCGCCGGTGACGGAGGCCGGCCGAAACGTCGGTGGCTTGCCCACGTCGTGGAGCAGGACGCCCCAAGCCAAGGTCCTGGACGCGTCGCGCGGTAGTTTTTCCAGCATCAGGCGCGTATGAATCCACACGTCCCCCTCGGGATGGTATTCGGGCGGTTGTGGCACCCCCCGCAAAGCGGAGATTTCCGGCAGAACCTGCTGCAGTAAGCCGGTTTCGTCAAGCAATTCGAAACCTCGTCGAGCCGCGCCTTCGGTCAATAGCTTTGACAGCTCTTCATGAATACGCTCGGCCGACACAGTATGAATTTCCGCCGCGTGTTTTCGAATGGCCGCGAAGGTCTTGGGTTCGATGGTGTAACCAAAGCGGGCGGCAAATCGTACCGCGCGGAGCATACGCAGCTTATCTTCGGTGAACCGTTGTTCGGGATTGCCGATGGCCCGGATGATGTGCGCGTGCAGGTCGTCGCGGCCTCCCACGAAATCGAGCACTTCGCCGGTGTCGTGACGCATGGCCAGGCCGTTGATGGTGAAATCGCGGCGCGAAACATCCTCTTGGATGGTCGTCGTGAACACCACCTCATCGGGATGCCGCCCATCGGAATAACCCACATCCTGCCGGAACGTAGCCACTTCTACCTTATTTCCGTTCTGAGTGACCAGCACGACGCCAAATTCCGCACCCACTTTCAGACTTTCCGGAAATATCTGCAGCACTTGCTCCGGCACTGCATCGCTAGCCACATCGTAGTCCGCCGGCTCTCGGCCGAGCAGCAGGTCGCGCACGCACCCACCCACCAAGTACGCTTGGTAGCCATTCCGCTGTAGCGTGTCGCAGATCGAATTGGCGAGTTCTCGAGGATGCATCCTGTGATTATGCGCCAAGCAACAGCGGCGCTTGCCTCATATCATAAATGAGAGCAGTTTTGGGACAGGAAGGTTACTTGGTCTGCAGCACCAGGCAGGTGATGTCATCCGACTGGCGGGTAGCGCCCACAAAATCTTCCACTATTTTCATCAGCTGGCGCAGAGTTTCTTGCGCAGGGAGCGGCGGCAACGCCCGAATGGCGTTGACCCAACGCGCATCGGAAAACTCTTCGCCGCTAGCATTGAAGGCTTCCACAACCCCATCCGTGAACAGCACCAGCATGTCTCCGGGGTGCAGTTCCAATGAAGACGCGGAAAAGGTGGCCTCCGGGCTGATTCCTAAAGGCATGCTGGAAGACTCCAGGCGATCGGTGCCGCCATTAGGCCGCCGCACGACAGGAGCATTGTGTCCCGCATTTACATATTCGAGCCGGCGGGTCTCCGGGTCATATTCGGCCACCACGGCAGTAGTAAAGCGTTGGCCACCCAGGCTGTGGGCACACGCATAGTGATTCAGGCGCTCGGCGAGTTGCACGAGGGGCATGCCTTCCAAGGCCAGTGTGTGAAGGCTGGCCTGCAAAGTGGCCATCAGCAGCGCCGCTGGCACGCTCTTTCCCGCTACGTCGGCCATCACTAGCATCAATTTGCCATTTGCAACACCATCCGCCTGTGGATAGAACGCGTCGTAGTAGTCCCCGGCTACGGAGTTCTGGGGGCGTGTCCAAAACGCAACTTCCGCGTTCGGGATAACGGGTGGCTCCGAAGGTACAAGCCAAGTCTGGATTTCGCGGGCGATTTCCAGATCGCGTTTCATCACCACCTTGTCTGCCAATTCGAGCGAGAGCAGCAGCAGCAAAAGCAACGCCGCGATGGCCTCCAGGTTGATATCCGTGCTGAAGTTGTCGCTTTGTATTTTGATCCCCGACATGCAAAGTAGGACCACGGCCAGCAGCAAAAGCACCCGGCGGGCTGGGGCCAGCTTCATCATCATGGCCCAGAACAACTGTCCGGCGACCAGGAACGGCCGTTTCCACGCGGACCGCTGGTGAATCTCATCCCAGTCGATGTCTTTCCCGTAGAAACCGTAGCTTGAGCGGGCATCGCTGACAAACTGGGACCATAGGACGTCGAGGTCGCGGCCTTCGCTGACGCGCTGCCAGAAGTTTCGTGCGCGCTGGAAGTAGCCCGGACGTTGCGGAGAGGATTCAGCCGAAGGTTGGGCGGAGGTACTCATAGACTGTTGCACAGTATAGGACACTCTCCGAGTGCTTTCAGCGACAAGTGACGGGGCCTAAGGATCGTCGCGGCGCAGCGAGCCGCCGAATTGCACCGAACCAAATCCAAATTTGTCGCGAAGTTGGTCGGCGGCCTTGGTGAGTTTATCGAGCTTTTCGCGGCGGTCGGCTTCCAGCAGATCGAGCTGTTTCGCGCCATGACACAAGCCCGAAAGAGCTACGCCCAAAAGACGTACCTTGCGTTTTGCATCGCGATGTTCGCGGAAAAGGTCCAGGAAAATGGCATGAACATCGGTGTCGAGATGCACTGGATCGTCCACAGTGCGCGAGCGAGTGTAGGTTTGGAACCCGGCATAGCGAATTGTCAGTGTGAGCGTGCGCGCAAAAAGGCCGGCTTCCCGCAGCCGTTTGCAGGCCTTTTGCGAAAGATGGCTCAACAGCGATTCCATCTCCGCCACGTCACTCGTGTCTTCGCCGAAGGTGTGATTGTGCGAAATGGATTTCGGTTCCGCGTCGATCAGGAACTCATAGGAATCGCCGCCGCGCGCTTTGCGATAGAGTGCCGTGCCCCACTGGCCAAAGATTTTCTCGAGTTTTTCCTGCTGGTGCGCCGCGAGTTGCTCCACGGTCTCAATTCCGAGCGCGCGCAACGCCCGCTCGGTCACTTCGCCAATGCCCGGAATCTTGCGAATCGGCAGTGGCGCAAGGAATCTTGCCTCCATCCCTGGAACCACCCACACGAGCCCGCGCGGCTTGGCCTGCTCGGACGCAACTTTGGCAACCAGGCGCGTACTCGCCAAGCCCCCGGAGCAGGGAAGACCGGTTTGCTGCGTGATCGTACGAAGAAGCTTGTCGGCCGCCGCCAGCGACGGCCCGTGCAAGCGTTCTGTGCCAGCCAAGTCGAGATACGCCTCGTCGATTGAGGTCATTTCCACGACCGGAGAAAATTTCGTCAGAATTGACGCGACTCGATCGCTCCACTCCGAATATTTCGCGTGCTGGCCATCCAGGAAAATGGCATGCGGGCAGAGACGTCCTGCGGTGCGCAGCGGCATCGCGGATTGAATCCCAAATTTGCGCGCTTCGTAACTCGCGGCGGAAACCACTCCGCGCTGGTCCGGCCTGCCGCCCACGACCACCGGCTTCCCACGCAATTCCGGCCGCTCGAGCAGTTCCACGGAGACGAAGAACGCGTCCATGTCCACATGAAGAATCGTGGCGTGCAGCGGGCTCTCCTGCGGCTCAGCAGGATCGTGTTTGGCGCGGAATCGAGCCAGCTCTGGCATGGCAATAGCCTACGACTTCGTGCAGATTGCGGCAATGGCTCGATCTCTTCAGGAATCGTCCCTTGCGTGTGGAAAATGGTTTGAAGTTGCGCACGGCACGTGGAAAGATGAATCGGCTTTTGGGAAACCGACAAGAACATGATCCGAAAAACCGTGACCGCGATGATTCGATGCAGCGCATTTTTCACTCTCCTCGTTCCGGTCGTTTTTCCGCTGTGGAGCGCGCCATTATCGCTGCAGCAACTCGTCACGCCTTCGACGGTCGTTTTGAAAGACGGCCACCCAGTCGCGTTTGCGATTCATGGATTTATCGAGTTCAAGTCGCTTGTCGAGGTCTTTCCTTACATCGAGTCGCAGCGGCAGCGCTGGAAAGGGAAGATCACCGCCGAAGAAGAACAACGTCTGGCCTCTCAATTGTTACGAGAGGCGATCGAGAGCCGGGTTGTATCTATGGAAGATGAACGGCCGCTCGAAACACTCATTACCCACACGAGCGGAGAATTGCGCCAGGCCATCGGGCGTCTTTCACAGCCCGTTCCTGCCGGCTATTTGGACGATTTTCTGGCGGTGCAACAAAAATGGAAACATTCGCTGAACTGCTGGAGCGCCACGCCGTCCATTCCTGGCCGTGTTCTCTCCAACTGGTACCCCATCGAAGAGGGCATTCGCCTCTACGGCGCGATGTATGATTCCACCGAGCATTTCTGGCAGAGCGTCAAGTATCACCCGGACGTCACCGTGGGCGACCTCGAACAGTTAACGGAGCAGTTCGAAAAGGCCGACTGGAGTGCGTGGCTGAGACGCCTGGACGACGATCCCAAGCTTTATTTGCCGAACGCTTACGCAGTGGAATTCCTGCGTCACAATCTCACCCCCGAACGCATGCGCTGGTTCCGCGAAGAACTGGTGCGACGCGGATTGCAGCCCAGCGACGATGCGCGCCTGGCGCAACAGCGCGGAGCAGCGCCATTTCGCTTCAGCGCGTATGAGGAAAAAGTCTTATGGGGCGACCTGGCGGACGTCTTTCAGTTGGTCTACTTGTTCTCCCTGCCAGACGACCCCATTCGAAAGAAGCTGGCCGATCAGCATTTCGACGGAATCTATCTCGATGGCCAGAAAATGGCATTCATCAGCGAAGAATTTCGCTCGCAGATGCTGCAGATCTGGAAAGTGAAGTACCTGCAGATGCCGCGGTTCCGCGAAGTCATCAGCCTGATCCCCACGGAGATTCGCCTGGAGCATTTCCTGAATGACGGCGACTCGCCCGACATTCCCATTCCCGTCTATGTGGAGTACCTGAATCAGATTCGCGAAATGGCCCGTGCAAAATCGGGCGGCTAGATCAGGTATCGACCGTCGCGGGCAGGGAGGAGTTCGGCCGAAATGACGCGGGGAATGCCGGCCAAATCCTTCGTCACACTCACGCCGGACCACTCGGAGCGATCCAGTAGCGGTTCCACCGCAGGCAGGCTGTTGTAGCCCAACTCCAGTACCAGCAAACCGCCAGGCTTCAAGTGCCGGGCCGCTTGTGGTACGAGCACGCCGTAAAGTTCGTAGCCCTCTTCTCCGCCGAAGAGCGCCGTTCGTGGTTCGTGCTGCCGCACTTCGATGGGCAAAGATTCCTCTTCGCGCAGGCTCACGTATGGGGGATTGGAAATAATCAAGTCGAAGACCTGCATCACACTTGCAGCCGGCGGCGCGAAAGCTTCCAGTAGATTGGATTGTAGGAAGTGAATCCGGCCGGCTAATCCGTGGCGAGCTGCGTTTCCGCCGGCAACCGTTAATGCAGCCTCCGAAATATCCGTCGCATAGACCGTGGCGGCGGGAAGTTCCTTTGCCAAAGTGGCCGCGATGCAGCCCGAACCGGTGCCAATGTCCACCAGCGTTACATTTTCTCCGCTCAGTTGCTGATGCCGCCCGGCGCGTATCTCGCGCACAGCCAACCGGTCGAGTGCCACTTCAATCAGATGTTCCGTCTCTGGTCGAGGAATCAGCACATCGGGAGTAACCTCGAATTCCAGTCCCCAAAATTCCTGCTTGCCGGTGAGATGCTGCGTCGGTACACCCGAGGCGCGTCGAGCTAAGAGGCCAAAATAATTTTCCGTTGCGGACTCAGGGACAATCTCTTCCGGATGCGAATACAGCCACGTGCGGCTTTGCGAAGTCACGTGCAGCAACAGAAGCTCGGCAGCCAGCGTATAGGAAGGAACATTGGCAACGCGAAGCTGCTCGATTCCTTGCTTCAGTAACGCGCGCACAGAACGATCAGTGGAAATGAGAGTCACGTTAAGTGTTCTTTCTGCCGCCCGCTGGCCTCCAACGATCCGTAGGCCACGCCGTTGCCGGCATACGCGTATTTGCCGATCGCCAGCCCACCCAGCGCAGCGTCGCCAATGGCCAGTGCGCCGACCGCACGCCATCCTATGGCCAATCCGGCCATGGCCACAACAGCGAGGGAAACCCCTCCAAATCCGAGCGCGCCGATGGCTAGCCCTCCAATGGCCACCACGCCGATCGCCAGTCCTCCTACCGCGACGATTCCGGTCGCGCGTCTTCCCACAGCGATCACGCCTTTTGCCGTGCTGCCGTAGGACAGCAGAGGTATCCCGGCGATCTGGGCGGGCGACGAGTAGGAGCGCTCCCCGGAGAAAACCACCGCGGTGGCAAGGTGAATAACGACCAGAATAAAAGCCATGTAAATCACAAAGAACAGCCAAAAGGGAAGGGAGCGGCGGCGTTCGTTCGTTTCTGCGGAACGTTCGCTAAATCGCCTCATCCACGCGGGACCTGGTTTGCTCCCGGGACGCGTCAGCATGGTGCCCTCCTTGCGGAGATTAGGCCTCGGCCAACTCCTGTTTCAGCCGTTCGGCCTCATAGTGGGTCACGAGGCCATCGACGAGGGGAGCGAGCTTGCCGTCCATCACCTCGGTCAGTTGGTGGATGGTCAAGCCGATGCGGTGGTCGGTGACACGGTTCTGCGGGTAATTATACGTCCGAATTTTCTCCGAGCGGTCTCCTGTTTTGATCTGGCCCCGCCGCTCGGCGGTCATGGCGGCCTGCTGCTTTTCCAGTTCCAACTCGTACAAACGGGCGCGCAACACGCGCATGGCCTTCGCGCGATTCTTGATCTGCGATTTTTCATCCTGCTGCGAGACCACCAAGCCACTCGGAATATGTGTGATTCGAACTGCGGAATACGTGGTATTCACCGACTGCCCGCCCGGACCGGACGAGCAGAACGTATCGATGCGCAGATCCTTCGCCTCGATCTTGATGTCGATTTCGTCCGCTTCGGGAAGCACCGCCACGGTTGCCGCCGACGTGTGAATGCGCCCTTGCGTTTCGGTCGCGGGCACGCGCTGCACGCGATGAACGCCGCTCTCATATTTCAGCTTGGAGTACACGTTGTTCCCCTGGATCGCCGCCACAATTTCTTTTACCCCTCCCATCGAGGCCGGCGAGCTTTCCATCACTTCCACTTTCCATCCTTGGGATTCGGCGTACCGCGAATACATGCGGAACAAATCGCCCGCAAATATGCCGGCTTCATCCCCGCCGGTGCCGGCGCGAATCTCTAGCAGGATGTTTTTGTCGTCGTTCGGGTCCTTTGGCAAAAGGAGCAGCTTCAATTCATGTTCGACAGCTTCCTTCCGTGCCGTGAGTTGCTTTTCTTCCTCTTGGGCCAGATGCCGCATTTCCGCATCCTCGGATTCCACCACCATCTGCCGCGCGCCCGCGAGATCCTTCTCAATTTGCTTGTACTCGCGATGCTTCGTCACGATTTCTTCCAGGTCCGCATGCTGCTTCGCCAACTTCTGAAACCGCGCGGAATCCGAGACCACCTCTGGCGTCGATAGCTCTTGGGTCATCTGCTGATAGCGCGTATCTAGTTGGTCGAGTTTTTCGGTAAGAGTCAGGACTGACATTTGCCTATTCCTTTGCGCAGTGAAAGCGCTTTACTCGCCTTCGGGCGAGGTCGAATCCATTGTTAAAATGACGTGAAATTCCGATGCACTCCAAGAGGAGTGCCACTAGGGCGAGCTAATAAAACGCGGCGGACATCGATCTTCTCTAGTCATTAGAGTAGCGCTAAGGCCCGTCCGTTGTAAACGCCCACGGCCGCATTGCCGTTCTGCTTGCGGCTATACTACGATGCGATTTAGCAGTGGAGCAAGGCGAAGCATAAAGGCAGAGGGATGAGCGAAGCAGCGCGAACCGTAATGGACAATGTGACCGAAACTCCCGCAGAAAGATCGCCGCGTGAGGACCTTGGTTTCCTGTGGGATTTTTGGTATCCAGCGATGCGCAGCGAAGAAATTTCCGGGCGCTATCTGGCGAAGGCTATGCTTTTGGAGGTGCCGCTGGTCTTAGGCCGTACCCGCGAAGGAAAAGCATTTGCCCTCCGGGATTCCTGCCCACACAGGGGAATCCCGTTGTCTTACGGCCACTTTGATGGGCAGAACCTCCAATGTAGTTATCACGGTTGGGAATTTGACGGGTGCACTGGTCGCTGCGTACGGATTCCGTCGCTCACCAGCTACGACAAACTCAAAGTGGACCGTATCAGCGCTGGGCATTTTCCCTGTGAGGAGCGCGACGGCTACGTTTGGGTCTACGCGAATGCGCCCGGATCACGCTTGCCCGAGGGCGTGCCGGCTGCGCCAGAATTGCCCAAATTCAGCAAGAAATACAAGGTGACTCGCCTTGCGTGCGAACTGCCTTCGCATATCGATCACGGAATTATCGGCTTGATGGACCCGGCGCACGGGCCCTTTGTGCATCAATCCTGGTTCTGGCGCAGCAAAAAAAGCATTCACGAGAAGTCCAAACAGTTCGAGCCCATCCCTCTCGGTTTTCGCATGAGCAAGCATTCCCCGTCCACCAACAGCCTACCCTATCAGTGGCTGAAGAAAATGACCGGCGAGCCTGTGAGCACGACCATCGACTTCGTCTTGCCCAACATGCGCTTCGAAGAGATTCACACTGGGAAGTATTGGTTCTCCAGTCGCGCGACGGTCACCCCGGTTCGCCGCGACTCCTGCCGGATTGATTTTGTGGCCGCCTGGAATCTTCCCCTGCCGATTTCCATTTTCCGCGCGTTCGCCAAAGTGTTTTTGCGGCAAGACCAGGAAACCATGATTCAACAGTCCGAGGGCCTGAAACACAATCCGCGCCTGATGCTGATCGACGATGCGGATCGGCCCGCGAAATGGTACTTCGCGCTGAAGCAAAATCTAATTGAAGAGCGCCGCACCGGGATTGCCTTGCCTCATCCCCTGAGCGGCCCCGTCACGCTGCACTGGAATAGCTAGCCGACATTGTCGAATCTGCACTTCAGCCAAACGGGACTATTTCATTGAGTACAGATCAAAGTCGACGCTCACCTGTTTGCCCTGTGGAAGATCAATCTCGATGTTGGCAGTACCCGCGGTAAATTCCTCCGCGAGAAACTCCATTTGAACGGTGGCCCCGGTTAGTGAGCAATATTCGCCAGGGGCAATGGCCACCGCGTCGGCGCCGCCGCAATAGTAATTTGGTATGCCCGTATACGTCAGTGGCACCATCGTTTTTCCGCCGTTTTCGACCTTGATTCCGAAGTCCCTCCAAAAGTCCGGTGGTCGGTGCAACGTGTCCCAAGGGGTTCCCGTGGTGCGACCCGTAGGGTTCGACATTACCGAGTCATAAGTTGGCGTCAACTGAATTTCTATGATTACCTTGACGGTCTCGATCATATTTTCGTGGTCGATCTCCGCTTGTTGCGCGCTGTAACCGTAGCCCTCTTGATTGGATAGTTCCGCCATCAACGCAAAGGGTGTCAGGAACGCTACCGACGATACGTAGGGTCCGCTCTCTGGCGGTGCAAGATGCCGGTAATAACTGTCGAGGAACTCGCCGTAGGTTTCATCGTGATGCTGACCGAGGAAATAAGCGGAGCGCACCGCAGTGTCCGACAAGGGGGTATCAAAGGCAAACGAAGGATATGGAAAGCACAACGACAAAACAACGAGGCAGGTGAGGAAACGCAGCCGGGTGAGCATGGTGGCCTCTCAACTCTGTGACGTGTTCGCGGCCGTTAGCGTTTCAAATGCGGCGTTCGATATTGGGGAAGTCCAGCCAGACTTTCACTCCGCAGAAGTGCGAGCCTTCGGTACAAATAGGGGTAGTAATACCGGCACGCAGATGGCACGGCGGACCGATGTAGCGGGCCAGTTCAGGATGCACCTGGCGCACCTGTGCGATTTCATCCATCGAAGCGTTGTAGATTTCTTCCTGCGCATTGAAGCACGTACGCATCGTCCATTTATGAAGCAGATGGAGCAGCGATCCCGTCTCCACCAAGCGGATGGACTTCGCGTTGGGCAGCAGGTACAAAGCGATTTCCGCGGGAACGCCGCGGTCCAGCAGTTCGTTCTTGGCCGCCCAGGCATCCTGCATGGCCCGGTCATACACTTCTTTGGCCCGAGGATTTTGTCGCAGCAGCATCGGCGTGATGTAGTCGGGCTCACGGGCATCGGCTAAAGTCAGCAGCGGACGAGAGCCGGCAACCATGCGGTGCCGCTGGTCCTGGCTGTCTGCGGTGTGGCTGATTTTTTTTGCGAAGGTGTAGGTGGCGTGCTGCAGAGCACGCATCATGGGCGCGTGGACGCCGATATTGATGGTCTCCAACCGGTACAAGTTGCGCCCTGGATTCAGCAAGCGGTCAATGGCTTCGGCATCGGAGCACACGGACTCCGGCAGCCCGACAACGGCGCGGTACGATTCCGCCATCACGCGAATCGCATTGTGCGAGTGGTCCACCAGTCGCGAAGTTTTGCCTTCCAATGGTGCGTCGAATTCGCGCACAAAACTCGCTGCCTGCGACGACTGCTCAGGCGCGAGTTCCTTCCATTCCGGCAACTCTTCCAGAGGCACGGTGCCGAAACGATCGAAGAACTGCGGATCGTGCTGGCGCACCAGCGCCACCATCTCGGCTATCACCGCGCGCGCTTCGCTCGGCGTATCAGAGGCGGAACACATGCGCCACAGGCGATGCAGGACGATCCCGGAAACGGTGTGCACCATGGTGGTGAACGCTGCCAGTGGCAACACGTACCGCGCGATTTCAATCGCGCGCTTTTCGGCGGATCGCTCGATTTTCTGGATGCGTTTGGGATGCGACATCGGTCCGATGTGCCAAATATCGCTCAGGATCGTCCGCGCCTCCCCGACCAGCAGCGCCGAAAGCTCCCGGTAGTAGCCCCACGCGCGCGCGATGGCATTTTCATAGATTTCGCGCGCTTGCTCGTTGAAGTACAAATCCGTCGGCGGCACGTAAGCTTGTGCCCGTTCCATGCGCACGTAACGCTGGCTTTGCTGCTCGGAATTGTAAAAGGGATGCGCGTGCAGAAAGGACCACACAAACTGCCGGCTGATGTTTTCCAGCCCAAATTCGAAATGGGCGTGTTGGTAAACGGTGTGATGCCCGCTGTAGAAGGTGGCCGCGCCGATGTTCAGCCGCTGCTTATCCGTGACTTCTTCGGGATTGATCAGCCGGGACGAGTAGCAGGTCCGCGCCGCGGCAATCGCGGAATCAAAAGGATGAGAAAAAGCATTTCGTAGCGTTACCCGCGGTGGCGCGCTCTCCACTCCGTTGGGAGCGGGAACGCCATCAAACATGCGGGACTGTGTGGCCACGTTGGAAAATGATTTTACACGGACCCACTGGATCCGACAAAGCACACAAACAGAAACGGACCGGTTGGAACCGGTCCGCATCTTCAAAACTCTAAAATGAGTTTCTACTTCTTGCCGGCGGCAGGGGGAATGTTGGCGTATTTCTTGTTGAACCGCTCCACGCGGCCCGCCGTGTCGACCAACTTCTGCTTACCGGTGAAGAAGGGGTGGCAGCTCGAGCAAATTTCCACGCGCAGCATATCGCCCTTAATCGTCGAGCGGGTCTGGAACGTATGCCCACAGGCGCAATGCACCGTTACCGGATGATAGTCGGGGTGAATACCGGGTTTCATGATTCTCCATTCTGTCGTGTCCGGTCTGCACGGCACCCCGATCATGTCGGGGACCACAGCCGCGTCGCTAGGTCACGAGGCAAACCACAATTATAAGCTAAATTGGGAACAGCGCAAAATCGCCCGAATTACAAATAGCAGGAACTAATCAGGACGCCGGAATGGCCGCGCTCACCTGGTTCGAAAATACGCTCTCGACCCCCGCGGAATCCACGGCAGTAACCACATAATAGTACGTCGAACCGGCAGAAACGGTCGTGTCTGTGTAGGTCAAAGCACTCAGCTCACCAGTCAGCAGGTTATAAGAGCCACCAGAAGTACCGCTGCGATACACCTTGTAACCCACCACTTGACTGCTACTGGCATTCCAGTTCAAAACCACGGAAGGTGGATTGGAAGTCGGCGGCGGAGTGGGACTACCGCTACTCGCTACCCCGTCGCCAGATAGATCCAAGGTTCCTGGCGAGGAGAGGTTGGCACTCAACAGCGTGAGCGTGCCGGTCGCCGCGCCGGCCACTTTCGGCGCAAACCACACTTGAAAGGTGACCGTCTGATTGGGGCCCAGCGAGTACCCGGGCGAAAGATCCGAATAGCCGAAGCCGGCACCCGACACTGTCACGCCCTGCAGGGTCAAGCTGACATCTCCGGTGTTTTGCAAGGTCACATTCTGTGAGCTCGTGGCCTTTAACCCGACCTTACCGAAACTCAACACCGTTGGGGTCACCACCAGATTTACAAATGCTTTTTCGCCGCTGCCCGCGAGCGAAATCGCACCCAATGTATTGGAGGCGTTCGATGCGATAGTCAGCGTTGCCGCCGCGCTTCCTGCTGTCGTCGGCGAAAACGTCAGCGTATATGACGCGCTGCTTGCAGCGGGGATGTTGGTGGGTAGGGTCGGCCCGGCAATCGAATATTCTTTACTGGAAAGTGACAACGCCGAAAGCTCCAAAGCCGCGTTGCCGGTGTTCGAAATCTTCAAGCTTTGCGTGGCGTTTTGTCCGACCACCACGGTCTGGAAATTCAGCGCGTTGGCGGACACAGCAATTTGTGCGCTCTGTTGGCTTTGCACCGATTTGGCATTGTAGCTGGCGCAGCCGATACCCCAAAAAGTCACACCAAACAACAAAAGCGCGCAAGCACGCGCACGCGTGAGCCCTGTACTGGAGCAAGAGACGAGCACGGTACCAACCCCCTGATTGTTCACTCATCAAGGTAGCGACCCACGGAAGGTGCCCGCAACCTGTCCCACGGACAGAAAGAGGACAGGGGGATACTTGGCCTATACTGTACTTGGGAACAGGTTTTGCCCGAACAGACAGGGTTGGAAGCGACGCTTAGGATGCCTGATGCCTGCAATCACTCAGCAGTATGCCGATGTTCCCGGAATGGGATGCGAAACACCGCTGGGCCGTAACCCGTCAGGAGACGAAATGGCACCCTAAGCGGAACGTGCCTTCCTTCGTGGACCGCGACCACACCGGCCGCAGGAAAACCCGCACTGGCGGCAGAATCGGCACGTGCAGCACGGCCAGCAGATTGTCTGGCAGCTCTTCCACCTGCTCCAGTTCCAGCGCCACTCCGCCAAATCCCAGGTCCAGCACCCTGGCCCGCCGCGTTCCTTTGTCCCCGATTACCGCGTAAGCGTTAGTACCGGCCATCGACACGCGTTCGGACTTACGTTGGATCGTGTAGCTAGCCGGATGCACCGTCTCCGGTGTGGTCTGTTGCGAAATGGACTTCGCGGCAGCGGACGACGCTAGATCGAATTCGGAAACCGGTTTTTCCGGAGCGCGAACGGTCGCGATCGAAATAGGTGCTACCGCTGGGGTGGCCGCAGCCGCTGCCGCCTGCGCGGCAGGGCGCGAACCAGGGTCCGCAGCGCGCTTGTGGTTGGCATGCTTCAGCCGATAAAGACGCTCGTCCGCTACGTGGATCAACTGATCCGATTGATCGCCATCCTGGGGAAATGTGGCGACACCGTGGTCCATGGTGACAGAGAAAGCCAGTTGCAGCGGTTGCAGCGTCTCTGCGAAAACGGTTTCAATACGGCGGCCGAGCGCCAGTGCCTGCGCCGCATCCGTCTGTGGCAGAAGCAGCGCGAACTCGTCACCTCCGATGCGGAAAGCCGAGTCCGAAGTACGCAGGGCTTTTTGCAGTGTAGCTGCGGCCGCGCGCAACACGTCATCGCCGCGTGGGTGGCCGTATTTGTCATTGACTTCTTTGAACCGGTGAAGATCCAGGATCACAATGCCCAGCGGCAGCCCGTAACGGCGCGCGCGGTTCAGTTCTTTCTCGAAAGATTCCGCGAAGAGCCGCCGGTTGTAAAGCCCGGTGAGCGGATCCGTGACCGCATTGACTTGCAGTTTCTTGAACTCGTCGTACTCCACGATCACCGGCACGCGAATCAATCCTGCGGCCGAGAGCACGTCCATCAACACGGTCTTCAGAGAAATAGGACGACCCAGCTGCTCTGTGAGCTCCTTGCGGCGCATGAGCATCTCTTCCCAAAGCTGCAGGCTTTGACTCTCACGCAAATCCAGATGAGTTGTGGTGCGGAAATAACGCTGCAGAAACTGGCTTCGCGCAGGAATATCCATGCCTTCCAGCGTGTCCGCCAGAAGCTCGAGATAGGCGTCTTCAATGGGCAAACGCGGGGCCACTGGGGCTCCGGAGCTGGGCATGACCGGGTGTTCCCACATTCTGCCGTCCCCGCGGGGTATGGGGCCGGCCTGCTACTGACACAAGGCTGTACTGTATTTAGGCAGCAAGCCAAGTGCCAATCAAAGCATCACGATAAGTCCGGGATATCTAATCAACGCGAACCGGGGGGACGGCGCTATCTTATTACAAAACCAACAGATGTGCGAGCACAAGTGTGCCGCTGCGATTACCTCCTTGGGCTTCATCTTGTCGATCTGGCGCTTCCGTCGGGAAAGGCAATTACTCAAGAGGGCGAACAAATTCTAGTCCGAATACCCGCAAATCCCCCAAGATTTCCTGACGGCGCACCCGCGCGGTTATCGGTGGGGTCTCGTTGGGAACCAAACTAGAGGAGGAAGCGGAGGGAGCGGGAATGGTCAGATGCACTGTCTGGCCCAGCCGAAGCAGGTGCGATGATGCGATACAGGCTCCTCGCGCACTTATATTCAGAGTCTTGGTCAGTTCAATGAACTCAGCTCCAGTTGGATCGGACGCCCGGAGGAACACGGGTACTTGTATTCGGATACGCGACGAAGCGCGAGTCTGGGACGTCTCGACGTGGTGCCTATCATTCAAATGCTGGAGACCCAAGTCCATTGTTATAGTACGCTGGAACTAGTACAGTTTAAGCAGGTTAAATGCCAGTCAGTACTTCCCCCTCCCTTCCTAATACACATATTTTCATGTACATAGACCCCTGTTGAAATGTATCTTGTGCGCCCCAAGGAAAAGCACTGGCTTTTGGCCCACGGCTTTTCCCAAAAAGTGCAAATGGAACGCTTTTACCATTGACAGTTCGTTGCGGGTCTGGAAGGATGAGTGGCTGACGAAGGGAAAAAATTTTCCATTTCCCTAATTCAAGACCATGGAACTCGATTCCTCCACCGCTGCCACCGAGTCTAATGTCTCTGTCCAGCAAGTTCGCTCCCTCCTCGACACGTGGGACCGCGGCGTCATTCTCGCCGACCGCAACGGCCAAGTATTGACCTTGAATGACCTGGCTCGAAAGTGCCTGGCACAATTCGGGTTTGATGGCCGCGTTCCCGTCAACATTCTGCAGGAAATCCTTCAAGTAAATGCTTCGGACATTGTTCAAAGAATGCAGGGCGGTGAAGCAACGATCACGTTGAACGGTTTCTATGCCAGCAAAGCGTACCAAGCGAAGTTGCGCAGAATTCGCGACTCGGATTGGCTGGCGATCGAATTGGAAGCGACTGAAGGTAATTTAGCCGCACCGGCGTTGGCAGCTCAGCCAACCGTGCAAGAGTTACTCCAGGAACGCGAAATCACCTATCGCAATCTGCTCGCCGCCTATTTGAAACTGCAGGAAGTGAACCGTCAGAAAACCGTCTTCCTGGCATCCGCTGCGCACGAACTGAAAACCCCTCTTGCGGTCATCAAGGGCTACTATGATCTTCTGCTCACGGGTTCACTCGGAAAATTGACGGAGAAGCAGCGCGATATTCTCGAAGAATCGAAGGAAAGCTGCGAACGCCTAGTCAGGCTCGTGTCAATGTTCTTGAATTATTCCGCGCTCGAGAGCGGAAAGCTGGTTTTACAACTGCGCGAGAACGATTTGCGCGATTGCCTGGAAGAGGTTGCCACCCGCTGGTCCGCGGATTACCAGCGCAAAGGTGTGAAACTGGAGAATCAGCTGGATCCTTCTATTCCCACCTTCAAGTTCGATTATCAGAAAGTGCAGCAAGTGACTTCGAATTTGCTGGACAACGCCCTGAAGCACACTCCTTTCGGCGGAAAAGTGATTTTGCGCGCCCGGCCACATTTTTGGGAACGCCGCGTAGCCACCATGGCTCCTGCGGAAGAGCGCCGTCGCTTTCGCTTGCCCAGGCCCAACAGCGTGGAAGTGACCGTCGCCGATTCGGGTGCCGGTATTCCGGCGGAACATCATCAGGAAATCTTCGAAGATTTCATGCGCGTGGATAAGAACACCTCCGGCATGGGGCTGGGCTTGGCAATCGCTAAACGCTTGATCCAGGCGCATCGCGGCAAGATTTGGGTGGAAAGCGAAGCGCAGCGGGGAAGCACCTTTGCGTTTTTGCTCCCAATGGATCAAAGCTGAACGAACGTGGGATAGGGGGAAAGGCAATGGCTGTTAAAGAGAAAATCCTGGTGGTGGATGACGAACCGAGCATCCGCAAGTACCTCCAGACTCTGCTCGAGGTGGATGGCTTCGATGTGGAGGCGGTCAACAGTGGCAAGGAAGCCATCTCAAGAATCAATCGTGGCGAGCGCCCCGATTTCATCATCTTGGACGTGCTGATGCCGGAAATGAGCGGACTGGACACGCTCCAGGAACTGATGCATCTCGACCGCAGCCTCAACGTCATCATGTTGTCCTGCTCCAACGAAGTGGGAACGGTCGTGGAAGCAATCCGCTTGGGTGCCCACGATTATCTGACCAAGCCCTTCGAAAAGAGCGAACTGGATGCGGCCATGCTGAAGTCCCGGCAGAAGAAAGAATTGGCCCAGGAAAATCAGGCGCTCAAGGACTATTGCGATCAGGTGACCGAAGACCTGAGTTTCCTTGCCGCCAGCCCGCAGATGGTGCGCATCCGCCAGCAGATTCTCCAGATCGCGCCGGTCGATGTGCCTGTTTTCATTTGTGGTGAAAGCGGGGTCGGCAAGGAAGTCGTCGCGCGCATGATTCATCTGCGCTCCAAGCGCCGCAACCAGGCCTTTGTCAAAGTCAACTGCGCGGCGCTTCCCGGGGAGTTGCTCGAATCGGAGTTGTTCGGTTTTGAGCAGGGCGCGTTTACCGGTGCCGTGCGCGCGAAACCCGGAAAATTCGAACTGGCCAACAAAGGCACGATCTTCCTCGATGAAATCGCCGAAATGTCTGTGCATCTGCAGGCCAAGCTCTTGCACGTTCTGCAGGATCACCAATATTCCCGTCTCGGTGGACGGCACCTGGTGGAAACCGACGTGAGAGTCCTGGCCGCCACCAACGTGGACGTCCATGAAGCCATGAAGACCGGGCGTTTTCGCGAGGATCTCTATTACCGTTTGAATGTACTCTCCATCAATGTTCCGCCTCTTCGCGAGAGGACTTCAGAAATCCCGCTACTGTTCCGCCATTTTCTGGACAAGTACAGCGACAAGTTTGGTAAGCCGGTGCCCACGCCCTCGAAGCACCTGCTGGACGCAGCGGTCAACTACCCCTGGCCCGGAAATCTGCGTGAACTGGAAAACTTCGTGAAACGCTACGTCATCCTCGAAGATGACGAAGGCAGTCTTCGCGAACTCGTCGAAATGTCCGCTACTCGCCAACGTATTGCGCCGCGGCCCGAAACCAACCTGCCCCGCGAGCAGGGCCTGAAAGCCTTGGTGCGCGGCTTGAAAGACGAAGCCGAGATGGAGGCCATCGCTGACGCGCTCGAAAAGACGCGTTGGTGCCGCAAAGACGCCGCCAAGATGCTGGGAATCAGCTATAAGGCTTTGCTGTACAAGATGCGGCAATTCAATCTGGATACTCCTCGGGCGCGCCGTAACTCCGCCGCCAAGCCGGAAGAAGCAGAAGACAAAGCCCCAATCGAGCAATAACCCGGAGAGCCTAAGCGTTCTAGTACGTGCTCGTTCTTGTCTCGCACGCTTCCAAAAAGAAACCTTGCGTGAAAGCTTCTGCACAGGTTATTGTGCGCACGAAACGAACCCGAGAGCACGAACGACTGGCTCAGAGGCACAAATACAAAGTGGTATGCAGTGTGCAGCAGGTTGCTTGGCGCGTGGGTGTGTCCCTTCCGTAAAACCAATTTGAGCTTATGGCCCGCGCTGCCGCCGCGCACCGAGCCACAGTGAGGGCAAGTATGTCCGTTATGACAGAACGTCGAACCGCCAGACGCTATGACCTGACTCTCCCGATTAGCATTCGCTTTGCAGCGGAAAGCCTGATCAATCGACAGGATGGCCGCACCCGAGATATTTCCACCCGAGGGCTGTACTTCGTTGTCCCACAGGACTTACAGGCGGGTTCCGAGTTGGATATCACCCTTACTCTTCCTGCCGAAGTTACTCATGGCAGCGACGTTTTGGTACGTGCTCAAGGCAAAGTGGTCCGCGTGGAACGTCGGCTCGAAGACGGGGAATCCCGCATGGGAGTCGCTGCGGTCATCGAGCGGTACGACATCATGCGCGGTGACTCGTCCCGGGCCAAGTCGTCTCGCGCGGATTCAGGGCCAACTTCGTAGTACTTTTGTCCTAAATGTGAATAAACCTTCCCGCGTCAGCCGGGCGCGCTCGTGGGCTTGGGTCGTAACGGTACTAAGTCCACTCTTTTTGCCTATCAAGCAATAGAAAAATAAGCGTTTAGGGTGGTTATTTTCGTCGGACGCTGCGCCCATCTGGCAGCCCTTTGGACAACGGTGTGCAACCCTTGAGACCAACAGGATGCCTACAGATACGACAATGAGAAGTGGCAGGCTGACCCCATGGAATCCGATACCGCCGGATGGCGTGCTATTCGGAAAATCCCCTGCTATGGCGGAGCTGCGCAATCGAGCCCAGCGCATCTGCTCGGCCAACATCCCTGTTTTGCTGACCGGCGAGGGCGGCACCGGCAAGGAGGCGCTTGCCCGCTGGTTCCATGCCCATTCCCGTCATGCCGGCGGTGAATTCGTTAAGGTCAACTGTGCCGCCATCCCCGGTGCGCTCTTGGAGAGTGAACTGTTTGGCTACGAACGGGGCGCTTTTACAGGCGCCACTTACAGCAAACCCGGACGCGTAGAACTCGCCGACCACGGCACGCTGTTCCTCGACGAAATCGCGGATTTGGATTTGCATCTCCAAAGCAAACTCTTGCATTTCCTGCAGGACAGCACATTCTCTCGCATCGGAGACAACACCGAACGCAAGATTGAGGTGCGCCTGTTATGTGCCACAAACAAGGATTTGCAAACGGAGACCGCTGAGGGCCGCTTCCGCCAAGACCTCTTCTATCGCATTCACGTATTTCGGTTGGCCTTGCCCACCCTTCGCGATCGCCGCGAAGACATCCCGATGCTCGCGGAATATTTCCGGCAGCATTTCGAATCTCAATTCGGCATTGCTCGCGAGCCTTTTTCTCAGGAAATGCTCGATTACTTGCAAAACTTGAAATGGCCGGGAAACATTCGAGAACTTTCCAATGTAGTCGCCCGCTACGTCTTGATTGGCCCGGACGGCATGATCGAGTCCGAGTCTAACCCTAAACATCATCGGGCGCGGGTTGCCATTGATCAGGACGGGTCGCGGGTCACACTGAAGCGCGTGGCCAAGGATGCCATCAAGGAGCTGGAACGCAGTGTGATTCTGGAAACCCTGCGCGCCAACCAGTGGAACCGCAGAAAGACCGCGCAGGAATTGAAGATCAGCTATCGCGCGCTCATCTACAAGATCCAGGACGCCGGCCTGATTTCTCGCAGAAGCGCCGCAGCCCGTAGCACGCAACCTCCACAGGACTTTCGCCCCGGTAGCGGCAGCGACGATTAATTTTCGTCGCCCGTCCTTCCTCACTTTTCATATTCCTATCGCGCAGCTCCGCGGACCGCACTTGCAAAAGAGCGGAAGAAGACGGTCCAAAAACACATACGCCGCCAGCGTCCTCTGTGTTCTGGCGGCGTACGGATTGAATGAGGTGGAGGCTACTGCGCGTTCATGAAGTTCACCAGGTCTTGAATGTCTTGTGCGCTCAAGCCGATGTTGAAGCGGTTATTGTAGAAGACCACCACGTCGGTCATGGTCGCTGCCTCGCCACCATGGAAGAACGGTGGACGCGCTCCAATGCCACGTAGCGAGGACACTTTAAATTTCCCGAGGTCATTGCAATTGCCGGTAATCCAACCTACACCCGGGTCGGAGGTCTGGTATTCATCGTAGGTTACGCCGTTAACTACGACAGGGTTGCTGAAATAGTTGATGCTTCCCTGCGGGCAAAGGAAGGTGAACACAGGCTGGTCCGGTGTCATGGGAAGCGTGCTGGAACCGTTTGCGGAGGCTTGAGCCGCGCTGATGTAGCTGTTGTCAGCAACACCGAGGTGCTTCGGATCGTTAAACGCGTCATTACCCACATTGGCGTTGTCGTGACAGGTGGAGCAGGTAGCCACTTGCGATGCCGCCACTGTCCGTCCAATGTCCGTCAGGCCGGTCACTCCGTTCACCGTAAAGCTACGGGTATTGAAAATGACCTGGCCACGCATGATTGACGCACGCATGGCTTCGGCGGCAGGAGTATTTCCGCCGCTATAGGTGGTAAACGCTGTAGTTTCCTGGAAGCCCGGATTCGGTGCGTTAGAGATCAGCGAACCTGGGCAAGGCAGCACATTGAGCGCACACCCTCCGGCGAACGGGTTCTTGCCTGGGAGTGTCGTGTTCGAATAGTTGTACAGCGCCACGGGGCCACCCGTCGCACCGCTACCATCCGCGCCGGTCAAGTCGCCGGAGACGAAGTTATAGGTTTGAGCGGTGAAGCTGCCGCTTTGGAATGCAGCCCCTTGAGCGGCTTGCGTTTGGGAGGGCGGCGCGGCAGCCTGCGCATGCGTCAGTGTGGCATCGACGAACTGACTCTCCAGGCTAGGCTCGCGCGTGTCCCACATGATATTCGGAACGGGATTGCCGTTCGCATCCTTGCGGACGCCAGGCGACGTATAAATGACGTTCGTCGCCGGTAGCGGACGCCGGTAGAAGGACAGCGTTGGATTGGTCGGATTGTTGATGCCATATACCGAGCTCAATTCGCATCCCGTTGGGTCGCTCGTCACGGTTACCGAGAGCCATTGCGGATTTGCCGGGGGCGGCAGCGCGATGCGGAAATTACCACGGGTGAACAGTTGGATGCGCGCTTCAATAAAGTTCAAGCCAAATTTAGTTGCTGCCATCCCGCTCGTCGGGCAATCCGATCCGTCCACCGGGGCGAACACCGGGTCCTTGCCGAGTGTGGCGACGTAAGTGGCCAGAAGGGTGGTCGGCGTGATCGACCAGTTATTTTGCGGCTGATGACAGCTGAAGCACGTCCGGCCGTTTGTTCCCAGCGACTGAAAGAATGCTTCGTTCGCCGTGGTCACCGCACCGCCTGGAAAATACGTTGTCGTTTGGCCGGTATTGTCGAGCGTTGTGGTTGTTTGCGGCAAAGTCGCGGGCACCTTGCCGGACAGGATAGTGGGAAGAAGAGGAATACTGAGCGCTTGTTGCCAAGCTGCACTCAACCATGCCGGAAACGAAGATGAACTGGGAGACTGCGCGATAGCCAGAGGAAGTGTCATCACAGCGCATAGCAAAATGCATGCGCCTAGAACGTAGATCCGTCGCATGGGTCGATCATTCCTTTCAATTTTTGTCGGCCGTCGCCTGGGCGCACTCGAAATCAGAGACACCACCACGCGCGCCTAAAATGGCGTGGAACTGTGCTCAAAATGCGAGAACCGAAGGCCAACCACTACACCGAGGACGCGGTCTGGGGCGAATGAACAGCAACTCACATGCCACAAAATACCGGTAGTACTTCTGTTACCTTCTTTGCTATCACGCTGATAGAAAACCACATAGGTGAGCACAGAATCGTCGCGGGTCCAAGAAACCTCGAAGCGGGGATTCACGGGCAAATTGGGTTCGCCGATGTGCAAGAAATTGGACAAATCCCAAAATCCCCGCAATGCACCCACATCAAATCCCCATTAAAACTCAATGAATTCAGCGCCCTGCGGTTAGACTCAAGGGCAATGCCCCTTTAGCACCTGGAACAGGAATGCGTACTGTCCTTCTTTTGTTCGCCCCACCAGTTACGGCGCTTCGCTAGCGGCCTCTACTCTGTCTACTCAAGACAAAATGCGGGAGGCACGTTCATGAATTCCGGTCGTGCGCAGACCGTGGGAGCCCACACCACTTGCATGCGCAAATATCTCCAGTTCCTGTTCACGCTCGCTCTCATTGCGTGCACGCTATCTTTTTCCTCTTGGCTCACCGGCTGTGCCGGGGTGACTAGCAGTGCCGCCAAGCAGACCAGTTCGGTCGGTTCCTTTCAGATTAATCCCGCCAGCGTGAATTTTGGCCAGGTTGCCATCGGCAAACCGGCCACCCAAACGGTCTCCGTATCCAACACCGGCAGTGTCGGGATTAACATTACTCAGCTCACTCTTTCGAATTCGCAATTCAGCGTTACCGGTATGACCACTCCGATGGCGCTGGCCGTGGGTCAATCTGGTAGTTTTACCATTGCCGTGAATGCCACTTCTGCCGGCACTCTGACCGGCACCCTGACCGTCCAGGGCAGTGCCGGCAGTACGCCTGTCGTGGTTAATCTGTCTGCCACCGCGACAAGCAGTCAGTCGCAGTTGTCCTTGAGTGCGTCTTCGCTGAGTTTCGGCAATGTCGCCGTCGGAACAAAGAGCACGGACAACCTGGTTTTGAACAACACCGGAACCACCGACCTGACCATTTCTATGCTGACGCTTGCCGGCTCCGATTTCACCATCAGCGGCATCACCACACCCAAGACCATTGCTGCCGGGCAATCTGTCACGCTTGCCGTCACCTTTACTCCCACTGGCACTGGCAATGTCACCGGCAGTTTGGCAATTACCAGTAGCGACGCCGCGAATCCCACGGTCACCATTCCCTTGACAGGCGCTGGAAGCGCGACAGCAACCGGTCAATTGAGTGCGAATCCGAGCAGCCTGAGTTTTGGCGCCGTAGGCACCGGGACTTCCAATAAAAAGCAAATCGTTCTAACCAACTCCGGTAATGCTGCTGTAGACCTTACTGCAGTGACGGCATCGGGCGCGGGTGTCACCGTCAGCGGCGTGACCTTGCCCCTGAGTTTGAACCCGTCGCAAACCACGACCTTAACCGTGGCGTTTGATCCCACACAGTCGGGAAGTGTTTCCGGGGCGATTAAGATTGTAAGCAATGCTGGGAACTCCCCGCTTACTGTTCAGGTCAGTGGCTCCGGGGCGCAACCGGGTCTGGCGCTCACACCAGCCACCTACAGTTTTGGGTCGATTGTCGATGGGCAGACGAAGTCGGAAACGGTTACGATCACCAACACTGGAACAGCGGCCCTGACGATTGCAGATGTTACTGTCAATGGTGCGGGCTTTAGCGTCAGTGGGCTATCCACGCCTGTCACCATCGCCGCTGGCAGCAACAGCAGCTTTGCCGTCCTCTATGCGCCGACTACGCCCGGCTCTCACAGCGGCACGGTCAGTATCGCCAGCAATGCTCCCAACTCGCCCAACGTTTTGGCGCTGACCGGAGCCAGCACGGGTTCCTCGGTGAACCTGTCCGCGAACCCCACAACCCTTAGTTTTTCCAACGTAAACGCCGGTAGCTCGAGCTCGAAGAATGTAACCGTCACGAACAGCGGAAATTCCAGCCTTACCATTTCGCAAATCACGGTCAACGCGAAGAACTTTGCGGTTAGTGGAATCAGCACGCCGCTTACACTATCGGCAGGACAGAGTGCGGCCATGACCGTGTCGTTCAGTCCCGCCACCGCTGAAAATGTAACCGGCAATATCACGCTTGCGAGCGCCCAAGGGGCCAATTCGGTGGTGACCGTGTCGGGAACTGGCGTTCAGGCCGGTTTGGCCGTCACTCCCGCCAGCGCCAGCTTCGGCAATGTCACCATTGGTTCTCCGAGCAGCCAGACCATTCAGCTGGCCAATAGCGGCAATGGAACTTTGACCATCTCGCAACTGAGTGTGGCCGGGAGCGGCTTCAGCACGAGCACGCTGGCCCTTCCCATCAACCTCGCCGCGGGTCAGGCTGCCAATTTCAACGTGCAATTTGCGCCAACATCGGCAAGTGCTGTAACCGGCAGCGTAACGATCGTCAGCAATGCGCCCAGTTCCCCTTCAGTCATTCCCTTATCGGGAACCGGAGTCACTGCGACCCAAACGCTGAGCTTCAGCACCACCAATATCGGCTTTGGTAACGTGAACGCCGGCTCGTCTGCCACTCAACCGGTTACGATAACGAATAGCGGCAATGCCAGCATCGCTGTTTCGCAAATCACCGCAAGTGGAACAGGATTCTCGCTGAGCGGCGCAGGCACTCCAGTGACCTTGAGCGCTGGCCAGAGCACTTCTTTCAATGTGATCTTTGCTCCGACCGGTGCGGGTAGCGATTCTGGCACGGTCACAGTGACGAGTACCGCGAATGGCTCGCCTGCTAAAATCGCGCTCTCCGGTACAGGCGTACAGGCCGGCACCTCGCATACGGTCACGCTGGCCTGGGCCGCTTCTACCTCCACCGTTTCGGGCTACAACGTCTATCGCAGCACCACGAACGGTTCGGGCTACACCAAAATTAATTCCGCGCTGGTTAGCGGCGTTACCTACAGCGACACCACAGTCCAAAGCGCAACGACTTACTACTATGTGCTCACAGCAGTGAACTCAACCGGCGAAGAGAGCGCCTACTCCAATCAGGCTACGGCCGTGATTCCCTAGCTTGTAGAGTTAGTATGCGTTCTTGTTGATCAGGCCAGCCACGAGTGTCATGGCGATGATCCGCAGATCGAATGTGAAGCTCCAGTTCTGCAGATAATACAGGTCATACTCGACACGCTTTTCGATGGAGGTGTCACCACGCCAGCCGTTGGCCTGTGCCCAGCCGGTGATTCCGACCTTCAACGCGTGACGCGTATTGTACTGGCTGACCTCTTGGTGGAACTTGTTTACGAAGAACGGCCGCTCGGGGCGCGGACCTACCACGCTCATGTCGCCCTTCAGCACGTTAATGAACTGCGGCAATTCGTCCATGCTCGTCCGGCGTAGCAAAGAACCGATGGCGGTCGTGCGGGAGTCGTTGGCGGTCGTCCACTTCGTGTCACTCTCACTCTTCGCCGACGCGCGCATAGTCCGGAACTTCAACATATTGAACGGTTTCCCGCTCAGACCTACCCGTTCCTGAACGAAAAACACCGGGCCTGGCGAACTAAGGCGAACCAGCAGGGCAATCAGGCCAAGCAAGGGCGCGGTCACGATCAGAACGGCGGTGGAGAAGCAAATGTCAAAAGCCCGCTTCAGCAGTGCATAGTCCAGAGATTCCGTTGGAGTCGGCATAAGATCCAGCATCTGCATATTGCCGAGTTGGAAGAGCTTCTCCCGGACGATCACATTTTCTCCGAGGTCCACAACGGCCCGCGCCGGCAGGCACAGGCGCTTGAGTTCCTGGATGATTTTGGGCAGTTGCGAGAATTGCGTGGGCTGAATTGCAATCACAGCCTCGTCAATATCGTGTTCCGTGTTCAACACGCTCAGCTGTTCCATTTCAAATACGCGGTGATCTGTTACACGAACTTCTTGGCCCTCCAGCCGAACATGTCCAGCGATTTCGCACGGTGCGAAGGAGAGACGCTTCAGCCGTGCCGCGGCGTCTTGTGCAAACTGATCCGCCCCCACCACTAGGAGACGGGTTGGTCTGGCGAGATGAGCGCCGCTCCGGCAGAGGATCCGAAACGCGGCGTGCAGCAGAACCGTCAGTGCCAGCAAAACCACCAGCGACGAAATCAGTAGCCCGCGCGGGAAGACGCTGTTTCTGCCGAAATACAGGGTCGCCATGAGAACGAAAAACGTGGCCAGGGTCGCTGACCAAGCTGCTCTCGCGCCCGTCCTCTCGCGGAAAAGCTCGTCAAAGCTCGTTACTCCATAGTGCTCCGCCAAAAATGCCCATAGAAAGGTGCCAAATAAAATCTGCCCCATATGACCATGCGGCGATTCCAGCGCCTGCCGGTTCAGGATCTCGCAGGCTCCCACCCAGAGCGACCAGCCTAGACGAAAGGCGAGGAACGGCAGGAGATACGTCCCGAGCTTGAGGAACAGCTTGTACAACTTGAGGCGAATAATCATAATTGTGAAGCCTCTAATCGATACCGACAAACCCTAGTGGGGCCCAGTCGAAAAATTTTGTAATGCTCTCGGCCTTTAGCAATCTGTCGATTGCCGGGTTGGCTCGGGGCGGGGACTACGCTCACTCCCATTCCAAGGCGGTGGCTTCGAGGAGCTTGATGCTACAAACGAGCACTTCTACCCTGCCGAGATACTGCTGCCGGGTGATGGTGCAACCGACGTACCATGCCCCGCTTTGGGCCGAACGTATCGGCCTTTTAATTAAGTACCTTTTTTTGTGTATGTTACGAAAATGGGGCCAGCTGACCTAGTCCCGCCTGGACCTGTCCGTTCGACCAGTGAGAATTCATTTTCCTATCAATTGCAATTCGTTTCGTACATTGGTTTCCATACTTGGTTTAGGGGTCGGCCGCTGTGCCAACCTCCACTTCAAGAACCCGGAGTCCAGGTAGCCACGTGTCTTCGGTGCTGCAACCCAACTTATGGAAAACAATTTCCAAACGATGTTAGTTGTGGAAACTCCCCGGCTTGGAGCTGTTTGCGGCAAGACTACGAAGCCAGTATAATTAACAGAAAAATCAGGCAATAACGGCCATTTGTCTGTGGAAATCCGGGAGAGCCGGTGGCACGTTACTTGCTCCATTGTGAATGCATTGATGCTGGACTGTCCCTGTCCCCGCAACGGAAGCGGTCTCTTCGACGCCTCAATGATGGCCGAACGGTGTTACTCTCTCGACGACAAGGCGCTAACTGCCGATGCCAGCCATAGGTCCGGTATTGAGCAGGATGAACTGAATGCGTCAGGTATCCGAACGTGTCGGGCGGGTGCCGACATGACCTTGTGTTCTCAAGCTGTTTTTTCGGTCTTTCACTGGGTTCCTGGTGTCCCATTGCTGATGGAATCGGAGTAATTTCAGGAATTTGTCGTGACCACACCATACCGCCTGCTGCTCATTTCCAATCAGCCTGTCCGAACGCTGCGGAATCTTGCGCGGCGAATCGAAAGAGAACTGCCAGGCGTTAGAATCGCCGGCATCGTTTTCGAGCTGTCGACGGGTGATTCCAGCTCGCGTCGTGGATTGAGCCGAATTGTTGACTTACTGCTGCAGGTCTTACATGGTGGAGTACGTCCCCTGACTGCAGCGTTCGGTCCTGAACAACTGATAGAGGAATGTCGGCAGTGCCAATGGCCGGTGTTAATGCGCGATCATATGAAGGACAATCAAGCGCTTGTTAATTTTGTGACCGACAGTAAAGCGGACCTTGCGCTTGTCCTTGGGAATCCGAGCATCCCGGCCACCATCCTGACGATACCGCGCTACGGTTCTTTGCGTGTTCAAGTCTCGAATGCCCCTTGTAATGGTGGGAATGGAAAGCACCGTCCACCGGTCACCGCGGCCAGGCAGCACGGCCTGCGTGTTTCGGTCGAGCCCGCTTTTAGCACCCAGCCGGCGGAGCGCGTGATCTCCGTTCGTGTACCTCCGCAAGTGTTTGACACACCGGCGACCACCGCGCTCGTTGCCGACTTGATCACCAATGATTTGTTGCTCCGTGCCGTCGGCAGCCTCTCTCGCGGACAAACCACCAAGGCAGGGGAAGAGCTGTGGTCCTGGGCGCATGATATGCTCTCGTCCTGTTTTTCCGCCACGGCAAGCAAACCGAATGGCCAGGAAGCGGTCCGCTGGAAAGACAAATACGATTTGAAATTAGCATTCAAGCGCATTCTTTCCATGCTGATCTTGTGTTCGCCTTACGTGATCGCCCGAAACTGGTATCGTCGATGGACTGGCAGATTCCCGGTTATCTTTTTATTTCACCATCTGGTTTCGAATCGCTCTCACCGCATGGCCATTTCCACCGAGAAATTCTTGCGTCAAGTGGAGTTCCTGCAGCGGCACTATCGAATCGTCTCGTTGTCCGAAGCGATGGAGATTGTTCGCTCTGGAACCTGCAAGGTCCCGACGGTTTGTCTGACTTTTGACGACGGCTATGAAGACAACTTCTTGTATTTGCGCGCGGTGGCCGAAGCTCTCGGGGTTCCTGTGGCGCTCTTCCTCTGCACCAAGCCCATCGAATCCCGCAAGGAGTTTACCCACGATCTAAAGAAGGGAATCACCGGATTCCACGCCTTGGGCTGGAGTCAAATCCGTTATTGGCGCGGTGACCGTGTAGAGTTTGGCAGCCACACCCGTTCTCACCTGGATTGTGGCATCTCCGATGTTCGGGTTCTTCAGGACGAACTGGCTGGCGCGCGCGACGACCTGGCGGCCCAGTTGGCAGCACCCCCGCGCTTCTTCGCGTTCCCGTGGGGCAAAGAGACCAATATGTCCCGCGAGGCTCTGCGCATTGCCACTTCCCTTTACGATTGTAGCTTTTCGACGATCTCGTGCGCCCAGTTTCCGAAAAAGGGGAGTGCTCTTCGATTCGCTGGACGCAAACCTCTGCCCAGCCGCGTTTGGGAACTCGAATTGACCGTGCAGTCAATCTTTGATTTTTCCTCTCATTCTTGGGATGAGTACAACGCCCGGGAAGACGTCGCTGAAGACTGTGTAATGGCTGTAAGTGATGCAGTTCAGCAAAAATAAACACCCTTCCGGCCCCAATCATAAACCAGCGATTCGTGTAATCTAGTCTTGATGTCAGAGATCATTCTTGGAGAGTCGGGATGTCTTTTGAATGCCGGCCGTCTACTTCGGCCGACGAGCACGCATTAATCGAACTGCTCACTCGCGTCTTTGCCGCTGATTCTCAGGCAGCGTTCGTTAATCCCGCCTTGCTGCGATGGAAGTATTGGGAGCCACGCGAGGACTACACCGCTCCGCGTTCTTTCGTAATGGAGAAGGATGGACGCATGGTGGCGCACATCGGTCTTTGGCCCGTCACATTGCGGACAGGACCAAAAAGTGAGACTGGCGTGCACATTATCGACTGGGCGGCGGATCCGGAGGTGTCGGGCTCCGGTGTGTTCCTGTTGCAAAAGATGGCGCGAACCTTTGACTTTGTTTACGCAATTGGCGGTTCCGATGCTACACAGTCGATCCTGCCGAAATTTGGTTTTCACGCGGTGGCCGAAGCTCACGTCTGGGCCCGCCCCATTCGGCCATGGCGCCAATTCCGGAATCATCAGAGTGTAGATTGGCGCCTGCCAGCGCGCCTTGCTCGTAACGTCTGGTGGGCGCACTCGCCGGGGAAATCCGTCGATCCCAACTGGACTGCTGCGGAATCGAATGACATCAGCAGTAATGGCCTCGGAATGCTGGCCTCCGAATCCACCTCTGCCTTGTTTCGTTATGTTCGCCGCTGCCCCAGCGTCCAGTCGCGGATCTTCCATGTCCTGCATAACGCACGTCCTGTGGGCTTTTTTGTGCTGTCCGCGGTGTGGGAACAAGCGCGCGTAGCGGGCGTTTGGCTAGAAGATTCCTCAACGGACGCCTGGGCTGCCGCTTTCCGACTGGCACAAGAGACTGCACTAAAACTCACCAGCGCTTCTGAACTCATCGCACGTTGTGGCCCTGGGCCCGCTAATCTGGGTGCAGAGAAGGCTGGTCTGCGACTGCGCGCTCGGATTCCTGTTTTTGTCTTCCGCAAAAGTGGTGATGTCGAACCCTTACAACTTTCGTTTCATTTTCTCGATAACGATGCCTTTTTCTTGGGAGGTCCGTCGGCTGGTTTTGCAACTTGATCGCGGGTTGCCGAATTCTGTGCGCTTCCAAGCGGACTGTGATGTCAGAATTAAGACTTATGCCGATTATCGGCCGTCGAAATCACCCGTATACTATAATTCTGTTCCTGTGCATTTGAAGTCGGAAGCGCCTACTCTCCTGAACATGTCCTCTACTCCTCGAGTTAGTGTCATTGTTCCCTGCTACAACAGCGCTCAGTTTGTTGGCGACACCCTGCAGTCGATTTTTGCGCAGACCTATCATGATTACGAAGTTGTGCTTATAAATGACGGGTCTCCAGACACCCCGCAACTGGAACAAGTTCTTGCTCCATGGATGGCGCGCATTTCGTACGTAAAGACCGAAAATCAAGGCGTCGCCGCCGCACGAAACAATGGTATCCGCGCTGCAAAAGGTGAACTCATTGCCATGCTGGACTCCGACGACCTGTGGGAGCCTAACTGTCTCGAAGTGCAAGTGCGCAACCTAGATGAAAACCCCTCTGCCGACATCGTTTATCCGCGGTTTACGATCTTCGAGGATCGCGGCAAGCCGGACATCCCCGGAACTCCCTCTCAAGGGGAAGTTACCTTCATCTCTCTCCTCCAGGACACGTGCAGTGTCCCGAATTCAGGAGTGTTGGCCCGACGTGCCGCTCTCGAGAGGGCCGGACTCTACGATCCTGCCTTGAAAGGTTCCGAAGATTTTGATTTGTGGCTTCGCTGTTTGAAGAGCGGAAGCCGCATCATTCACCACGACCAAGTGCTCCTGCACTATCGGCGCCGCTTGGGCAGCTTGTCCTCAAATGACGCCTGGATGTGTGGAAATGCCATACAAGTATTAACGAGGTTGCGCACTGGCGTGCAGTTGACTAACGAAGAGCGGCAGGTGCTTGAGAGCGCCATTCGCCGGTACGAAGGGAATAAGTTGCTTTATGAAGGCAAGTACGCCTTTATTGCCGGAGATATTTCTTCCGCGGTCGATCGTTTACAACAGGCAAAGATTCGCCTGGATAGTAGGCGTCTAGGGATCATTGTGTTTTTGATTCGCCTCATGCCGAAGGTTAGCCGAAGCGTCTACCTATGGCGATTACAGCAGCGCGGAGACAGCTTGTTGCGCACAGACGTCCGGCACCAACATCTCTAGGCGCCGAGCAGGTTTACTCTACGGGGGCTGCGTAGGCGTTCCCCGCGCGCCACGCCTTTACAAACTGAAGCATTGCCTGCAGTCTTTGCCGATGAAACAGCACCAGCGCTACTGCATAGGCTATGACGCCAACAAGCACCTCGGCCGTTAACCTCAAGCTCAAGGGCCATGTTTCCGGAGCGGCCAGCCGCAGTCCTGCGATTGCCACAGACATCACCGCACAGCTACTGATGGCTGGCCACAGCGTCCCCAAATATTCAGAACGCGGCAAATCGATTCGCCGGAACACCCGCGAAAACAGGGGTATTTGCACCAGGGGATAGACCACAACCCATACCGCGGCGATTCCCACTGTTTCCCAGCGGCTGCCGATGTAGAACGAGATGGGCAGTACGAACATCCCAAAGATAGAATTCCACATCACCATGGCTTCTTCGCCGATCACATTGAGGAGTGGCGCCAACAGAATGGCATTCGTGCGGATCAACGCGTGCAATGCCAGCAACTGCAGCGGCACAATCGCTGCGTGCCACTTGGAGCCGAGGATCAATGGGACGAATTCAGGCGCAACCAAGGCGATGCCAATCGTTGCAGGGAAGATAGCTAATCCTACGCTGCCCGTAATGTTTTCAAGATAACGACGCAGAGCTACAGGATCATTTTGAATCTTCGCGAACACCGACGGGGTAACGCGGTTTACCAGCGTGGTCAACTTCTCGAGCGGGGTGTGCGCCAATGTCCAGGCAAGCGTATAAGCCCCGAGGGCCGCCTCCCCGAGAACGCGACCTGCCACGATGAAGTCCGAATCGTTATAGCTGGCCCAGCAAAGTCTGCCAATCACGATGTGTCGGCTATACGTTATAGCCTTTCGAATCGACGGCCAGTGTGGAAAAGCAAAGCCCTGTCGCCGCCAAATCAAGGTGAGAATCGTGGGCGCGATACTGAACGACAAGATTCCTAGAACGATGGCCCAGTACCGAAAATGTAAAAAGGCCAGCACCAGCGTCACGACCGCCTGCACCAAGCTTTGCAATCCTTCTATCACCGCAAGCAGCTTGAATCTCAATTCCTTCTGCAGCAGTGAGTATGGCACCGTGCGAATCCCAGAGATGATGAACCCGATGCTTAACACCAGCACAATCGCGGGCAGGTTGGGCGCGCGAAAGAACTTTCCCAACGGGATGGCAGCCAGTGCGGAGATGACGAATCCAACTAAGCCCAAAAGAAAAGACAGCATGTTGAGCTGGGATAACTGATTTTCCGAAAGCTCCTGCATCGTCACTACCGCGGTGCCAATCCCAAACTCACTGAACAAGGTGAAAAGATTGATGTAAATGATCGCCATCCCCACAAGCCCGTAATCGGACGGCAGCAACAGGCGCGCGACCATCACGGTCATGCCCCAGGTCATTAGTTGCGTGATCCATTTGACCGTGGCGGTCCAGGCCACACCCTTGAGTAAGACTTTGTCGAGCTCCCGCACACCTGTCCCTGGTTGCGATGTGGCGACCGCCTCAGTCGGAAGAGGTGTCGGAACCACCGGAGCTTCGGCTAAACCTTTATTCACATCGTCGGACACTGGTTCACCTTCAACTTTTCAGGTGCATCCATTTATATTAGCTCAGGGAAGCTGGGGGGATTTTTCGACTTCCATGAGGATCGAGCGGTTGGCTGTTTGTGCCGGCTTTTTCGTACTGAAGCGGACCTAACGTGGTCCATGTTTTTCATCCCTGCTTCTGCTGGGTTGGCAATGCCACGCTTCGTACCTGCCGGGGCGTAACCTTCCAGGCCACCGCTTGGCGGCCGCTGCAATATCGCAGAAACCCGAACACAAACGCGGTGTTCATCGAACAGAAATACAAAGGTCCTTTGCAGATTCCCGGCGCCTTGCCTCTCTTTTTCGCCCAATAACCGAGCAGCGCAAGGCCATAGAACAGGATTTGCAGGCCCAGGAGCCCCGCATACCAGGGGTTTCTCAAGAGCAGCATGTTGCAAACAAAAGCGGTGATCATGAAAAAAGGTGCGAGCCACCGCAAAACCCGGTGCGACCAATAAGCGAACGCTGCCCCTCCTTTGAAAGGATTCAGATACTCCAAGCGCCCAAAAAGTGTCTGATAATTCCCCGCGCCTAGTCGGACTCGCCGCTCGAATTGGGAATGGAAGGTTGGCGCAATCTCCTCGACCGCTACAGCGTCCGGATCGTACACAATGCGATGTCCCTGAAATCTCAGGTCCAGCGGTATCTGAAAGTCTTCCACGATTAGATTGGGCGGAGGATTAAACAGCTCGCGCCGGATGGCGTACACCCCCCCATTCGCGCTATGCAACAGCTGTGTCCGGCTCTCCAGAAACTTCAACGCCGACTCATACCGCCAGTACAAGCCCTCGGCCCCGGCGTCAATGGCCGCTCCGCCTACGCGAATTTCCTCTCCACTGGCTGCCCCAATTTTGGGATTAGAAAAGTGCCGCGCCAGGTTAGCCACGCAGTCCGGCTGAAACATTGTATTGGCATCCGTGAACACCAAAATGTCCGCAGTCGTGCGCTGCGCAAGATCGGAGATTACCGCCAGTTTCCCGCGTCGCTCCTGGAAATGGAAAATCCTCAGCCGAGGAGCGGTGATTTCTCGCAGAACAGCGGCAGTGCCATCGCTCGGCGAATCCAAGCCGATCAAAATCTCAAATCGGTCTGGCGGATAGTCAATCCCCAACGCGTTTTTCACGCGCGCCTCGATGATGGCCTCTTCATTGTAAGCGGAAATGACGATCGCCACGGAAGGCCAACTGGCCTTTGCTTCTGCACGCGCGGCACGTCGAGGCGTTCGCCGCAGCAAAAACAGCAGGTCGGATTTAGCCTGATAGAGGGTGCTCAACGCCAACAGAACGATGGGATAGCCGAGGTAATTGTAGGCAATCGCCGCAACACATGCCCAAAACACAATTCTTGGTATCAACGCCATGATATAGCCTGCTTTGCTGTATACGGTGATGAAACTCGCCCCGGGAACCCGACCTGCTCCGTTGCTGGCTGAATCTTGCCGCTTGCCAGGGTTCGGATGGCCGCCCCGATCGCAATGATGTAATAAACCAGGTACGCGTAGGCCAAGTGGGCAAAGAAACCGGCAAAGACGAAGGCCAATGCGCTGGCCAGCGTAGCGTGTGCCAATAAACGCAATTCTGAATGTTCTGGCTTGTCTTTCAGGCCGTCGCTCACTTGTTTCATATGCCGGATCATTACCCCCATCAGACACAGGAAAATCAGGAGAGCGGGAACGCCCGCTTCTGCGGAAATTTGCGTAAAGGTGTTGTGTGGCCCCAGCCAGCCTTCGGATTGTCCCAAGGTCCCGTGATACGCGGAAAAATTACCGATTCCCAAACCAAACATTGGGTGGCGCAAGGTATCGCCGATGGAGTCTTCCAGCAGTCGCTCTCGTTCTTGGGTGGAGTCTGCGGCCGACGCAGAGTTTTCGTTCCACTGCGTTGTCGAACTTCCCGCCAGCAATCTCTCCCAAAAGATCGGAGGCGCTTTGGCCACCGCGACCACCAGACACAAACCCACGACCACCGTCAGTTGCAAGCTCCGCGAACTTCCTCGAATCAGAAACCACCAGGACAGCATCAGCGAAAACGCAATGCCCAAAACGCCTCCGCGCGAGGCCGTCAACACCAGCATCCACAAGCTGCTCCCCAACACCGCGAATAGCAGCAAGATTCGCAGTACGGAGCGGCTTGCCACATACAAGTAGGCGATAAACGGGAGAGTTGCGGATAACGTGATCCCCAGAAAATTCCAGCCTAAAAGCGCCTTATTGATACCGGTGAACCGCCCCCCGGCGTCGTAATAGGCGGGGTTTCCTTGCATCAGCAGCGACGCGGCATTTGCTAGCAACATGCTCAGCAGGACCGCCCAGATAATCTTCCGGACTCGTCCCACGGTTGTGAGTGTCTGCGTCAATAAGAAAAAGAAAAGAACAGTTCTCAGCCAATCTCCCACCAATAGATGGAGGCTTCCGCTCTTCCAAAAAGCGAAAGGAATGCCCGCCGCAAACCATGCGCTGAGCAAGAGTACAAGGCCAAGTTCCGGCGACCATTGAAAACGTAGTTTGCCCGCCACTAAGCTGCCGAGGTAGGCCAAAGTCCCCGCAATCGCTAACAGCAACACCACATGCAGAGACTCTACAATGGGCAAGATGTCTTCCACACGTACGAATGCTTCAAATACGAATAGCCAGACAAGGATATAGGTAAGGTTCAGTTCCGGTTGCTCCAGTGCCACTGGCTCCGGAGCCGCGGCAAAGCGCTGCCCGATTGGCGCGCTTCTCAACACGTTGGTTTGGCTGCCCGGTCTTGCCATCGGAATCATCAATCTTCTGGAACCTGCGCCATTTGTGGAGCCGCCACGAGATGTTCGTCGACACTTTTGCCATCTTTGACAGTCCGTAGCGTTTCTTCTACACGATCCACAACCGACTCCCAACTATGTTCCCGAACCACCCGTTCACGAGCGGCATTACCAATCGCCTTACGCAGTTCGCCATTCTTCAGCAATTCCACGGCTGCTGCCGCGAAGCTGTGCCCTTCATCTTCCAAAACAATTTCACTACGGTTTTCGAACGGCAGACCTTCGGCGCCAATTCGTGTCGATATTACCGTTTTCGCCATCGCCATGGCTTCAGGGATCTTGATCCGCGTGCCGCCGCCCACACGGAGAGGCACAATCACGGCTTCGGCTTGGGCCACATACGGCCGCACATCGTCCACGCGCCCCGTCAAAGTGACGCCTGGCAGGCCGGCGGCAATTGCAATAAGGGTCGGGGAGGGGTTACGCCCGACAACCGTCAAGCTGGCCTTGGCAACGTGCTTTTTAATTTGCGGAAATACTTCTCGCAAAAACCACAAAATCCCGTCTTCATTCGGATACCAGTCCATCGAGCCCACGAAAACCACCTTACCCGTTTCTTCGGGCACGCTCTGGGGCCGAAAATAATCGGCATCCACACCCGTGGGAATCGTGGAAATGTTTTTCACGCCGAACTCTTTTTCGAACGCCAGCTGGTCTTGGTCCGATACCGCTATGGTGTGATCGAACGAACGGCACACCTGGCTTTCGACTGCGTGGGTTCGCTTCCACTCGGTCGCAAAAATATACCGCCTGATGGGCGATTTTTCCGCCTCCCATTGCCGCTTACGAAGCATGTACTCCACGTTGTGCTGGAACACCACGCGCGGGCGTAGCGGTAATTGCAGTGCTGGGGTGGCCGTTTGCAGAAAATCACAGAACAGAACGTCGAATTTGTGGCTTTCCGCCAATTCTCCCAGCGCTCGTCTGAAATCAGCTCTGCAGAACTTCTCAATAAAGTACGGCATCGTCGTCAAGCGGTTCTTCAGCAGGTCCACATAAAACCCGCTGGAGTACTTGACGCTTTCTTTCCAATAAACCGGCGTATAGCTGGCGAACATCCGCCGCATTTCCCGGACTCCTTCGGCGTCCTTGTCCGGGTCGGCTTGCGAGATCGCGTGAATTTCCGCCCGCTCGCTCAATCGCGAAAAAATCTGCAGACTGCGAATCTTCCCTCCCGTATCGGCGGGAACCAGAGGACGAGGGAATGCAAGCAAGATCTTCATAGTTTTCATTGCTAACGGCGCGCCTTATCCAACCAGCACTCCCTTGGCCGCGCCCACTTGCTTCTTGATGTCGATGTCTCCATCGAAAAAGATTCGGCTCCACAGCTCGAAATTCAGTAGCCGCCAGCAGCCTTCGGTAGCCGCGGAAGATCCACGCTTGTGTGCCTCAAGGAGCTGCTTCACCGCCTCGGGCTTAAACAGCCCGCGTTCCGCCATGCGGCCATCGCTCAAAATCGCCGACACTTGCTCGGATAGCTGGTTCCGCAACCACGGCCGGATCGGTGTCGGAAAGCCTTTCTTGTTGCGGTTCAGGACTTCATCCGGCAAGCGTCCCGTCATAGCCTTGCGCAGCAGATATTTTCCGGACATGTTCCGAACTTTCAGTTCCGCGGGCAGGCCCATCGCAAATTCGACCAGCTTGTGATCGAGGAACGGCACGCGGCTTTCCAGCGAAGTCGACATGCTCATCTGATCCTGTTTCATCAACAGTTCCACCAGATACGTCTTGATGTCCAGATAGAGAAGCCGGTCGAGGAGTGGCCGTTGGCCGTCTTCCGAGAAGAATTGCATCGAGTTGGCATACGCATTCGTCGATCGCAGCTCTTCGGCAATTCGATCCGTTAGAAGTCGTGGCTGTTCGTCTTGGGGGAATACCGAATAAAAATTGTCGAAGTAGATCTTCTCGAACGTTTCGGGATAGTAGAGGAACGAGTGCCGGAATTTTCGCCGGAAATAGTCCGGCAATGCGTTTGATGCCAGCAAACCCCGGATGCCGGACTGCACCGCATTTGGCACCAGCTTCCGGTAGGTCGGACCCGCGGACATATTCCACAGCGAGACGCGATATTTCAGATAGCCGGCGAACATTTCGTCGCCGCCTTCGCCGGTCAAGACCACCTTCACTTTTTGGCTGGCTAGCTCCGAAACCACTTGCAACGCCACGCTGGAGGGCCAAACGATCGGTTCGTCTTCCTGCCAGATCAGTTGCGGCAGCTTTGCGAAGAAGGTATCGGGGCCCAGAAGGACTTCGTTGTACTCCGCTCCGATATGCTTGGCCATGATCCGTGCGTACGGCAACTCGCTGTAGCTGTCCTCAGCGTAGCCCACGGAAAACGTCTGGATGCGATCCTTGCGGAAAGAAGCCATCGTCGCCGCAATTGCGCTGGAATCGAGACCGCCGCTCAAGAACACCCCAAGCGGCACATCGCTCATCAAGTGCATGCGCACGGTTTCGTCGAACAAGTCGCGAAACTGTGTCACACACTCGGTCTCGTCCTTTGGTGCGTGCACCCGCGAAAGATCCAAATCCCAATATTGTTCGGTGCGCAGTTTCGGCGAGCCGTTGGCAAACTCCAGGGTCAAGCGATGCCCCGGCATCAGTTTGTGGATCCCATCGAACATGGTTTCTTCCGACGAAATGTACCCAAGCGCCAGAAACTCCGGCAAAATGCTGCGATTCAGGGCCGCGCGCACTCCCGGCAACTCAAAGAGCGCCTTGATTTCCGAAGCGAAGCCAAATTGCTCCGCCGTCAGCGTGTAATAAAAAGGCTTAATCCCCAAGCGATCGCGGGCGCAGAACAAGCGCTTCCGCTGCGTGTCGAAAATCGCGAATCCGAACATCCCGCGAAGATGCAGAACACAATCGTCCCCGTATTCCTCGTATAAGTGCAGAATCGTCTCGGTGTCCGCGTTGGTGGCGTATTTGTGCCCGCGCTTTTCGAGTTCCGGCCGCAGTTGCGGGTGGTTGTAAATCTCGCCATTAAACACGATCCAGATCGTGCCATCCTCGTTGGCCATCGGCTGGTGCCCGGTAGCCAGGTCGATGATGCTCAGCCGGCGAAATCCCAATGCGACAGGGCCTGAGAAAAACTCGCCCTGGTCATCGGGGCCGCGGTGGCGAATCGTCTCCGCCATGGCTCTCAAATCCTCGCGCGAAAAACCAGCGCCTGCCTTTAATTCCACTCGTCCGCAGATGCCACACATGCCTTTATGTTTCTCCCTCGACAATCACCGCTCCAGCGTCTTCGGAATATTTCGCTTTCTCTCCATTTACCAGCACAGTAGCCACCGGATCCGAAAGCAACCGGAAGGAGTGTGCCGGGCTGGCTGCAATTTCTAAACCATTGATCTTCCATTCTGCCGTGAGGTACTCAAATCGCTTTTCCGCAGATAAAACAGCCTTCCCGTCTCGTTGGAGCCTACTGCCTCCTAAAACAACCAGTTTATCCTGCCCGGTTGCCTGGCCTGTGCGTGCTATGGCTAAAGCGGCATCAGTGTGAGGCTGCTCTGGCGCGCTTGCGATTTCCGGTGGTTTCCACGTAATCAGGTCCGACCACTTATCGGTTACTACGGAGACGCTGCAGTCGGACGAGCGCCGCTGCACAGTGGGTACATTGCCCACCACCGGAAGCAGCAACCAACGAAACTGCTTGGGCAGCGTTGCTTCAATTTCCCCGACAACCACTGCGCTGGGCTCGCGATGACCGTAATCTTTCGAATACCACCCCTGAATGGGAGACTCTTGGCCCGTCATAACCTCGCAGTGCATTTCGTCCGTCAGTGGCACTAATAAGAATTGCTCCGTACCTTTGCGGGCAAGCCAGCCTTGCTCCCAGCGTTCTACGGTGATTCCGGGTCCAAAATGAAAGAACGCCTTAATCTTATGCCGGCCCTGACCAATGAGCTCGTCGGCGATGACCCAATAATCCGGCTTGGCAAAAACAATTTCCCGCCGGTGCGTTACCGGCTCAGAAAGCCGTTCATACCCGTTGTGGCTGGCCACCGCATAATCCATTGCGGGTAGCGAAACCGATTCTTCCAGCGTCACTTCTGGCAATTCGCGCCACTTGAACCAATCCACACGGATGGCCTGATCTTGGTCGTCAATCGCCAGCGTGTTGTGCGCTGCCGTCGAACGGAAGAAATCGCGCCATTCTCGAGAAGAACTGTAAACAAAAGTCCCAGGATCGATTAACCAATTCGTTCCGTTCGCTCCACAAACGAAACTGAGCGCGTCGGCATGCCCGTGTCCACTGAACAGAACGCCTTGCGGTCCAGCATCGAACAACAAAAACTTGGCGTCGCGGCTCCCATCGCTTCGCATGGTGATCACGCCCGCATCTCGAAATGTTCTTGATGCCGTACTCGGTCCGGCGCTCTGCAACTGCCGAAATTGCGGCTCCGCTCCCAACCCCATTAGCCACAGGGCCTGCTCGTCGAATCCTTTCGCCGTCAGGAAATCTCCGCGCTGGAAATAAATCGCGGCGGTGGACAACACGGGGCGATGATCCTCCGCGTTGAAAACTCCGAACGGCAGCAAGCGTCCTCCATCGGAGTCACCGATTGCCGGATGTTCGCCATTGGGAAAAGCGGTGCAAGCCAGATATTCAAGCATCGTTTGCAGCTTGCTTTTATATCGGAGATCAAACGGGACGCCATTCCGATCGGCAAGGATCGCTGCCGCAAGGAAAAACTCGATGGCATACCGGTGATAGAAGGTGGATTGCTCGAAATGGGAGCCATCGTCGCGTACCTGCCGCTCCATCTGTTCCGCTAAGATGTTTTGACCCTGCGCGCACCATGTTTCCGCGCCGTGAAGTTCCGGCAGCAACACTCCGGTCACAAACAAAGCAAAAGCCTCTCCGATCAGGTGGGTATTGGGCGCAAAGTAAGTGGAAATGTTCTCACGGATGAATTCTGCGTTCCGTCCCAACGCCTGCGTCAACAAGCCTAGGCGTTCTCCCGTTAGGGCCTTGCTGCCCAAAAGGAAATAAAGCATCCATGTCCACGACCATGAGCGAAATGCGACTTCCAGACTACTCGCCCAATTAATTCCGCGACGGTAGGGATTTTGTTGCAGCCAGTCTTCCCACTGCGCGAGGCACTCTTCTGCGAATCGTTCTTCGCCCGTCAACAAATATGCCTGGCACAATACAAAAAACTGCTGGTGCCGGCTTAGCTCCCACACGATTTTCGAATCGCCAACACTCCCGAAATCTAGCGTTGGAACGAGGGAGTAATGATCCCGAGCAGCCTCTTGCCCATGCACCAAATCGCGATGCCACGGTATTATTGCTCCACAGCGCACTTCTGGATAACCGAAGACCCGGAAACGGTGCTCGCAGATGGCCTCAGCCTCTGTGCGAATTTCGTCGATGCGACCCGGAAAGTGAAGCTTGAACTCCCGCACTAGCTCATCGCGTTGGGGTACATCCCAAAAGAAAGCCGGAACGGTGCGCCTCGCCAAATATTCCGCCAGCGCCCCTGCGGCACCAGCGTCATCACCCTTAGTGACAAACTCGCGTAATCCGTCATCGGTTACACGCGCGACGTTCCATTGCTCCCACCACGCAGACTCATTCCCATTTCCATCACCGAAGGCAATCTCCCAGCGTTCGCGTCCGATCCTCAGCTTCTGCGAGATCCGGAAGCGCATCTCCGTGGCGTCCATCTCCCTCAGACGCCGCACCTTTTCCACCAAATCGTTCATCGTGTCTCGCCGTTGGCAACGGATAGCAGCAACGAAATCTCCGTATCCAGGTTGCCATCGAGCTTGGGCGGTTGTACTCGTGAGTGAAGTTCGTCGGAGCTTTTAAGTACCTGTTGCAACTTCGCCAGAAGCATAGGGGCTTCTGGCGGGTGATACGTAATCACCGAAGGGGGGCGTATCCCGTCCTCCGCGGCAACCACCGGCACTCCCAAACTCAACGCCTCGATTACCGAGGCGCACAGCCCATCACGCAGGTGCGTCCGGATAAATACGTCTGAGCGCTGGATGGCTGTCAAGAATTGGTCGTGGGCAAGATTTCCTGAGATCAGGACCTTTGACTCCAATCCCCAATGCTTAATTAGGTTGGTTATATCAGGCGGAACTTCGCGAGGGCCGGCAATCAGTAGGCCCGCACGCGGAAATTCCTGGCAGATCTGCGCCACTGCCTCGAATAAGACCTCGGGCGTAAATTCAGGCCGAAACAGGGTGTAGCTGAATAAACGTGGCTCATGATCTTCCAGAAATTGTTCTGTAGCCTCTGGCAGAGGGACCGGAATCTTTTCTTGCGGATAATCCACCGAGAACACAGCGTGTATCTTGGTTTTGGGAACCCCGTACTTCTCGATCTCGCATTTCACCGACTCTAAGTTGCACACGATCGCGCCGCTCGCAGCAAACAGAAGCTTGAATGCCACAGACCACAGTCCCTTCTTCCGAGGAAAGTACTGTTGTTGCGGACCGGCATGAAACATCAGGATCGCTGGCTTACCTGTAAAGCGTCCAAGGAGCACGGCTGCCAGGGCCAGCAAATAGCCCTTCCAGCTGTCTCCGTTCACGTGTGGCTCAAAGGTGTAGCCACGCAGACGGTACGAAATGAGTTTGAAGAGATAATCGAAAGCCCCTCGCATCGGAGTGCATCCAGGCTCCTCTTGCCGCAGACGGCGGCCAGGACCAATGTCGAGAACCGTGCAGACGGCTCCCCGCTGATGCAGGGCATGCTGCACGGCTTGCGTGTGGATGGCCCAACCACAGATGGGCGGCGGGAAATTGCCTATTTGCAGTATCTTGGCGACCTTCATAGGTTCAGTCATAGAGTCTTTAGATTTAGCCATTTTGACAGGCACATGGGGCGGTGCTGTGTTCCGTGTCCCCTTTTCCGAATGCACGTGACATTCCCTTCAGGGGACTATAACCGCCAATATGGCGCAGATAAGTGTTGTATTCGCCGTAAGATAGCGATGCAGGCTTAGGCAATCTGAATTCCATTTCACAACGGCGCGGCTGTCGGGCCCACGCCGGGCACATAATGGAAAACTCTTTCCACAAAATCCTCCGCACGCTGGCCGTGCCGATCCTTGACTTGCTTTCGTGTTCGTAACCTACTGATAAGTAGATCCTTATTTTGTTCTTATGCCGTCTTGGCAGTGCCCCGTTCGGCAACCCAACTGCCTTCACGAACCGGGACTCAACGTGTGATTCGAGTTATTCCTATGGAGTTGGTAGAGGACAACGCATGACGAAAATCAGTGTGATCGGGCTAGGTTACGTAGGCGCTGTGACGGCGGGATGCTTAGCCGCGAAAGGGTATGAGGTACTCGGCGTAGATGTAAACCCATTGAAGGTAGAACTATTAGAGTCCGGCAAAGCCCCGGTTCTTGAACCAGGATTGGACGAATTGGTTGAACAGGCGCACCGGGCAGGGCGATTACACGCCACCACGAACGCAACCGAGGCGGTCCACAAGACCGACCTTTCTTTTGTCTGTGTCGGCACTCCCAGTCTGCGCAACGGCCGTCTTGACCTGAGTGGCGTCGAGCGTAGCTGCCGCGAATGCGGCGAGGCTTTACGCGGCAAGAAGGGCTTCCACTGGTTTGTGCTCCGCAGCACGATTCTCCCCGGCACCGCGGAAAAATTGGCCATCCCCGCCATAGAAAAGGCCAGCGGCAAGAAAGAGGGAGTGGATTTCGCGGTATGCACGAATCCTGAATTCACCCGCGAAGGCTGCGCCGTTTCCGATTTCCTAAACCCACCCATCACCGTGCTGGGCGCTTCGAACCCCGCGCACTTGGAGCCCCTTCGCGAGATCTACAGCTGGGCCAAAGGGAAAATTTTTGAAACCTCCTTTGGCGTCTCCGAAATGGTCAAGTACGTCTGCAACACATTCCACGCCCTCAAGGTTTCTTTCGCGAACGAAATCGGTGTGCTGTGCCGAGAGATGGGTGTCGATGCGCAAGCCGTCACCGAAATATACACGTCCGACACTAAGCTGAATGCGTCCGCAGCCTATCTAACCCCCGGCTTTGCCTTTGGCGGCTCCTGCTTGCCTAAGGACGTAAAAGCTCTGACCTATCGCGCCAAAGAACTGGACCAGACGCTGCCCCTGTTGGGTTCAATCATGTCTAGCAACCAGGCGCATATCGATCGCGCCGTCGATATGATTCTGCACACGCGGAAGAAAAAAATCGGTGTGCTCGGACTCAGCTTTAAGGCGAAGACCGACGACCTACGAGAGAGTCCAATGGTGCAACTCATCAAGCGCTTGCTCGGCGAAGGCTGCGAAGTTGCCGTCTGGGACCCGGATGTAGCGATGGGCCGACTGGTCGGTTCAAACCGTCAGTTTATTGAGGACGAAATCCCTCACATTGGATCCTTGCTCCAATCCGATTTGAACAATGTGGTTGCTAAAGCGGAGGTTGTGGTGATCGGCACCACTGCCTTCGACTCTGCCGTATTTAAGCAATCCATCGCGCCTGGCCAAGTTGTGTTCGATGTCGTACACGCGAGAAATGTCCTGCTCTCGTCGCAAGAAGTACCCGTACACGGGCTGTGCTGGTGAAGAAAGAGCGAAGACCTAAGTGATCTTCGCTCCCTGCCGGAACTCTCGAGGATGACTGAACGAACTTACGGTGCGGGTCTAGTCTCAGTGGACCGTAGCAGTCAAACCTGTAGGAGGCGCTGGGTTATTTGTTGGTGGAGGAGCGGGCGAGCCCGAGACGCTTCCCAATAGACCGCCCCCACCTGCCGCACTGATGACGTAGGCTTCGGCGCAGCCACCAGATGAGTTATAAGAGGAGCTGCATCCCCCTGTTGGATAAGCCATATTCGACGAGAATGCGATGTAGTTGCCGTCGCGAGACATACTGGCATTGGGGATTGACCAAAAGTTTTGTAGCGAGCGGGAACGCGCAAGCCCCAGGCGATAGACAGTTGCCAACGCAGCAGTGCTTGGGCTTGCCATGTCCGTATTGATTTTTGTCATTATGATTTCGTCTTGATACGGGAACCAACAGGTTCCGCCCACAGTGGAATTCGTTTGGGTACAACTTGGGCTGACATACTTAGAGTTTGTGCTGTAATACTCCGCGCTGGCGCCCGTTCGACTGTTATCCCAAATGGAGGTGGTGAACCAAGGTTGGGACGGGCCGCCGCGGTAGGACAGCTCTGGTTGCGCCCAGTCCTTGTTTAAGACACAGGCGGCAGTGTGACTAAGATTGCCTGGGTCAGTGAGGCTAATCATGGAAAGGCCACCACCCGCAGTGGATCCAGACCATTGACCAGCAGGGCAAGGATCTTCCCCGCCCAAGGTCGAGTCCACCCGGTCGATCAGGAGAACTTCGTTTCCGTTAATATCCTCTCCGACGCTGTTGTGAAGGCTCTGGTTCATGATCTGTGTCTTGGTGACCGTGCTGTTGCCTGGCGTCCCGTGGAACCACACGCCGCCGCTCAAGCTGCCATCCGCGCCTCCATAACCGATTATCGCCGTGCCATCAGGCAGCTGAAGGATTCCGTGGATGCATCCGGGCTGTGAACCCAGCGGGTTACTGGCAGTACAACTCGTTGTGTACCATACGGTGTTTTCACCGGTGTTCAAGTTATAGACATCCAAGTCCATTGTGCCGCTGGAGTTTCGTCCAAGAAATGCCACAGCGCCCGGGAAACCATCATATTTATCAGGGAAGATAATAGACGTGTAGCCCGACCCCGTGCTTCCTCCAGAACCCGAAAAGCTCGCCACCGTGCTGGTAGAAACACTGCAGGAACGTGACGCAATGCAGTTGGGCAACCCGTTTATCGTTCCCAGCATGATCGAAGTGCCTGACGTGTAATAGAACTGATTAGAGGCTGTAAATGACCAGATCAACGTATTGCTATTTTTGGGTGGCATTTGCGATGTCGTCAGCACGGGAGTGCCCGGAGTATAAGCAGTGTTTGCCGGCGTGCTTACAATCATCTCGTCGCCCGTGACATAATCAATCAGCCACATCATCTGGTCATCTTGACTAAACGGTTCTTCCTCCGAGTCGTAAATCACGCCTAAGCTAGAGCTGCCGAGCTGTGAGACTCGCGTAATCTGGCAGCCCGAGAGCGGATCGATATAGGAAGCACCCAACGCGGGAGCGGAGAAGCTGTCCCAATTCATGTTGTAGGTGTAATCGTAGCTACCGCTTGTGGGCGACGAAGATAGCGTCAGTGAGGTGGCGCTCGCAACCGACGAAATTGCATACGACGTCCCGTTACCGCTACTCGGATACAAATAAATTGTTCCGGTCCAACCGGGAACAAAGTGCGATCCGCTCGTCCACGTGACTGTGGAGCCGCTGACGGTCACTTTTCCGACAGACTGCGAAGGCAGCAGTGGGGTCTCATCATTATTTAATCCACACACCGGAGTGTTTTGAGCCCAAGTGAAGATAGGAACAAAGAAAGCGGCAAATAGGAAAAACGAAAGTTTTTTCATCGTACTCTCAACCTTAAATTTGACCAATTGGGCTGTTGGGCACTCATGAAGATATTCTGGTCTCTTCCTCGGAACGAAATCTACTGTTCAGAAGGCCATGCTTTGGACTGCCCAGGAACCTGTACTTGGGGCAAGTACTGTATCTTTCATTACTTAGCGGCGATCGGTTGTCAGCTGGTTGCGCCAGAGATTCCGTAAATAGATCTTAACTCAGCGACCGCGCGTTCAAAGCTAAACCGCTCGCGCGCACGTCGCCGGCCCGCTGTGGCGATTTCTCCAGCCAAGCCATGGTTTCCCAGCATCTTTAGAAGAGCACCAGCCAACGCATCCGGATCTTGCGGCGGCACAAGAATACCGGTTATTTGGTCCTCGATGATTTCCGGAATTCCGCCGACGGACGTGGCCACCACGGGTAACCCAGCGGCCATTGCTTCCAGGATGGAGTTCGGCAGGCCTTCCGCCCGCGAAGGCAGCACAAAAACGTCGCAACAGGAAAGCAAATCCGGAATGTCATGACGCTGCCCCAAGAACAGAAAGAAACTGTGCACCGCGGTTTGTTTCGCACTGTTCTCGATATTCTCCCGCTCGGTGCCGTCTCCCACCAAAACAAACCGTGCCTCCGGATGGGATGCAACAACAGATTTAGCCGCGTCGATCAACTCAAAGTGACCTTTCACGGCACTATGCATATTCGCCACGGTCAGAAACAGCTTTTCCGGGCCCTCCAGCATCGGAAGTATCTGTTTTCGGTCCGCGTGTGCACTAGAGAACCTTTCAAAGTCGATCCCGTTATGGACCAGATGAATGCGCGCGGCGGGAACCAAGAAGCGGTGCTGTACCATGTCCTTAACTGCTGCAGAATTGACGATTACGCCATCCGCCCACCGATGAATTCGGCTGATCACTTTCAGTCGGGATGGAGTGTACCAATACAAATGGGCTAAATCCCGTTGGCTGGAAAAAACGAGTGGTGCTCCCGCGAGTCTCGCAGCCGGTACCGCTATGAGATTGGCCCACAAATCGTGGGAGTGAACCACATCGAATTGTTCTTTTCGTATGAAGCGCACAAGACGCAAGAACTGGTGCGCTCCTCGGACAGATACCAGACCCCCAACTTTTGGAAAATCGACGATCCGTATGCCGGCCTTTGCCAGCTCTGCTCTCAAAGAGCCGTGGCCTTGAAGCGCCGCAACGGTAATCAGGCATTGGCTAGAAGTGAGCCTCTTAGCCAGTTCTACGACCTGTGTTTCGGTGCCTCCTCGATCGAGGTTGCAGATTACGAAGAGCACCTTCTTGCTACGGCTAGGGGGATTGTGGAATCTTCGCAACTTCCTCAGTAGCCTCGCATTTCGGACCCCGAACGTTATGGCTCAAATGATTTAAGCACAGGCGCTCGTCGTCATGGTATGACTGCCGGCTGCTCCATGATTATACGGCTGGCCTTCGAGGACATGCGATACCACAGTTCGAAGATCAGAACCCACGATTGGCTGGACCGACCGCGCCGATCGCCTATATGCGCAGCTCGTTTCAGGGTTGCGGCGCGGTGGGCATCACGGGCCTTGCGTTTTTGTGCCTCGCATGAACGTCCCACCAAAGTTGTTCCGCTCGATCAGCTTTCAGGTAGCCATTTTTGATGTTCTGAAACCACCCAATCGCCGCATCTATTGAAAGCCAATTTCCAGCAGCCTGCTCTCCGAAAGGACCGGAGCTATATCGAGTGAACGGGTAATTATCGGGGTTGTACTGCCCAGGAATGTCGAATTCAGTTTTGACCCGCAAGCGCTCCGGCAATCTGGTCAATGCACTTCGAATCGGTGGCATTATTCGCCCGATCTTTCGTAACAGTCGCCAGCCAATTTCATGGTCCCATATTGGCCCGCTGCGCCGAAACGTTTCTCCATTTACGAATTTGAAGGAGCTGTACCCCAGTCCAGCGAGCGTTTCTATGATCGGGTCAGTACAGTTCAATTCGACACTGAGATACCTAGGTGCAATATCGCACTTAAGTGATGCGATAGCTCCCATGTCCGCACCCTCGATGTCGATCTTCATGAAAAACGGGCATCCGTAATTCTCGATCAGGCTCGCGACTGTGGTGCAATGAATGCTTACTGCCTCCCAGTGCCCGCCACGCTTGCCCCTCTCGCCCTCAAACGATGACCAGCCATCGTCGGTCAAGTTGCGATAGAACGAGAACTCTCCTGGTTCTTTCAGGACCCCAACGTTGAGCACTTTTATTTTGTCTGATTGAATTTCCACTTCAAATCGCTTGGCACAAGCGGCCGCCAGTAGAGGATTAGCCTCGACAGCAATAACCCGATAACCGAGCTGTAGGTAATAAGCAGAGTCGTCGCCATTATGAGCGCCGATATCGAAAACAAGCTGATTACCATTTTTGAGCATCGGGGAAAATTTTATTCTGGCACTGGAATATTCAAAAAACAAGCCATTCAAAGCATTTGCTTCTTAGAGATTCGCTACGGGGCACATGACAAACGTGATTCTTGCCGCAACGAGCAATAAGGAAATGGTTGTGGTGGCCGTCTCTACCCCTGACAAACTGCGTGCTTTATAGCTGAACGTGTTAGTACCGCATGCATGTTTGAGCGGTGCACTTTCAACCCAATTGGGTCCTCCGTTCACGGCCTGTACTAAACGCATGTACTCGTGGTCATGGAGCGTGCTCCGGTGGTTCCAGGATTATATGGGCGCGCTTCCAGCACGTTGCGATACCACAGTTCGAAGATCAACAAAATCCACAGTTCCCCGGAACGATCTCGGCGACCGCGCAAATGCTCATCGACCAACCGCCGCACCGCCGCCGCATCAAAGTAACCCCGCTGCAAGGTGCGGGGTTCCAGAAGGATGCTCAGCAGCTCCTGCTTGAGCTCGCGCCGGAACCAGTGCACCAAAGGCACCGCAAAACCCTGTTTCGGCCGGTAGATCACGTTGCGCGGCACTCCTAGGCGCTCCGCAAGTTTCTTCAGAATATATTTCTTGTTCCCCGCGCGCATCTTGAAATTTGTGGGAAGTTGCGTCACCCACTCGGCGAAAACATGATCCAGAATCGGTGCCCGTACCTCCAGCGAATTGGCCATGCTCATTCGATCCACTTTCGTGAGAATGTCCGCCGGCAAGTAAGTTTTCACGTCCAAATACTGCAACTGGCTGAGCGCGTCATCGGCAGGTGCGCTGTCGAGATACTCCCGAAACACGGCTATGGGTGAGCGATACTTCTTGGCGTAAGATCGGAAATCGTCCGAAAAGATCGACTCTGCCTGACCATTCAAGGAGAACGTCGAAATTTCATCCAGATACCGCTGCTCTGCCGGCAGCGACATGGTGTACAACAACCGCCGTCCATAGGTCGATTCCGGCAAGCGATGGAAGATATGCTTTCGATAGATTTGGCCCGCCCAACCAGGGATGAAGTCCATCTTCCGGCGCTGCAAATTGATTTGATAACGGTCATATCCGGCAAATAATTCGTCGCCGCCATCCCCGGCCAACGCCACCGTGACGTGTTGCCTCGCCAGTTGGGACACATAATAGGTTGGCACGATGGAAGAGTCTGCGAACGGCTCTTCTAAGACTTGCGTGAGCTCGTCCAACATTTCCATAAAGTTCGGCTTCACTTCGAATTCATGGTGGTCGGTCTTGAATTGCTCCGCGACCATTCGGGCATGCACTGATTCGTCGAAATCTTCGCTGCCGAACTTAATGGTGAACGTCTTGACCGGGGCGTCTGAGTACTTCGCCATCAATGCGACTACCGTCGAGGAATCCACTCCGCCACTCAGCAGCGCTCCCAGTGGAACGTCGCTGATCAAGCGGATCCTTACGGCTTCTCCTAGACGCCGCTCAAGCTCCTCCAGACACTCTTCTTCGGATATCTTTTCGTTCGTACCGAACCGCGGAAGATCCCAATACTTCCGCACCTTGATTTCGTCGCCAGAAAACTCTAGTAAATGCCCGGGAGGCAGCTTTTTGATCTTGGTGAATGCGGTCAGCGGGTCGGCTACATACCCGAAAGAGAAATAACTCAGCAGGCCTTGGGAATCCACATCGCTGAGCTCTGGTGCCACGGCGAGCAGCGACTTAATCTCCGAGCCGTAGTACAGACGGCCATCGCTTATCGCGTAGTGTAAGGGCTTCTTCCCGAATCTATCTCTGGCCAGCAACAAGCGCTGTTGACGCGCATCCCAAATGGCAAACGCGAACATCCCCCGCAACTTCTGGACGCAGTCGCTTCCGAACTCCTCATACAGGTGCACGATCACTTCGGTATCGGTGTTGGTGTAGAACTTGTGTCCACGGCTTTCTAACTCCGGACGTAGTTCCGGGAAATTGTAAATTTCGCCGTTGAAAACAATCCAAATGTTTTTGTCTTCGTTGTGGATGGGTTGATGGCCCGTGGAGAGATCGATGATACTCAGCCGGCGCATGCCCAAGCCCACATGACCTTGGACGTACAATCCTTCGTCATCCGGCCCACGATGCACGATTTTGTCGCACATCAGGCTGACCGCAGAACGCGATACTGGGTACTCTTTGCTTTTCCCGACGATTCCTGCGATTCCGCACATGCTTTTATGTTTTACCTATCCTCTATCCGCTTCACTCGTGCAAACACTCCAACGGTCCAGCTTCATTTCCCGACAAATGAGGCCGTCCAGCTAAGGAAACCATCGCCGGTGGTTCGACCAATGTCTGCGACATCGTAGTCACATTTTGGGCCAAACCACATACCGTAAAACACATAGGTTGGCTAAACCCTCACTCCCACTGGGGCGCTCGCGATCAAAGACACCACCATGAGGTTCGGTTTCGCTTTTCCTATAATCACAGTTCCGCTTAATCCATATCTTGGGTTCCAGCACTTTGCATTTTGCCGGAACATTGTGCTCGTGGGCGACCGGGCCGGGCGGTATTGCAAGGGCAGGGTGAACTAGCTGGCCCGTATGATAAACCCCCTCCACATCCCTACAAATGAAGTTCCTGTGAAAGTACCTCGATCTGCGGCGCTCGAAGCGAATCGCCGCCTTACGTAATCCACCAGTGCAACAGGCGGACCAATCCGAGCCGCTACGCACCCTTCATCACCACATGTTAAACAGTTTATCTTCAATCTATTAGCAAAGAATTCCGCACCACATTGCACAAGACTCTTCCAAGCTCAGCCCCCTGCCCATCCCACAATTGAGAAAATGTTTTGCCTTTTGTCCGATTTGTCTGGAATCTGTCCAGAGGTCCTAGGACTCAATCGCTTACGGCTAAATTCCCAAACCGAGGGAAGGTCTTTTCCACTTGTTACCCGCATTGGTGGATTGGTCTTCATGGTGCCTTCCCCCTCACTTTGCTTAAACCATTACAAATAATCTAGTTAGTCTGAGTCCGACTCTTTCTGTTGCTATGGGGAAATGGTGATAAAGGTGCAACTTTGTGCCAAAGGACGGGCAGCCCGGTGTGCAGCAGCGTTTGCAGAGAGCTGGCTACAAAGCTTAATGTCATTATTTACATATAGATGCGAGAACGTCGGCCGCCCGTTGAAAAACCGCGCTGCCCCAGGATTTCTCGATGCGGAAGTATGACCGATTCGTCGAAGGCTTTCGCAAGTTCGCGGAACTCCGCATGAGCCCGGAGGAAGCCCTCGCTCAAGCAAAGCAAGGCATCCGCGATCGAGTGGCGGCTCGTGAAGACAATTTCCTGAGCTTTGCCAAGAAGGCCATTTTTGATTATCCCCGCAGTCCCTATTTGAAGTTGCTTGAGCCCAGGAAAATCCAATTTCAAGATCTAAAGTCCTGGGTAAACCAGAAGGGGACCGGCGGGGCGCTGCGGACGCTAGAGCAGGAAGACGTGTATCTCACCGTTGACGAATTCAAGGGCAAAGTGCCAGTGGTTCGCAACGGGATCGAATTCTGGTGCGAGGAAGGCTGGTTCGACAATCCCTTCCTTTCCTATGTATATGAAGTACGCAGTGGTGCCACACGCAGCGCGGGCACACGTGTGCGCATCGACTTCGACTATTTGCACCAGCGCTCTTTTTACGATGCGCTTCTGCTGAATATGCATGGCTGCCTCCGTGCGCCGGTCGCCAACTGGTTTCCCATCTTCCCTGGTGCCCCGGGGATCAACTCCAGTTTGCGTTTTGCCAATATTGGCAATCCCGTTCAGCGCTGGTTCTCGCAGGTTCCAGAAGATCGTCTCTCGATCAACTGGGAGAAGAAGTGGGGCACTAAGCTGATTTTCACGCTCGGCCGACGCCATGGCTTGCCCTTGGCCGAACCCGAATATGTCGGTCTTGATGATGCGGTCAAAATCGCGGAGTGGGCGGCAGCCGCGCTTCAGGAACACGCCAATTGCGTTGTCTATACCTTCGCTTCCTCGGCCGTGCGTGTATGTATCGCGGCGGCGGAGAAAAATCTAAACATTAAGGGCGCCAAGTTTTTTGTTACCGGCGAGCCGCTCACGCCGCAAAAGAAGAAGGAGATCGAAGCGGTCGGCGCATCGCCGGTGCCTATTTACGGAATTTCCGAAGCGGGTGTGATTGCCGCTGGATGTGATCAGATTCACCCGCAAAGCGATCACTGCCACTTATATAAGGACACGACCTCGATCATTTCGCATCGCCAGAATGTGCCACACTCCGACCTATTCGTGGAGTCTTACCTCTTTACCTCGCTGGTGCACGAATCGCCGAAGATCCTCCTGAATGTGGGCATGGGCGATTACGGCGAAATTGCCACGGAGACCTGCGATTGCGTTTTTGGCCAGCTCGGTTTCGATCGCTGCCTGAGTAACATTCGCAGCTACGAAAAACTCACCGGTGAGGGCGTTACCTTCGTGGACACCGACTTCATCCGCATCATTGAGCGCGACCTGCCGGAACAGTTCGGCGGCAAGAGTACGGATTACCAATTGGTCGAGAAGGAAGATGAGCGTGGCTTTACACATCTGAGACTGCTGGTCAGCCCGCGCATTGGCGAACTGCAGGAAAACGAGGTGCGGGAGCGCTTTTTGAACCTGCTGCGCCGCGCGGAAGACAGCCCGGATTCATGGTCGCAATCCGGTATCGAAATCTGGAAGCAATCCAACATGCTGCAGATCGTTCGCGAGTTTCCGATGGCCACGGTGAGCGGAAAGATTCTGCCGTTTTTCATCGCGAAACCCAAGAATGCTTCGAATGAAAGTTCGAATCCAGCGGGACAACAGAAAATAGCTCGAGGATGAGGTGAGCCAGTGCCACTGACGACAGAACTAACTCAGGATTCGGCAGTTGATTTGAAATCTAGCAGTACACGAAAGGAAGCAGGAATGGGATTCCCAGTCCAGAGGCTTAGAAGGTTAAGACAGAACGAGAAGTTCCGTAGGTTAGTACGTGAAAATTCGCTGGCGACGAGCGACCTGATCTTGCCGTTATTCGTCGTGCCGGGCACGGGTGTGAAGCACGAAATCAACTCTATTCCCGGAAACTATCACCTTTCGATTGACAAGCTCATCGAAGAAGCGAAAGAAATTCGCGACCTCGGCATCCCCGGCATTTTGCTGTTTGGCGTTCCGGACAACAAAGAGAAGGATCTCAAGGCCACGGGCGCTTATGCGCCGCACGGAATTGTGCAGGAAGCGGTGCGCGCGCTCAAAAAGCATGTGCCGGAAATCCTGGTGGTCACCGATGTTTGCCTGTGCGAGTTCACGCCGCACAGCCACTGCGGCATCCTGGATGACAATGGTTATCTGCTGAACGACGCTTCGAAAGAAGTGCTGGCTAAGACCGCGTTGTCGCACGTGGAAGCGGGCAGCGACATGGTGGCCCCGGCGGCCATGCTCGACGGACAGATCCGCGCGCTGCGCGAAATCCTGGATGGCAGCGGCTTCATTAACACCCCCATCATGGCTTACGCCGCGAAATACGCTTCGAAGCTCTACGATCCGTTTTTCAAAGAAGGCACACAATCCGCGCTTTCTCATGGTGACAAGAAAACGCACCAGATGGATCCCTGCAATTCCAACGAAGCCATGCGTGAAATCGCGCTCGACATCGAAGAGGGCGCGGACATCATCATGGTTAAGCCGGCGCTCTACTTCCTCGATATCGTCTATCGCGCCAAGACCGAATTCCAGATGCCGCTGGCCACCTATAACGTCAGCGGAGAGTACGCCATGATCGATGCCGCCGCGCGCATCGGGCGGCTGGACCGCAGGTTGATCATGATGGAAGCGCTCAACTCCATGAAGCGGGCCGGGGCCGACATCATCATCACGTACTTTGCCAAAGATGTTGCGAAGGAATTGAAGTAGGCACAGGTCCGGTTGTCCCCCCGGCTTGCGCCTTGCTAATCCATGGAATCGGAAAATCACGTTCCGAAGGATATGCATTCGTAAATTTTCGCGTTCGCCGCGGAATTCGTGAAAAGTGGAAAGGCCAGGCAATAGCGAAGACATGGAAATCACCCTCATAGGGATCAGCCATCGCACCGCCAGCATTGAGCTGCGCGAACGCCTGGCGTTCCGTGTGGAGCAGGCTTGCGAAGCCGCAGACGAGCTGCGCTCCCGGGGCATCTTGAAAGAAGCGGTGATTCTCTCCACCTGCAATCGCACGGAAATTTACGGCGTCGCGCCGGAACGCTCGGTGGACAACTTGGGCGCCATCGAAATGTTCATCGGCTCCTACCATCGAGTGGCCCTCGAGGAATTTCAGCCGTCGGTCTACCGGTGTTCCGACCGCGAAGTGGTGCGGCACCTCTACCGCGTGGCTGCCGGACTGGATTCTCTGCTCCTGGGCGAAAACGAAATCCTGGGACAAGTCCGCGAAGCCTATCGCGTCGCCATGGACCATGGTTCAACTGGTCGTGTGCTCAACCGTTTGTTCCAGTCAGCTCTCGAGGTCGGCAAGCGCATTCGCACCGAAACCGAAATCGCCACCAAGCCCATGTCTGTGGCGTTTGCCGGCGTAAAGCAGGCCGAAGCCCTTCTCCGCGGGCTCGAGAATCAGCGAGTGATGATCGTCGGCGCGGGTGCCACCAGCGAACAGGTCGTAAAGCACCTTTGTGATCGCGGTGTTCCGCAGTTCCGCATTCTCAACCGGACCTTCGATAACGCCAAAGCTCTGGTGGCGCGCTACGGCGGCGAAGTTGTGCCCTGGGAGCAGCTGCCGGAAGTGCTCGATTGGCCGGACTTGATCGTCAGCTCGGTGACAACTCCGGAACCCATCATCACACGCGCCATGGTGGAAGCTAAAATGCCCGCACGGGACCATCGCCCGTTAATGATTATGGATTTGGGCGTGCCGCGAAACATCGCCGTGGATGTGAAGGATATCCCGTGCGTTCATCTGAGCGACATTGATGGTCTGGCTGAGATTGTCGAACAGAACAAAAAAGCCCGTGAAGAGCAGATTCCTCGTGCCATTGCGCTGATCGACGACCAAATCGAAGGTTTCATGCGCTGGCAAGCTGGAGTCGCCGCCTGTTCGGTTTTTGCAGAACTGCGCGCGGTTCCGGAATCGCGGCGGGAAGCCCTGCTCAATCAGCACTTGGCCGCTATGCCGCACCTGACCGAGCCAGAGCGCGTGCATTTCAAAAACCTGCTGGACAAATTCCTTAAGGATTCGCGCAACGGCTCTGGAGAATATTCGCACGCCGGAGCGGAAGTTCACCGCAAAACGTAGTCCGCTGTCGCTTCCCTCAATCTAACTTCAGTCCTTGCGGCTTCCCGCTGAAGATTCTTGCTGCGCCAAGATGCGCTTGGCATCTTCGGCCACAAGGTGCCGCTGAATTTTGCCCACCGAAGTTTTCGGAAAGGAGGTCCGCACGTGGAACGTCGTCGGAACCTTGTATGGCTCCAGATGCTTGCGGCAGTGCTCGATCAGTTCTTCGCTACTCGGCGTCGTTTCTGTGCGCAGCACGATCAGAGCGTGAAGCTTCGCTTCCATGATCCTCTTGGGATCGGCCAAGCCAACCAGCACCGCTTCGGCGATGGCCGGGTGCCGCTGCAGCACCGCCTCCACTTCGCGCGGATTAATCTTGTGGCCGCCCACTTTCAGAATGTCATCGATGCGGCCCATTAGTTGGACGTCGCCGTTTGATTCCATTAATCCCATGTCCCCAGTGCGGAATCCTTCGTTCTTGATTTTGTCCAGCGCCTCCTGCGTGTCGCCCCAATAGCCTTTCAGCAGACCCGAGCCGTTCAGTAGGATTTCGCCGGTCTGGCCCGCGTCCACGCGGTTGCCTTCGCCGTCGATCACGTGCACGTCCAGACCGTCATTTGAGCTGGGCACGCGATTGTAGACGCCGTTTGGGCCGGCCTTCAGGTAGCCCACCCGTCCCTCGGTGAGTCCGTAGGTAAGCAGAATCTTGGTATTGGGCAAAATATTTTGCAGCGCTGCCAAGCGTTCCGGCGACATGGGCTCCGACCCGATTTCCAAATAGCGCAACGATCCGCCATTCTGTCGAAAGAAGGCGGCGAAGTTGTCGATCAGCATGTTGCACGCGGCCGGCACCATCACTAATCCCGTGGGGTGCAGTTTTGGGAAGTGGGCCAGCGCCACGAAAATATCCGGGGCGATCAGGACCGAACATTGCGCCAGGAACGCGGTCAAGTAGCGTCGAAACGCCAGAATGTGATGTAAAGGAAGCGGCACCACCATCACGTCGCTCGGCGAAAGCTGTAAAAAGTTCAGAGTATACGACGCACAAGCCAAGATGCCCGCGTGGGTGTGCATCACGCCTTTGGGCACACCTGTAGACCCGCTCGTAAACGTAATACTTGCCAAATCGTCGGCGTGTGCACCGGTTGGCAGCGCCGTGGCCGCTTGCGCTGTCGAAATGGCCTGCGCCAGCGACTCAACCAGGGCCGGTCTTTCCGGCGAACCCGCGGGAACGTCATCAAGAAAAATCGTCTTGAAAAACCCGAGAACCGTGGGCATTTCGCGCACGCGCGCTGCAAAAGCGTTCGTGCAGATCAGTGCGGCAGGCTCAGTTCGTTCCAGAATGCCTTGCAAATTTGCGGAGCGAATGGCAGGGTCCAACGCCACGACGACTGCGCGCGCTTTCCAAATCGCAAAACAAGCGGTGATGAACGCCGACGAGTTCGGCAGGCCCAAAATTACGCGGTCGCCGGGCCGAATCTGCTGCTCGACTAGGCGCCGCGCCAAGCGCTCCGAAGCGGCATCGATTTCGGCAAAGCTCAGCCGTTCCGCACCGCTAAAGAACTTCGCTTCCTTCCCGCACTTCTCCGCAGCGTTGCGTAGCGCATCTTGCAACAACACTGCACCGTAATGCTCGCCCGTGGGCATCGAAAGACTCCGTAACCGGACATTCTGTTATTTTGAGGTTTTCAAGCCTCGAAGCAAATCTGAAAAAAATCGTGATGTATCCGACACTCCATCGGTGGTCGGACCGGTTTCATGCGCCGGAGGCATCAATCCTCCGTGTCGGAATAAGGAACCTTCCCAGGCAACACATCCGCGTGCGTTTTGAGTAAGCGTTCCAGGCGCTTTCGCGGCATAACAGGCGGAAGCCCAGTCTGGTCCCAGTGTTTCAAGGCTTCGTACATGGGAGTGCGTCCTGGCACCGAAATTTCTGGCACCGCGCATTTGACGGTGGCGTTGACGATCCCGATCGAGCAAGGGTATGGCGGTTCGCCCAGCTCTTTGCCTTCGGCTGCCGCGCGGGCCAGCGTAGAAGGATCGTATTGAAACGACGGAAAATCCTTGATGAACTCGATGTCGCGTTCGGGGTCGACTCGGGAACTCAACGCCCAATTGAGCGAATCCTGGTCGCGAATCTCGATGTCTTCATCCACCAGGTAGATGAATTTTTGACCTAAATTGAACTTCGTCAGTGCGCGCCCAATCGCGGCGCTATCCTTGACGTAATCCTTTTTGATTTGTGCCACCACGATTCCCATACTCGCGCTGCCACGCGCAATCGCCAAATCTGCCAATCCCTTCATTTTGAGTTTCCGGGTCAGATAAAACCACAGTGGTCCAAGGAAGCCCATCTCCATCACGAAATGCCCATCGGATGGCGGCATCTGTTGCACGTAGCCATGATGAATTGGCGCGGTGCGATGGCAGATGGCGCTGACATTCAGCACCGGCGCCGGGAAGGCCTCGGCCAGATAGCCCAGAACTTCGCCAAACGGCCCTTCCATCCGCTCCGCGTGGGGCGCGACGAATCCCTCGATCACGCACTCCGCATGCGCCGGAACCAATAAATCCACGGTTTTCGCATGCAGGACTTCTATCCCGGACCCCGCGAGCCCGCCGGCGATATCCATCTCGTCTACGCCGTACGCGGTCTTCGCCGCAGCCGCAAAGCTTACCACCGGAGGCGCACCGATCACCGCGGCCACCGGCATAGGCTGCTGCCGTTTGGCATATTTCGCGTAATGCATAGCCCCGTGCTGCGTCTTGCTGGCGAAAGACAATCCGATGGATTTGTCGTCGTGAATCTGCATCCGGTAAATGCCGATGTTCTGAATGCCCGTTTCCGGATCTTTGGTGATTACGCTCGCCGCACTCAGATACGCACCGCCGTCCCGGCCGGGAGTCCAAACTGGTGCGGGAAGTTTACGCGCATCCACCTGTGCGCCGGTGTGCACCACGTCAAAAACAGGGCCTTGCGCAACCTCCATGGGCTTCCGGGGCTGCTCAAGCGCTTTAGCCCACGTCTCCAGCAAATCTCCGGCGCCGACGCCCAGCGCCGCTCCGTACATTTCCGGTGTGGAAAACAGATTGACCGCCACGCTGCCCGAATGGTCCTTCACGTTTTCAAACAGCAAGGCATAGGCGTTTTGCTCCGGCGTCGACTCCAGCGCCCAGCGCGCCAGACATGCAATTTCCCAATCTTTGTCGACGGGTTTAGCCACCCGGCGCAGCCGTCCGGTGTGCTCGAGATGCGCAAGAAAAGAGCGCAAATCAGCAAACGGGGCCACGGGAAGTTCGCTCATTCATCGACCTCGGTGCTACGCCGCGCACGAAAACTGTGGCGCCTTCCGGCTAGGGATTCTGAGTGTTAGACAATCGCTTCTAGTTTCGGGCAGAAGTGCCACGTGCGGATAATACCGCACGTTTGACCTCTTCAATGGTTTCCATCTCCAAAGCCTGGTCGGGAGGAATTTCGATCTCAAATTCGTCCTGCAGAGCGCCAATCAGCGCCAGATGGCCCAACGAATCCCAGCGCTCAAAATCGCGGCGGCGCGTCTTGTCCGTGATCGTTTCCGGTCCAACCTCGAAAACACGCGCCATGATCGCCTTAATTGTGCCTTCTATTTCCCGATCGTCGCTCATTGCCTTCTCTCCGTCTGGTCTTCCCTTACTTTACCCGCACGCCGGCTTTTCCAACGCTTCTGGTCTGCTGGATGCCGTCAAACGGACACTGCTTCCTACGTGTCTACCCCGAAGCTCTTCATAGCGGAATGAATTTGTCGAGTTGCGGCAGAATGGCCTTCGCGAATTGGACCGCCCGTGCTTGTGCTTGCATAGCATCCATGTTATCCGCGATCGGCACTACCACGCGCACTAACGCGCCATCCGTGCGATTCATTTTAATGGCGTCCGCCACCAGGTAGAACTTGGCCCAATATTCGCTCGGTGTCGTTCGACCGTGTGCTTGATACCAATACACCACCATCAGGCGGTCCATTCCTTTACCGACGATGTAACTATTCGCCGTGATCGTCCTGCCGTCTACTCTCGGAATGTGTACCAGCCCGGCATGAAGCGGCGTCCAACCCGAACCTGGCAAACAGTTTTGCGGCGAGTGGATGGTATCTCCCATCCGCTGCGAAGGGTAATAGGCGATGAAAAGCTCGACGGAAGACTGCTCGGAGGATAGGTTGCGAAAATCCCGGTCCAGAAACTGGCCTGGCCCCAGGACCTCTAACGCGCTTTGATCAATGGGCATGTTTCTGCCCTGCAGATCGCCAATCTGATAGGGGAAATTGTCGAGGGACTCGTGCTTCGGAACGCGCTCAATGGAACTGCGGCTGGCCAGCAAGAGCGCGGTAGCCAGCAACAGTAACCAAACACACAAAAACCGGATCCAGCCGTTCGCTTGCCTCATGCGGGCGACTCCTGCAAGCGTTTCGGCACCACGTAGTCAAGCACTAGGTGAAACATCCACAGCAATAGGCAGGATGCGCAAAACACCAGCAACCCCGAAAATTCGTGGAAAAAGCCCCGCGCTTTGTCCGGGCTCCAGTATTGTCCCAACAGGCCGCTGCCCATGATGCGCAAGCCATTCGCAAGCACCGCAATGGGAATCGCGCTAAGAATCAGCGCCACGCGACGCCACGCTTTTCGTTCAAATTGATAGGCGTAGATCACCGCGATGGTGATCAGCGCCATCAACGAGCGAAGGCCGCTGCAGGCTTCCGCTACTTCCAGCGAAATCGCGGGCAAATGGATAATGTTGCCTTCGCGCAGAACCGGCACTCCGGTCAGATCCAGCAAACTCGTCGCTAGCCGCGAGGCCATCAGCTGTAGCGGCAATGTGATGCGGTTATAGATGATCACCGGCAGCGGAATCATGAGGAACAGAACAAGCCATGGATAAAATGCCAGCCGGAAAATGGCCCATCCACCGAAAAAGATCGTGATGCCCGCGAGCGCGAACAGCAACGAAGTGCGACTGAGGAAATTCTCGGCGCCCAACGCGCCCACGACCAACAGGCCCATCGCCCCCAACACGACCAGCAATCCCCACCAGTTCGGCACAAGGCTTTGTTGCTTGAATTTTTCGCGGTTATTCCAGAGCATCCATGCCGACAAAAACGGCACCAGAAAACCGTGCGAGAAATTGGGGTCCCGCCAACATTGCGCGAACAAGCTTTCGACCACGTGAAGATACAGCGCCAACAGGACGCCCACGAGCAAGAGTGCTTGCACAGAAAACTTAAGGATTTGTGCTTCGCTGAACTTATCCAAAACTCTCATTGCGAAACGGTGTTAGTCGAACAAAGCCTTTCAATTTCACGTGGTTATGAGCAATCCGCCTGCCAAAAAGATGCCCCAAGGGCTTTCATTTCTGGCGTGTCCAGGCCTCTCGTTTCGCACAGAAATCCTAAATATCTTATAATAGGGCACTTAAAACGGCAGAAAAACGCGCGCCCGCTTCTCGCGGTTTTGCCTGTGGTCTTGCTATCGTTAGGTTTGGTTTCGCGGTTAGCAAGAGGAAATAATTTCGCCGTCTTGCACCTGGCATTAACCTGGCCGCAATTACCCGGCGATACGAACTGGTATCGTGAGAAATCGCCAGCTTAGATTTGCGCGGCGATGTAAGTCGCCTGGAAGGGAAAGGGGCTGTTTGAAATGAAAGGCGTTGTTCTGGCAGGAGGCAAGGGTTCGCGACTGTACCCGCTTACACGCGTCACGAACAAACATTTGCTACCGGTCTATGATCGGCCAATGGTGTTTTATCCCATCCAGACCCTGGTGGACGCCGGGATTCGCGACATTATTGTGGTTACCGGTGGGCAGAATTCCGGCGAATTTCTTCGTCTGCTTTCCAACGGCAAAGACTTCGACCTGCGCCGGATCCACTACACCTATCAGGAAGGCGAGGGCGGCATCGCCGATGCGCTGCGCCTCGCAGAACCGTTCGTTGAGGGCGAAAAGATCTGCGTGGTTCTTGGCGACAACATCATCGAAAACAACATCATTGCTTCCAAGAACGCGTTTGACCGGCAGGAAAAAGGCGCGCACATCATCCTGAAAGAAGTGCCAGACCCGGAGCGATTTGGTTGCCCAGAAATTTCCGATGGCAAAATCCTGGGAATCGAAGAAAAGCCCAAGGCTCCCAAGTCGCAATTCGCCGTGACCGGAATTTATTTTTATGACGCGACGGTTTTTGAGAAAATCTGCCGAACCCGGCCCAGTTGGCGAAACGAGCTGGAAATCACCGATGTCAACAATATGTACCTTGAGGAAGGCACGCTGACGCACGGAATCCTGGAGGGCTGGTGGACCGACGCGGGCACGTTTGAATCTTTGCTGAATGCCACGAACCTGGTGGCCAAGACAGGCGCTAACAAGATTCCCGGACGCGGAGCGCCTCCCCGGCAGGGCAAGCACACGGAGTAAGACGACGGAATCGATGGTTTCGGAAGGAGCACGGTCTTGAAGGTTTTGGTTACCGGCGGCGCGGGCTTTATCGGCTCCAATTTCATTCGGCATCTGCTGTCGGCTCGCAACGATGTCGAGGTCACCAATTTTGATAAGCTCACTTACGCAGGCAATCCTGAGAGCCTGGCGGACATTTCCTCAAACCCCCGGTATTCTTTCGTCCGCGGCGATGTATGCGATGCTCGAGCGGTAGACCACGTATTTCAGATGGGACTCGCGGCGGTGGTGAACTTCGCAGCGGAAACTCATGTCGACCGCAGCATCGAGGACGCCTCACCATTTCTTCACACCAATATTCTCGGCACGCAATGCTTGCTCGAAGCTGCCCGCCGCCATCGCTTGCCTCGTTTCATCCACATCAGCACCGATGAGGTTTACGGAAGCGCGCCCGCCGGGTCGAGCTTTACGGAGGAGACGCCGCTTGATCCCCGCAGCCCTTATGCGGCGAGCAAAGCGTCAGCCGATCATCTGGTCTCCGCGTCTGTGAATACCTTTGGTATCTCTGCTGTCGTGCTGCGCTGCACGAACAATTACGGACCTTTTCAATTTCCGGAAAAGTTGATCCCGCTGATGATTGCCAACGCCCGGGAAGACAAATCTCTCCCCGTTTATGGCGACGGCCTGCAGGAACGGGATTGGCTGTTCGTGGAAGATTATTGCCGTGCGATTGCTGTGGTGCTGGAACAGGGAAAAATCGGATCTGTCTATAACGTTTCAGCCGGTTCACCTCAGCCTAATCTGAAAATCGTCCGCACGATTTTGGCGCACCTGGGAAAGCCAGAATCTCTTATCAAATATGTGCAAGACCGTCCGGGGCACGATCGGCGTTATGCCCTGGACAGTTCCAAGATTCAACGGGAACTCGGCTGGAAACCGCAAGTCTCGTTCGAGGAAGGAATCCGGCGAACGATCGATTGGTATGTCCAGAACAATGCGTGGCTGGAACACGCCCGCTCCGGCGAATATCTGAAGTATTACGAGCGACACTACGTCCGCCGTGCCGAAACCTTTAAGGATTGACCCGCTCTAAGGATGAAATTAACTTGCGCGAGTGCTGCCGTGCCGGCCAATGGCTCTGGACTCGCGTGAGCAACCCGACGATAGGCTAAGCTGAGGATACGCGGTTGGAGTGTTTCTGATGACGTTGCGTTCGCCGAATGGATCAGGTCGCACACGAGGAATATTCTGGTTCGCCGCGGCTTTGTCGTCGGTGGTCATTCTCTTCAGCGCAGAGAACGTTTGGGTGGACTCTCGGCTAAGACATAGATTGCATTGGATGCCGTCCTTCGTGCCAGCCCCGCAAACAGGGGCGTGGTTCCTCATACTTGCCCTAGGGTTGTTTGCGCTGGCAATGGTGGCAGTGTGCCTGATATTTCTGTTGCGGGACAAAACTGCGACTCTCTGGCGCAAGGTGGCGATGACGGCCGGGCTGGGTATCGCCCTGCTGTTTGGCGCCCAATGGGCGCTGGTCACCAACGGGCGGCCTGGATTACGGCACCTGCTTTTAGCGGAACGGGGGCATACGGTTACTTTGAAGTGGCATGCCAGTCGTTCGTCGGTGGCGGGCTATAACGTTTACCGTAGAACGATTCCAGGTGGCCCTGTGACGAAGGTCAATTCCTCACTGATAACGGCTCTCACCTGTACAGATCCGACAGTCGTGAGCGGCGTGACCTATTATTATGTAGCGCGTGCGGTGGACTCTCGCGGTGTTGAAAGTGAAGACTCGAATCAGGCTACGGTGACGGTTCCCTAAATATTGGAAATCGCAAACGAAGAGTCAGGGCAAGCGGCGGCTGCGCCGGTAATGCGCTTGGAACGGCAACTCTCCCAGCCCACCCTCCTGGGCAAATGTACTACCCATGCTGAGGTCATAGGGCGATGGAATTTCCGGGTTGGACGGAGGTTCACTTTGAATCGTATAGGTCAGGTGATCGTCCTCGAGACTGGCATAAGCGATGCGGGCCCGCTGTGCTTCGGCACCCTCGATCTTCCAGCCCGCTTGGGTCTGAGTGAGTTTCATCCGGCTGCGCGCACGCCACCAACGATCCACTTCGCCAGGCAAGGCATGCCAAACATTATGCACATCACAGATCTTGCGAAGATGGGTCAGGAGAGAGTCATAGACGCCGCGGGGCTTTAAATCGATCAGGTAGTCGGGGTGGGTCAGAAAACTGATCAGCCCGTTGCGTTTCAGAATCATGGCGACCTGTTTCTTCCAAAGTTCAATGGAATAGTCCTGCAGAGTACAGAACACAGAGTGGTCCTGACTGGTGGTTAAGGGAATCTCGAGAATATTGCCAACAAAGAAAGGCATGACCGTGCAGCAACCGCCACGCTGAGGTTCCAGATGAGCGACGTTGGGCACGGACATGTCGTAGGAAAACTCAAAGGCATCGAACCAATCGAGATTGCGATACATGCCCCTTGCGCGAAAACCGCGCGCTCCGTAGGTACGCACATAGCTGTTGATGAAGTTTGCCAGGCGTTCAAACTCGCGCCGGTTTCGGAACAGATAGCCCTTGTGGCTCAAACCATGTATGTTGAATTCAAAGTGACGACTCTGGATTTCGTTCCAATAAGACAAAGGCACTGAATAACGGCCTTCGGGCACAACCTGGAAGGACGCGCGAAAGCCATAGGCTTCGTCGAGGTCCATGAGTTTGGACGAAAAATCACGAGCCTCCACGGTCTCGACGTCGTGGGTGAGAATAGCGCAAGCGGTTGCTCCCTCGGGCCAAAACCAGATGAACGGGACTTTCGTAAGTCCTTGGGACTTCAGGACCACCTTGAGAAATTCCTGGTGGAGAGCATCGGCGGTGAAGTCGACTGGCCAATTGGGGAAGGGAATCTCCTTCCAGTTCTTGAAGTATGCTCTTTGAACCCTCTGTCGAATGTTCTGCGGCAGCGCTTCTCGAATGGCGTAATAACCACGCCGGAGAGGTACAGCTCGACTTAGTCCTTTGCGTCCGCGCCACAGTGGCGCGACGTAGCGTTCGCGGCGGAGATTCTCGATTAATTCTGAAAAATCGACAGGCAAACGGGTGCGCGCGTTTGTGGAAGCGGCAGCATGCAAAGCGTCGAAGCGCCCGGCCCTTCGAAAGTCTCTAGCGACGCCATTGGCGGACTTGCCATAGCATAGAATATTGGGGCCATAGTGAAAAAAACCTGCTCGAGCAGACCCGTGTAGGTCTAGCCGCAGGTCCAGAGTCGAGAGATTGACCCCATAAAAATCCCGCAGAGCTTGCGAGCTGACGAATTGGTTATCCGTCATTTCTGAATCACACAAAATCAAATCTATCGCTGCAATACATAAAGTGCAGACGATAACACGTCAGTAGAGACACTTACCTGCTCTCCTGGCATGTCTTACTGCTGAGCCGAAACTGTTCTGGGGACAAAGTGCCAATGGTTGGTGATATATACTCGCTTTTTGAGCAAAATCCAACTGCTATTTATGCCAGAGTCGGCTACCCTGCGCGGGTGCTATTGGGTACGGGCCGTTCGGGCATGGCCAGGACGGGCGCAATCCCGTCTGCATAGCCGAGGTCAAAGAGCATCCCTTCCGAGAGTTCGCCAGCCATTTTGCGCGGTTCCAGGTTGACCACGAACAGCGCTTGTTTTCCGACGATTTCCCGAGGGTTTTCGCGCTCCTTACGAATGCCGGCAAGGATGGTGCGGGTGTGATCGCCGAAATTCACAATCAGGCGCATCAGTTTTTCCGAGCGGGGCACCTCCTCGACGCGTTCGATGGTGCCGACGCGAATGTCGAGCGCTTCAAGCGTGCTGAAAGGCACGACCGGTTTGACCGGTGCTGGCGTAAACTGCCTCATCGCTCACCCCTGAAATTCGCGGCGTACGCGGGTACCGGAATGGCCGGGTCGCAGCGATCGTCCCGCACCGGCTCGCCCGAGACGATCTTCAGTGGGATGATGCCGGCCCAAACAGGGAAGCTGTAATCCTCCACATCGTCTTCCACGCCGCCGGTGCGCACCTTTGCGGATACTTCCGTAAGCGGCAACTTCAGAACGCTGGTGGCCTTCAACTCTTTTTCGTTGGGTTGACGCGCGTCGTCCCAGCGCCCGGGAATTAATTTGTTGGTGAACGCTTGCAGCGCGCGCAGCTTTTCGTCGGCATTTTCGATCAGAGTGGCACGGCCAAGCGCTACCACAGAACGGTAGTTCATCGATTGATTGAACACCGAACGCGCCAGCACCATGCCATCGATCAGGGTCACCGTGACGCACACCGGCCAACCCGCGCTCAGGCCGCGTAACATGCGGCTGGCTGCGGAGCCGTGGAGATAAAGGTCATCGGCGATGCGAGCGAACAAAGTGGGAATCACGAAGGGTTGCCCGTCCACCGCAAAACCGGCGTGGCAAACAAAGGCTTCGTCCAGGATTTTATAAATCACGTCGCGGTCATACACTGCACGATGCGCTTCGCGCAGCACCCGCGTACGCTCGGTCACGGGAAACAGTTCGGCCATGGAACCCTCAAAGTTGAAACACGGCGCAGAGTTGATAGCCGGCGCCGTCGCGGCATGAGTGGGAAGCAACCCAGTCATGCTAACACGCCACGCCGTCTCTGTGAGAAACTGGACTGCCGCAGTAAATTTGTTTCTGAGAGTACTGGATCATGAGTACACCAACCCTGGATCGAAGCTCCGCAACTACACTCGACATCAACTGGGTACGCGCGCAATTTCCGTCGCTACAGACCCAAGTGAACGGACAGCCCGCCGCTTTTCTGGATGGACCGGCGGGGACGCAAGTGCCCACTCAGGTGATGCACGTAATTCAGAATTATCTGATGGGGGCCAACGCGAATACCGGTGGAGCATTTCTTACCAGCCGGCGTACGGACGAGGTGCTGAAGGGCGCGCGCGAGGGCATGGCGGATTTCTTTCATTGCGATCCGGACGAAGTGGTCTTTGGCCAAAACATGACCACGATAACCTACGCGATTTCGCGGTCGATTGGGCGCGAATTGAATGCCGGCGACGAAATCCTGCTGACCACGCTCGACCACGACGCCAATTTTTCTCCGTGGAAAGCGTTGGAAGAAAAAGGCGTGGTGATTCGTCAGGCGGATATTCGGGACGAAGATTGCACGCTGAATCTGGAAGATTGGAAAAGCAAGCTGAACGAGAAAACCAAGCTGGTGGCCATCGGTTACGCCTCGAATGCGGTCGGATCCATTAATCCAGTTGGAGAAATCACCCGGCTAGCCCATGCGGCGGGCGCGCTCGTGTACGTGGATGCGGTGCACTACGCGCCGCACGGGTTAATCGACGTGAGGCAACTAGATTGCGATTTCCTGGTCTGCTCGCCCTACAAGTTTTTTGGGCCGCACACCGGCGCATTGTACGGAAAGCGTAAGCATCTACAGGGATTCCGACCCTATAAGGTGCGACCGTGTACTGAGCAGGTGCCCGAACGCTGGGAAAGCGGCACGCAGGTCCATGAGCTGATTGCCGGAATTGGCGCGGCCGTGGAGTATCTTGCCGGAGTTGGCCGGCATAGCGATCCGCGGGCGAGTACTCGCCGCGAAGCGCTAACCGTAGCGTATCGAACGACGGTGGCTCACGAACGGCGCCTGATTTCGCGTCTCATAGACGGTCTGCAAGACATGCCCGGGATGCGGGTTTATGGAATTACCGACCCGCAGCGCTATGAAGAGCGTTGCTCCACGCTGTCTCTGCGCATCGGCAACCACAATCCGGCAACGATTGCCGCATTTTTAGGCGAGCGCGGAATCTTCACGTGGGACGGCAACTATTACGCACTAAACCTGAGCGAACGGCTAGGAGTGCAGTCGCAAGGCGGCATGCTGCGCATCGGCTTGGTGCATTACAACACCATGGAAGAAGTGGAACGCGTGCTCAGCGCTCTGCGCGAATTCGCCACGAAATAGGTTTTCGATATACCAGCGAACGCTCCTTCGCTCTTTAAAGCGATGCAAATTCTGACGAGGAGCAATACGGAAAGAGAGCCATGGGAAAACGACCGAAACCACTCGTGTTGACAGTGCTGGATGGATGGGGTTATCGCGCGGAAACGCAGGGGAATGCGATTGCGTTGGCGCGCAAGCCCAACTATGACGAGTTGCTGCGCAAATTTCCCAACACGCTGATCCAGACTTCTGGACCATTTGTAGGCTTGCCCGAAGGGCAAATGGGCAACAGCGAAGTCGGCCACATGAATATCGGCGCTGGGCGTATCGTGCACATGGACATCACGCGCATCGACTTGCTGATTGCCAACAAGCAGCTGGAACAGGTGCCGCTGTTCCAGCAAGCGATGGAGCGAGGGCGCCAGCGGCAGTTGCACTTCCTCGGGTTACTCAGTGATGGTGGCGTGCACTCGCACATCCATCACCTTTTCGCGTTGCTGGAAATGGCCAAGAAAGAAAAAGTACAAAAGGTGTTTGTGCACTGCTTCATGGACGGCCGGGATACGCCGCCAAATAGTGGCCGCGATTACGTGCGGCAATTGCAGCAGAAAACGCGCGAATTGGGCGTCGGAGAAATCGCCACGGTGGTTGGCCGTTATTACGCCATGGATCGTGACAATCGCTGGGAGCGCGTGCAGTTGGCTTATAACGCACTGGTACACGGGGAAGCGGAACACAAGAGCGACGATCCAGTGGCGGCGCTGCAAGGCAGTTACGAACAGGGCGTGACCGATGAATTCGTCAAGCCGATAGTGATTACACGTGGCAACGGACCCTCGGCGCAACCGGTCGGATTGATTCGCGATGACGACGCCGTGATTTTCTACAATTTCCGCGCCGACCGCGCGCGGCAGATAACTTATGCCCTTGTCGGACCAGACTTCGATAAATTCTCCGATCCCAGGCGGCCCAAGAATCTGTTTTTCGTGGGTATGACGAAGTACGACAAGAATTGGCCGTGGCTGCAGTGCGTGCTGACGCCGGAGAAACTGGAGCACATCCTGGCGCAAGTGTTTCAGGAACTGCAGTACAAGAATTTGCGTTGTGCGGAAACCGAAAAATACGCACACGTCACGTACTTCTTCAACGGCGGCGTAGAGAAACCGTTCGGTGGCGAGGAACGCATACTTGTACCGTCACCGAAAGTGGCTACGTATGACTTGAAGCCGGAAATGTCCGCGGGAGGCATTACCGACACGGTGGTAAATGCGATCGAGAAGGGCGAGTTCGACGCCATTATCATGAACTTCGCGAATGCCGATATGGTCGGCCACTCTGGAAAATTGGAGGCCGCCATTAAGGCGGTGGAAGCGGTGGATGTTGGACTAGGGCGCATCTACCAGGCGCTGAAGCCTCGCGGCGGAGCCTGGCTCATCACGGCTGACCACGGCAACGCGGAAACCATGATCGATCCGGTGACCGGCGGTCCGCACACGTATCACACCACCAACCCTGTGCCGTTTATTTGCGTCAGTGAGAATGATCATTTGAAACTAGCACCGGGCGGTGCGCTACGGGACATCGCTCCGACCATGCTCAGCATACTGGGCGAGCCGGCGCCCGCGGACATGACCGGGAAGGATCTGCGCATCATCGGGAAGTAGGTGCTGCCCGTGCGCGAGAATTGACGATTGTGGTGCGACGGATCGGCTGAGATCGTTCGTCGCAAAAGGCGCTCCTCAGGATGACCACTCTCAAATCGTGAAGTGGCGTTAGTCGCCTACGCCGCCTTTGGGGGCGGTGTAGCCTTCTTTAGCGTAGACGACCCATTTTTGTTTTTTGCCCTTTTGGTCGGTTACGGTGAGCGGGCTGCCGTCGGGCGCGGTTAGTTCTACTTTGATCTTACGGAATTTTCCGTCGGCGGCGGTGTTCGTCGGGGTATAGGTGATGGTGTATTGGTGGCGCAGGTATTCCGCAACCTGGCGGAAGATCCCGGGAATCTCGCCGTCAAATTGTGGGAACCACGAGAAGCCCCCGGTCATCTGGGAAAAAGTCTTTAACTGATTTTCCGCCTGAATGTAATTGAGCTCGCGCATGCCGCCCACGCCCATCAAGCCGTTCAATTGCATCCAATTGACGTAGGGTTTGTCGAGACCGACGGCAAAGATGGGCACATCAGTGCCGCGAAGTTGTTTGAGGGTTTGGTCGAGGGTATGTTTCGAGAAAGTGTCCACGCCAGTGGCCAAAACCAAGATGCACTTCTTGCCCTTCACGTCCTTCAAGCGATCAGACATCTCCAGAATAGCGTCAAAGACATTCGATTCACTGAAGCCGGGGAAATAGAGGTTATAGACAGCCTGACGCACCTCGTCTTTGTTTTGCGTGAAGTCCACATCGATGTGCGTTCTCATGTCGAAGGTGACGAGCGCGACCCAGTCCTTGGCATTCAGGTTCGGAAACAGCGCCTCTGCCCAGTATTTGGCCTCGTAAGCAAACCACTGGTACAAGCCACGCGAACTGAATTCCATGAGGACCACCATGGTGATGGGAGCGTCGGATGGTCCGACGCTGCTGATGGGTTGTGGCTGGCCATCTTCCAGGACGCGGAAATTCTCTTTTTTCAGGCCGGTCAGCAAATCGCCATGTTGCGTGGTGGCGATGACGTCCACGGTAACTACGGGAACTTGCACGGCAATGGTCGCGCCGGACTCCTGGGGCTTCTGCTGGTCGGGATACTGTTTGGGAGCGGGTGCCGGAGGTGCTGCAGCAGGTGGCGGGGCGCCGCCGGTTTGCGGTCCTTCGGGAGCCTGGGCCCATAGGCCCAGCGCGAGAAGAGATGCAAATGCAGCTACAGTAGCGCCTTTCAACAACATCGAAACCCGAGATCCCATTTTCATCCCCCCCTGCATCTGCTGATGAGACGTGTTCCAAATAAGATGCGGGTACCAGACCCTGCGTCGTCCGCCCCGGCCTTTCGCACAAGTGCAAATTGAGCACGTGTGCGGGCCCCCCAATCGGGGAGGTGTAAACGTGCATGTTAGTATGGAATTTACCCGGTGCAAAACAGATTCAACCTGGAGGGTGACTTGTTGAGCTGGAAGCGTTGGAGCTTCTTCATCGCGTGGCTGTTGACGATTTTCGCGGGGGCGCCGCTGGGCGCACAAATCCGCCAGGGACCGCCGGCCATGGGCATCCCGGAGAGCCCGTCGCTGGTGGGCGATACCTTACCGCTGGCGCTTGAAGCGCAGGGATGGCTGGTGGAACTGGTGAAGATCAACACCACCAACCCGCCGGGCAACGAGCAGCAAGCAGCCAAGTACATCGGCGGGATTTTGAGCAAAGAAGGAATTACGCCGGAAATTCTGGATCTGGAGCCAGGGCGCAGCGTGGTGGTGGCGCGGTTGCGCAGCAGCGCGGTGCCGGACCCGTCGAGGGCGCTGCTACTGGTAGCGCATATGGATGTGGTGGGTGTGGACCGAAGCAAGTGGTCGGTGGACCCGTTTGGCGGAGTGATCAAGGACGGCTACCTATACGGTCGTGGATCGATCGACGACAAGAGCATGCTGGCCGCGAATCTAGCGGCGTTCATTGCGCTGAAGCGCGGGGGCGTACACTTGACCCGCGACGTGATTTTCCTGGCCACCGCCGATGAAGAACAGTTCGGCGACGCGAGCCTGAAGATCCTGATAGCCAAATATTGGGATCAAATTGCGGCCGGTTATGCGCTGAATGAAGGCGGCAACGTCTTCTTGAAGAACGGTAAAGTGCAGTACACCGGCCTGCAAGTGGCGGAGAAAGTGTCCGTGAACGTAGCGGTGACCGCCAAGGGTAAGGGCGGGCACTCGTCGATGCCCAGCAAGGACAATCCGGTGGTGCACCTGGCGGCGGCGATCGACAAAATCGGAAATTACAGCGAGCCAGTGCATTTAACCTCGATTGTCCGGCGCTACTTTGAAGGCCTGTCGGCGATCGAGCCGGACGATACCGCAAAATGGATGCGCGTGTTGGACACGCCGGATCGGGGCGACCACGCACAGCGGGTGCTTTCGGACATGAGCCCAATGTGGAATTCCATGATGCGCGACACGATTGCGCCGACAGTGCTGCAAGCTGGAGTGCGCGCCAACGTGATTCCCTCCGAAGCCAAGGCCGTGCTCAACGTGCGCCTGCTGCCGGGCGACACCATCGATGTGCTGGTAAACGAGTTGAATAAGTTAGTGAACGACCCGATGGTGAAGCTGGAGGTGATGCCGGACGGAGGCTTGGCGGCGCCGAATTCTTCGATGGAGAATGAGTTTTATAATTTGCTGACCAAGGTTTGTGCGAAGGAATTCAACGGGGCGCCGGTGCTGCCGTTTTTGTCTCCGGGCGCCACCGATTCGGCGCAACTGCGCTTGCACAATGTGCAGGCCTACGGTTTGCGGCCGTTTCCATTGAGCGAGGAAGACCTGGCGCGGGTTCATGGCGACGATGAGCGCTTGCCGCTGGCGTCGTTTGCCAAGGGTGTGGACCTGATGACGCGCATCGTTACGGAGTTTTCGGTCGCCCATTAAAAGGCTGCGTTCATCGCGGCGCGCGCATCTAAGCGAAACAGTTGGCAAGAATTCCAGCAAGTCCGAAAATACAGGGAAGCAGAGGGACAGTCGAAGCGATGATTGCGCGGCACTCAAAAATCGTCTGCACCATCGGTCCGGCCACGCGCTCGCCGCGGATGATCCGCAGGCTTTTGCAAGCGGGCATGGATGTGGCGAGGCTGAACTTTTCTCACGGCACGCACGAGGAGCATGCCCAGAGCATCGCGATGTTGCGTGATGCGGCCATGGAGATGAAGAAGCCGATCGCGATTCTGGCCGACCTGCAGGGCCCAAAAATCCGCACCGGAGCGTTGGCCGGAGGAGGCACGGTACTGCTGCGGGCCGGGCAACGTTTCGCGATCACGACCGCGAAAATCCTGGGCGATTCCACACGGGTTAACACTACGTTCACGCCCATGCCCCGCGAAGTGAAAAAGGGGGACCGCATCCTGCTGAGCGACGGTTTGATTGAACTGCGTGTCGAAGCGACCAGCCGGACTGAGGTGATCTGCCAGGTTGCGAATGGCGGCATTCTGGGCGAACACAAAGGCATCAACCTGCCGGGAGTGACGCTGCATGTTCCGGCACTGACCAACAAAGACCGCGCCGACCTGCGGTTTGCGCTGGCGAAGGGCGCCGACTATATCGCGGTGAGCTTTGTGCGCCATCCCGACGATGTGGTTCTGGCGAAATCGTTGGTGAAGCGGGCCGGAAAAGAAACACCAGTGATTGCCAAGCTGGAGAAGCCGGAAGCCATCGAGAATCTGGAGGAAATCCTGCGAGTATCGGATGGGGTCATGGTGGCGCGCGGCGATTTAGGCGTGGAGATGAGTCCGGAGCGCGTGCCGGTGGTGCAAAAAAATATTATCGCGCGGGCCCGGGAACACCGGCGTCCGGTCATCACCGCGACGCAAATGCTGGAATCGATGACTGAGAATCCTCGGCCGACGCGCGCGGAAGCTTCCGACGTGGCCAATGCGATATTCGATGGCTCGGACGCAGTGATGTTGAGCGCCGAAACGGCCACGGGCAAATATCCCGTGGAGGCCGTGGGGATGATGGCGAGCATCATCGAAGAAGCCGAAGCGAGCATTCACGAATTTCCGCGCCCGGGCGGTACGGAAAGGTTAAAGGTGGCGGAAACCGTGGCGGAGCTGGTGTGCCACGCCTCGCGCGAACTGCACATGAAGCTGATTGCGGTGTTCACGCACAGCGGATTCACAGCGCGGCTGATTTCGCGGTACCGGCCACTGGTGCCGATCGTGGCGTTTTCGCCGGAGGCGGCGACGCGGCGCAGGATGGCTTTGCTGTGGGGCGTGACACCGCGCAGTATCGTCGACATCAAGAAGATTGACGCGCTACCGAAGTTGGCGGAGAAGCGCCTGCTGGAAGAACGGCTGGTGCGGAAAGGCGACGTGATCGGACTGGTTGCGGGGACGCCCATGGGAGTGCGGGGCACGACGAATATCATGAAGTTTCATGTGGTCGGGGGCCCGTAAAAGAAAAAACGCGATTTTTACGTAACTGCGAAGAACACAGAACTTAGCTCGTTTTTTCTTCGGTGACGGCTCGTAAGTGCGGATTCTGGAGGGTTTATAAACCCCGTCGTTTGATAATGATGTGCAAGTGTTGATGGTGCAGGACTTGCAGGAGAAGTTTCTTGTAAGTGCGTATTCCAAGGCAGTTAGGCATTCTCGTTAAGCCCGCCTGATCGATCTGCACCCGCGAAGGGGGTACCTCCCCTCCCCCCTTGTTTTCCGGCCCCAAAAGGGTACATGGCTAATTTGTGGGGTGGAGGAAAATCAGCCGCAATTCCACGTGAGCTAAGTATACCATAATGATATAGATTGTCAAGATAATTGTATAGTAATGTTGAATGGATTTTTACGGGGCCGGCGAAAGGCGCCGTCCCTCCGTCGAAATGACAGATGGACGGAATCGGTGACGAAAGAGGTGGACAGTTTTGTGATTGATTCGAGGAGCGTGGTGCGGTGTGTCGCACCTGAAGGCCCGCGGTAGCAGGCTGAGCCCGGCCACAGGTCAATCCAAGAGCACAGGCAGGAGTGCCTGTGCCACGTGCGCTGTCGAAAAACGGGTGTCACAGGGGCTCCGAAGCCTGAGCGCAGGTCTTCGAAGCTCAGAGTAAACAGTCCTGCGCCCCTGAAGGCCAGCGACGTAAAGCTGCTAATACATGATTAGTTGACCCAGTTGTCGGGATTGGAGGGCGGCGGGTTCTTGGTTTTCTTCATGTAGACTTCGAAGCGCTTGCGATTGCGCTGGTACTTCCAATCCGCCATTTCATTGCGCACGCGAAACAGAAAAGAGCCGCGCCGGAGATACAGCCAGCCGATGAGCATGCCGCCGAGATGACAGAAATGGCTGACGCCGTCGCCGGAACTGCCTAGCGTACCGAAGAACTCAATGGCGGCCATGACGGCGACGAAAGGCCGCATGGGAATCATGATAGGAAGAGGGAAGAGCCAGATCTGGCGGTCGGGGAAAAGGATGGCGTTGGCGATCAAGATGCCGAAGATCGCTCCGGAAGCGCCGATGGTGGGGATGTCGGAGGGCCGGTAGCCCCAGAACATGGGAACCAGCTTGACCGCAACGGTAATAAAACCCGCGCCGATGCCGCACAGGAAAAAGTAGTTAAGGAACTTCTTCTTGCCCCAGACCAGTTCGAGCTCGCGGCCGAACATCCAAAGCATGAGCATGTTGATGAGCAGGTGCCAGAGGCCCCCATGGAGAAAGAGGTAGGTGGCCGGTTGCCAAAGGCGGAAACCGGGAAACACGCCGCGGGGAACCAGTCCGAACCAATGATTGAACCAGGAAGTGGCACTGAGTGGCAGGAGCAGGGCGATCAGAGTCTGAACAAGGAAAACGCCGGCGCAGCTGAGAACCAGAATTTTTACCGCTGGAGTGATGAAACCACGCCAGTCGAAACGCATGCGAGGCGCGCCGAACCGAGTGCCCATAGAGAGAGTGTAAGGTGTGGAAAGGCGTGACGTCAAAAGAGTAATTGTTCTGGGGGGTGCGAATGACAACGGCGAATCACTGCGGTGAACCGAAGCGGCACGCACGATTCGGCATTGAAACTTTCGGCGTGCGGCCACACCAAAGGAAGGGTCGAAGACGGGGTAACGAAGGCATTTTTGTGACTGCCGTGCATGCGCCCTTGCAGGATTTCCGCAGGGATACGCTTCCAGCGAACTTAAGAGAAGAAAGAAGTTAAGCGAGCAAGATGGCTAAGGGAACGCAGCAATTGATGCGCGGGCAAGGATAAGGAATTTCCAATACGTCTCGGCGGGGGTCTGGTGCGGGGATTGCATCAGCGTAGCTCGGCGAAGTGGCAACAGAGCCCTGATTGCGTATGGATGACCTTACTCGAGAATTTTTGTTGGAAAGCTACGAGAACCTGGACCGACTGGACCAGGAATTCGTGAAGTTGGAAGGCGAGCCGGGCAACCTGGAGTTGCTGAAGAGTATTTTCCGTACCATCCACACGATAAAAGGGACTTGCGGGTTTTTGGGATTTACGAAGCTGGAGACGTTGGCGCACAGAGGCGAAAACCTGCTGTCCTTGCTGCGCGACGGACAGTTGACGCTGAACGCAGAAATAACGACAGCGTTGCTGGCCATGGTGGATGCAGTCCGGCAGATGTTGGCGAGCATCGACACCACGGGAAATGAAGGCGAGCGCAATGATGAGGCATTGATCGCGACGTTGACGCGGCTGCTGGAGCCGGTTGCTCTGGAGGAAAAAGAAGAGGCAAATCCGGAGCCGCAAGAAAAGCTGGAGAAAGAAAAAGAACCGGAATTTCCTCCGGACGTGAACCTTGGGGAAATCCTGATCCAGCGGAAAGCCGCCAAAGTAATCGACGTATACGACGCGGTGCAACAACAGCACGAGGGCGATCCCCGGCGGGTCGGGGAAATCCTGGTGGAAAAGGGCGTGGTCAAACCGCAAGAAGTGCTGGAAGCGCTGAGCCTGCAGCAGCAGGCGCGCGGCACGGGGGTGAGCGACAGCACCATCCGCGTGGAAGTGAGTCAACTAGACCGATTGATGAATCGCGTCGGTGAGCTGGTGCTGCTGCGCAACCAGATTCTGCAGTACAGCAACACCACGGAAGACAGCGGGTTGCTGGCCACCAGCCAGCGGCTGAACCTGATCACCACAGAGCTGCAGGAAGGGGTGATGAAGACGCGCATGCAGCCGATCGGGAACGTCTGGAGCAAATTTCCGCGCACGGTGCGCGACGTAGCGCTGTCCTGCGGGAAAAAAGTCCGGATTGAGATGGAAGGGAAAGAGACAGAACTGGACAAAACCATTATCGAAGCCATCAAGGACCCGTTGACGCATATCGTGCGCAACTCCGTGGATCACGGCATCGAGACACCCGAGAAGCGCATAGCCGCGGGAAAACCGGCGGAAGGATGTTTGCTGCTGCGCGCCTTTCACGAAGGCGGGCAAGTGAACATCGAGATTTCGGACGACGGCGCGGGGCTGGACCTGGAAAAGATCAAACGCAAGGCGGTGGAGAAAGGATTAATCACCGCGGAGCATGCCGGGCGCATGAGCGAGCGGGAGGCCGCGAATCTGGTTTTTCTTCCGGGCCTGTCCACCGCGGAGAAGGTGACGAACGTATCGGGCCGGGGTGTGGGCATGGACGTGGTGCGCACCAACATCGACAAAATCGGCGGCACCGTAGACGTGCAGTCGAAACCGGGAGCAGGCACGACAGTGCGCATGAAGATTCCGCTGACCTTGGCGATTATTCCCGCGCTGATCGTCACCAACCGGGGCGACCGCTACGCGATTCCGCAGATCAGCTTGTTGGAACTGGTGCGGCTGGAAGGCGAAGAGGCCCAGAAGCGCATCGAGTCGGTACAGGGTGCGCCGGTCTATCGATTGCGCGGGCGGCTGCTGCCATTGGTTTATCTGGATCGAGAGTTGCGCCCGGAGGGCCGGGCGGAGGAAGCCAGCAAAGGAACGGCGGCGAATATTGTGGTGTTGCAGGCGGACGAGCGGCAATTTGGGCTGGTGGTCGACAGCATCAACGACACCGAAGAAATAGTGGTGAAGCCGCTGGGGAAACAGTTGAAAGGAATCAAGACGTTCGCCGGGTCGACGATCATGGGCGACGGGCGGGTGGCGTTGATTCTGGATGTGTTGGGGCTGGCGCAGTCGGCCAATGTGGTGGGAGAAAGCCGGGAACACGCGATCAGCGGAACGGAAGCGAGCGCCGCCGCACAAAGTGGAGAGAAGCAGACCATGCTGGTGTTGGAGGTGGGCAGGGACGGCCGTGTGGCCATGGAACTGTCGCTGGTGGCGCGGCTGGAGGAGTTCAAGCGCGAGGCTATTGAAAAAGCGGGAGACCGCGAGGTGGTGCAATACCGCGGAAAGATTATGCCGCTGGTGGACGTGGCCGAAGTGCTACGGCTGGCGCAAAAACAGGGCGGCGAAGGGAAGCCGGAGATGACCCAGGTAGTGGTGTATTCCGAAGAAGGGCGCAGCGTGGGGCTGGTGGTGGAGCGCATTCTGGACATTGTCGAGGAGTCTTTCGTGCGGCAACAGCCGGCAAAACACGAAGGGCTGTTCGGATCGGCGGTGATCCAGCAGAAAGTGACCGACCTGCTCGACGTGCACAGCCTGATCCGCACGGCCATTCCGAATTTTTTCGACGACGCGCCGATGCACCAGGAGCGATGACCTTGGCCAACCCACAGCAATTTTGCACGTTCTATATCGATAAGCAATTCTTTGCCGTGCCGGTGCAGCAGGTGCAGGAAGTGATTCGCTACCAGGAAATGACGCGGGTGCCGCTGATGCCACCGGTGATTCGGGGATTGATCAACCTGCGCGGGCAAATTGTGGTGGCTTTCGATCTGCGGCGGCGCCTGGGCTATGCGGACCGTCCGGAAGAGCAGAAACCCATGAATGTGGTGGTGCGCGCGGAGGAAGAGACGGTCAGCTTTCTAGTGGACGAAATCGGCGATGTGATCGAAGTGGAAGAAGACTGCGCGGAACAACCTCCGGAAACCTTGCCAGCGGAAATGCGCGAGCTGGTGCGTGGAGTATACAAGCTGAAAGAGCAGTTGCTGCTGGTGCTCGATGCCGAACGCACCGTGAATGCCGCGGGCGGCGGGTGGCAGCGAAATTAAAGGAATTGGACTGGCGAGGTGTGTCTGGTGGGCTCAACTCTCCAGACAGGGAAGACCAGGACCGAAATTTACCCAGCGGCTGGGCCGCAAAAGGAATGAAGCAATGCCACGCAATCATCACAAGTCATCGGTAGCCGTTCTGGACGAGGAAGAATCCCACGCGCAATCGAGAAATGGGCACGAACGCGACGCACAGGAGGACGCCCTGCGGCAACTGGCGGCCATTCATAAGTCGCGCGCGGTGATCGAATACGAAATGGACGGCACCATAGTGACCGCGAACGAGAAGTTTCTGAAGCTATTTGGATACACGCTGGAGGAGATCCAGGGCAAAGACCGCCGCATGTTCTCCGAAGAGAACCGCGCCCAGGGGGTGGAGTTCGAGGAGTTCTGGACGCGGTTGACGCACGGCGAGTATCAGTCCGGCGAATACAAGCGTATCGGCAAGGGGGGCAAGGTCATCTGGGTGGCCGCGATCTACAATCCCATCCTGGACCGCCACGGGAAGCCGTACAAGGTAGTGGGTTTTGCCAGCGACATCACCCGGGAGAAGCAGGCCAGCATCGACGCACAGGGGCAAATCGCCGCGATTCGCAAGGCCATGGCGGTGATCGAATTCAGCATGGACGGCACGGTGCTGGACGCGAACGAGAACTTCTTGCAGGCCTTGGGATACACCCTGGAGGAAATCAAAGGCAAGCACCACAGCACGTTCGTGGAGGAAGGGTACCGCCGGAGCGCGGAGTACAAGGAATTTTGGGCCAAATTGAACCGCGGCGAGTTCATCGCCGAGGAGATGAAGCGCATCGGGAAGAATGGGAAGGAAGTGTGGATCCAGGGGGCATACAACCCGATTCTGGACATCAACGGCAAGCCGTTCAAAGTGGTCAAGTACGCCACGGACATCAGTGAACAGAAATTCGCGCTGAACGCCATGATGGCGGACGCCGCGATGCTGTCGAAAGCCGCAGTCGAAGGAAAACTGGGGACACGCGCGGACGCATCGAAGCATCACGGCGATTACCGCAAGGTAGTGGAAGGCGTGAATGCCACACTGGACGCAGTGATCGGACCGCTGAACGTTGCCGCCGACTACGTGGACAAGATCAGCAAAGGGAATATTCCTTCGAAGATCAGCGACAACTACAACGGCGATTTCAACACCATAAAAAACAACCTGAACACGTGCATCGACGCGGTGAATGCATTGGTCGGCGACGCCAACGTGCTGTCGAAGGCCGCCGTGGAAGGAAAGCTCTCGACACGCGCGGACGCCCAGAAGCATGGCGGCGACTTCCGCAAGATCGTAGAAGGCGTGAATGCCACACTGGACGCGGTGATCGGACCGCTGAACGTGGCCGCCGATTATGTGGACAAGATCAGCAAGGGGAATATTCCTTCGAAGATCAGCGACAACTACAACGGCGACTTCAACACCATCAAGAACAACTTGAACACCTGCATCGACGCGGTGAATGCGTTGGTGGGCGATGCCAACATGCTGTCGAAGGCCGCGGTGGAAGGGAAGCTCTCGACAAGGGCGGACGCCCAGAAGCACGGCGGCGACTTCCGCAAAATCGTAGAAGGCGTGAATGCCACGCTGGACGCAGTGATCGGGCCCATGCGCGAAGTGGCCGACGCCATCGGCACACTGGCCGCCGGGGACCTTACCGCAAAAATCACCCGCCGTCACGCGGGAGATTTCGAAGAGTTAGGCAAGGCGGTGAACCAGTTGAGCACCCAAGTGCATTCCGCGATTCTGCAGATCGCCAATACCACCAACTCCCTGGTGTCCGCGGCGGAAGAGTTAACGGCGACCAGCCAGCAAATGAGCGCGAACGCCGAAGAAACGTCCAGCCAGGCCAACGTGGTCACCGCAGCGTCGGATGAAGTGAACAAAAACCTGCAGACGGTAGCCACCGCGACGGAAGAGATGAGCGCTAGCATCAAGGACATCGCCAAGAACGCTTCAGAAGCCGCCAAGGTTTCGAATTCCGCGGTAGGGGTAGCCAACAAAACGAATCAAACGGTGACGAAGCTGGGGCAATCCAGCGCGGAAATCGGCGAAGTCATCAAGGTGATTACCTCCATCGCGCAGCAGACCAACCTGCTGGCGCTCAACGCCACCATCGAAGCGGCCCGCGCAGGAGAAGCGGGCAAGGGCTTCGCGGTGGTGGCCAACGAAGTGAAGGAACTGGCAAAGGAAACCGCGAAAGCCACCGAGGATATCAGCCGCAAGATTGAAACGATTCAGACAGACACCAAGGAATCGGTGGACGCCATCGGAACCATCAGCGGGATCATCAACCAGATCAACGATATTTCCGCGACCATCGCTTCGGCGGTCGAGGAACAGAACGCCACCACCATCGAGATGACCCGCAACGTCAGCGACGCGGCGCGCGGTTCCGGAGAGATTACCAAGAACATCGCGGGGGTAGCCGAGGCGGCGCAAAGCACGTCGCACGGTGCGGGCGATTCACAAAAGGCCGCGCACGAACTGGCCAAGATGGCCAACGAACTCAAGGAACTCACGGGCAAGTTCAAGTTTTAACACCGCAGAAGAGGAGTCAGCGTGGACGAACTCATCAAAGACTTTCTGCAGGAAAGCACGGAGAACCTGGACCGGCTGGACCAGGACTTCGTAAAGCTGGAGAACGAACCGGAGAATCCGGAACTGCTGAAGAGCATTTTCCGGACGATCCACACCATCAAGGGCACTTGCGGTTTTCTGGGGTTCACGAAACTGGAGGCCCTGACGCACGCAGGAGAAAGCCTGCTGTCATTGTTGCGCGACGGCGAGTTGCGGTTGAACGAAGCGCGCACGGATGCGTTGCTGGAAATGGTCGACGCGGTGCGGCAGTACCTGCGAGAGATCGAGTCGACCGAGCAGGAAGGGGACGCGGACACCACGCCGCTGATCGCGCGGCTCAAGGAATTACAGCGGCGCGAAAATACTCCGGCGGCGAGCGAAGTTGCCGCGACGAATACGTCCGCGCAGCCAAGCGCGCCGCCCGCAGCGCAGATGGAGCCTACCGCGCCGCCGAAAGAAACCACGGCGCAAGGCTCCGGGAATAGCAAGCCCAAAAAGACCAAGCAGGAATTGTTGGCCAAACGTCTGGGTGGGGCGCTGGTGCAGAAGGCTAACGTGCACCCGGACGATGTGCTGCGAGCGCTCGAAATGCAACAAGCCGGAGACTCGCGCCGCCTGGGGGAAATTCTGGTGGAACTCGGCCTGGTGACCGAGCAGCAAGTCGAAGAACTGGTGCGGCAGACCAAACAGGAAGAACCGAAAGAAGCGGCCATCCGCGTGGACGTGAACCTGCTGGAAAAGCAGATGAACCTGGTCAGCGAATTGGTGCTGCTACGCAACCGCCTGCTGCAGATTGCCACCGAGGCCAACGAACGCAATCTGAATTCCACGGTGCACGGATTGAATTACGTGACTTCGGAGCTGCGCAAGAACGTGATGAAGACGCGCATGCAGCCGGTCAGCCAGCTGTTCGACAAGCTGCCGCGCATCGTCCGGGACGTCTCCAAGGAAATGGGCAAGAAGATCCGGCTGGAGACACAAGGTGGCGGCACGGAATTGGACAAAACGCTGCTGGAGGCCATCAAGGACCCGGTCACACACATTTTGCGCAACTCCATCGACCATGGCATTGAAACTCCCGAAAAGCGCGCGGAACGCGGCAAGCCGAAAGAAGGGCTGGTAAGCGTACGAGCCTTTCACGAAGGCGGCAACTTCCATCTGGAGATTTCCGATGATGGCGCGGGCATCGATCCCGCGCGGGTACGCGAGAAAGCGGTCTCGAAGGGACTGATCACCGCCGGGCAAGCGGAAAAGTTGACGGAAAACGAACAAGTCAATCTGATTTTTCTGCCAGGGCTGTCCACGGCCGAAAAGGTCACCAATGTATCGGGGCGCGGCGTCGGGATGGACGTAGTGAAGACCAACATCGACCGCATCGGCGGACGGGCCAAAATCGACACGGAGAAGGGCCGGGGCACGTCGGTGCGGCTGGAGATTCCGTTGACGCTGGCGACGATACCGGCATTGACGGTGGTCAGCGGGAAGTCGGTGTTTGCCATCCCGCAAGCAGCGCTGGTGGAGATGATCGGGCTCGACGCCGACAGCGCGGACAAGCACATCGAGTGCATCGACGGCACATCGGTCTTCCGCTTCCGCGGGATGGTTTTGCCGCTGTTGAGTTTGCGCCAGGAACTGAAGTTGAAAGAAGCCCCGCCCGCGGACTGCGCCACCATCGATCTGGTGGTGGTACGCACGGAAGGGCGGCAGATCGCGCTGCAGGTGGATGCGGTGCGCAGCACCGAGGAAATCGTGATCAAGCCGCTGGACAAACGATTCAAGTCCATCGCGTTGTATTCCGGCGCGGCGGTCCTGGGCGACGGTCGCGTGGCGCTCATTCTGGACATCGCCGCTTTTGCGCGGCGAGCCGGAATGGTGGCCAGCCAGCAAGTGCGCAGCGAGCAGGCGGAAAGCGGGCAGAAGAAAGAGAAGCTGACGCTGCTGCTTTTGGGCGGCCCGGACGGAGAACGTATGGCCATGCCGCTCGATTGGGTGCAGCGGCTGGAAGAATTCGACGTGTCCGCGAGGGAACCGTTGGCCGGGCAGTTCGTCATGCAGTATCGCGGCGAAATCCTGCCGGTGGTCGAACTGGTCGATCTGCTGGACGAACGGAGGAGCAAGAGGCGCACCGAAGAAGGGCTGCATCCAGCGGAAGCCACCGGGAAAATCTCCGCGGTGGTGGTGCGGGGCCAGGAAAGCAAGGAAGTGATCCTGGAAGTGCACCGCATTCTGGGAATCGTCAAAGTAGAAATCGAAAAGTTGAATCCGCCAAGCCGCGCAGGGGTGCGGGGAACGTTGGTGGTCCAGGAGCGGGTAACCGAGCTGCTGGAAATGAAAGAGCTGCTGACGCGCATGCCGCACGGCATGCTCGCCGAGGAAGTACTCTCCGCGGCCGGAACGGAAGCGATCCATGGCGACTAGTCAAAAGTACTCGACATTTTATCTGAACGGCATTTGCTTCGGCGTGCCGATCGAGCGGGTCCAGGAAGTGCTGGAATTCCAGGAAATCACGCCGATACCGCTATCGCCCGCAGTACTGCCGGGGATCATCAACCTGCGCGGGCAGATCATAACGACGATCGACCTGAAGACTCGGCTGGAACTAACGGAAAGCGAAGCGCAAGGACAGCCGATGATGATCGTGTTGCGCACCGGCGAAGGTCCCATGAACCTGATCGTGGACAAGATCGGCAGCGTGGTGGATGTCGATCCCGCGCTCTTCGAAAAACCCACCGAAACGTTGAAGACGGGAGTACGCGCGGTAACCACGCACGTATGCAAGCTGGAAGGACGGCTGCTGCTGGTTCTGGACACGGAGAAAGTCATTCAATTGCAGGCCGACCGGCGCGCGATGGGCGAGCCAGGCGAAGGAGACAAAGCGCCGGTGCATTAAAGGTTTACCGAGGGATCCACCGAGTTTGGGAGAAGTTTCAGGAAGAAGGAGCGGAAGATGAAGCTGAAGATTGGCAGCAAACTAACCCTAGCTTTTGGAGTGATCCTCGCGCTGATGGTGGTGTGCGGGGTGCTCAGTTACATCCAGTTGTCGACCATCGCAGAGAAGGCCGAAAGCATCACGAAAATGCGCGTCCCCACGCTGGACAGAGACCGGCAACTGCAGACGGCCTTGCAGTATGACGCCTCAAAAAGCCGGCAGACCATCCTTGCAGGAACGGACCCAGCCCGGCGGGCCAAAGCCCAGGAGTCCTTTGAGGCGGGTTGGGTGAAGGCGGACCATGACCTGGCCCAGCTCGAGGAACTCGCCCCGCATTGGTCGCTGCAGTTGAACCGCGACCGTCTAGCCCAAGTAAAGGAGGACATGACAAAACTGCGGGTGCTACAGCAGCGCGCCATGGACCTGGCTGCCAGTGGCGCCCACGACGCGATTATTCGCGGAGGTAACGATTACGCCGACAACGCTACGCCTCTGAACGACCAAGCGGTGAAGACGTTGGGAGAACTGTGCGACAGCCACGAAGAGTTCCTCGCGAAAGACAATGCGGCGCTCGACGCGGCAAACCGGATGACCAAGCTGACGTTGCTGGTATCCACCTTATTGGCAGCGGTGATCGGCATCGTGGTGGCACTGATGCTCAGCCGGGGTATCTCGAGCGCCACCGCATCGGTGCTGCGCCAAGCGGAGTCTATCGCCGCGGGAGACCTGTCGATAGAGCAGGCCAAGGTGACCAGCGAAGACGAGCTGGGCGAGTTGACGCGCGCGATCAACAAAATGCAGGGGAGCTTGCGGGAGGTAATCGAATCGATTGCCGAGAATGCGCAGAACGTGGCGAACGCCAGCGAAGAGTTTTCGGCCGTGAGCCAGCAGATCAGCGCGAACTCCGAAGAAACTTCCGCGCAGGCCAACGCGGTTTCTTCCGCCACGGAACAGGTCAACCGGGGATTGCAGACGGTAGCGAGCGCCACCGAGGAAATGAGTGCGAGCATCCGGGAAATCGCGAAGAACACCACGGAAGCAGCGAAGGTGGCGGATTCGGCGATGAAAACCGCTACAGAGACAAACGCCATCGTGGCGAAGCTGGGCGAATCGAGCGCGGAAATCGGGCAGGTGATCAAGGTGATCACTTCGATTGCACAAAAGACGGATCTGCTGGCACTGAACGCCACGGTAGAAGCAGCCCGCGCAGGCGAAGTGGGCGCAGGCTTCGCTGTGGTGGCCAACGAGGTGAAGGAACTGGCGAAGCAAACAGCAGCCGCCACGGAAGATATCAGCCGGAAGATTGAGACGATCCAGGCGGACGCGAAAGGCGCGGTGGAAGCCATTGCCTCAATCAGCGGAGTGATCGGCCAGGTGAACAGCATTTCGGCGACGATCGCCACGGCGGTAGAAGAGCAGTCCGCGACAACCAGCGAAATGTCGCGAAACGTTTCGGAAGCAGCGAAGGGGGCAGGCGAAGTGGCGCAGAACATTCAAGGGGTGGCCCAGGCAGCGCAGAGTACTTCGCACGGCGCAACCGATTCGCAGAAGGCGTCGAAGAATCTGGCGGAAATGTCCACGCACCTGCGGGAGCTGGTGGGCCGCTTCAAGCTAGACGACGGGCGCCGCGCGGGGCGGAGCAGAACGAGCGGCAAGACAGTGGAGCGCGAGGCGGTTCGCGAAGTCAGGGAAGAAGAATTCGCGATGAAGTAGCGAGCGGCTGGCCGGGGTTTCCCGCCATACCACATCCGGCGGCCAGACCTCGGCGCAGCGCGTGAATGGAGAAACGCACGTGTTAAAAAAATGGAATCTCACGCAGAAAGTGACGCTATCGGTTTCGGCGGTTTTAATCGTCACGTCGCTGCTCAGCTTCTGGATCACGCTCGAGCGGGTCAACCGCCAGGCGGAAGATGCTTTCCGCGACAAGGTGCGGCAGATCACCGGCATGGCCAGTTCCACCCGCGAATGGTATTCAGCGAACCTGGACAAACTCGTGCCCAATCACGAGTTCAAGCACCTGGAGCAGGTGCCCGTGGTGGTGGCATGGAAGGTGGCGCAGCAATATGCGCAAAGCGCCGGGATGGAGTTCAAGACGCCGTCGCCGAACGCACGCGATTCGCGCAACACGCCGGACGATTTCGAACGCCGGGCGCTGACGCAATTTCAGCAGAACGCGGAACTGAAGGAATATTCGGAGCGCGTGGAGGAGAATGGCCGAGAATGGATGCGTTATGCGCAGCCGGTGCGGGTCTCGGAAGATTGCCTGTTTTGTCACGGAGATCCCGCGGGGTCCAAGGATCCGTTCGGGTACACCAAAGAGGGCATGAAGGCGGGCGACCTGCGCGCCGCGTTCACGGTAAAAGCTCCGGTAGACGAACTGGTAGCGAACGCGCGGGCCAACTCGCGGATGTTGTTCCTGACCAGCTTGTTGACATTGCTAGCCGCGTGCGTGGCGGTGGCGCTGGTGATTCGGCGCACGGTAATCAAGCCGTTGTCGCGGGTGAAAGACCTGCTGCAGAGTTTGTCGGAGGGTGATCTGACCGGCCGGCTAGAAATTGAGGCGGAAGATGAAGTTGGGCAGATGGCCGGAGCGCTGAACCTGACGGTGGAAAAAATCGGGGACGTGGTGCGACAGATCGGGGAAGAATCCGTAAATGTGGCCAATGCCAGCGAAGAATTTTCCGCGGTGAGCCAGCAAATCAGCGCGAATTCCGAGGAAACTTCGGCGCAGGCCAACGTGGTGTCGTCGGCGACGGCACAGGTGAATCGAGGGCTGCAGACAGTAGCGGGCGCGACCGAGCAGATGACGGCGAGCATCCACGAAATAGCGAAGAACGCCACAGAAGCGGCCAAAGTGGCGGACAACGCGATGAAGACAGCGCTGGAAACGAACGCGGTGGTCGCCAAGTTGGGCGAATCGAGCGCGGAAATCGGGCAGGTGATCAAGGTGATCACCTCGATTGCCCAAAAAACCGACTTGCTGGCCTTGAACGCCACGGTAGAAGCAGCACGAGCGGGCGAAGTGGGCGCAGGCTTCGCGGTGGTGGCCAACGAGGTGAAGGAACTGGCGAAGCAAACGGCAGCGGCCACCGAAGACATCAGCCGGAAGATCGAAGCGATCCAGGCGGACGCGAAAGGGGCGGTGGAAGCGATCGGGTCGATCAGCGGAGTGATTGGCCAGGTGAATAGTATTTCGGGGACGATTGCCACCGCGGTAGAAGAGCAATCGGCGACGACCACGGAGATGTCGCGCAGCGTTTCGGAGGCGGCGCGAGGCGCGGGCGAAGTGGCGCAGAACATTCAAGGGGTAGCGGAAGCGGCGCAAAGCACGTCACATGGCGCGACCGATTCGCAGAAAGCGGCAAAGAGCCTGGCGGAAATGTCCACGCATTTGCGTAGCCTGGTGGGTCGATTCAAGCTGGACGATGGCGGGCTGAGCGGAACGAGCAAGAACGCTGGCGAACGCGAATCGGAGCACGAAGTTCGCGAAGAAGAATTCGCGATGAAATAGCGGCATGGCCCTGGGGGCTGAACAAGTTGCAACCCCCCAAAAACAGTTCCTCAGGGGCTGAAGCCCGATTGATTGTCAGGTATTTATGTCGGAGCTGAAGCTCCGACCCCCGGTGCCAGACACATTTTTCGGAAAACTGAAAAGCCGTGCGTTGACGTAAAAGCGCTAAACGGATGCGAGGACTTGTTTCAGGTAGTTCCAGAAATGCTGGACGCTGGAAATTTGCACGCGTTCGTTGGGGCTGTGCGGATTCTGGATGGTGGGGCCAAAGGAAATCAGCTGCATGCCGGGGTATTTTTCGCCGATCACGCCGCATTCCAGGCCGGCATGCATGGCGATGAGCTTGGCGGGTTGCCCAAAGACGTTTTTGTGCACTTCTTGCATCTTGCGCACCAGATCGTTGTTGGGTTCGGGCTTCCACCCGGGATAACTGCCGGTGTGTTCGGGCGCGAATCCGGCCAGGCGCGCTATGGTGGCGACCATGCGCGCAGCGCTGTCTTTGCTGCTGGCGATGGCGCTGCGTTGGCTGGTGATCACTTCCACGACATCGCCTTTGGTATTCACGGTGGCGAGATTGGTGGAAGTTTGCACTAAGCCGGGAACGTCAGGGCTCATGGCTAAAATGCCGTGGGGAACGCCGACCAGTAGCGCGGCGACACTCTTCGCATCGGCCACATCCATGATCAGGGCAGGGCGTTCCGTGGGTTCCACCAGGATCTGCAAACCGGGATCGAAGGCACCCAATTCGCTTTTGTAGGTAGCTTCCACGGACGCAACGAGTGACTTCATTTCTTTTTCGCGCGCGGCATCCAGGACGACGACGGCCACGGCTTCGCGGGGAATGGCGTTATGCGCGCTGCCGCCATTCACCTGTGCCAATTGCAGCGGCAAATGATCCAGCAAATGCTGCAGCACGCTGCCCATCACGCGCAAGGCGTTGCCGCGGCCTTGGTGAATGTCGACGCCAGAGTGTCCGCCGTGCAGGCCGGTAACTTTGATGCGGTAGGCTGCGCCGGAGCCGGAGGGGAGCTGCTTCACTTTGCGACGCATGGTGGTGTTGACGCCGCCCGCGCAACCGATACAGAGCTGGCCTTCTTCTTCGGTGTCGAGATTGAGGAAATATTTGGATTTAAGGATGCCGGGTTCGAACAGCGAAGCGCCGGTGAGTCCGGTTTCTTCGTCGATGGTAAAGGCGAACTCGAGTGGTCCGTGGGGAATGTCCTGGCTCTCCATCACGGCCAGGGCGGCGGCGACGCCAACGCCGTTATCGGCGCCGAGGGTGGTGCCATCGGCCTTCAGCCAATCGCCGTCGCGAACTACTTTGATGGGGTCCTTATCGAAATTGTGAGGGGTGTTTTCATTCTTCTCGCAGACCATATCGAGGTGGCCTTGCAGCAGAGCCATGGGCGCGGTTTCGCGTCCCGGCTTCGCGGGTTTGCGGACAATCAAGTTGCCGGCGGAATCTTGTTTGGCTTCGAGACCGAGGCGGGTGGCTACGCCGCGGACATAATTGCGCGCGGCGTCTTCCTTGGTGGAAGCACGAGGAATGGCGGCGAGTTGATCAAAATGCTTCCACAACGGTTGAGGTTCCAAATTCGTGAGTGCAGGCATCATGGGAGGCTCCGTAGTACAACGCAGGGATTTTGCTGAGGAAAACAACTCCATTGTACCTGCATTGGGGAGAATCGGCATCCGCCTACGCGCTGTGCGCTATGGCGGACGGGGGCTCAGAGCTCGCGGCTTGGCAGCCTGAATAGATGTTAGCGAGGAAGGCTAAAGACATAGGGTTGAGGTCCTTCGTCGCATCCGCCTACGCGCTGCGCGGTATGGCGGATAGTCGCTCCTCAGGATGCCAATTTTGTTTTTTTTGGTGCGTGGGGAAAATCTCATAGCTCGCGACTGAGCGGACCTAGTAGATGTTGGCGAGGAAGGCGCGCGCGTATAATCGCTGGGCCCGAGTGGCGGATTTTGTGGGGTGTGGGCATGCGGATGTGGATTTGTGTTTTGGTGGGGTGTTTTGCTGCGGGAGTCGCGGCTGGGCAAAATTTTGAATTTCCGCTGGCAGCAGCGAGCGATGCGGCGAAGTTGGAGCAGGCGATGCCGAGGTTGGCGACGCAGGTGCTCGCGAATTATAAGGATAGCGACCGGCTGAAATACCTGGACAGCTTGTTCCGCCTACAACTCGTGGCCGGAAAGAATCAAGAGGCACTTGCGACAATCGCGAGTCTGCGCGAGGCGATCGAGGGGCAGGCGATTATTCCTTCGCGGGCGGCGTGGGTGAACGTCGAATACGAGATTTACGCGCGAGCGCGAATCGATCAAGCGGAGAAACAGCGATCCTTTGCCGACGCGTACGCACAAGAATTTCGGAAACGATTCGCACAACTTGAGGAATGGCCGGCGGCACAGGTGTTGCGCACGTACGCGTACACGGATGTTGGCGATACGCGACGGCAGTTGCAGGGCGACCTGGACAAGCAGAAAGACAAAGAGAGCATTGCGTTGGCCGACGCGCTGGCGCTAGTAAGCGATTATCTAGCCAACAAGGTGTTCCATGATTCTGTGCCGGTGAATCCCGCGCTGATAAAGGAATACGACGAAGAGCACTACATCACACAAACGAATGTACAGGTGAAAACGGCGGACGGCGCCAGCGTGTGCGTGTTCGTGAAACGCCCGCGCACGTCTGCGACGAAGCGTGTGCCGGCGCTGCTGAATTTCACGATTTATGTGGGGACGGACGAGGCCATCGAAGCCGAGACGCGATTGTCGGCTTCGAATGGTTATGCCGGAGTGGCCGGTTTCTCGCGCGGCAAACTGTGCAGTCCGGATCAGCCCGCGGCGTATCTCCATGACAGTGTGGATGGGGCAGCGTTGATCGACTGGATCGCGGCGCAGGGCTGGAGCGATGGAAGGGTTGGCATGTACGGCGGAAGCTACGAGGGCTTCACGCAATGGGCCACGGCAAAAAAGATGCCGAAAGCGTTAAAAGCAATGATGCCGACCGCGGCGGCTGCGCCTGGTGTGGACGTGCCAATGGAGGGCAATGTTTTCTGGAATTTCGTCTATCCCTGGCCGTTCTACACGCTGGACAAGAAACGAGACAACGACGCCACTTACGGGGATAGCAAGCGCTGGCAAAAACTGAATCACGATTGGTACGTGAGCGGGCGGGCGTATCGCGACATGGACAAAATCGACGGCACGCCGAATCCGACCTTCGATCAGTGGATCGCGCATGCGAGTTACGACGCCTATTGGCAAGGCCTGATCCCGTATCAGGATGAGTTTGCGCGGGTGAACATCCCGATTCTGCTGACGGCGGGCTATTTTTACGGCGGTCCCGGCGCGGCGGTTTATTACTTCAGCCAGGTCGACCAATACGCGCCACAGGGTGAGCACTACTTGCTGATCGGCCGCTATCATCATATCGGGGCGCAATACGGGGTCATCGGCATTCAGGGGAACTTGTTTGAAACGCTGGCGGGGATGCAACTCGACCCGGTGGCGGAGATTGACATTACGGAGCTGCGCTACCAGTGGTTCAATTACGTTTTCAAGGGCGGCCGGAAACCCGCGCTGCTTGGCGGGAAGGTCAATTATGAAGTGACGGGCGCTAACGTCTGGAAGCACGCGGAGTCGTTCGCGGGGATGAGCGAGGGCTCGACGCGATTCTATCTGAGCGGGGTGGAAGAGGGTGACGCGCACAAGTTGGCGGCGAATTCTTCGGGAGGCGTGGCGGCCGCGCTAAAAGTGAATTTGGCGGACCGCAGCGACGTTGATCGGCAAAGCGTAGGCGGCGGAGTGATCGACGATGCGGTGGATATGCACAACGCGATTCGATTTGTGAGCGAACCGTTGCCGCAAGCGGAGGCAATGAGCGGGTTGTTCTCCGGACACCTGGATTTTATTGCTAATAAAAAGGACTTCGATTTCGAGATCGATGTGTACGAGCTGACGCCGCAGGGAAAGTATGTGCAGCTGAGCGAATATTGGACCCGTGCCAGCTATATTCATGATCACACCCAGCGCATGTTGCTGGAGCCGGGGAAACGCGCGCAATTCGATTTCAGCAGCATTCGGCTGATGAGCCGGCAACTGCAGCGGGGTAGCCGGGTTGTGGCGGTGATCCGCATCATTAAAGAGCCAGAGCGACAGATCAATTACGGCACGGGGAAAGACGTGAGTGACGAAACCATCCAGGATGCCGGTGAGCCGTTGGAAGTGCAGTGGTTGGGAGATAGCGCGCTGGTGTTTCCGACGTCGCGGTGAGGGTGGTCACAGAAACCGTGTTCTGAATGGCTGTTGGGAGTGCTTGCAGTGGACTCTAAACCCGCACCGTTGAAAGGCGAAGGGTGCGGCTTCCGCCGGTTCACGGAAGAAGTCAACGAGGGTTTGGTGCGGGTTCGAAGAAGGAGTTAGTGCTGTGCGTGGCGCGAGAAAGCTGAGATGGCGGCAGCAGGGCTGCCGCTGATCGGTTTGTGGCCAGATTACCATGCGTCACCGGCGGGAGCAGGGCTCCCGCACTCCGTGGCGAGGGTGAGTTTTTCTGCACGGTGTGAAGGCGATTCTAGACTTATGGCAGAGGCAGGGGCTGGCGTCCTTGTAAACATTGCAAAGGGCGTGCTAAGGTTCACTGTCCTTTAACAATAAGAGGCCCGCAGTATTACGAGGAGTAGGGATGAGTACGCAGCCAATGGAGCCACCCGTCAAGAAGAAGCACCAGCCATATGTGCCGGTGGACCGGCAGATGAAGGAGTTCACCCTACGGGCGTTGCTGATCGGGCTGGTGATGACCGCGGTTTTGGGCTCGGCGAACGCTTACCTGGGGTTGAAAGCTGGGATGACCATCGCGGCTACCTACCCGGCGGCGGTGATTGGCATGGCGTTGCTGCGGCTGATGAAGGGCTCGCTGCTGGAAGAAAACATTGCGCGAACCGTGGGTTCCATCGGGGAATCGGTCGCAGCCGGAGCGGTGTTTACCATTCCCGCGTTCGTGATGGCCGGGCTGTGGCCGGGACTGACGGGTGAGGAATATTGGAAAGCGGTTGCTCTCATGATGATTGGGGGCACGCTGGGTATTTTGTTCGTCACCCTGTTGCGCCGGGTGATGGTCGAGGACGAGGAACTGCCTTATCCGGAATCGGTGGCGGCTTCGCAGATTCACAAAGCCGGACAGCAGGGAGCCAAGGCCGCAAAGATTCTGTTCGCCAATATGGGATTTGGCGGGTTCATGTTTCTACTGGGCGCCATCAATGTATTTTCTCCCAGCAATACCTTCCGGATGAATATCAGCGCATTGGGGAAAAAGTTGCTGCTGCGCACCAGTACGAATCCGAACGTCACGACAACGGTGACGGGAGGCGCGACATTTTTCTCGGCGCCGGATATCAGCCCGGCTTATTTGGGTGTTGGCTACATCATCGGCCCGCGGCTGGCCTCGCTAAACTTCGCGGGTGGCGTACTAGCGTGGGGCTTGCTGGTGCCCCTGTTGACATTCACAGTGGGCCCGTACATACAAGCGGCGCAACCGGCGGGACAACAGCTTTCCTGGACCCTGCTGGCGGGCGCGATTTACTACTCGATTGTGCGGCCGATCGCGGTGGGTGGAATGCTGGTTGGCGCGACTTACACGCTGTTCAAAATGCGCAAGCAACTGGCGGTTGGCATGGCACGCGCTATCTCGGACTTGAAAAAGTCAGCGGCGGCGCATGCGGCGACAGATCGCACGGATCGGGACCTGCCGTCGAAGGCAGTATTCGGCGGAATCGCGGTGGTGTTCGTGGCCATGGTTCTGCTGTATCACTATTTTATCAGCAGCGCTGGGACATTCTCGGCGTCGAAAATACTGGCAGGAGCGGTGGTGGCGGCGGTGGTGATGGTGGTGATCGGGTTCTTCTTTGCGGCGGTATCGGGAAACCTGACGGGGCTGATCGGGTCTTCGAACAATCCGGTGTCTGGTTTGACGTTGTGCACGTTGGTGATAGCGGCGTTATTAATGGTGGCTCTGGGGGTGTCCGGCACGGGAGGGGTGGCAGCGGTGCTTGGGGTGGCGGCGGTGATTTGCGTTTCTTCCGCGGTTGCTGGCGAAATGCTGCAAGATCTGAAGGTGGGACACATTTTAGGTGGTACGCCTTCCAAGATGCAGATAGGCGATTTGCTGGGTATCGTGATGGCTTCGTTGGTGCTGTTCTTTCCGCTGGCCATACTGGATAAGGCATATCACTTCGGGAGCCCGCAGCTTTCGGCGCCGCAAGCGGGACTGATGGCCATGCTGTCGAAAGGTATTGTGGGCGGGGACATGGCGTGGCCGCTGATCATTGTGGGGATGCTGCTTGGGATCGTGGGGATTTTGATCCAAGTGAAGAGCGTGATGCTGTTTTCGATTGGCATGTATCTGCCGCTGGGAACAACCTCCGCGATGTTCGTCGGGGGCATCATTCGCTGGTTGACGGATCGCATGCGCGACAAGCGCAACCTAAACGATGCACAGAAAGCCCGGGTGGACAACACCGGCGTGTTGGTGGCCTCGGGCCTGATCGCGGGAGAGGCGCTTTGCGGCTTAGTGGTCGCGGGATTGGTCGGGGCAGGGAAGGACGTGACGCTGTTCCATTGGACGCCGTCGATCTGGGCGGCGGTTGCGGCGTTTGTCATACTGGCGTTGGTGATGATCCGCGTACCGCTGGCCAACGCCGGCAGTCCCGACGAGCCGGCTCCGCCAACGGCGATCATGTAAGACGACGGTCTTTCCGCCGGCTCGCCGGGACTTATCAAGTGGACATCAAGCCTGCTGATGCGAATGGTGCCCGATCCGAGCGGGAAGGATGTTGACGGCGTTGTAAAGCAGGGCAAAAAGCAGTCCGACGATAGCTCCATCCACTAACCCGTCGATCGTCCCTATAATGACATTCGCGATGGTCCGTGAATCGTGGAACCAGGGGTAGACTGAACTGGTGAGCTGAATAAAGTTCACGCCGTAACGCGGATCGGCCAGGTTGATCAATCCTACGATCAAGATGGCGCCGCCCCACAGAATGGCTGCGGCAATGGCATCGGCTTTCAGAGAGAGTCGCATAAGTTTTCCTCCTGCAAAACTGGGGATAGACAAAAGCATTGAATAAATCCGAGTGCTCCCGAGCCCATTTGGCTGGCTATACCTGCAACGGGAGCACTTGGGTCCCGCACTTTGGGTTAATCCGTAGGACTGAGCAGGCGAGATTGCTGCACAGTCATTTCGGAATTAATGCCAGCCGATTCAATTTTCTTCAGGGAAGGTTCTGGCCGCTGCCAAACCAGCTTGGTATATGGGGTGTCCACGGGGTAGTACATGGTGGATTGCTGGCCAGTGGGTTCCAAGACCAAGTCGGCGCGCCGGTTATAAGCGA